>Ga0181531_10003087_pt1 | contig 10280 bp, 9 predicted proteins | sample PEATcosm2014_Bin_38_FD_119743 | JGI IMG/M metagenome (GOLD analysis project Ga0181531, IMG submission 119743) | Peatland microbial communities from MTU Mesocosm Facility, Houghton, MI, USA - PEATcosm2014_Bin11_10_metaG | ecosystem: Environmental > Terrestrial > Soil > Wetlands > Peat | place... | reverse complement strand
CAAAAAGGTGACCGCGCCGAGGTACTGGCCACGATCCCGCCCAGCTTTCTGCGCAAACTCGTAAGCGATCCCGCGCGCAACGCCGTGCAGGGAGATTCACAACCCAGCTCGCCTGCGCCGCCCGTCAAACACTAACCAGGTGGCTGCAACAAACTCGACAAGAAAGGGAGCGCCTCATGCGCTCCCTTTCTTGTTTCGACGAGTGCTCTTAAGCTGCGTCTTTGTCAGCGTCATCGTCATCCGCTGATCCCACCATCCGGTTACCCGCCTGCTCTTCCTGCTTATCCTCCGGCGAAACAGGAATGTTGCTCTCTTCCTCGCGCGTCACATCTTTGTTCTCTGAACTCTGCTTCTCTGATCCTCCCCCGAATCGCTTTTCAATATCCTGCTTTACTTCATCAACTTTCCCCATCAGTTCTTCTTTTGCCTTGTCGGCAAACTGTTCCTTCATATCCTTGAAATCCATGTTTTCTCCTTAGAGTGGTCGTGGCTGGTGGGTCGCTACTTGAGATGCGAACCCTTCACCGAGGAGGTCACGAATTCCAGAGGACATCCTGCCGGCGCTTGCTCTTGCCTCACAATTCGTCAATGAATTAATTGACAACGGTGCAATCAGACGCAACTGTGTTTCAATACCTCTCGTGCTCCTGGAACTCAAAAATCTAACTGTCGAGTTCCCGTCGCCCGCGGGCCCGGTGGCTGCCGTGCGCGAAATTTCGCTCTCACTCGCCGCCGGAGAAACCCTGGCCCTCGTCGGCGAATCCGGCTCCGGCAAGAGCGTCACTTCGCTGGCCATCATGGGATTGTTTCCGCCACAGGCGCGCCTATCCGGCTCCGTAATGTTTCAGGACCGCGATCTCAGCACTGCTCGCGCAACCGAGTTGCAGCAACTCCGCGGCGCGCAAATGGCAATGATTTTTCAGGAGCCCATGACCGCGCTCAATCCCGTCATGCGCGTCGGCGATCAAGTGGCCGAGGCCGTGACGGCGCATCATCCCAAAGTCTCTAAAGACGACGCCCGCAAGCAGGCCATCAACGCTCTGCGAGAGGTCGCCATTCCCTCGCCCGAGCGCCGTTCGCGTGACTACCCGCACCAGCTTTCAGGAGGTCAGCGCCAGCGCGTGATGATCGCTATGGCCATCGTCAACCGTCCTGCGCTGCTCATCGCCGACGAGCCCACCACCGCTCTCGACGTCACCGTGCAGGCGCAGATTCTCGAACTGCTGGCCGACCTGCGCCGCCGCCTCGGATTGGCCATGCTCTTCGTCTCGCACGACCTCGCCGTCGTCGGACGCGTCAGCGATCGCATCGCTGTGATGTATGCCGGACGCATTGTCGAAAGCGGCCCTGCGCGAGACATCTTCGAGCACCCCGCGCATCCGTACACCCGCGGCCTGCTCGCCTCCATCCCCACGCTAAGAACCAATCGTCAAGAACCGCTGAAAGCCATCGAAGGCATGGTGCCCTCGCCCGGCGCGCTGCCCGCAGGATGCTCCTTCGCCCCGCGCTGCCCACTCCGCATTCCCGCGTGCGAGGCTGCCATGCCCCCACTCATCGAGGTCGCGCCCGGGCATGACGCAAGGTGCATCAGAGCTCGCGAAAACCTGTAAGCCCTGTCGCCAACGCCATCCCCAACGAACGCATCCCACTCAGACCACGCTTGTGTCCCGCACGCTCGACGTGCAAAGCGTTATCATTTGTGCGGGGGTTGCGCCCCGCCGGAGGCTTTCATATGTTCGGATTTACCCGCTATAACTACGACCGTTTCCGCCGCGAGATGTTGCAGAGCAATCCGACTGATCGCTGGAGCCGTGCTCCTGAACCCGGCGACGAAGCACCGAATTTCGAGCTCCGCTCTCTCGCCGGAGAGCTCGTGAAGCTCTCCGATTTTAAGAACTCGCGCAACGTCCTCATCACCTTCGGCTCCGCTACGTGCCCGCAAACAGCAGCTTCCATCGGAGGCCTTCGCGCACTCGCCCAGGAATTCCCGGTCTCTGAGATTGAGTTCCTTTTCATCTACGTCCGCGAGGCGCATCCTGGCGCTGAACTGCCGCCGCATCACTCCATGGAAGACAAGGCCCGCGCCGCCATGCTGCTGCGCGAACAGGAGCAGATCAACTTCCCCATACTCGTCGACGAACTTGGCGGCGAGGTTCATCGCCGCTACGGCGCGCTGCCCAACGCCAGCTTCCTCATCGACAAAAGTGGACGCATCGCCTATCGCTCGCTGGCCAGCCACAGTGGCTCGCTCGGGGCGGCCATCGAGGAACTGCTGGAGCGCCAGAAGGAACGTGGTCTGCATCATGCCGTTGTGCATAACGGCGAAGACGCCATCACGCCCTCGCTCAAGACTTTCCTCAACGCCTATCGCGCCATTGAGCGCGGAGGCTATGACGCGGTTGTGAACTTCCGCGGCGAACTCGGGATTCCCGGACGCGTGGTGCTGCGTGGAGGCCGCATGGTGCGCCCCATGACCGAGCATCCGGCCATCACCATCACCACCGCTGCTGGCGTGTTGGCCGCCATTGGACTTGGCCTGTGGGCCGGGTACGAATTGCGCAAACGCCGCTTTGCTCAGCGTCCTTACAACGCGTATCGCAAGTTCGAAAAGCGCCGCTCGGATGAGGACGATTACACCGCAGTGGGGATTTAAGTCGCCAGAACGTGCGCTGCTTTTCTGAAGTTCAATGGGACCAGTCAAGGGCCCGCCCTCTGCTCCCATAGTTCTTGCGAATTGGGACAAACTCCACTTGCTGTCATTTCCCTTACATCGAATCTGTGTTTCCCGTCATCGTAGCCAAACACTGGCCACACAATGCCAGGCGGGGGCACCTTTGGAACGGCTCAAGAGCAGGCGCTGGAGCCTGGTGGAAATTGCGGTTGCCTACATACTGATCTTGATCACTCTCTGGTCTACCCGTCCTTTCCGCGAGTACGTCGGATGGACCGCAGTCTTCTGGTTGACCATGGTTGTGGTGGCCGACCTGAGCACTGGAATGCGCGCGATCCGCAGCTTCGGTCTGGGTTTGCGCGGCCTGCGGGAATCCCTCTGGGCGCTGGGACTAGCCGTTTCGCTGGTAGGCGTTCTCGTGCTATGCGCCGTCGAACTTGGCACCTGGCACTTCCAATACGTTCCGCAACGCTATCCGCCGATGACCGGATACTTTGTCTGGTCATTCATTCAGCAATTTATTCTTCAGAATTTGTTTCTAGCGAGATTGCTGAAACTGCTGCGTCCCTCAGCGGCAATCTGGACTGCGGGCCTTATGCTAGCCCTCGCCCATCTACCAAATCCGCTCCTCACCATCGCGACCCTGCTATGGGGAGCAGGAGCCTGCTGGCTCTTTTTCAAATACCGGAATCTCTATGTAGTCGGGATGATCCACTTTCTCTTTGGCTGTTCCCTGGCAATGTGTGTGCCTATTTCTGTGCACCACAACATGCGCGTCGGCAGAGGCTACGCCCATTACCTCCAGGCCAAAGCGCACAACAGACCTCTCGCTGGAGGATCCGTTCCCATGGCCCTGCGCAATCCCCACGACCCACCCCGGTAGGTAGATTAGTATGAGCACTGGAACGAACTCAACGCCGTATCCGAGTGCAAAACCGAACCCGGCAATCACCGCGATCTTCGCGCTTCTGCTCACAGGATTCTGGTTTGAAGCGCAGCACCTCAGCGTGACCAACGCAATGGGCAGTGCCGTCATCCCGGCCTTCGCCTCGTTCGCGCTGCTGCTCGCGCCGCTGTGGTTCTTCGCCTTCGGCCTTGGCGACGTTCTGCAAGCCGCGCTACGTTCCGGGGCGGCACTCACCTTCGCCCCGGCAGTACTGGCCTTGCCCTATCTGCTCTTTGCAATTCCGCTACATCAGTTTCAGTTCACATTCGCCGCGGTTCTCGCAGTGTTTCCCGTGGCGCTCAGTGCTCTTCTGCAGCGCGCGCCTCGTGTGCAGCGCTTGCTCTGGCAAGACGTAGGTGTGCTGCTCGTGCTTGCCTTCACCCTAGAGTTGCGACTGCTTTCGGGCGCGTGGCCGTACGCGGGACTCGGCTCCATTCCCAAACTCTATCTTGCGGATGTGGCTCTGTACCTCTATCTCGTCGTGCGGCCCATCGAAGGCATGGGCTATTCGTTCCGTCCGCGTGGCAGCGCTTTTCTTATCGGCGCACGGGAGTGGCTCTACTACCTTCCTCTAGCCCTCGGACTCGGACTTTCACTGCACTTTATCCGCTTCTTCCCGCGCACACATTCCGTCGGACACATCATCGCCGGCATACTCGTCACCTTCCTGCTGACCGCGGTTCCAGAAGAAATTTTCTTTCGCGGGATATTGCAAAACCTTCTCGAGCCCATCGCGGGACGCGGACGCGCCCTCGCCATCGCCTCCATCATCTTCGGCCTCTCCCACTTCCACAAAGGGGCCGCGTTCAACTGGCGCTATGTCATTCTCGCCACCGTCGCTGGAATTTTCTACGGACGCGCCTGGCGAGAAAAACGCCAGCTGCTGGCATCCTCAACAACCCACACCGCAGTAGACGTGGTGTGGTCACTGTGGTTCCGTTAGGCACAGTAAAAGGCGCGAACTAGAAGTCCGCGCCTTTGCCCTTAACTTTTGAAACCTGTGTAACTTTGTAACCTGCGCAACCTGCTATTTCACCAATTGCCGAATCACATACTGCAAGATCCCGCCGTGCTGGTAATAGAGCACTTCCTGCGGAGTATCAATCCGCAGCGTGGCCTTAAACGTTTTGGTTGTGCCGTCGGCGGCCGTGGCCTTCACTTCCACGGTCTTTCCCGGAGCGAAGTTCGCGAGCGCCGCGTCCAGTCCCGTAATCTCGTAGCTCTCCTCGCCCGTGAGTCCAAGGGTCTCCGGATTCTGGTCGGCCAAAAATTGCAGCGGCAAAATTCCCATGCCCACTAGGTTCGAGCGATGGATCCGCTCAAAGCTTTCGGCAATCACCGCACGCACTCCCAGAAGCAGCGGGCCCTTCGCCGCCCAGTCACGCGACGAACCCGAGCCGTACTCCTTGCCGGCAATTACGATCACCGGCACGCCCGCCTTGCGATACTCCATAGCCGCGTCGTAGATCGAAAGTTCCTTCCCGCCCGGAATCATCTTCGTGAATCCGCCTTCGATGTGCGGCACCAGTTTGTTGCGGATACGCGTGTTGGCAAACGTGCCGCGCATCATCACCTCATGGTTGCCGCGACGCGAGCCATAGGAGTTGAAGTCCACCGGCTGCACGCCATGTTCGATCAGATACTTGCCCGCCGGACTGTCCTTCTTGATCGACCCCGCCGGAGAAATATGATCCGTGGTCACCGAATGTCCAAAGCGCGCCAGCACTCGTGCCCCTTTGATCGGCGCAACCGGCTTCGGCGCTGCGGTCATTCCTTCAAAGTACGGAGGATTCTGAATGTACGTGCTCTTCGCGTCCCACACATACGTGTCGCCTGCCGGAACCTTCAAACCTTGCCAGCGTGCATCGCCATCGAGCACCGTCGCATACGAATCGCGGAACATCTTCGACGTGATCACCTTGTGCACCACATCGTCCACTTCCTTCTGCGTCGGCCACACATCCTTCAGATACACCGGTCCGTTCTTCCCTTCGCCGATGGGCTCCTTGTACATATCGATCATCTCGCCAGCCAGGGCAAACGCCACCACCAGCGGCGGAGACATCAAATAATTCGCGCGCACTTCGCTGTTGATGCGGCCCTCAAAATTCCTGTTCCCGGAGAGCACCGAGGCCACCACGAGATCGTTGTCGACCACTACGTCACTCACCGCCTGCGGCAGCGGTCCGGAGTTGCCGATGCATGTGGTGCAGCCGTAGCCCACAAGGTTGAAGCCAATCTGGTCAAGATAGGTCGACAACCCCGCAGCGTTCAGATATTCGGTCACCACCTTCGAGCCCGGAGCCAGCGAGCTCTTCACCCAGCCCGGACGCTTCAGCCCCAGCTCCACGGCCTTCTTCGCCACCAGGCCCGCAGCTACCAGCACATAAGGATTCGACGTGTTCGTGCAGCTCGTAATCGCCGCAATCACCACGCTGCCGTGGCGCAACGCCGTCTTGTAATCCTTGGAGTTGCGATCCGCGCGCCCTGTCGGCTTCGTGCCATTTTTCGCGTCATCCTTCAGCAGACTTGGCAGCGCGGTTGCAAACGATGCCGCAGCCTGTCCCAACTCCACCCGGTCCTGCGGACGCTTCGGCCCCGCAATCGACGGCTCAATCGCCGCCAGATCAATGTGCAGCACGTCCGTGTATTCGGCTTCCGCGGAGCTCGCCGTGGGGAAGAGTCCCTGCTCTTTGTAGTAGGCCTCCACCAGCGCAATCTGCTCTTCGCTCCGCCCGGTCAACCGCAGATAACGCAGCGTCTCCTCGTCCACCGGGAAGATACCGCACGTGGCGCCGTACTCGGGAGCCATGTTTGCAATCGTCGTGCGGTCGGCCACCGTAAGCGTTCCAAGGCTCGGGCCAAAGTATTCGACAAACTTGCCCACCACGCCCTTTTTGCGCAGCGCTTCCGTCACCGTCAGCACCAGGTCGGTAGCCGTGGAGCCCTCGCGCAGCTTGCCCGTAAACCTCACGCCGACCACTTGTGGAATCAGCATGGAAGCCGCTTGTCCCAGCATGGCTGCCTCGGCCTCAATGCCGCCGACGCCCCAGCCAAGCACGCCCAATCCGTTCACCATCGTGGTGTGCGAGTCCGTGCCCACCAGGGTATCTGGATAGGCCACAGGGTCTTTCCCCGCCTGCTCCAGAACGAACACAACGCGTGCCAAATACTCAATGTTGATCTGGTGCACAATGCCCGTATCGGGAGGCACAATCGCAAAATTCTTCAGCGCGCCCTGTCCCCAGCGCAAGAACGCATAGCGCTCCTGGTTGCGCTGGAACTCCAAGGCCGCGTTCATGTCGAATGCCTGCGGCGTGCCGAATTCATCGACCTGCACCGAGTGGTCAATCACCAGTTCAGCCGGCTGCAGAGGATTGATCTTCGTAGCGTCGCCGCCAAGTCGAGCCATGGCGTCGCGCATCGCCGCCAGGTCCACCACCGCGGGAACGCCGGTGAAATCCTGCAGCAGCACACGGCTCGGCATAAAGGAAATCTCTTGCTCGCTGGTGGTCTTCGATGTCCACCCGGCCACCGCGCGAATCATCTCCTGCGTCACTGTTTCGCCATCCTCACGACGCAGCAGATTTTCCAGCAGAATGCGCAGCGAGAACGGCAGCCGCGCGGTCTTGAACCCATGTTGATCCAGAGAGGAAATGCGGAAGAAGTCGAACTGCCTGCCTCCAACGCGAAGCGTAGAACGGCTGCCAAAGGTATTCATTAGATCGCCTTGAGTGTGAATTTTGGGGACGACACGGCCACCCCGCCGCATCCTCCGCTCAAAGCCAGCTCCGCCCCATTGCGAACACCCCTTCGCAAAACGCCGAGCCAGCCGAACGTACCAGTGTATTCCGAAGCGCAGAAACGCGAAACAGGAAGCTAGAAGCTTCCTATTTCCTTCTCACATGCAGGGTCCGTTCCGCGACGGCCACCACCTCGCCGCTCCGGTCCTTGATCTCCACGGCGAAAACGCGCTCCACCTTCTCCTGCGTGTCAGCCGCGCGTCGCACTTCCTCAATCTGCTCGGCCGTCAAGCGGAACTCCGCCCGCACAGTTCCCTTCGCAGGGCGCCGAAACCGGATGGCCCCCGCCTTGTCCCACACCACGTACTCCGGCCCAAGATTTTCAAGCATCATCAGCATGTAGAACGGATCGGTCATGGCAAATAGCGAGCCGCCAAAGTGCACGCCTACATAGTTCGTGTTCCAGAAACGCTGCACCATCTCCACGTCTACTTCGCGCGTGTTGTCGGCAATGCGCCGCACCCGTATTCCCATCCCGGCAAACGGAGGCCACCAGTTCATCCATCGCAGCAATTTTCGTTTCGTCTTCATTCGTCCGACCTACCGAGTCCTCACGCCCCCGCTCAAAACCGTGCGCATCCCCGAGGAGGTCTCCACCCGAAGAAACCCTCTCTCGTCCAGTCCGCGAGTCACGCCTTCATAGCCGCCATCTTCCTCCACCACCACGGCCGCGCCCCTGCATTGCGACGAGTGCTCCTCGAACCTCTGCAGGATGCTCGCCCGCGCCGCGCCAACTCCTCCGTGCAACGCGGCCTGCTCGCGGTCCAGCGCGCGCAAAAGGGCAGCCACCAGCGGGACGCGCGAAAATCTCCGCCCAGCCTGCATGCGCAGCGACGTCGCAATCTCCCGCAGCTCCGGAGCGAAGCTCTCGTTGTTCACATTCATTCCCACGCCCACCACTACAAAGCGAACCCGCGTGACCTCGGCATTCAGCTCCGTCAAAATGCCGCAGAACTTTCGTCCCTTCAGCAGCACGTCATTGGGCCAGCGCAGATCGCCCCATAGCCCTGTCACTTCGTGTACCGCATCCACAACGGCCAGCCCCGCCGCCAGCGAGAAAATAATCACATCAGTGGGAGACAGCTTCGGACGCAGCAAGGCGGAGCAGTAAATCCCATCCCGCGGATTCGACTCCCACACATGACCTGCCCGACCCTTCCCCGCCGTCTGCTCCTCGGCCAGCCACACCAGCCCTCGCGTAGGATTCGCACCCGCACCGTCAGCCCCAGCCTTCATCGCCGCCACCGACGTCGATCCGATCTGCGCAAAGTGCCGCACTCCTCCGGCAAAAACAGTCCCGGTAATCCGCGGCTCCAACACTTCCGGCAGCGCCAAGTCGGCCTCGCCAACCAGCTTCCATCCCTCGCCCGCTCGCGCAACCTCAACGCCCAGCTTGCGCAATTCCTCCGCCAGACGCCAGGCCTCATTGGTCGGCACGCCCGCCGCAGCGCCCCACTCTTCGGAGGTCAGCGACTTCCACTCCTGCAACGCCACCAGCGCCCGCCCCAAGCGCGCATCCGTCTGTACTGCTTCTTCGCTCATGTGGAGAGTATAACTTTCCGAGCTGACATGACGCCCGCGGCGCGCTACGCAAAAACTCCCAGCCTCGGCCGGGAGTTTTCTTACGCTCTGCTCTGCTCGAAATTTACTTTCCTGCTTCAGCGCTCAGCTCGATGTTAACGTCCTTGCTCACGCCCATTCCGCTGGGATCATAGCTGACGTGATAGTCAAAACGGTTGATGGTCAGCGTGCCTTCAATACCCAGCCTCGGCTCACCTTTCGCTCCCTTGCCAGCGGCCAGCGTAAACGGAATCTCCACCGGCTTTGTCACGTCCTTGATCGTCAGGTTTCCCACTGCCACGTACTTGTCCCCACCCACCTTGCGTACGCTCGTGCTCTGGAACCTGATCTCCGGATACTTCGCCGTATCGAAAAAGTCGGGAGTATTCAAATGCTTGTCGCGCGTCGCGTTATCGGTATTCACCGAGGCTGTTTTAATCACCGCCGTTACCGAGCTGTTTTCAGGAGTCTTCTCATCGTAAAGAATCGTGCCGCTCACGTCGGTAAAGCGCCCGTGGACAGTCGAAATCCCCATATGTTTCACCGTAAAGTTCGCGGACGAGTGCGCACCATCAATCTTGTATGCATCAGCGGCCAGGGCCAGCGAACTGGTAGCCAGCATCGCGGCAAACAGCAGAATCAGTTTCTTCATTGCTCTCTCCATTCCCACATTAGTTGTTGAAACAACTATACAGCTAGTAAGATTCACTCCACCTGCCCTGGGATGCAGAATATGTTGCGGAATATGTTGCAGTCGAATCCGTTGATCCGAGCTTCCGGTTCCTGAGCGGCGTGTCTTTCCATTGTGGCCAGGGTCTCTGGTTTGGTGTACAACCAAAGCAATTCATGAAAGGCGATTCCGACGATGACTCGTTACGCCGTCAACTTCGTACTTGCGTGTGCCGCGCTGGCGATGCCTTCACAGATGTTCTCGCAACAGTCTTCTTCAACACCTGTCATGGCAGAATCCACGTCGGCAGATTCCTCGAAGAATCAGCCTTTGAAGTTCACTGTCAAGTCGCAACTTGTCCTCGTTCCTGTCGTAGTAACTCGCGGCGGCCAACCTGTCACCGGACTGAAAAAAGATGACTTTAAGGTCTTCGAGAACGGCAAAGAGCAGAAGCTCACCATCTTTGAGGATATCCAGGCTGACACCGCGCCCGTGGAGGTCAACATTCGGCGGCAACCCGCCCTGCAGCAGTTCAGTAACATGCAGGTAGATCAGGGACACGCAAAGCGTCTCGTCATTATCGTTCTGGACTTCATCAACACGAGTTTTGCGGATCAGGCTTACGCGCGT
>Ga0181531_10003086_pt1 | contig 10287 bp, 12 predicted proteins | sample PEATcosm2014_Bin_38_FD_119743 | JGI IMG/M metagenome (GOLD analysis project Ga0181531, IMG submission 119743) | Peatland microbial communities from MTU Mesocosm Facility, Houghton, MI, USA - PEATcosm2014_Bin11_10_metaG | ecosystem: Environmental > Terrestrial > Soil > Wetlands > Peat | place... | reverse complement strand
CCGCCGCCCAATCCACCCGCTGGGAAGCCCTCGATCTCGGCGCCGGCACCGCCATCCTCGCCCTTGCCGCCCGCCTGCTCGGCGCCGCCCGCTGCGATGCCTGGGACAACGACCCCGCCTGTATCCGCGCCGCGCGCGAAAACGCCCGGCTCAACCACCTCCGCAACGTCCCCGCCGCCCGCATCGATGTCACCGAATGGACCCCCGCCCGCCAATGGGACCTCGTGATCGCAAATCTCTACAGCACCATGCTCGTGAAGGTCAGCGACAAGATCGCCGCCGCCGTCAAACCGTCCGGCCGGCTCATCCTCTCCGGCATGCTCGCCGCCCAGGCGGAAGAGACGTTGGCTGTCTTCCGTGCGCGGGGCCTTGGAGTTGAGCGAGTTGTGAAAAAAGGCAAATGGGTTACCGCCATCGCCGCACCCGCGCAAACCCCCCCGCTTTCTGTCCAAAATTGTCCCAAGTGTATTTCTTGACGCACCCGGACCCCGCTTTTAACCTGCCGGACATTTTTCGTCATGGCAGAGGAATTATCGTACGTAATCGTCACCCCCTACTCGATTCGCAAATCGCGCACAGGTGGCATCATTGCGCGCCTTATTTCCCGCACCGGCCTTGAGATCGTCGGCGCCCGCATGTTCGCGGCCAGCAAGGCCCTTGTCGAGAAATACGCCTCGACCATCGTCACCGATCCCGAGCCGCGCCATCGCGCCACCCAGCAGCTCATCAAGGAATACGTCCTCAAGCAGTTCCAGCCCGGCGAAAACAGCTCCCAGCCCCGCGTCCTGATGCTCGTCTTTCGCGGCGACTCGGCTGTGTCAAAAATCCGCGGCGTCGTCGGCCATATCGTCAACGAGCGCACCAGCGGCGAAACCATCCGCGACACCTACGGCGATTATATCGCGGATAAGGAAGGCACGGTCACCTACTTCGAGCCCGCCGTCCTGGCGCCGCCGGACCTCGCCAGCGCCGAGGAAAATCTCAAGCTCTGGGCCTCCCATTCCGATGACGACGGCGGCCTGCTGGACGACGCCATCGATTTCCCCAAAGGCGCGAACGTCCAGAAGACCCTCGTCCTCATCAAGCCCGATAATTTCCGCTTCCCCAATGCCCGCCCCGGCGGCGTTATCGATCTTTTTTCCCGCACAGGCCTTTACATTATCGGCTTCAAGGTCCACCGGATGAGTGTGGCCCAGGCCGAAGAATTCTACCGCCCCGTACTCGAGGTCCTCATGGATAAACTCCGCGATCCCAGCGGCGTCCGCGCCCGCATGGCCATTGAGCGCGAATTCGGCTTCCGCCTCAGCGACGATGTCCAGCGCCGTCTCGGCGATCTCATCGGCCCGCTCGCCGGCCGCGAGAACTGGGAATCCATCGTCAATTTTATGTCCGGCATGAAGCCCAGCGAATGCCCCGCCAGCCAACACGACGAGCCCGGCACCGAGAAATGCATCGCCCTCGTCTACCAGGGCGTCGATGCCGTCCGCAAAATCCGCGAGGTCCTCGGCCCCACCGATCCCTCGAAGGCCCCCCCCGGCTCCATCCGGCGCGAATTTGGTTCCACGATCATGGTCAACGCCGCCCACGCCTCCGACTCCCCGGAGAACGCCGAGCGCGAGATGAAAATCGTCCGAATCGAAGAAAATAACTTCAAACCCTTGATCGAGGCTCACTTTGCCTGATGGTCATCACTAGAAACCACCTTGAACGCCAACTCTATGTCCATCTCCTCACGAGCGACCAGCCTTACCCCTTCGCTGACCCTTTCAACCGATTCCAAAGCCAAAGCCATGAAAGCTGAAGGCATCGACGTTTGCGGCTTCGCAGCCGGCGAACCGGATTTCGACACCCCCGAGCACATCAAGGCCGCCGCCATCGACGCCATAAACAAGGGTTACACGAAGTACACCCCCAGCTCCGGCATCCCGGAATTGCGCCAGGCCATCGCCGAGAAATTCGCCGCCGATAACCAGATCGAGTACAAGCCCAGCCAGGTCATCGTCTCGAATGGCGCCAAGCAATCCTGTTTCAACGCCATCCTCGCCACCTGCGAGCCCGGCGATGAAGTCCTGATTCCCAGCCCCTACTGGCTCAGCTATCCAGAGATGGTCCGCATCGCCGGCGCCGATCCCATCTTTGTCCAGACCCGCGAGCAGAACAGTTGGAAGATGACCGCCGAGGAATTCGAGAACGCGATGACCCCGCGCACCAAGATGGTCATCCTCAACTCCCCCGGCAACCCCACCGGCTCCGCCTACAGCCGCGAGGAACTCGAGAAAATCGTCGAGGTCGCCGCGGAGGAGGACATCCTCATTCTCTCGGACGAAATCTACGAGAAGCTCGTTTACGACGATACCGTCCACGTCTCCGTCGCCTCCCTTTCCCCGGAGGCCTACAAGCTGGCCATTACCATCAACGGCTTTTCAAAAGCCTACGCGATGACCGGCTGGCGTCTCGGCTACCTCGGCGCGCCCGAGCCGATTGCCAAGGCCATCGATTCCATCCAGAGCCACAGCACCTCCAATCCCTGCTCCTTCTCCCAATATGGCGGTCTCGCCGCCCTCCGGGGCGATCAGCAGGCCGTGGCCGATATGCGCGAAGAGTTCCTGCTCCGCCGCGATTACATGTATGACCGGCTCTCGAAAATCTCGCAGATCACCGCCGTCAAGCCGCGCGGCGCCTTCTACATCCTGGCCAACATCTCGCGCCTCTCGCTCACCTCGCAGAATTTCGCCGACCGCCTCCTCAGCAAGGCGAATGTCGCCGTGGTTCCCGGCGCCGCCTTCGGCGACGACCGCACCATCCGCTTCAGCTACGCCACCAGCCTCGATATCATCAAAAAGGGCATGGATCGCTTCGAAGACTTCTGCCGGACGGTGTAATAGAAGCCGGCCTTGAGTTCGAGCCGAAGCCGCGATCAGAGCAAAAACTTGCGCCTGGCAAACCTGAACCCAAGGGCCAAAGGCCCGGCATAGGCCAGCCCAGCGAGGCGGTGGAAGGGATCAGTGGTGGTCGGTGGGCGGGCGAGCCGGCAGAGCGAGGAACGAGCGTCGCCCTGGGTACACGGTCAAAACGCGGCAAGCCCCAACGGGGCGGAATAACAAGAACCGCTCGCGATTCCAACCGAATCTCTACGCCAGCGCCTCCAGCTTCGCGATCAGATCGCGCTTGCTGGTCATTCCCACGATTTGCTCCCGCACCGCCCCATTCTTGAAGAACAGCAGCGTCGGAATCGCCCGGATCCCGAATTTCGACGAGAGCCCCTGGCTCTCATCCACGTTTACCTTCGCGATCTTCACGGCATCCCCCTTTTCATTCGCGATCTCATCCAGGATGGGCGCGATCATCTTGCAAGGCCCGCACCATTCCGCCCAGAAATCAACGAGCACCGGGGTGGCCGTATTCACCACCTCGGCGTCGAAATTGGACTCATTTACCGCGACGACATTGGGACTGGCCATGGGCAGGTCGGAAGTTCGGACTAGGATTTGGCAGCGCCCTGGGGATCAGGACGCGGCGGCCCAGGCCAGGTAGCTGAACGCGGCGGCGACCAGCGAGAGGGCGACGACAGACCAAGTAAGGATGGTAGTAATCATATCAGTTTCTGTGGAGGTGTCTGCGGCGGCGGCCGGTGCTGCGGTGCGAATGGCAGGGGCGGGTCCGGCCGCGAGCTGCGTGCTCGGCTGAGTGAGTCTGACGGTTGCTTGTGGAGGAAGTTTGGAAGTGGGCGCCACCTGGATGCGCGCCGTCTCCTTCTTGGGCGCAGCCTTGATGGTCACCGGCGCCGTGGGCGTGGGGGCAGCGGGTTTGGGAGCCGACGGAGGCACCGAAGGCCTCGGGGCCGAAGGCGGCGGCACGCCAGGGCGCCCACCCATGGGCGGCAGGCCGGGAGCCGAAGGAGGCCTCGGCGGCGAGGGAGGCGGCACGAGCGGGCGGGTGGCCGAGCTCGGAGGCGGTGGCGGCGCCGATGGAGGCGGCAGCGGAGCTTGCCCGCCAATATTGGTGGTTTCCTTTTTTGGCCCCGGCGTATTAATGCGCACCGTCTCCCGCTTTACCTGGGGCGCCGGTTCACCCGGCTTGGGCGGCAAAGTGATGCGAACGGTCTCCTTTTTAGGGATCGAGGGGCTGTCGGGACTGGATGCTGAGGGGTCTTCGTCGGACATAAATGGAAAGCGAGGAGGATTTTCTATCTCACCCGCGCTCGATACTGTCAAACATTTCGCATGTTCTATGCGCTGTGAGTCTGGTTATGCACAGGTTAAGGCAATTTGCGGCGGTTCCAGGCCGGAAACAAGGCTTTGAGCGGCCTCCTCAATCCCTCCCGATTCCGATCGGGCGAAAATATCCGATAATCTGCTCTGGCCTTCGGACGCATATCTGGATGTGCGTTTGCTTGTGAAAACCGGCTTTTTCGTAGAGCGGTGACCCCTCAATAAAGGCCGCGCGCACAGTGTCGAATGCCGTTTCACCCTCCGCCTCTCTCACGAGATGCACGTAGTTTATCACCGCGCAATCCAAGGCGCGAATTGGCGCCTCATTTCCGATCTTTTTGTTCCGCGGCAACGGAATTTCCAAGGCTTCACAGCTTTCCTTGAATTTCCTATAGCTGCGTTCGACCGTCCTGATCGACTCGGCTTCCAACAGATCGAGGCAGTTTCCTAAATCGACAATTGCGCCAACTACGAACGGATCGGTAATTTTTGTGCGCGTAATCTTTGGATTAGCCTTCGCGAATTTTGCCCAATCGAGAGCCCGCCGAACGCTGTTTCCCAGAAATAGATGCCGGTTCCCAGCCAGTCGTAATCGTTGTCACTCGCTCTGAGATGCTCCTTGTTGGCGAGGACTTTTTCGCCGACCGCTCTGTCGCAGCCGTGATAGCCCAGCACAAACGCCGATGCCCGCGTCATCGACCGTGCTACCCGCCGTACCGTTTGGTCAACTTCCCGCTCTTGGTGATAAAGCCATGTTTGACGAACCAGGCTCTGGCCGCCTTTTTCGAACGCATGATCTTTTTCGTGCCCCTCTCGATCGCGGCAATATCCCGATCGACTTCGGCTGCACTGCGTGGAACTAGGACCGTGCTCACAATCCCAGATTACAGCTTCTATCTTGCCACTCAACAGGTTTCCGTGATCGATCAGTGCCCATTCCCGGCAAATCCCGTCGTCAAACGGGCACAAAATCGGCGTACCTTGGTCGTGAGACAATCCGGCAAGCCAAGCCCCTCGAGAGCGTTGCATCTCGGATTCCACCCGGATTTGACCCGCGCCCAAACCCCTGTTCACATCTAAACCCATGAACGCACCCAACGAACAGACCTGGGACGCCGTCGATCGCTACCTCGCCGCGCAGGTGAGCGTGGACGATCCCGTCCTTGACGCCTGCCTCCAGGCCAACGCCGCCGGCGGCCTTCCGGGTATCGATGTCTCGCCGCTTCAGGGCAAGCTCCTCTCCCTCCTCGCGCAGATCCAGGGCGCCCGCCGCATCCTTGAGATCGGCACCCTCGGCGGCTACAGCACCATCTGGCTCGCGCGCGCCCTCCCGGCGGATGGCCGCCTCGTCACCCTCGAGCTCAATCCCGCCCACGCCGCAGTCGCCCGTTCCAACATCGCCCGCGCCGGCCTCACGGACCGCGTCGAATTGATCCAAGGCCCCGCCCTCGAAAGCCTCAACCAGCTCCACGCTGCGAATCGCGGCCCCTTCGATTTCATCTTCATCGATGCCGATAAACCCGGCTATCCCGCATACCTCACCGCCTCCCTCAAACTCGCCCGCCCGGGCACCGTCATCGTCGGCGACAACGTCGTCCGCCAGGGCCAGGTCGCCGATCCCGCCAGCGCCGACGCCAACGTCCGCGGCGCGCAGGCCTTCATCGAGTTGGCCGGCGCCAATCCCCGGCTCACCACCACCGTCATCCAGACCGTCGGCAGAAAAGGCTACGACGGCCTCTTGATCGCGCGCGTAGTTTCGTGAATATGGCGCTACCGGCGAGCTTGGACCAGAGATATGACGATCATCGAACTCTTCACCTTCCTCGTGAACGGCCCTCTCTGAAATCCGCCCCAAAGAAAGAGGCGGATGCCCCCCTAAAGCATTCGCTTGGCCTTTCCGCTCAATTCACGGGACGCCTTACCTGCCGAGACGATTTTCGAAATCGTGGCAGATGGGATGGATCTGGGATGTGCGGCGCTTACGAGTTTTAATCCAATCGCCGCAGATAAACGGGCTACGTTCCAGATACGGAATTTTGAAAAAGCCACAGCCGTAGGGTGGTTTTGTTTGATCCAGGCGTAATCCGTTTCGTTCAAAATGCACTCGTCGTCAGGGCATTCATCGTCAAGTGTCGTGAGATTGACCAGAAGAACTTCCCCGTCGTTTTTCAATGGGTCAGACAGAATTATCCATATATGCCCCTCGCACCAAAACGCATCCCCTTTCGAGAACACGATAACTACGCCAAAAGTTGATCGAGTTTCGCTAGTGATTCCCCTTCTTTCACGACGCGGGCTATCCTGGCCTTCGTTTTCCCCTCAGCCTGCAAGATCGACTCCACGGAAATCGGCTTTCTTTCGGTAGCGCCAACGTTCTCATATTCTTCACAGTTCTGATGGCACCATTCCACCAATTCTTCTGTGGTTCGGGCGCAGTGCTCGCGAACGACCTCATCAAGCATTTGAAGTTCTGATTCTGAGAGCGAGTCATAATTGGGCTCGGAAATGACCGAGAGCGTGTTCCCCTTCCTTGGCGAGATTAATTCTTTCCAACCCGGGGCATTCCTTCGGTTCACGAAATTCATCACATCCCCATTGACCGGCCCTTTTCTCATTGAAAAACAATGGCCCCCCACAATCGGAATGCCCCTTTTTGAGAGCGATTTCCTGTCCGCGAGGTAAACCAGCTTCACAACTCGCAGATAATCAACGCCATGACCTGATTGCCTGATGATTCGAGCCACGGCATCGGTCGCTTTTTTGCCGTTTGCTGGGAAGTCCATTTGTTTAGAATTTTGTGCTCTTCAGCAAAATTAGCACCGGTGTCAACTAAAGGGAAGGGGAATGTGTTCTAATGAACACAGTTAGAATTCGGGGGGATTTATTTGTCAAGTGCGTAATCCCGCAACTTTTGGGAGCGCTTTTTGAGGCGCTCTTTAAGATTCTCGACCGCCCGCCGAAACTAACAGGCATCCGCTAAGCCATCGCAACTGCTCCTCTTGAGCGCACAAAGGCCACCCCCTTTTATCAGTGGTTCCTCAGAAATGGAAAATATCCCCCTCGAGTTTTGGACTCTGGGCTTTCCTGCCGCTTATGAACCCGTTCGCCGCGAGCTGCTCCGAAATATAATCCGCGATCATTTTCGAGGTGCGTTTGACGTCTTCTTTCAATCCCGGTTGCGCACCGTTCACGGTATCGAACGCGACCTGACCGATCAGCTCAGCGTTGACCGGGCCGGGGCCCGCATCGGTGATCAGGCCCGGCTCGGCGCCGCTTCCTCCCGTGGTATGAAAGGTAAACAGCGGCACGTTCGCATTGAGCGAAAGATCATACACTTGCATCTCCATCTGCAATTTCGTGCCCCCGAGCCCCAGGCCGATCAAAACCCGGAGTGCGCGGCTTCCCTGGTTGACGCGAATAAATTGTCCCGTGATCAACCATGCCGGCTGGGGCGTCACCAAAAACGCCGCCCCGTTGCCTGTGGCATCTTCCACCGGGATACCGAAACGCTTGAGGTCTTTCACGAGGTCTTTCTTCATCAACGATGCGAGGTTTATTTCGAATTGATCGAGCCTTTCCCCGCTGCGCCCTGCCCTGGGCCGGTTTCCATACGTTAAATCGCCGATGAGCAAACCTTCCGGCTTGGCGCCTGCGCCAAATGAAACCCCATGCGGCTTCACGCTCACCGATGCGCAACCGGGAAGCAGCATGCCCGCGCAAATCGAGAGAACAAGCAGAGCCGGTGCTGTAAATTGACGCAATCCGATTACCCTCCTTTTGTGGATCGAAGCTTTGCCCGCGGGGCCCCTCGCCAATTGGCTGAAAGCCGGATTTGGCCATTCGGAATGCATAACTCCAGGTTTAAGTGACGCAAGGGGCAGACCGGATCAACATACGATCCGGCCTGCCCCCAAATCCAACGTCCTCGGATTTTTTTTCCAACTTGGCGTCGCTAAGCGACGGGTGGCGTTCGGCGTCCCGCAATCAACGAGACCAGGAACAGCACCAGGAATACGATAAAGAGAATCTTGGCGATTCCCGCAGCGGCGCCCGCAATGCCCGCGAAGCCCAGCAGGCCCGCGATCAGCGCGATTACCAAAAATGTCAGTGCCCATGATAGCATGTTGTTTTCACCTCCTTCTTTTGCTTAGAGTATCGGAATCACACCTCCCTTTGCGCGTGGGTCCGCCCAGCGGCTGATTTGCGGGGGCACATCTGGATCGCAATAGAAAACCGGTTGCATTCGGAGCTCCGCGAGATTCCTAATCGATTAAATGGGACTTGAAGCAACACTGGCCGTGCTGAACGAAATGCAACATGCGGCTGTCATCCAGCATTATGCCATTGGCGGCGCTGTCGCGGCGTTTTTATACATCGAGCCAGCCGCGACGTTTGATTTGGACGTTTTCATCACCTGGCACCCTGCAGAGGGCGGTTTGCTAACGCCGCATCGGTTGTTTAAGTATCTGGCGGACAAAGGGTATGGGGAATATCAACAGGAGGCTATTATGATTGAAGGATGGGCGGTGCAGTTCCTGCCGCTGGGGACACCGCTGACCGAAGAAGCACTCAAAGAAGCGGTTGGAATCGAAGTCAAGGGCGTTCCGACGCATGTCTTCACCAAGGAACACCTTATGGCGATTTGTTTACAGACGGGGCGTCCGAAAGATCTTGCAAGGCTCGTCCAATTTGTCCTGGAAAGCTCGCCAGACATGGGTCGATTTGCAAAGATATTGGAGCGCCATATGCTGACCCAGGCTTGGAACATCTTTAGTGCCCGCTACATCGCCTCCCCATGAATCCGTGCACCTTACAGGACCTCTACAAGGCAAAGCAGATCAGACGTGGCCGGCTGGTTAATCTCCCAATCGATCAGAAAGTCGACCTGATCGAGAAACTTCAAGAGCTTGGGCGAACGATGGTAAGGGCCCGGGCAAGTCTTGAAAAGCCGGCGGATAAGGACGCGGAGGCCCGCTAGAGACTACTGAGGAATGGTTGCCCTTGACTTTCGGGGGAGCGCTCCTAAAGTGCGGCGGTTTTTCCCAGAAACTTTCCGATGCGCGCCCGCCTTGCTCTTTTTTTCCTTTTTTTGCTGGGGTTACCCATGTCCGGCCTGCGTGCGGATGAGCAGGTGCTCAATGGAATCGCCGCCGTCGTCAATTCCGACGTCATCACCTACACCCAGGTTCGGGACGTGGTCGGCACGCGCGAGCGTACGCTGGCGGAGCAATTCAGCGGCCAGGAGTTGTCGGACAAGGTCAGGGACCTCCGGATGGCCGCCGTCAACTTGCTGATCGAGAACCAGTTGATCCTTCAGGAGTTCGATAAGAATAAATACACCATCCCGGATTACGTGGTGGACCAGCAGGTCCAGGAGCGCATCAAGGCGCAATTTGGCGGCGACCGCCAGGCGTTCATCCGCACCCTCCAGGCCCAGGGGATGACGATGGACCGCTTCCGCAAGATGGTTCACGACGATATCGTTGTTCAGGCCATGCGTGAGAAGAGCGTCGAGGATCCGACGATCATTTCTCCGAAGAAAATCCAGGAGTACTACGACCAGAACGTCAAGGACTACTCGACCCCGGAGAAGGTTCACCTCCGGATGATCGTCATTAAGAAAACCAGCGACGCGGCCCAACAGATGGCCGAGGAACTCCGGCAGAAGGCCCTCGGCGGGGCGGACTTCGACAAGCTGGCCCAGATGTATTCCGAGGATCCGACCACGCAGGAGAACGGCGGGGATTGGGGCTGGATCGACCAGACCGTGCTGAACGAAAGCCTCACCAAGATCGCTTTTTCGCTCAAGCCGGGCCAGGTGAGCCAGGTGGTGGAACTGGCCGGGAGCTATTATCTGCTCTACGTCCAGGAGAAGCAGGATGAAGTCGTAAAGCCGCTCGCCCAGGTGCACGATGACATTGAGAACAAGCTCATGGAGGCCCAGCGCCAGGAGGCTCAGCAAAAATGGATCCAAGGGCTCCGGAAGAAGGCCTACATCTGGATCGACGGCGTTACCAATAACGACGGCATGATCAATCAGGATCGCACCGCCGCCGAAGCGCCTCCGCCCTCGAAT
>Ga0181531_10003084_pt1 | contig 10289 bp, 10 predicted proteins | sample PEATcosm2014_Bin_38_FD_119743 | JGI IMG/M metagenome (GOLD analysis project Ga0181531, IMG submission 119743) | Peatland microbial communities from MTU Mesocosm Facility, Houghton, MI, USA - PEATcosm2014_Bin11_10_metaG | ecosystem: Environmental > Terrestrial > Soil > Wetlands > Peat | place... | reverse complement strand
GGCGCGCGGGACGAAGCTGGAGGCGGGCGACGAGATTCATTTTGGGAAGGCCGTGGCGCGGTTTCAGATTAAGTAGCGAGATGTGCCCTGGATGGCCCGCGCACGGTTGTGGGGCAGGACTCCAGTCCTGCGGGCCGACGTCCACGTCGGCCTGATCGTGCCCGGATTTGGAAATTGGAAGGCGGCCAATCTTGGCCGCAGCCGCCTTTTTAGGCGGCCGGAAGCCGGCTAAAAGCCGGCTGCGGGCAAAATTGCCCGCCCTCCAAGGCATGGCACTAATTGCGCGGCGTGGTGTCCTTCGGCGTCGCCAGATAGCCCGTAATCTGGTCCTTGCCCACTTCATTGACCACCAGCTCATAGGGTTGCTTGGCCTTGGCCACGTAAAACTGCAGCGGCTCGTTGACGCCTTTGTCCCGTTTCTCGACCGTCTTATCGTCCGCCAGCACTTCCAGCGTATAGCGGTTCTTCTTTTTGTCGACGCTCTTGAGCTTCAACGAAATATCGCCCACCCGCTTGGCCTGCTTTTCCTTCTTGACCAGCGTGAACTGGAAGTAGTTGCGCTCGCCCAGCCGCTTCAGCGCATCCAACTCCTTTTGGTTGGTGGCCACGTAGCCGCTGGTCACGCCCAGATCGCCTTGCACGGTCTTCAAATTGGAGATGGTCTTGTCCAATTCAGCCTTGGTGGCCCCGAGGTCGGTCTTGACAGCGGTAACGTCTCCGCTCACTTCGCCGATCTTGGTGTTGGCGGTGGAAGCCTGCTGCTGCACATCGGTGATTTCGCTCTGCACCTGCGCCGCCTGTTTGGCCTGCGCGTCGGACAGTTGCTTGGCCAGTTGGTCGGCGTGCGCCTGGGCTTCTTGCTTGGCGTGCCCGGCGGCCTGGTTGGCTTGCTGGCGGGCGGCTTCCAACTCCTCTTTTAAGGTTTCCACGCTGTGCCGTTGGGACGCGGTGGTCACCGAAGATGCATCCTTCAAAGCGGCGATCTCGGTCAGCATGGCCTGGCTGGCGGCACGGTCCTCCGTGCGGGTGGTTTCCAGGCGATACCACAGGGCAATATTGGACGCCAGCAGGGCGATCAGTCCCCCGGCCACTAACGCGGTTTTCACCCCTGAACCACTTGGCTGGGGTGTATACATTGGGCTGCTCACGAATCGTTGCTCCTTACCTGAGTGGGAATTCCATCCATTATAGACTGCTACGGAACTGTTTACGTTTCAAGCGTTCAGCGGAAAACTCTCGCCCGGCGACGGCGCCGCAACCTCCACGCCATATTGCGACCGGATGGCGCCGGCCAAGGCCTGCGACTGGGCCGGCTCGCCGTGCACCAGGAAAACCTTCTTCAAATGGGGCACCAGCGGCTTCAGCCACGCCATCAGCTCGCCTTGATCGGCGTGCGCGCTCAACTCGTCCAGGCTGGAGATCTCGGCGCGCACGGTCACCGGCTCGCCGAATACGCGCACTTCCCGCATCTTCTCCACGAGCTTCCGCCCCAGCGTATCCTGCGCCTGAAAACCGGTGATCAGCACGGTATTGCGCGGATCGGCTAGGTTGTTGCGCAGATGATGCAGGATGCGGCCCTGCTCGCACATGCCGGAAGCCGAAATCACCACGAACGGGCCATGCAGATCGTTCAGCTTCTTCGATTCGGCGGCCTCGCGGATGTACTGCAAACGGCTGAATCCGAAAGGATCCTCGCCGTCCAGCAGGTATCGGCGGGTCTCCTCATTAAAACACTCCGGGTGCTTTCGGAACACCTCGGTCACGTTGATCGCCAGCGGGCTGTCGACGAAAATCGGGATGCTGGGGATTTGGCCCGCATTGGCCAGTTGATGCAGCAGCAGCACCAGTTGTTGGGTGCGGCCCACGGCGAACGCGGGCACGATGATGCGGCCGCCGCGGGCGCAGGTGCGGTTCACCACGTCGCGCAGCTTCCCGATCACGTGCGCGGCGCTTTTGTGAAACCGGCCGCCGTAGGTGCTTTCGAGGATCAGGTAATCGACCGGAGGCAGGGCATCCGGCGGCCGCGTGATGGGCAGGTTGGGACGGCCCAGGTCGCCCGAATACCCCAGGCGCACGGGCGCTCCGCCGTTCCGGTAGTTCAAAACCAGCGCCGAAGAGCCCAGGATGTGCCCCGCGTCGTAGGACTTATAACTAAGATGCTCGTCCAAGTTGTGCGGCGTGTAGTAGCCGACCGGCTGAAACAGCGGCAGCGTGCGCTCGGCGTCTGCCATGGTGAAGAGCGGCTCGACCGGCTCCGGCGTAATGGCATTGGCGCGGCCCTCCAGGCGCCGCGCGGCGCGTTTATTGACGAACTCGGCGTCGTGCTCCTGAATGTGCGCCGTATCGCGTAGCATGGCATCGCACAAGTCGATGGTCGCGGGCGTGGTGAAGATCGGCCCGGCAAAGCCGTGTTTCACCAGCGTCGGCAGGTTCCCGCTATGGTCGATGTGGGCGTGGGACAGCAGCACCGCGGCGACGGAGGCGGCTTCCACCGGCAGATGGCGATTCTTCCGGTCGGCCTCTTTGCGGCGTCCCTGCGCCAGACCGCAATCGAGCAGGTAGCGCTTGCCATCCACATCCAACTGATGCAGGGAGCCGGTTACCGCGCCTGCCGCGCCCCAAAAGGTCAGTGTCATTTGGTGAGAAGCTATCGTAGCGCAGTTCGGGAGGAGGGCCGGACGGCCCATGCTATGCTGGCTCAAGGTATGATCACCGTTAAAGAAGCAGTTGCAAAAGCCATGGAATTCGCACAGGCTATGCTGGCCGTTCCCGCTTCCGAGATTCTCGTGGAAGAAGTGGAGACTGGCAAGGACGGCCCAAACGACGTTTGGCAGATCACTCTAAGCGCGCCGGGGCGCGCCGGCATCGCTGTTCTCCGTCGCGACTACAAGAGGTTCATCGTGCGCGGCGATACTGGCGAAGTGGTCTCGATGAAAATTCGGGAGTTGGCCGGATCTAGATGAACGATGCCTTTCAGCTCATCCGCAAACATCGTGGGGAGGGCTTGCTAGTCGATACCAACCTCTTGCTTCTACATCTAGTCGGCAAGACCAATCCCGGCCGGATTCAGAACTTCAAGAGAACCAGCCGGTATACGGTCGAGGATTTCGATGTGCTGGTCGAAATTATTGCGCAGTTTGGGACTTTGATCACAACTCCCCATGTGCTGACTGAGTTGAGTAATTTGGGACGCCTCCAAGGCGACGAGCAGCTCAGTTTCCGATCATGCTTTGTCGACGTCATCGAACAAGCGACTGAGCACTGCGACGAGAGCCGATCGGTCGTGAAGGACCCGAGCTTTGAGCGCCTGGGCCCGACCGACGCCGCCATCTCAGCGCTGAGTCGGCATAACTACCTCTTTCTGACCGACGACATGGACCTCTGTATTACGCTACTGAATCGCGGCGTCGATGTGGTCAACTTCAGCTACCAGCAACAGCTGCGCTGGGCATTGTGAGTCGCCCAGCAGCTTCATTTTGGGGCTTCGGCGCCCAGCCGGCTGGCCAGCGGATGCAACTGCCCCGCATACTTGTTGCCCGGCTTCTTCCCGTACGGAACCGACGAAGGCGTGGAAAGCTGCTCGAAGGTGAACGAGCAGATCCGCATGCCGGGATAGAGCGCCACCGCCATGCGGCTCAGATTGCTCAACTCCAGCGTGGCCTTGCCGGTCCAGCCCGGATCGAAAAGTCCCGCCGTGCCGTGCACGATGATACCGATCCGCCCCAGGCTGGAGCGGCCTTCCAGCCGACCAAGTACATCGGCGTCCAGCTCCAGCGATTCCATCGTTACGGCCAGCACGAAATCGCGCGGCTGCAGCACGAACGGCTCGTCCGGAGGCACTTCGATGGTGCGCATGATGTGCTGCAGGCTGGTGCGGTCGCGCAAATCGATATAAGGATGGCGGCTATATTCGAAGACGTTGAACTCGTTGCCCAGCCGGAAGTCCACCGAGCAACTGCCGAACTGCTCGGGGGGCAACTCGGGCGCGATCTTGATTTTCCCAGCTTCGATGTAGCGCTTGATGTCCACATCCGACAGAACCATCGAGGACCTCCGGACAGGCCATCGTAGCGCAGTTTGCGAAGTCCCTACAATTTACTGATCTGATCCTTGATCTTAGTCTCCTGGTTCTTGTCGGGATTGCTGCGCAGCGCCCGCTGCAGTTCGCGCAGGGCCTTCGGCTTGTCGCCTTTCTGCGCCAGCGCCATGCCCAGGTGATACCGGTATGTCGGGTTTTCCGGCTTCTGATTCACCAGACCCTGAAAAACATCTATGGCGTTGTCGCTCATGTTCTTCTTCATGTAAATCCAGCCCAGCGTGTCGGACACCTCGCCCAAGTTCGGCAGCACCTGCTTGGCGCGCTGCGCGTAGGTGAGGGCTTGGTCCAGGTCCCCTGTACCGCTCTCCGCAATCAGGAAGGCCAGGTTGTTCAAGGCCACTCCATCTTGCGGATTCAGCTTAATGGACTGTTCGTAAGCATTCTTGGCCTCCGGCTTCCGGCCGGCGGCCTCCAATGCCAGGGCCAGTTCCACGGCCACCATCGAATTGACGGGCATCGCTTCCTTGGCTTTGTAGAGATACTGGACGGAGCCGTTCAGATCGCCCTTCTGGCGGAGCGCGATGCCCAACCGGAAGTAAACGTCGCCGCGCGCTTTGGAATCCTTGTTCATCTCGCCGAGCACGGTTTCAAACTGGTGGACCGCCAGATCGTAATTCTTCGCGCGCGCCGCGATATTGCCCAGCGCCAACTGCAGATCCATGCGGTTGGGGCTCTTGGCCAGCTCGGCTTGCAGGAACTGCATGGCCTGATCGTAGTGCCCGCCGCCGGCCAGCGTCTCCACCAGCCCGACCAAACTCCGCGTATCCTTTGGATTCGCCGCGTACGCTCTCCGGAAAACGGCCTCCGCCTCTTTCAGGTTGTTTTCTTTGATGGCCAGCATGCCGAACGAGAAATCGACATCCGGGGCGTTCGGACTGGCTTTCTGGATGTCTTCCAGCAGCCGGTGCGCGTCGGCGTACTTTTTTTCACCCATCAAAGCTTCCACTTCAACCATCCGCGCCGGGCCGTTTTTCTTGTCGATCTGCACAATCTCGTCGACGGACTTGAGAGCCGCATCGAAATCCCCGCGCATCACCTGGAGTTGCGCCAGCGACAGGCGCGCCGGCAGGTAATCGGGTCTCAGCCGGATAGCCTCCGCGAATTGCTGGCGGGCCTGCTCCCACTCTCCGCGCGCCACGTGCGCCCGCCCCAGGCTGTAGCGCGCCACGAAATTGTCCGGGGCCGCATTCACCACCGCCTGCAACTCGGAAATGGCCTTCTGCACTTCGCCGCGGTCCAGCAGCAGGGAGGCCTGCAATCCCCGCGCATCGATATCTTTGGGGTTGTCCTTCAAAATGGCGGCCGCGATGTCGGCCGCTTCCGCGCGCTTGTTCTGGCGCATCAGCACTTCGATCATGCGCTTCTGATAGGTCGCCTTCTGCTTGGGGTCCGCGGTCATGCCCTCCTGGTACTGCTTGAGCGCCTCCGCCAGGTCTCCGTTGCGCAAATAGAAATCGCCCACCATCACGTACGCGCGATCGAATTCCTTGGCGCGGCCCTTGATTTGGTTTAGCATCGCCACCATCTCGTCGTGGCGTTGCAACTTGGCGTAAAAGTTCGCCAGCGACACCAGAAAGGCGATTTGCTTGGGATTGTTGGCCGCGCCTGTTTTGAGGATCTGTTCCGCGTCGGCCGTTTTGTTTTGCATCAGGTAAAGGTTGTACAACTCGTTATAGGCTCCGACGTTGGTCTTGTCGGAATCCAGGACCTGCTTGTAGATCTGCTCGGCTTCCGGGAACTGACGGCTGGCGGCCAGCACGCGCGCCAATTGGACTTTGAGGGCGGGTCCCGGGGTCTTGATGGCAATAGCCTTGCGGTACTCCGCGATGGCAGCGGTTAGCAGGGGTTCGGTCTGTTCCGGCCGGCCCGCGCGAAAACTGGCCTGCGCCTTCACGAAGTCCAGGTCCGCGGTCAGCCGGTGACCATCGAATGAGTTCGGGTCACGCTGCAGAAGCTCCTTGGTAATGCCTTCCACTTCCGTCAGAAACTGGGGATCGTGGCTGAACGCGAGGTAGATCTCGGCCAACCGGACTTCCGCGTCAATATGCTCCGGCTGGTCTTTGGGGATCAGCTCGATGGCGCGCCGCAATTCGCCTAAGGCATTCGAGACGCGGCCCAGCTTCAGATCGGTCTGCGCCAAATGGTAATAGGCGGAGCCGTATCGCTGGTCCTTCTGCAGGGCGTTGCGATACATGATGGAAGCTTCTTTGAACTTGCCTTTCGCGAAGTACTTGTTTCCGTTTTCCAAGTAGCGCTTCTTGGCGACATTGGGGTCCCGGCTACAGGAAACGAGGGTTAGCGCAGCCAGGATGACGACCAGGGATTTCATGCAAGTCCTCACGTCGATTCTAATATATATTGCACGGTCGAGGAGCAGCACTGTCGAGAATAAGTGGCCCGGAAATCCTGAGATTTTCCCGTACTCCGGCTACTACCAGTCGGAAATAGCAATATGGCGCCACTCCCGGAAGGCAGTATCTCCGTCCTGCTGATCGACCCCCTCGATTCCCGCCGTGACGCGCTGCGCAACATTCTCACGCCCCCGCTGTGGGAAATCCGCGAAGCAGCCAGCTACCGCGAAGCCGTGGAAATTCTCGACAGTCGAACCATCGCTGTGGCTATCTGCGACGTGGCATTCGGCGACGGCAACTGGCAGCAGTTGCTCGCCGATCTGCAACGGCGCGCCCATCCGCCGAACCTGATCGTCTCCTCCCGGTTGGCCGACGAGCGGCTGTGGGCCGAAGTCCTGAACCTGGGCGGGTACGACGTGTTGGTCCAGCCTTTTGACTGCGGCGAGGTTCTGCGGGTGGCCAGCATGGCCTGGATGGCCTGGCGCCACGAAGGCCAAGGCCGAACTTCGGAAGACCGGGACAACCTCGCGCGCGTAACGGCTTGCTAGTATCAGCCTGCTTTCAGGCGGCTCTGGCCGCTTAAAAGGCGGCTGCGGCCATGATTGGCCGCCCTCCGGTGCATCTGATTATGCTCTCGCGTCCAGCCGCGGACAATAGTTTTGGGCGACAGCTCCGAAGCTTTCCACTTGCCGCCTCTGCCACTCGTCGTCCCGATCCAGCTCGCGCGCCAGTAGCGCGGCCGCGCGCGGCGCTATCCTTATCGCCGCCTTCGCATTGAGGAACAACGCCCGCGTGCGGCGCGCCAGGACGTCTTCCACAGTGCGCGCCATTTCGCGGCGCACGGCCCAGACTACTTCCGCGCCCGTGTATGGCAGTGCGGCATCCAGGGGTTCCGCCCACGCCGGTTCGGCGCGCATTAGCTCCTGGATGGCCGGCGCGTCCGACCCGTATACGCGCAAGGCGCCGAGCGCATCCGCGCCCGTATGGAATCCGTGCAAGCGCAAATGTTCGGTGACGCAGGCCCTCTCCGGCAGGCGCGCCAGCATGGCCGCCTGGTTCACGCAGTCTTCCGCCATGTGGCGATAGGTGGTCCACTTGCCGCCGCAAATCGTCAGCAGGCCGGATCTCTCGATGTGGATGGTGTGGTCGCGCGAGAGCGCCGCCGTGCCGCCGCCGCTGGCCGATTTCACCAGCGGTCGAATGCCCGCAAATACGCTGAGGATGTCGCCCCGCGTGGGCGTGCGCGCCAGGTAAAGCGAGGCCGTCGAGAGAATGAAATCGATCTCCTGTTCCATCGCCACCGGCTCGAGTGAAGCGCCGTCAACCGGAGTATCGGTGGTGCCGATCAGCGTGTGACCGTGCCAAGGGATGGCGAACATCACCCGCCCATCGCTGGTATGCGGGACCATGATGGCGCTCTCGCCGGGGAGAAAGGTGCGGTCGAAGACCAGGTGCACGCCCTGGCTGGGCGCGATCATCGGCGCGGCGGAGGCATCCGCCTGGCGGCGGAGGCCGTCGGTGAAGGGTCCGGTGGCGTTAATCACCACTTCGGCTTGCGCGCGGAACTCCTCCCCACTTTCGGCATCGCGCGCGATCACGCCGTCGATGAATCCTTCGGCATCCTTCGTCAGGCCAGTCACGCCCACGTAGTTCAGCAGGGTGGCGCCCATTTCGCAGGCGGTCGCGGCCATATTGATGAGCAGCCGGGCATCGTCGAACTGCCCGTCGAAGTAGATGACTCCGCCGCGCAGGCCCTCGGTCTTAATCGTGGGCAGCCGTTCGAGCGTCTCTTCTTTGGAGAGAATGCGCGACGCGCCGAAGCCGTATTTGCCGGCTAGCAGGTTATAGACTTTCAGGCCGAGACCGTAGAAGGGCGCTTCCCACCAATCGTAGTTGGGCACCACGAAGGCGCGGTCGTGGACCAGGTGCGGCGCGTTACCCAGCAGCAGGCCGCGCTCGCGCAGCGCTTCCATCACCAGCGAGATATTTCCTTGTTCGAGGTAGCGCACGCCGCCATGCACCAGCTTGGTGCTGCGGCTGGAGGTGCCCTTGCCGAAATCGTGCTGTTCCAGCAGCAGCACATCGTAGCCGCGCGCGGCCGCGTCGATGGCCACGCCTACCCCGGTGGCGCCGCCGCCCACCACGATTATGTCCCAGCGGCTGCGGCGGGCGCGCAGACGGGCGTGCATCTCTTCGCGAATCATGGGCGATCTTCAGTCATGATATCGTGGCGCAGCTTGTGGGGCAGGCTCCCAGCCTGCGGCCGCCTCTTAGGCCGCCCTTCGCATTTTCGCTCGATTGGGGGAGGCTTTCAACGCTGCCATTTCTGGTGCCAGAGACGGTCCCGAAGGGCCCACCCGGTGCTTCTCTCGACGCTTGTCTTGGCGTGCCAGCCAAGCGCCGGCAGGAGTGCCGGCGCGACCGACCAATAGTCTGCGCCACGACGTTTCGTAATCGGGCATAATGTACCAATGCATGCGTATCGCGCCAAGGAGACTGCCCGAATTCAAGCTCTGGACGGCCTCGCGCTGGCGGACTTCTGGCAGCGGGCCGCGGCGTTCGCCACGGATGTGGCTATCGCCCTAGTTGCCGTGGCGATCGCCCTGTTCCTCTGGGGCGCTACCAAATGGGCCACGGAGACCGGCGCGGATATTAACCAGCACCGCAGCTATCACATCAACCTGGCTGAAAATGAATGGGCCAAGCTTGCGATGGAAATCGGCGTTCCAGTGCTGTATTTCGGGTTATTCACTTTCTTCTGGAATGGACGCACACCAGGGAAAAGGCTGTTCGGGGTACGAGTGGTGTCGCTGGTTCACGAACGCATGTCGCTGTGGCACTCTATCGAGCGTGCGCTGGGTTATGGCGCCGCCGCGCTCGAGTTCGGCTTCGGTTTCCTGCAGTTCTTCATTCATCCGTACCGGCGGACGGCGCAAGACCGGCTGGCAGAGACCATCGTGGTGAAAGAGAAAGCGTACCGGGCGAAGTTCTCCCGTGATGTGGCGAAATCGAGTTACAGTAGATCGTGAGGAAACCATCGCCATGATCTCCCGCTTCCAAATCGCCTTCCCGGCCGTCCTGATGCTGGCCGCTACCGCCTACGCGGCCGACGACATTAAACCAGAAGCCATTCTGGACAAGTACATCGAAGTCACCGGCGGCCGCGCCGCCTATGAAAAGATCAAAACCGAGATAGCCACCGGCACGCTGGATATCTCCAGCTTCGGTATCAGCGGAACGCTCACCATCTATCAGGCCGCGCCCGACAAAGCCTACACCGAGATCGATCTCGGCGGCATGGGCAAGGCGGAGGAGGGCTCCAACGGGAAGGTGGCCTGGGCGGTGAACGGTATGCAGGGCCCCCGGATTAAGGAAGGCGACGAACGGACCGCCACGCTGCGCCGCGACGCTCTGAACGCGGACCTACGCTGGCGCGACTTTTTCAAGAAAGCCGAACTTGCCGGAGTCGAAGACGTGGGCGGTAAGGCCTGTTATAAGGTAGTGCTGACGCCCAACGACGGCGCCGCCGAAACCCGCTATTACGACAAGAGCTCCAACCTGCTGGTCAAGGTCACCATGCCCATTACCAACCCGGAAGGCGCCGCCAGCGCGGAAATCGTTCTGAGCGACTACAAGGATGAAGGCGGCATCCTGACGCCGCACGCCATAGCGCAAAAGATCGGCACCATGGAGAGCCAGGTGAAGATCTTGAGCGTCAAGCACAACCCAGATATTCCGGCGAGCCGCTTCGATCTGCCCGACCAGATCAAAGCGCTCATGACCGAAAAGAAGTAGCCAATCGTGGGGCGGGCCTCCAGGTCTGTCAGGATGGGCCCGCG
>Ga0181531_10003082_pt1 | contig 10291 bp, 6 predicted proteins | sample PEATcosm2014_Bin_38_FD_119743 | JGI IMG/M metagenome (GOLD analysis project Ga0181531, IMG submission 119743) | Peatland microbial communities from MTU Mesocosm Facility, Houghton, MI, USA - PEATcosm2014_Bin11_10_metaG | ecosystem: Environmental > Terrestrial > Soil > Wetlands > Peat | place... | reverse complement strand
TGCGCCGTCTTGATGCGGCGATCGGCGCCATTTCCTGGAGCCGTATTCCTGCTGGTTTCGCTCGGCTACGCCACTGGCCGCTTGCTCATGGAGTTTGCCCGCGAGCGCCCGCAGAAAGCCTTCGGTTTTAGCATCGCCCACGTGATTTCCCTGGTGATTACTTTGGCATCCGTTTCGACCCTGGCGATTTACTGGCGCAGGTAGAAGCGAATTGGTGATCGACCCCCGGCCCCGCAGTTGTCCTGTGTTCTAACGACATTGTTCTAACGATGTTGCAATCTCCGAGGTGAATCGATGGCGAACAATCTGACGGGCGATTTCGATGTGGTAGCGGAATTTGCGGTTCTGGCAGTGAATCGGTTGCTGGCAGGGATGCACCAGACGGGAAGGTTTCTGCACTCGATCTCTGTCCGCGTCGATGACAACCCACGCCCCACGAGGCCGCCCTGGCCGGTCGTCGTCGGAGCAGTCGACGCCTTCGGAGAGGCGGTTGCGAATCAACGGCAGATCGGATCACCAAATCCTTTTTCCGGCCCCGCGGCCGTTACCAGTCCGGTCACTTCGCGCCTAGGAGTGTTGCTGAATCCCGATCGGCTGATCAACGCGCCGGTGCAGATTGTTCCCAGTCACATTTCGGGCGTCGCGCAGCTGCAATTATTTCCGCCGACCATCGCGGTTCCCACGACCGATGGCGAGAGCCTGACTGTGCGCATGAATCTGATGTCGCGGTTTTTCCCCGACAAGGGCACGGCTGCCCTGGCAGAATTCATGCGCGGCGATCTGGATATCACCGCGCCTATCAACAAGGTCGTTTCGGGGAACATTAACGTCCTGGATATTGATTTCAAGGCGGAAGATGCCACCATCAGTTTCACGCCGTCGTACACAAGCCAGGCGTTGAGCCTAGAGGATCAGGTGGGGATCAATCTCTGCATTCAGAACGGATTGCAAACCAGTTTTCTTCCCTCCAGCGTGACTTTACCCAACACCATTGCCGATGTGCAGCTCAAAACCCTGCCCGGCGCGCTTGTTCTTATGCTCGACCTCACTAGTCACTCGTCGACGACGGGAAGCGTGACCAATGTGTTCCTGGCGCCCACCGATGATTTCGCCTTCGCCGTGGGGCGCGACTATCTGCTGAGTGCATTCAGCCAGATCAGCGCCAACATCATGAGCCAGACATTCAAGCCGGTGACGTTTACGGTAGACCTCACGGTCTGGGGAATCGGTGAGACGCTGCACTACACGTATCCCATCGCTCTGACCAGCGTCAGTTTCGACCTGCAGGCAGGGAAAATCGTCCTGACCGTGCAGGGGAACGCGGGCCCGGAACCCAATCACGATCCCCACAACTTCTCCTTCACTGTGACGGTCGATCTCACTCTGATTCCGTCCGGCCCCTCCGTGGAGCTCTCGGTCGGGAATGTCTCGGTGAGCACCAGCAGCACGCTGGCGGGCATTGTCGATTTCTTTACCGGAGATATCACGAGTGCGGTGAAGGATTCAATCACAGCGGCCATCGGGGCGACCGGCGCCGGGGCCATGGTTGACAACATGTTCAATGCCGACACGAATCTGGGAAATTTTCTCAACACCCAGTTCGCGCCCCCAGACGGAAGTACGCAAACGGTGTCGCAGCACGTGTTTCTGGTTTACAACTCCATTGATATTCAGCAGGCGGGCATTGTCCTTCATGGCTCGCTCATTCTTTTCGATTGGCCCGCTCCCTATGTAGAGTATGAGCCGATTCCGCAAAACGTCAGCGGGCCACCGGGTGTGATCGTTCAGGGCACAGACTATTCCGCGCTGAACACCTGGATTCCCGGCGGGACTATTGGCCAGTACGAATGGAGTGTGCAAGGGCAGGAGCAGGGCTACCCGTTTGACATTGACCCCAACCGTTTCGTTTTGCTGCACTCTGGACCGGTGAACGAACAGGTTGCAAGCGTTGCGAACGCGGCTGTGGTTGCGGTTCCCGGCTATTCGCCGTTGTGTCTCACGATTACGGGGACGCGCATTTCGAACTACGGTTCGCCGCCCACCTATCAGGCGGTTACTGCCAGCGTCTGCGGATACCTCCGATTTCCAATTTCGCTGCCTGGCGTTCTGAAAGGGAGCGTCAATGCGCCCATGATCGCGATCTCGCGACCAGGGCCGTCGGGAGCTTTGGTGGTCTCCGCCCACGCGCCGGTTGACATTGATCAGACTGGAATCAGCGCGCCCAATCTCGTCGTACATTTTGCCGATTCGAAATCCGTCACGCAGTTGCAGGTACTGACCGAGGCGGTCGCGCGCGCCAATCGCAAAGACTCTCCTGCAGCGGTCGTCGCCGTGCTCACGCCCGAGCAGTTGTCGAAGGCGTCTTATACCGCCGGCATTGTGTACGCGGAGGATTCAGACGGCTGGGAGTCTGCTCTGGGTCTGAAGTCTGTCAAGCCCGCGCTAACGCTGATTGTCACTCCTCGGGGGAGTGTGGTTTGGCAGAAAGAAGGCGAACCGAATGTGTCGGCTCTCGCCCAGGCGCTAAGAAGCCATTTAGTCAAGCGGCCGCCAATCAATCTCAGCCTGCCGCATTTGAATGTGCGGATCGGACAACCCGCGCCGAACTTCCTCTTTGAATACGCCTCGGGCCGCGAGATGCCGGTCAGCAAACTCTTCGGACAACCGATCATCCTCGTTTTCTGGAGAAGCTCGGTGAAGGCGAGCATTCAAGCCGTGCGCGATCTGCAAGCTTCAGCGGTCAAGGGTCAGTCTCCGGCAGTCGTGATGGCAGTGAACGACGGAGAAGAGCCCAGCGTCGCCCGCGCAGTCGCCGCCGAAAGCGGGTTGACGGCGAATCTTGTGACTGATCCCAAACGCAAAATCTCCGTCGGTTACGGAGTGAATCTGTGGCCCACGATCGTCTCGGTGGATTCGAGCGGTGCGGTCGCCGGGATCAAGTACGGCTATGTTCCGGGCGACGCGCTCCTGTCGTCCTCCGGATCTGCGTCGAAACCAACGGGGAGATCTCGGCAAAGCCGCTGACAAACTCAGGGAAGCTCCGCGCGGGTTGCGGGGCCAGAAACCATTGCGCCCATGGGAGGTCCAATGATTGACTTATTCGTTTTGCTTACACCGCTCCTGCTGCTGGGTGTGGTCGCATTGCTTGGCTTCGCGGGTTGTTCCTTTCACGCCGGTGAGGCGGCGGACACGTATGCCCTGAACATCAATCCAAGCTCAGGACCGCTCGCTGGAAACACGACTGTCACCATCACGGCAGAGGACACTTCGGGAACGACTCCGGTGCCGGCGCAGCTCTTCGGCAGCAACGTGACTGTCGCCTTTGGCAGTTTGACGGCGGTCCCAGCGTCCATCACCGACGAGACTACTGTAACGGATGTGACCCCGGCCAGTCCGACTGCCGGGGCTGTCGACGTAACCGTGACCTATGACTACCCTGGCCAATCCACCAGCAGTTCGATTACACAAAGCGGAGGGTTTACCTACAACCCAGCGCCGGTACTGACACCCTTGCAGGCGGTGGTGACCAATCAACCCGTAGGAAGCACAACGGCTTCCGCCTCCCTCGGAGTATTCGCTGCTCCCAACAAGTTGGTGGTTGTCACCGTGCAATATGGCGGTGCTGGCGACCTTACTCTTTCCAGCAGCCCCACGGTCGCGTTCACAGAGATCGAGAGTGACTTATTGATCGATGCCCAGGGGCAAGTAGCCACTTACTACGCCTTCGCCGATCTCAGTGCCGGCCTCAGCGTAATGGCGACGATCTCGACGCAAAGCACTCCGAATGAATTGAGCGTGCTCGTTTCGGCCTACGATAATGTTGATGCCGGTGGCCCAGTTCTGCCGGCCAACCAGCAAAACAATTTCGGCTCCGCTGCCCCGGCTCTGCAATTTGCGACTACTTCACTCGCCGCGGGAGATTTGATCTATGCCGTAGCGGTCGAACGCGGTGGCGCTGGTCTCTCGAAGGGAACCTGGTCGCCCGGCGCAAACTTTACTCCCTTCGCGGGCCAAGGGAGTTTCATCATGCTCGAATATGACCTCCTGCAGCAGGCCGACATCACTGCCGGACAGGTCAATGTCACTGCCACTGACTCGAGTGCCGCGGTCGGCGGTCTCTGGTACCTGTTCGCCATGGCACTGAAACACGTCTAGGCCGATGTGAGACCACCATTGGAAACGCCCGTGTTCGTACCGCTGGCGCCAACTGCGGGGATGAAAATGAAAGACAGAATCGATGGATCGTAACTAACCAAGTGCCGGCTGGCTTTTGGCTATGGGGAGGACCAATAACGCTGGTTCAGCGGGAATGCTAACGATACCGTGCCTTATTTCAGTTTGGCGCCCGCGTATCAGAAGGACTTTGACCTTTGGAGGTCGTCCCGACCGATTGTGCCAAACGTGCTGTATTGGCCGACTCCCTTTTTACTTCTTCTTTTTTGGCTGCGAGGTCGCAAATAAGGAGGACCCAATCAAGAAATGCCCTTCGGCCCCATCCGATAGCTCCAGATGCATCCGTTGATAGCTGAAATTGAGACGCAGGTAATATGTTTTTCCGGCCTCGGCCATCAGATGTGTCGCTTCGCCAACCCGTTCTGACGATTTCTTGAAGGTTCCCGACTGCCACTCCGCGCAGACATTGTGTTCTCCTGGATCGACCGGAAAAAAGAAATACGACTTCCCATCGTTCGCTCCCACCCAATTTCCGTCGACTCCGACGCGCATCGTAGGGGCAGTGATAAAATCCACAAAAAAATAAACCAGTGCTTTGCCCTGTTCCATCTGACCGACGGGGTGTTTCTGGTCCGTCGTCTGCACGTTGAACATCTCCCCACTCGGACCACATCCCGCCGCAGTTCGCGCAGCGGCCGCGTCATCTTGAGCCGCGGCTGGCAACACTGCCATCAAAATAGCTAGGCACAGAACATACCAAGACTTATTCATGGATTACCTCCCTCAACGATCCGATCAGAATGATCGCTACAAGCGATTCATCTTAGCCTGCTGGGAAATTCGCGCCCTATATCGTGAATGGCGTTCCTACTCCCTACGAGGGCGACATAGAACTTGTAGCGCCCTAGAGAGCCATTGTCGAAATGAATTTCTTGAGACCCTGCTACCGTCCCATTGGCTATCGCCACCTAGCGCTTCTTGTCTGGTGCGCCGGCCAGCAATATGACTTGAGCGAAGAGCCCGGTGGTGTCACCGGAATTCGTTTTGTCCTTTCCGTAACCCACGGCAAAGGTCACGGTGTCGTTGGCTTTCAATTCAACCTCGCCTGAATAATTTGCGGTCGGGCTTGTCCCCTCGATCTTATGGAAGGCCGGGTCACCGCCATAGCCTTCGATATCAGCGTCGAATAAAGACCTGGCATTGTGCAGCACATGGACATCGGTCGTCGATAATCCGTAGTGGATGCCCTCGAATTGGGCGCTTATCCTATAGGTTCCAGACGCGGGAGCCGTAAACCGCACCAGGCTGTACTGACCGCTATTGCTGGCTTCCATCGCGACTTCACCGGGTCGCACCGCCCATCCTTTGCAGCCCACCTGCGATTGCTTCGTCGTGTTGTAGGCAACGTACGGATAATATCCGGGGCCCGGCCCGTGATTCGCCGCCGGATGCCAGAATCCAATCGAACCGGTCGAGTCACACTGCATGTCGACTCGATCGGATTGCGTGTCGACCCGAAACTGGTCGGGCGCTAGAGAATTCGTTTCCGAATACCCGTACTGCCAGACTTTTGTTGAACTAGCGCGGTCGGGATTATCGCGAAAAGAGAAATCAGCGGACAGGTCGAATGTTGTCGGCGCTGGGGCGAGCTGAGCGGAAAGTAAGAAAATGGTCGTGACAATGCCTGCGGCAAGGCTCATGCGAAAGCCTCCAGAAGTTTCTGACTGCTGCCGATCATGATGCTATCTTACTCACACTCAGTCGATTCGTCGGCTAAGCGCTTCGGTCTGCACGATCGAATGCGCTTCTGAAACCTGGCTCCTTGCTTGTGGGAATCGGCATACCGTTCCGTCATCGACTCGGATGGGGGCCCGTTCCTCTTCTCGCCCGGGACCTCCGCTTGACAACCCGCCAGAACGAAATTAAAAGTAAGCATTCGTAAGTTATCGAATGTTCGCCGCTCGTTCGGCGCTGACGCGACCGCGGCCTCCAGGAGGACAAGCAGATGCCCTGCAATCTCTCGATTTGGCGCAATGCAAACCTTACGCGTGCCGCGATCTTCGCGATCATCCTCCTCCTGGCGCACTCCGTTGCCGCGCAAACTGGGTCCACCTACTTCGTCTCGAAAAAGGGCAGTGACAGCAATCCCGGCACGCGGCGCTCGCCATGGCTGACCATCCAGCACGCGGCGAATTCAGTTTCCGCGGGCGCCACAGTTTACGTCCTCGGGGGCGTCTACAACGAGTCGGTGAATTTCCCCGCTTCGGGAACGGCTACCGCTCCGATTAGCTTTGCGAGCTATCCCGGCCAGACGGCGATCATCGACGGCACCGACCTGCCCGTAAATGGCGCACAGGGTCTGATCAATATTGTGGGAGAACGCAGCTATATCACCGTCGAGGGATTCGAAATCCGCAATTACACGACCGGCAGCGAAGACAATGTTCCGACCGGCGTTTGGATTACAGGCTCCGGAACGGGTGTCCAGATACTCAACAACCGCATCCACAACATCAGGACCCAGGCGGAAGCGAACGGCAATGCTTTCGGGATTTCCGTCTATGGCACGTCGAAAACTCCCATCACGCAGTTAGTCATCAGCGGCAACGAGGTCTACGACCTGAGAACGGGGGAAAGTGAATCCGTAAATGTGGACGGAAACGTAACCCACTTCAAGATCACCAACAATCTCGTTCACGATAATGACAACATCGGCATTGACGCCATCGGCTACGAAGGTGTGGGTCCGGTCGGCTACGACGAGGCCATGTACGGGGAAATCAGCGGGAACACCGTCTACAACATAAGCGGCATCACAAATCCCGGTGAAGGTCGCGGGTATGATGCCGACGGACTGTACTGCGACGGCTGCGCCTATGTCACGTTCGAGCGCAACGTGATCATCCAGGTTGACTACGGCATCGAAACCACCAGCGAAAATCAGGTATGCCAGGCGAACGGCACCGAGTGGTCCGGACCGAACAACACCGGAACCGCCGCCAAGGGCAAGTTTCCGTGCTATGGCCGGTATGTCACTGTTCGAAATAATATCTTCTACAACTCCAACGCCTGCGGGAACTCCATCGGAGGGTATGCGCGCGCCACCAAACGCGGCGGCCACAGCAACGGGGGAGGCAGCAGTTACCACGATGTCTTCGTGAATAACACTCTCTATAACAATGCGACGCAACCCGGCAATTATTTCGAAGGAGGGTCTACCGGCGAATTCCAGATTCAGAACCAGGTAGGCAGCGAACAGGGAAACATCTACGAAAACAACGTGGTTTACGCCGGTTCTTACAACGTGTGGATCTACAGCTACGCCCCGTTTTCCGAAGCCTATCCTGCGCCGCCGGCGACGCTCAATTGGAATCTCTACAACTCGGCTGCCGGTTATGAAGAAGGAACATCGATCTGGTGGGGTAACAGAAGCGGCTTCAAAACTTTTTCAAAGTGGCAAACCCGAAGCGGTGAGGATGCCAACTCCGTGAACGCGGATCCGCTCTTCGTCGATCTGGGAGGCATGCCGCCGAATTTTGACACCCTTCCGTCCTCTCCGGCCGTGGATGGCGGGAGTACCAGCCTCACCTGCAGCGCCGGATGGTGCGATCCAGATGGCAGTTCGCCGGGCTCAATTTACGGCAACACCGACTTCCTTGGGAATCCTCGCACGCACGGCTCGAACATCGATATTGGCGCCTACGAAAACACGGGGACCGCAGTCGGCAATTCGTTGACCGTGAATCTGACGTCAGGGACGTACATGCTGCGCCCCGGTCAGGCGACGACGTTGAGGGTGAAAGTCTCTGCCGTTCCGGGTGGCGGCGGTGTGCCGAGCGGTACGGTCGATTTCCTGCTCGGGTCAACCTCGCTGACAACACAAACGTTGTACCCGACGAGCGCGACGGAGTCCGAGGCCAGCCTGCCGCTCCATGCCTCACAACTCGCGCAGGGCGCAAATACGTTAACTGCAGTCTACTCGGGGAATTCGATCGCACCGTGTTGTCCTGTCTCAGGACCGCCAATACCTGTCTATGGGAGCTCAACCTCAGCCCCAATCGTCATTGTTAAGCAACGGGTCGGCGACTAGATTTCACGCGTCACGAGTCCGATAGTTAACGCCCTGATCGGAATGGTATCGAGCCCGCTTTACCTTTTGCGAACAACCGAGAACGGTGTACCATGACGCTGCTTTCGAAACCCACGAAGAAAGATCCAGCACACCGGGTTTAGGGCGCGTGCCTCGTCCAGCGGATGGCTCGGCTCCGAGGTTCTCAGAATCTCGACGGCTTCTCTGGGAGGTCGATGTGGCCGATCCGGCAGTTTCCTTTGGTCAGGTGCTGCAAGTCGACGTTGCCGCCCATGATGCAGGACAGCGAGCGTTACGCGCTGCCTTCATCGGATTCTTCGTCGACATGTTCGACGTATATCTGCCCGTCATTGCTCTCGGTCCCGCCATAGCCTACTTTCAGCCCGCCAGCCTGAGTCCGGCCCTGAAATCTACGCTGTTCTACATTGTGTTCGCACTCTCTCTGGTGGGCCGTCCGGTGGGAGCAACGCTGTTCGGACATTATGGCGACAAACTCGGCCGGCGACGGGTCGCGATTATCTCGATGGGCGGCTTCGCCGTCGTGACCCTGCTGATTGGACTGCTGCCAGGCTATGAAACCTGGGGCATTGGCAGCATTGTTCTGCTCGTTCTTCTCCGTTTCATCGACGGCATTTTCCTGGGAGGAGAATATACCGGCGCGAATCCCTTGGCGATGGAGCATGCCCCCAAAGAAAAACGTGGCAAATGGGCGGCGTTTATCCATACCGGGTTTCCGATCGCGATGGCTGCCATGTCGCTGCTCACCGGTAGTTTGTTGCGCGTCTTGCCGGCTGGGTCCTTGCATTCGCCATATGTACAGTGGGGTTGGCGCATTCCGTTTTTCGTCGGAGCCCTGTTTGCCGGCGGCGTCTTCCTGTACTACGTGAAGCGGGTGCAGGAATCGACCGTGTGGGCCAAGGCCGCGAAGGTCAAGTCACCCTTGAAAGAACTGTTTCACGGAGATAATTTCCGCTGCCTGTTGCAGGTCTTTCTGGTGATGAGCGGAGCATGGTTCACATTGAATGCTGTCACAGCCATCCTTCCCGGAGTCTTGCTCACCGTCCGACACGTGAACAGCGTCGTCGTCACGAATGCCCAATTGGTCGCTTACTGCCTGTTGGCCTTCTGCTTCGTTCCCGTGGGTATGTTGGGACAAAGGATCGGGCGCCGGACCGTCCTGGTGCTGATCGGACTCGCGGGGTGCACTGTCGGTCCCGCGCTCTATTTTGTGCTCGTCCGCTCCGGCTACCGGAGCGCCTTGCAACTCACCGTGCTGGTAACGTTGATCAATCTTTGCTCCTCGCCGGTCTGGGCCATCGTTACCTCCTATATCAACGAGCGTTTCCCCACCGGCATCCGAGCCTGTGGTTATGGAGTCGGTTACAGCGCAGCCACTATCATTCCCGCATTTTCGTCGTTCTACATGCTCGGTCTAAAAGGACTGGGAATGCCCTACGAGTACACCCAGATCGTGATCTTCGCGCTGGGAGGCCTTCTTTTGATGGTCGGCGCCTTGTTTGGTCCGGAAACCAAGCACGTCGAGTTGTCTTAAATGTTTGTCGGGCCCTCACAGCCAGCGGTCCAGAAACGTTACTGCGCTAACGGACCGGTGGCGATGCCTTCACCAAGCGTGAAGGTCGAACCGACTGTGGCCACCACGGCCGACTTGCGCGTTAGCCCCGCGCGCTCCCGCAGACGATAGACCGCTTCGATTCCCGTGCAATGCGCCCCCAACACGTTCGCCACTTTGAACTGTTTGAATTCATCGGCAGTCCAGTCCACTTGCTCATCTTTCGCCGGGAACAGATGCAGGCCCCCGATCACTCCGTACACCGGCCGGTCAGCGTACTGGCTTGTCGCGTAGGTCAGGATGTTCACGATGCCGGCGTGCCCGCATCCAGTCACGACCACTAACCCCTGCGGCGTATTGAGCACCAGTGATTGATCCTCCGGAATCGTGTCTTCCACCAGACCCTGCGGAGTTTCGACCTTTCCTTTTACGCTCCAATTGTGCTCCGGATACTTACG
>Ga0181531_10003081_pt1 | contig 10291 bp, 5 predicted proteins | sample PEATcosm2014_Bin_38_FD_119743 | JGI IMG/M metagenome (GOLD analysis project Ga0181531, IMG submission 119743) | Peatland microbial communities from MTU Mesocosm Facility, Houghton, MI, USA - PEATcosm2014_Bin11_10_metaG | ecosystem: Environmental > Terrestrial > Soil > Wetlands > Peat | place... | reverse complement strand
CTGCGCCTCGATCCTCAGAATCGCGATGCGAATTACAACCTGGGAGTGCTGCTGCTCGCTCGCGGACGCCCCGGCGACGCCATCCCTCACTTTGAACGAGTGCGCCCCGCCGATCGTGAAACACGCTTCAACCTGGTCCGGGCGTATCTACAAGCCAAACGCCCGGCGGAGGCTGTGCGCCTCGCAGCCGCGCTCTCCTCGGAGAATCCGACCGACGTAAAGCTGCACTTTTCTCTGGGAGTTCTGCTCGCCTCGCAGGGTCAGAATAAGACCGCTCTGTTAGAGCTGCAGAAAGCCGATGTTCTTCAACCCAACACATTCGAGATTCGCTATAACCTCGGCCAGGCCTATCTCCTCGACGATCAGTACTCCAAAGCGCAGCTCCAGCTGAGTCGAGCCCTCACACTGCAGCCCGATTCGGCTGAAGCACTTTACCTGCTTGCTCAGGCGCGCTGGAAACAGTCGCAGGCTCTGGATGCTCTTGACGCGCTGGTGCGCGCACGCAAGCTGGCGCCCGATAACATCGAAATCATCCTCCTCATGGCCCAAATCAGTATCGCTCAGGGCTACTTCGAAGATGCTATCCCCCTCCTGCAGAAAGGTCTGGAGATCGCTCCTCAGCGAACCGATCTCCGTTCTGCTTTGGGCGAGAGCTACTTCAAGGCCGATCAGATCGACAAAGCCATAGACGAATTCCAAAAGGTTGTCACAAACCAGCCATCGGCGCGGGCATGGTCCTATCTGGGTCTTTCGCATACATACCTTGGACGTTTCGATCCGGCGAAGCAGGATTTCCAGAATTGTCTGGGGCTCGATCCCCACAGCAGTTTCTGCCGGTTCTATCTCGGCTACATCGCGGAGCGCCAGGGCGACACCGCCGGTGCGGCGGTTATCTTTGAGCAGGTGCTCCACTCCGATCCCGATTTCGCCGATGCATTGCTGGAGCTGGCCAGCCTTCGCATAGAAGCCAGTCAGTATTCCCAGGCCGAGGCGCTCCTCAGGAGATATATCCATGTCAGTCACGATCCCGCGCCCGGCTACTACAAACTCGCCGTAGTGGAACGAAAGCTGCACAACACGGCGGAAGCGAATCGGGATCTGGCTCAGTTCCAGGCGCTTTCCAAAAACGCCGCCACAACTTCCTATCTTTATGAGGACCTTTTCCATTACCTGGATCAGCGCTCACAGCTTTCCTCCGGAGCCCGCGATCGGCAGGACCTCTCGGAGCTCCTCGATCAGGTGAAGAAACACCCCGGCCAGCCTGAGGTGTTATATATGCTGGCGCAGGCTTATTTGCGCGCCGGCGATGTGGCGGATGCGCGCGGCGCCATTGCCCAACTCGATCAGGTGAAGGCAGGCGACGCCAGAACCCTGGCCGGAGCCGGCGTTCTGCTGGCCCGTTATCGTCTCTACGACGACGCTATCGCACAGTTTCAGTCCGCGCTCCAGGTCGATCAGGATTCCGACGACGCCAAGTTCGACCTGGCCAACGCGCTTTTTCGCAAAGGTCTGTATACCCAGGCCCTCGATGCGGCACAACAGGTCTCGGAGACTGAACGCGGCGACGATGCATGGCTGGGGCTGCTCGCCGATATCTATGCCCATCTCGGAGACGTGGCCCGCGCCACTGAGCTCGATCGCAGTGCAATCGAACGCAGCCCCGACAACGATCAGAATTACCTCTCCCTCGCCATGCTCGAGTTTCGCGAGAACGCCGCCGCCGACGCAAAACGGACACTCCTGCAGGGGCAGGCGCGCGTGCCGGCCTCAGGAAAGATTCTCTGGGGCCTCGGTCTCGCTTCTGTCATGGAAGGAAACACCGCACAGGCTGCGGATCAGTTCGAACACGCCGTGGACTTGCTTCCCGAGTGGGCCGGCAGTTACTCCATGCTGGGTGTCTTCTACTTCCAGACCGGTCAGATCGATAAGGCCAAAGAGGTGCTGGACCGCTTCAGGAACAGTAATGCGGGCGGGCTGGACATCCATCGCATCGAGCAGACGCTGGCCTCGGCTAATGCGGCCACCCCGGTCGCCAATGGCCCACTGCCCATGGCAAAGAGACAGCAGTTACTCCAAATGGCCCAGTTCCTGGTCGACAGAACCCTTTAAGAGAGAGCAAACGCAGTCTGGCCGAAACCACAGTTGGCCGCCGGCTCAGCCGGCGCCGCGTACTCCCCAGCCGAATCGCGGAGAGGAGTCTCTGGTTCGTTCACCGGTCGCGGTCTGTGGTAGCCTCTGCGCGTGTCTCCTTCCCGATCGCCGATAACACTCTCCGTAATGGCGCGTGCGGTGTTGAGTGTCCTGTCCAAACGGCTGCGGGAAAGGCCGCTGGCGGCAGCCTTTCTGGCCGTGTTTTCAATTGAGGCGTTCGCAGGCGCTCACTTTTCCCCGCGCTTGCCCCCGATCTGGTGGCTCCCGCCGGCATTACTCTTTGCCGCATATCTTTGTTCTCGACTTGTCAGGGCGTTTAGAGTAAGTTCTTTTGATATTCCGGTTGACCCTCGAATTCTTGTTGCTGTGCTCTTCGGTTTCTTGCTTCGCGGCCTTTCCCTGGAACTGTCTGCCTTCTTCCTGTACCTGAGGAGGACACTGCCATGAGCTGGTTCACTCTCGGCTGGAAATGGGCCCAATGCAACTGGAGAAAGGTCATGAAGACTTTCTGGACGATGTTTCTTACGGTTTATCTGGCGACCTTCGTAGTCTTTACCGGTTGGGGTGTGTACGAGTTATGGGGCGTGAACCCCGACTTCACGCAGGTGATCGCGTTGCCGGCCAATCCGGGAGAGAAGCCCGTACCTGGGCCGCCGAATCTCTCGCGGATTGTCCCTGATGCGGTGACCGGAAATGCGGCGACAATCACCATCGTCGGATCGGGCTTCGCCACGAATACCGTGGTGAAGCTGGATAAAGCGGTGCGGCAGCCGACCTTCATCGACGCCAACCACATGACGATTTCCCTTACCGCCCCCGATCTGGCGACCGAAGCTACGAATGTTATTACTCTCAATGACGGGAAGACCGACTTCGGAACCGGCAGGATTCAGATCGTGAAAGGGCAGGCGGGGGAACCGAAGATCAGCCCGGATACGCTGTTTTTGCTGCTCGTGCTCCTGATGGGAGCCTTCGGCAGTTGTGTCTACGGGCTCAAAACCCTTGCCGACTATATAGGCGACAACAAGTTCGATACATCGTGGTCCTGCTATTACCTCATTCAGCCATTCGAGGGCGCGGGTATCGCTTTGATCATGTATCTGGCTATTCGCGGAGGCTTTCTCACGGGCGCCGGCGATGCCAATTCAGGCAACAAGTTTGGCATTTGCGCCATCGCGGCGCTTGCCGGTGCGTTCTCCGATACGGCCTTCATGAAACTTCGCGAGGTTTTCGACACCCTTTTCAAGCCGAAGGACGATCGCACGGGCAAGATCGATGGCAATGGCGACGGCAACAAGCTCCAGATTACGACGACGTCGCTTCCGAATTGGGATTCGGTGCATGCTACCTACGATCAAACTTTGAAGGCAACGGGTGGAACAGGCAGCTACCAATGGACGCTTACCAACATACTGCCCGCAGCGAACCCCGTGACCATGCCGCCGGGACTTACCCTTGATGCCGCATCTGGAAGAATTACGGGAGCCCAGGGTCAGCAAACCGCCCAAACCTATACACTCACTTTCTCAGTTACCGACGGCAAGGACACTATAACCAAGGACCTGACGCTGACCGTGACTTAGTGCCGACCTCCGGCGCAGGCAGGCTGGAGTCTGTGGACGACTTTCCCACCGGGTGGCGCTGGGAGCCAGTTTCTCTCAGTTCCAGAGAAACAAAAGACCAGCGCCGATACTGTGCGCCGTCACAGCCAGCCTCCCTCGCCCCGCCTCACCTTTCGTGCGGGGCCGGTATCATCGCGAATTCCAGCTTGCGCCTCTGCCCGAAGAGGTGGCAAACCCTCCGATTTGCAGCGAGCAAATAAGCGAGCAAATATCGGAAGCAGTGCGGAAAAAGATTCCCGGTGGTCTGTTTAGTGATAGATTAATGCCGCGGCTGCTGCAGAGGCGGAAGTGAACATGACCACTGCCACCGGAGTCCCGATCCTGAGATCGCCCTGCCTGTTTCTGCGCGCCAGGCCTGCCGGCAGACAGAATCCGCAATACCAATACAACGAGCTTTGTGACATGGCTTGCCTGTCGCTGGCATTGCCAACGGACGCGATCAAACACCTTAGGAATTCCCGGAACCCCGCGGGGGGAGTCGACCGTGCCACTTGATCCTCGTCCAGACCCGCTGCAGGAATGCGCCGCGGCCGTCGACCCCGCTTCCATCGTCGATGCGTCGCGGCGAATTTTCCTGCGCGCCGCCGGTCTGCTTTGTGCGGAAAGGATGCTTCCCTGGGCGCGCGCCCTCGAGTCCGTGTCCGCCGGCGCCGGTTCCGGTCACAAAGTCGTCCTCGTGGTCATTGGCGGCGTCCGCCGCACCGACACGTTTTCCCGCGAGGGACTTGAGAACATACCCCACCTTGCGCACGATCTGCTGCCTCAGGCGCTCTACTACGATCACGCCCGCAATGAAGGCGTAACCGCGCATTTCAATGCCATCTCCAGCATCCTCACGGGCAACTGGCAGCGCGTGGACGACTGGGGCAGGCTCGCTCCCACCACCCCGACTCTCTTCGAGCAGTTCCGTAAAGGGCTGGGCGTGGATCGGAGCGACGCATGGATGGTCGCAAGCAACAAGGCGCTCACCAGCCTGATCGGCGCCAGTTCCGCTTCCGGCTACGGCCCGGAATTCGGCGCCAACGTGGTCTTCCCCAAGCAGTTGATGCTGATGGCTGTAGCCGATGCGCTGCGCGGAGGCCGCACCGCCAACATGGCCGACCGCGACCGGATCGAGGCGGAACTGGAAAGCGCCATGGAGGGCAATAACTACGAAGGGCTCGGCTGGAACGTATTCGATGCCGCCGATCGTCTGGACCCACGCGTCCGCGACAGTATCAGGGACGCCGTCGCCAGGTTTGTGCACAGCGGCGGACCCACCTCCGGCGATGAGCTCACCTTCTTCATGGTGCGCGAAATCATGCGCCGCTTCAGCCCCCGGCTCCTGGTGGTCGCCTTCTCCGACGTCGAAGCGGCGCACTTCGGCTCTTACGCGATGCACCTCTCCGGCATTCGCACCGCCGACCGCCTGACCTTTCAGATTTGGAACGAGATTCAGGCCAATCCGGACTACAGTGACAAGACAACCATGGTCACGCTGCCCGAGTTCGGACGCGACCCGGATGGCTCCTCGACCAACGGCTTCTTCAATCATCGCGCCAACGACGACTCGACCCGCGACACGTGGATGATGGTGCTCGGTTCTGCCGTCGATCGCCCCAACGTTATTGAGAAACCCATGCGGCACGTCGATGTATGCCCGACACTCGCCGGACTGCTGGGCTGCCGCCAGCTCGAATCCCAGGGCACATTGCTCGGCGATTTCCGCACCTGACCGTCACCCGGGCGATGCTCATCCATCGCCGGAGTCGCAATCCGAATGGCTGTCCCGGACACATTACCGGTAAATCTCAAAGCCGCAGTGGAGAATGGCGTCCTCGATCGGTTGCCCCTGACATTCCTGCCCTTCGCGAACCAGCAATTGCGCGACTGGCAGTTCCTGTTCCCCAACGAGCGCAGGGCGACCGAGCAGCTTCTGCTCTATGTGAACAGCCTGTCTCCGGAAGATTCCTCCGCGCTGTTCGCGGAAGTGATTGCGCTGGAAGACAAAATGAAGGTCAGGAGCTGGAAGTTCTCCACCTCGGAGCAGACTATTGAGAACGCCTCGCTTCTGGCCCGCTCGCCGTATTTCCAGGAATGGCGCCGCGCCGTGCAGGCGGTCTTCGACGCGGCCGAGCGCCACGCGAACACAACAGAAGGGAGTCCTGCGCGCGCAAACCGCCTGGTCCTGATCGAGATTCCACGGCCTCTCGATCTCGCAGCCGACAGCGTATGGCAGCGATGGGGCCAGCAGGGCCGGCCTCTGAATCTGGAAATTCCGCCCCGCCTGTCAGGCAGTGTGCTGGAGAGCCTGGTCATAGGCAACCCGCGGCTGTCGAACGGGCTGCTCGGTAAAGTGACGCGCCGCTCCCGCAACCAGTATGCGGACGCGTGGGTCATCGATGCCGGACACGCCCTGATCGACTCCGCTTTGGCCATGCAGCCCGCCGTTCCCGGTGCGGTGCAGCCGGTATTGTTGAGTTACTCGCGTCTCGACGCCTGCCGGCAGAACTTCTCCCGCGAGATGAACACCATGCGCAAAGACCTTGCCGATGCCGACGCGGTGTACGACCGTCTGCGCAAAGTGGACCTGGCTCCCTGGTGTCCGGCGGAGGTTGCCGCCGATCCCGCCGCGCGGGAGTTTGTCCGCAATCTCTATTTGAGCGGGAATGGCGCCGTCATCTTCAGCAACTCGTTTGTGCAATGGGCCGCTTCGGAAGCCTTCCGGCGCGCCCGCCCGCGCTTCCTCGCCGCTCGCTTCGGCGTCCGCAGCAAGCCCAAGCCATTCACCGCGGTGGCGGTCTTCGAAAATCCCGACCAGGTCAATCCCCTGCCCGCTGTCGACGATCTACCCGGCAGCGCAGTCGACGCGCAGATTCTCGCCCTCTATATCTGGCTGGCTGCCATGCGCTACGAGGATTACGCTCACGCCACCGTCTGCGTCTGTGTGGCCGAGAGCCTTTCCCAGGTTCGCGTGGTCGCACCCTCGGAGTTCGCCATCGCCCCAGGTCAGTCGACGCTGTCCATCGATTCCCTCGGTCGCGCGCTCGACGAGTGGATCTCGTAGTGTGATGTTTCTTAACTTCCTTTAGAGATTGTCATCCCGACCGGACCCTGAGCTCGCGCGAGCGAGTGAAGGCGTAGCGGAGGGACCTGCTCTTGAACTCCCGTTTCCGGGAAGAGACTTCGGAAAAGCAACACCAGCCTGAGTCCCGCTACTTCCATCCCCTCGGCGGGGCGAACCGATAAACCGTCGCGCCCGCCCCAGGGGTTTTGGTGATCAGGGCCTGACCGTCACCATCGCCACTCCATGACTCGGAACCTGCGCAGAATAGCTTCCCTTCTGCCCGGGCGTTTCTTTGACCGTCCACAGATCGCGCACGGTTGCCGCAATGCTGGCCGGATAACCGATATCGGTCCAGTCCGCCTCGATGGTTGCTGGCGTGGCTCCGCGATTCAGCAGCACCACCGCCCGGCCTCCGTCCGCCAGTTGCTTCGACCACACCTCGAGGTCGCCGTCCTTTTTCACCCGCCGTCCCTGTTGACCCAGGGGATCCTGATCGACGGCGATGACATCCTTGTTGAGAAGGGTTTCCTTCGTCTCCTTCGACATGTTGACGACGTCGGTGCCCACCAACAAGGGTGCGGAGAACAGCGCCCACATGCTGAAGTGGGTGCGATCTTCCACCGCCGTCATACCCCCATTGCCCACTTCGAGCATGTCCGGGTCGTTCCAGTGGCCAGGCCCGCTGTAGCTGTAGATCGGATCCATCAGATCCAGAATCTGGACCACACCGTTCCCGCCCCACTGCTTTTTACAGTCCCAGCAGTCCTGGATATCTCCCGTCGCGCGCCACAGATTGCCGACCGGACCCGCCCAGAGCCAGGGTTTGTTCGAACCCCATTCGCAGAGACTGAAAACGATGGGCCGCCCTGAAGCCGCCAGTGCGTTCCGGAACAGCGTGTAGGACGACTCCGCGTTCTGGCCCGGCAGCGTATTGCACCAGTCCTCTTTCACGTAATCGACGCCCCAGGCCGCGTATTGCCTGGCGTCCTGGTACTCATGGCCCGCGGTGCCCGGCCGCCCCGCGCAGGTCTTGGTTCCCACATCCGTATAAATGCCGAACTTCAGTCCCTTGCTGTGAATGTAGTCCGCCAATGCCTTGATGCCGGAGGGAAACTTCTCCTTGTCGGGGATTATGTTGCCTTCCGCATCCCGGCTGGTCTGCCAGCAGTCGTCGATCACCACAAACGCATAGCCGGCCTCTTTCATGCCGTTACTGGCTATCGCGTCGGCGGTCCCGCGAACCACTTTCTCGTTCAGCCCTTCGCACGCATATTTGTTCCAGCTGTTCCAGCCCATCGGCGGCGTCTTCGCCAAACCGTTATCCAGAGCCCTGCCCACCATGGGCAATCCCGCGAGCAGGACCAGCGCTGCCATTCCACGACCGATTCCCTTCCTCATGCTTGCTCCTCTCCTTGTCGAAACCCGAACCCGCCCTGCGGCCGCCGCGCTGTCTGCGAAATTTGCTGCTTGCCGCCGGGCAGGAATCTGCTCCTCTGAACGATCCGCTCGGAATTGTACCGCCGCAGCGGGAAATGTTTACATCCGTGTCCGTTTTTGCCCTCAGGCGCCTTCGGAATGGGGAACCGGAACGGAAGGCCGCACTTCGATCTGCCTGGTGACGATCGACAGCTTCGACGGCGTCAGTTCCGGACCATCCCATCCGTCTTTCACCGCCTCCACATGGATCTCGCCCGGCCGCTTCGTGCTCTGGACGATGACTTGTGCCAGACCGTTGAAGAGTGAGCGCCTGGGCTCTTTGTCGCTCTCCTGGCAGTTGGGATTCCCGTTCCCCACGCCGATCAGCTTTCCCGCCCCGGAGACATGGAACGCAATCTTGTTGTTGGCGATCGGCACCGGCCGCCCCTCGCTGTCCAGCGCCTCCACCTTCAGGATCGCAACGTCTTCGCCGTCCGCCAGGATTTCGGTGCGATCCGCACTCAGACGGGTCGATACTTCCGGTCCGGTTGTCTCCCGCTTCTCGGTCAGAACCACCTTACCGTCCTTCGAACCGCGCGCCTCAATCGCGCCCGGCTCGTACTTCGCCTTCCACTCCACATGGCCGAGCGGCGGGACCTTCTGCGCGCCCAGGCTCTTTCCGTTCACCAGCAGCTCGACCTCGTCCAGGTTGGAGTACACCCACACCGCAATCTCCTCGCCTTCCCTTCCCGCCCAGTTCCAGTGCGGGAACAGGTGCAGGGCCGGCTCCTTGCCCCACCACGCTCTGTAGTAGTGAAAGTAGTCCTTCGGGAATCCACACATGTCCACGATCCCGAATTGTGAGTTGATCGAGGGCCATCCGTACGGGGTCGGCTCACCCCGATAGTCGAACCCGGTCCAGGCAAACCCGCCCGCTTCCCATGCGCGCGAGCCGTAGAACTCCCACCATCCTTCCGGCGTTTCGCCCCAGCGCACCACGCCGTCATAGCAGTTGACCGTGTTGCGCAGCGGATCGCTGGTGTACTCTCCGCGCGTGCTGACCGCGCTCGACGTCTCCGACCCGAACAGCGCGCGCTTTGGATATTTCTCGTGGTATGCCTCCGGCAGCTTCACGTTGTAGTTGAACCCGATCACGTCCAGCGCCAGGGAGACGCCCTTTTCGTTGTCGCCGTTCACCGCCGCGGATACGACCCGCGTGGGGTCCAGTTCGTGGCAACGCTGCACCATGCTGGCCGCGATCTTTGCCCCCTGCTCGGCCATTGGGTTCTGCAGCAGAAACTCTTCGTTTCCGATCGACCAGAGGATGATCGAGGGCGAGTTCCGGTACCGTTTCACCATCACTTCCAGTTGCTCCAGGCCCTCCGGATTCGCGCTCATCTGGCGCGTCTCGCACATCATCATCATGCCCATGCGGTCGCAGCCATCCACCCACTCCGGCGTGGGCATGTTGTGCGACGTGCGCACCGCGTTGCACCCCATCTCCCGCAGCACCCCCAGCCGGTACCACTGCAGCCGGTCCGGCAACGCCGCCCCCACTCCCGCGTGATCCTGGTGATTGCAGGTGCCCTGGATCTTGACCGGCTTCCCGTTCAGCAGAAATCCTTTGTCCGCGTCGAAGACCGCCGTGCGAACCCCGAATGTGACCCGCTCCCCATCACGCACTTTGCCCTCGGACTCGACCGTTACGATGGCCGAATACAGATTCGGCTCCTCGACCGACCAGAGAGCTGGGTTCGCCAGCTTTGCCGTGGCGCTGTACGTGGCCGTGCCGTCGACCGCAACCGTCTGCGCGGGAGCATCGGCGGTTGCAACCGTCGCGCCCTTCCCGTCCACGATCTTCCAACTCACGCTGGCGCGCGCTCCCGCCTTGCTCTCGTTCCGCACCACGGCCGCGAGGGCCAGTGCCGCTGAGTTGCCGTCCATTGTCGTGCGCACCGTGCTGTCCCATTTGCCCAGATGCACGGCATCGGTCTTCGTCAGCCATACATGACGATAGACGCCCGCCCCCTCATAGAACCATCCGTCGCCGAAGCTG
>Ga0181531_10003080_pt1 | contig 10292 bp, 9 predicted proteins | sample PEATcosm2014_Bin_38_FD_119743 | JGI IMG/M metagenome (GOLD analysis project Ga0181531, IMG submission 119743) | Peatland microbial communities from MTU Mesocosm Facility, Houghton, MI, USA - PEATcosm2014_Bin11_10_metaG | ecosystem: Environmental > Terrestrial > Soil > Wetlands > Peat | place... | reverse complement strand
ATCATGGTTTTCTTTGGCGCGTTCCATAATGGCACCGCCTCGCCGTTCTCCTCCTGGCAGATTGCGACCTTGCTGGCCTTGTGGGGGCTCGTGATCTCCGCCGTGTATATGCTGCGCGGTTACCGCGCGGTCTTCCATGGGCCGATCCAGGACCGGTGGACGGGGCTCGCGGACATCACCACGCTGCGCTGGCCGCTGATCCTGCTGCTGGCGCTCCTGCTTGTCGCCGGTTTTTGCCCGCAGATTTTCGTCCATCTCGTAAAGCCGGTCCTCGCCGAATTTCTCGCCCCTAAATGGCATCTGGTGGGGCCGGTCGACGTGCAATTTTCCGCACTTAAATAGATGATCGCGCCCGCCTTTCTCGAAATCGCCGTCCTGGTTACGGGCATTTTCCTGCTCATCTACGAGTCATTTGCCAATGACCGCGAGAAGGGCTTTGTCGCCGGCATGGGGATCGCGGCGCTGTCACTGGTGTTCGTGGCCAGCTTCTTCGCGACGCCCTCGCCGCCGCTGGCCGGTCCGGCCACTGGGTTCCTTGGGTTTTATACTGCGGACGCCTTCGCACTCTTCTTCAAGCGAGTGGCGCTGCTCACCACGATCATCGTGCTGGTCATCTCGCTCGAGTACCGCGACATCGTTCGCAAGTTCATCTTCGGCGTGCATTCCGATGCGGGAATTGGAGAGTTTTACACGCTGCCGATCTTCACCTGCGCCGGGTTGATGTGGATGGCCTCGGCGGTTGATTTCGTGATGATTTTCGTATCTCTCGAGCTGGTCACGGTCTCGTTTTATATCCTGGTCGCGTACATGCGCCGGAACCCGAATTCACTGGAGGCCGGCGTCAAATACCTGGTGCTGGGCGCGCTCTCGACCGGGTTTTTCGTCTATGGCGTGACGTGGATTTTCGGCCTTACCGGCACGACCAATCTCGCCCAGGCGGGCTTCGCCATGCGCCAGCTCCCGAGCGCGGAAGGACCGCTCCTCTTTGGATTCCTGCTGATTCTAATGGGGCTTGGTTTCAAGGTGGCCGCGGTGCCGTTCCAGTTCTGGGTGCCCGATGTGTATCAGGGCGCGCCGACGCCAATCACAGCGTTCCTTTCCGTGGGGTCGAAGGCCGCTGGGTTCGTCGTCCTGATCCGCGTGGTGAATGTGTTCCTTTCGGTGCCGGCGCTGCATGACAAGGTGGTTGCGATTCTTTCGGTCATTGCCGGCATGACGCTCATTTACGGCAACCTGGCGGCGATGCCGCAGAACAACCTGAAGCGGCTGCTGGCGTACTCGAGCATCGCGCACGCCGGCTACCTGCTCGTCGCGGTGGCCAGCCTGGATGGGCCCGATGCCGCGAGCGCCGTCGCCTTTTACCTGGCCGCATACCTGTTGATGACGTTGCTGGCCTTTGCGGTCTTGGTGCTGGTGGCCAACGCGACCGGCGGGGATGACATCGCGAATTTCAACGGCCTCGGCAAACGCGCCCCTGGGCTGGCTTTCGCAATGCTGGTGGCGATGCTTTCGCTGGCGGGCCTGCCGCTGACGGTCGGGTTTTTCGGCAAGTTCTTTATCTTCGCCGCAGCGCTCCAGCAGCATCACTACGTGCTCTCGTTCCTCGCCATCATCACGGTGGGCGCCGGTTTCTATTACTATCTGAAAGTCGTCCGGGCCATGTACTGGCTGGATCCCGCCAGCCAGGACCCCATTCCGGCCGCGCCACTCACACGTTTCACCATTGTCGCCCTCGCCGCGCTGATCTTCTTCTTCGGCGTCTGTCCGGCGCCGATCCTGAACACGCTGAACGCGACCGAGGTGCTGACCGTCGTCAGCCGGTAGGGCAGTTTGGGTCTTGGAACGCTCCGGTATAAGGCTTGCCTCCGGGTCCGAATCCGGCCTGCCAAATGCGTCGAATCGTAATAAACAGCATCCGGCGAATGAAATCTTTCAGTTAGCAAAAATCTCCGCGACAAGTTCCACTTTTGTTAGATGCCGTATTGCTTGACGGATTCTAGCCGCCCAGCCCCACTTGCTCACCTCAAGGCTCTGCCGTCAGCTTAACGAGGAAATCCGCCGGAGAGATGGCTGGAATTGGAGAGCGATCAAAGTCGCCAACATCGCGGGTGATGATGAAATCCGAACCCGAAGCTTTGGCGACAGTAGCCACCGTCGCGTCCTCAAAATCGTCCGTTGGGAGAGATCTCGCTTCCCGCCAGCCCGCCGCGTCCAGATTGCCAATTCGAAAATGATCCAGCACCCGATCCATTGCGGCCTCGGCATCTTGCTTCGTCGCAAGCTTACGAACGATATAGTAGAGCGTCGTCAATCCATGTGCCGGGCACACCCCCTCCAGCGCTCCTGTTTCCACCATGCTTACGACATGCGCCGACGCGGCGTAATGCGGTTACCGCAGTTGGAACACGTCCAGGAGAACATTGATGTCCACTGTCACCGTCACAGGTACTTCTTTTCGATATGGTCGCGGTACTCTTTCTCGGCATCCACATCCGGGCGGATAATGCCGGTGGCCGCCGCCACGTCAGGATGCAACGGCTTCTGCAAACGCTCACGCAGGTTCCGCGCCTGCTGCGCCAGGAGAGCCTCCGCCGAAGTGCCATGTTCCTTCGACCATGCGCGAAGGAAAGCAAGGTCTTCTTCCGGCATTGGAACGGTAATTGTGGACATGGCGAAAAATTACGCAGCCTCCAGCGAAAACGCAACTGGGTTGTCCTTTGCCGCCGAAGGCTTTAACTCCCAAAACAGCGCCGCCTCGCTCCCTAATCGCTCAACTCCACATTCCAGTACGCAACATCCACGAAATGCTTCCAGCTTTCGTGATGATCGCCGCCGAAGGTGAGGTGCAGGAAGGGCCGCCAGCGCGGCCGCTCGGGCTTGCGGATGAGACGCATGCCGGCCTCGTGCGGAAGGCGGTTGCCCTTGCGCGTATTGCAGGGGATGCAGGAGCACACAATGTTTTCCCACGTCGTCAGCCCCCCGCGATCCCGCGGGATTACGTGGTCTAGGTTCAGCTCCTTGCGGTCGAAAATCTTGCCGCAGTACTGGCAGGTGTTCTTGTCGCGCTCGAAGACGTTGTGGCGCGTGAATTTGACCTCCTTGGTCGGCAGCCGGTCGAACATCAGCAGCACGATCACCCGCGGCATCCGGATGCGGAAGGAGATCGTGTGCACCATCTCCGGCTCCGGCTCGCGCTGGGAGAACTCCTGCCAACTGTCGAAATCGTGAGTCAGGAAGTTGTTGTTTCCGTCCTCATAAACCACCTGGGCATGCCCCTGGCATAGCAGGCTGAAGGCACGACGCACACTGCATACGTTGACCGCCTGCCACAGCCTGTTTAACACCAATACTTGCCTGTCCAACATGGTAGTGGAGAAAGTTGCGCGGAAATTAGCACTGGATATCCATGCTTGTCAACGGACGCCGGGCCGCGTCTCGCGTAGTCATAAGTGATTCTAAGACAGGACAATTCATTCTTATGGCAATCGTGTAACGATGGTGTAAATGCCTGCCGCCACGGGTCTTCACGGGTCGAAACAGGCCGGAAAATGGCTTCCGGCCATAGTTCGCCGAGGGGATTGGGTTGCACCCACTCCCGGTTTGGATTACACTCCCGGCTCTTTCTTCACAAAGGCCCCCCACCCAGATGCCGCGGCTCCTCATCCCTATTTCGCTCATCGTGCTGGCGGTGGCCGTGCCTCGATCCGTTTTTTCCCAGGCAGCCCCGGACACGACGACAGATTCCTCGCCGGATACCTCCTCGGAGACGGCCGATACCTCCGACCTATTCCTGAACGCCTACATGGCCAACGAGGAGGGCCAGAAGCTGGAAAACGCCGGCGATACGACCAGGGCGCTCGAAAAATACCGTTACGCGGCCAGCCTGCTGGACCAGATCACCCACGACGATCCCAATTGGCAGCCCATTGTCGTTGATTATCGGAAAAAGCGGGTCAGTGAGAACATCACCCGGCTGGAGGCGCAGGGGGGATCGCAGCCCACCATCCAGCCGCCAGGCCCGGACGCCAATACCGTCCCGATCGAGGGCGATCTGCCGCAGAAGGAAAGCCCGAGTCCTGATCTGGCCAATCCCATGCAGCAGCCGGCGCCTCCGCCCGCGCCTGCCCCGATCCTCCCGGAGAATGCCCCGCAGCAGATCCGCGACCAAATCGAGGAACTCGAGCACGATCTGAAGGATTCCCGGGACCAATTGAAAAACGTCGAGTCCCAGAAAGCGGACCTGGCCGACAAGCTGAGCGATGCCCTCAAGCAACTCGACCAGACAAAAATCGATGTCTCCGAGCTGAAGGGCCAGCTCAAGCAGACCCAGGATGCCTACCAGAACTCGCTTGCCGATCACTCCCAGTCTCCCAACGTCCAGAAGCAATACCAGGACCGCATCAACCAGCTCCAGAACGCCTTGAACGACGCCGAGGCCGACCGCGAAGCCGCCGATGAGCAGAACGCCGATGATGCCCGCCGCGCCACGAAGGCCCACCAGGCGACCGCGGTCATTATCCAGCAGCGCGACACTGCAACGGCCCAGGTAAAGGACCTTTCTTCGAAATACTCCGATGCCGCAAAACTCGCCGCGAAGCTCGACGCCGCCAACAAGCAGATCGCCGCTCTCACCAAGGACCGGGACGCCGCCACGCAGCATGCGGATGATCTCGATAAGCAGCTCGCCTATACCTCGAAGACCGCCGCCAAGCTTGTGCAGGCGCAAAAGGAGGTCGCCGCGCTCAAGGCGACCGATGCCGACACGGCGGCGAAGAACAGCGAGATCCAGGGCCAGCTCGACGCCGCCAACAAGCAGATCGCGCAGATCACCGCGGACCAGGAGTCCGCGAAGCGGCAAATCACTAGCCTGAATGGGAAGCTGGCCGATGCGCAGACCGAAATCGTTTCCGTCAAGGCCCAGCGGGACCAGATTGCCACCCAGCGCGATCAGGCCCTGGCCGAACTCGACAAGGCCCGCGCAGCCGAGAAGCGCGTCAATGAGTTGATCGCCGACAATACCTCGCTCAGCCAGAAGCTGGCGGCCGACGACAAGACCATCAAAAACTTCAAGTCCGACTCGCCGGAGAAGGACAAGCAGATCGCGGAGTTGCGCAAGGAAGTCAGCGATACCAAGGCGCTGCTCGTCTCCGCCCAGCAGGACCGGGACAATGTCCAATCCAGCCTCAACGATCTCCAGCAGCAGTACGACAGCGCCACCGCCCAATTGACCGAGCTCAAGGCCAACAAGAACGTCGGCGACGGCGAGAAGAAGACCCTGACGGATGAAAACGATCTCCTCCGCGGGATCGTGCTCCGGGAACTGCGAGGCGAGGCCGGCCGGGACCAGGCCAAGAAGCTCGTGATGTCCGAGCTTGCGCAGCTCGGGGTGCAATCCGACACGCTGCTCAAGCACATCGATTACCTCGGCGAGCCGGTGGTCCAGCTCACGGACCGGGAGAAGGCGCTATTCAAGGATCCTTCAATCGATATCCCGGATGCCGACCAGAGCAGCATGGACATCACCATCGCCGCGCCCAAGCAGCCCACCGCGACCTCGACTGTCGTAAACACCACCGGCGCGCAGCCCGCCCCCCCTTCGACCCCTCCTCCCCCCACCGCTCCGAATGCCCAGGGCTCCGACGCCCCGACAGTCCCTCCGCCTGCCGTCGACCCCGCTCCGGCCCCGGCTGGCGCGGCTACTCCGTCACCGACCCCCATTGAGATGGCCAAGCTCGAGCCCAGCCCGAATACCCCCTCGAGCGCGCCACCCACTGCTGACACGTCCTTGAAGCAAGAGAACGGTCTCCCACCCGCTCCGGCCGCCTCTCCTGCGCAGAATCCCGATTCCCTCTCATCCAGTGGCGATACCACCGGGAGCATCACTCCGAGCCACATGGTGCCGCCGGAGTTGATGGACGATGCCAAGGCGGCCAAGGACGCCTTCGAGCGGGGTCATTACCCGGACGCCGAGCAAATTTACGAAAAGATGCTCACCGACGCCCCCAATAACGTCTACATCCTGTCGAATCTCGGCGTCGTTTATTTCCGCAACGGCAAAACGCAGCTTGCCGAGGAGTCGCTCAAGAAGGCCACCGCCGTCGCGCCGGAGGACACCTTCTCCTGGTGCACGCTGGGCATTGTCTATTATCAGGAGAAGCACTTCGACGACGCGATCAACTCGCTCACCAGGGCGCTCGCTATCGATCCCAAGTACGCCGTCGCCCATAATTATCTCGGCATCACGGCCAGCCAGAAAGGCTGGCAGGAGGCGGCGCTCAAGGAACTGCAGACCGCGGTCAATATCGATCCCAACTATGCGGACGCCTACTTCAATCTCGCCGTCATCTACGCGATGCAGGACCCGCCGAACAAGGAAATGGCGCGGAAGTATTACCAGAAAGCCATCAGCCTGGGCGCCGAGCCGGACGCCGGCCTCGAGCAACTCATAAAGTAGCGGAAATACAGCCCAAGGACTTACAGCAAAGGCCACCCCCATTTAATCAGTGGTTCCATTGGTTTTTCGCTTGCGGCGCCGCGCATGTTGCTGCTCTCTATAATTCCGTGGCCTCTCCCAACCACTGGTTAATCAAACAAGAGCCTGCCGCCTATTCCTGGGATCGGTTCGTGAAGGATGGCGGCACCGCCTGGACCGGCGTCCGCAACTTCCAGGCCCGCAATAATCTCAACGCGATGCGCAAGGGCGACCGCGTCCTCTATTACCACAGCGTCACCGCCAAAGCCGTGGTCGGCGTGGCCACCGTAACCCGCCGCGCCTATCCCGACCCCACCGCGAAATCCGGCGATTGGGTCTGCGTCGATCTCAAGCCGGTCAAGCCGCTCGCGCTTCCCGTCACCATCGGGACCATCAAGAAGAACCCCGACCTCGAGGGCATCCCCCTGATCAAAAACTCCCGGCTCTCCGTAATGCCTCTGACCGAGGAGCAGTACGACACGATTATCCACATCGGTTGCCAGCGCGACGATTGAGAGAGTAGTATAAAGGCGCCGCGTCGATAGCGGTACTGCTCTTTGGGGGAAGCCAAACGCTTCCCCTGCTTCATCTCATGCCCAGCTTCATCCAATCAATCTTCGCGCATCTCCGGCAGCCCGAATACGTCCACGTCCTCCTCAATCCCCTCCCCATCTACGGCCTCGCCATCGGCGCCATCGCGCTCGTCGTGGCGATGTGCCTGAAGAGCCGCCGGGCCCAGATCACTGCGCTCATCATTGTCTTCATCGGCGCCGGCTCGACGATCCCCGTCATCCATTACGGCGACGCCGGCTACGACGCGATCGATTCCCAAACGCCCAGCGACCAGGCCGAAGCATGGCTGGACGCCCACGGCCAGCGCGCCCTCCGGAGCCGGCCGGCCTTCGATGGCCTCATCGTGCTGGCGCTGATCGCGCTCTTCCTCCCCTGGAAATGGCCAAAAACAGCACTCGTGCTGAACTGCCTGACGCTCCTGCTCACCATCGTCGATTTCGGCCTCGCCGGCTGGATCGGCTACGCCGGCGGCCAGGCCATGCACCAGGAATTCCGTGCCGGAATGCCCGCCGAACCCCTGGGCGGCTACGATAAGATGCGGTGATTGTAACTTCAAGCGCCCCCAAAGCGCTGGAGCATCGAGCGTCTCCTCGCTTTCCATTGCCTCCTCTGCCAATCATCAATCTGACATCAGCAATCTGCAATTCCGTGAAATCCCTCTTCCTCACCAACGAATACCCCCCAAACGTCTACGGCGGCGCAGGGGTGCATGTCGATTACCTGACCCGCGAGCTGGCGAAACTCATGGACGTCGAAGTTCGCTGTTTCGGCGCGCAGGATGACGTTTCCGACCACCTCCGCGTGCGCGGATTCGGGGTCGATACCTCGGCGTGGACGGCGCCAAAACATCTGCACTCGATCTTCGGCGCCGTGCGGCGGTGCACGGATTTCAATACCGCGGCCATCGATGCGGACCTCGTCCATTGCCACACCTGGTACACGCACTTCGGCGGCATCCTGGCGAAGCTCAATTACGGCATCCCGCTCGTCATCACCAGCCACTCGCTCGAGCCGCTGCGGCCCTGGAAACGCGAGCAGCTCGGCGGCGGCTACGATTTCTCCTGCTGGATCGAACGCACCGCAATGCAGATGGCCGATGCCGTCATCGCCGTCTCGCGCGAGGCCGGCAGCGATCTGCTCCGGCTCTTCGATATTCCCGCCGACCGCATTCACATCATTTACAACGGCATCGATACGGACGAGTACCGCCCCGTCAGCCATCACGATGTGCTCACCCGGTGCGGCATCGATCCGGAGGTGCCGTTCATCCTCTTCGTCGGCCGCATCGCGCGGCAAAAGGGAATCATCCATCTGGTCAACGCGATCCGCTACATGGACACGGGCTATCAGGTGGTGCTCTGCGCGGGCGCCCCGGATACACCGGAGATCGCCGCCGAGATGCAAGCAGCCGTTGCCGCCGCGCAGGCCGTGCGCCCGGGCGTCATCTGGATCCAGGAGATGGTGAACAAGGCCACCGTTTTCCAACTCTACTCGCACGCCGCCATTTTCGTTTGCCCTTCCATTTACGAGCCGTTCGGCATCATCAACCTCGAGGCGATGGCCTGCGAGACACCCGTGGTGGCCAGCGCCGTCGGCGGCATCAAGGAAGTCGTCGTCGATGGCGGAACCGGCTTCCTGGTTCCGCTCAAGCAATTGAACGAAAGCCCGTTCGAGCCAGTCGATCCTGACAAATTCGCGCGCGATCTCGCCGCGAAAATCAACACCCTAATGGCCGACCCAGAGCTGCGCCGCAAATTCGGCAAGGCCGGCCGCCGCCGCGCCGAGCAGTTGTTCTCATGGAAAGCGATCGCGCAGCAGACGCGGGACTTGTACGAGAGCCTGGTGAGAAAGGGACGATGAAAATTCGAAATTCGAAATCAGAAATTCGAAACGAGAGGTTGCAATCAACGCCTCAACACAAACACTGCGCGCTTCGCGCGCCAAACCCTTCGGATTTCTGATTTCGAATTTCGAATTTTCATCGTCCCTTATGTTCGTCGATCAAATCAAAGTTCACGCCAAAGCCGGCGAAGGCGGCAACGGCTGCGTCTCCTTCCTGCGCGAGAAATTCATCCCGAAGGGCGGTCCCAATGGCGGCGACGGCGGCCGCGGCGGCGACATCATCCTGCGCGCCGATACGCACACGGATAACCTCGCCGGTTTCTTCTACGAGCCGCTTATCCGCGGCGAGGATGGGGGGAACGGCCTGGGCAAGAATCTGTATGGCCGCGGCGCGAAGCCGAAGTATGTCCGCGTCCCCGTGGGCACGCTCGTTTATCGTCTCCACGGCCCGGCGCTGCCCGCGGGGGAATCCGTCCGGCGCGGCGTCATGTTTTATAACCTGGCGACGGAGCCGGTCACGCCCGAAGCGCCGGTGAAAAAAGGCATCGATATCCACAGCCCGGACCTCGAGCTGATCGCGGACCTCACGCAGCCCGGGCAGGAATTTGTCCTCTGCAAAGGAGGCAATGGCGGCAAGGGCAACGTCCATTTCAAAAGCTCCACCAATCGCATCCCGCGCGAGGCTACACCCGGCGACGCGGGCGAGGAAGGGGACTTCGTCTTCGAGCTGCGCACCATCGCCGACGCCGGTCTGGTCGGATATCCGAACGCCGGCAAATCCACGCTCCTCGGCCGCATCTCTTCCGCGCATCCGAAGGTTGCGCCGTATCCCTTCACCACGCTGCACCCCATCATCGGCGTCGTCGAGTTTCCCGGCTTCGACCGCGCCACCGTCGCGGACATCCCCGGCCTCATCGAGGGCGCGCATCTCAACGTCGGCCTCGGCCACGAATTCCTCCGCCATATCGTCCGCTGCAAGCTCCTGCTCTTCGTCCTCGACATGGCCGGCAGCGAAGGCCGCAACCCGATCCAGGACCTCGGCACGCTGCGCGAAGAGCTCAAGCTCTACGATCCGACGCTCGCCAGGCGGCCCTGGATTGTCATCGCAAACAAAATGGACCTGCCGGAAGCCGAGGCGAACCTGAAGGCCTTCAAACGCCGCTTCCGCAAGCGCGAGGTCATCCCCATCTCCGCCGGCGAGAATCAAGGCATCGAGAAGCTCAAGGAGCGCCTGCACGAGCTCATCGGCAGGCCCGCCGACGCCGCGCCCCCCGAATCAATCCCAGGGTAAAATCTCCGCGCTAGTATTACTACGTTAAGTATTGACAAGGGCGGTGGTGTTGCTGTAAGGGATGTGCCCCATGCACTGGGATCATCAAGTGTGGCATCGGAGCGTGAAGCTCTT
>Ga0181531_10003076_pt1 | contig 10302 bp, 8 predicted proteins | sample PEATcosm2014_Bin_38_FD_119743 | JGI IMG/M metagenome (GOLD analysis project Ga0181531, IMG submission 119743) | Peatland microbial communities from MTU Mesocosm Facility, Houghton, MI, USA - PEATcosm2014_Bin11_10_metaG | ecosystem: Environmental > Terrestrial > Soil > Wetlands > Peat | place... | reverse complement strand
TCACCTTCGCCGCGTTGTCCAGGTGGCGCAGGGTCATCATGTCCTGCACGCCATAAAACCTGCGAATCGGAATCGCCAGCACCAGCACCATTGAAAAGCCTGAGTAAATCGCTCCGGCCACAAAGTACGGTGGAAACACCGTGGTGTGCCACCCTGGAATGATCGAAATTGCGAAGTCGAAGGACACCACCGTATGCACCGAGAGCACCAGCGGCGTAGCCAGTCCTGCCAGCAACAGGTATGCGCTCTCATATCTCTTCCAGTGCCGCGCCGAACCCCTCCAGCCCATCGCCAGCAACCCATAAATCACTTTGGCCACCGGGTTCTTAGCCGAGTCGCGGAACGTCGCAAGATCAGGAATCAGTCCCACATACCAGAACAGCGCGGAGATCGTCGCATAGGTCGAAACGGCAAACACGTCCCACAGCAGCGGGCTGCGGAATTGCGGCCACACACCCATCGTGTTCGGATAGGGAAACAGCCAATATGCCAGCCACGGACGGCCAGTGTGGATCAGCGGGAACACGCCTGCGCAAGCCACCGCGAACAGCGTCATCGCTTCGGCAAACCGGTTGATTGAATTGCGCCAGCCCTGCTTCAGCAACAGCAGAATCGCCGAAATCAATGTGCCCGCGTGGCCAATGCCGACCCACCACACAAAATTCACAATGGCGAAACCCCAGCCCACAGGAATGTTGATGCCCCAGATACCCGTGCCCCGGAAGAACAGGTATGCCACGGCAAACATCAGCAGGTTCAGCAGGCCGAAGAAGAAGGCGAAGCCTCCCAGCCAACCCAGCGTCACTGGCCGCCGCAGCACGATCGAAACAATCTTGTCGGTGATCGTTTCCAGCGTATGGCCGGGCGTCAAGACCGGCGACTGCCCTGGCAGCAGTCGTTCTAACGTCGTCGAAGCTTTCGTCTCAGGAGCTTGTTCCATGGTCCTTTACGACTCCAACTCAGGATTCGGGTTCCGCACCGCAGCCATGTACGTGGTGCGCGGTCGCGTGTTCAGCTCTTCCAGCAATCCGTAATTCCGCTGCGAAGTTTTCAGCTTCGCAACCCTGCTGCTCGGGTCGTTAAGGTCGCCGAAGATGATGGCCTCAGCCGGACACGCCTGCTGACACGCCGTCATCACCTCGCCATCCTTCACCTTCCGGTTCTGCTCCTCGGCGTCGATCCTGGCGTGCGTAATCCGCTGCACGCAGTACGTGCACTTCTCCATCACACCGCGGCTCCGCACGGAAACATCCGGATTGCGCTGGAACTTCAGCTGCGGCGTATCGAAATCCGAGAACAGCAGAAAGTTGAACCGCCGCACCTTGTAAGGACAATTGTTGGAGCAGTACCTGGTACCCACGCAGCGGTTGTACACCATGTCATTCAGGCCTTCGGTCGAATGCACCGTGGCTCCCACCGGACAAACAATCTCGCACGGCGCGTTCTCACACTGCATGCAAGGCACTGGCTGGAAGTAAGTATTCGGATTCTCCGGCGAGCCCTCATGGTAGTTATCGATGCGCAGCCAGTTCATATGGCGGCCACGCTTCACCTGATCTTTACCCACCACGGCAATATTGTTTTCCGCCTGGCAGGCCACCGTGCAGGTCTTGCAACCCACGCAGGAATTCAGGTCAATCGCCATGCCCCACTTATGATCCTTGTATTCGACTGGCGCATACATCGTCAGCCCCGCCGCCGGAGCCTCCACCATCTCGTGCGCAAATCCAGGATTCTTGATGAAGTCTTCCAGCGTGGCGGCCCGCACAATGGCCCGGCCTTCCATCGTCTGGTGTCCTTGCGGAGAGGCAAGCCCGTAATGCACTCCCGTCGGCGTCAGCTTCAATCCGCCCGCATTCCACATCGCGTCTGACGTGCGCAGCAGATACGCGCTCACCCCAACTCCCGAACCAACTCTGCCCGCCAGCGTGCGCCCGTAGCCAAGGTTCAACGTCACCGCGTCGTCAGGATGCCCCGGTGTCAGCCAGATTGCGCCCTTCACCTTGCGTCCATTCAGTTCCAGCTCAACTTCGTCTTCGGTCTTCAGCTTCAGCTTCTGTCCCGTTGCCACGCTCATCAGCACGGGATTATCCCAGCACACCTGCGTCATCGGCTTGGGAGTTTCCTGCAGCCATCCGTTGTTGGCAAAGCGTCCATCGTATGTCGTAGCATCGCGCCTGAAAATTATCTCCAGCCCGCCCGCGCCCGGAGTAGCCGCAGGAATCGCACCCTTCGCCGCAACCGTTTTTGGAGTCGCCGCCGACCCCGCCACAAATCCATCATGCAGCGAACGATTCCACCAGCTCTGGAAGTCGCCCGCGTGCCGTGTCTGCCAGTAGCGCTGCGTCAACGCGTAGCTGGTAGCCTCATCTTCATTGGTCAGAAACTCGATCAGCTCGCTCTCGCTGTGCCCGCCGTAGAGCGGTGCAATCAGCGGCTGAACAAAGCTCACCGTGCCATCGAAGGTGCGAGTGTCACCCCACTGCTCCAGGTAGTGAGTCGCATTCAAATGCCAGTGGCAGTACTTCGCCGTCTCGTCGTGATAGAGCCCAAGATGCACGCGCAGCGGAACCTTGTTGAACGCGTCGAAGAACCCGAAGTCCGCCGGTGCGTCGTACACCGGATTCGTGTTCAGCACCACCAGCACCTGCACCTTGCCGGCATTCATCTCGCCCGTAAGCTGCCGAAGCTGCTCCAGCTTGGCCGTCGCCGCCATCGGATCCACCGGATCCGTGTAGCTCACGGTCTTGCCCACCGCGCCCAGCGCCGCATTCATCGCGTGCGCCAGCGCATGAGTCGCCGGAGTCTGCGCATCGCCCACCACCACCAGCACTTCGCCCTTGTGCGCCTGCAAATCTTTCAGCAGCGCTGCGGCAAATTTCTTATGTTCGTTCTTGAATTGCCCGCCCGCTCCGGCAATGCCCAGGGACGCAGCCAGCGCTCGCGCAAACGGCTCCACCTCACTCGCCTTCACATGCAACCGGTGATCGGCCTTTGCGGAGGTGTTCGTCGGAGCGCTCTCCACGGCATAGAAGCGCAACATCTCTTCTTTCAGCTCAGGCTTCCGCCGCCCGGAAAACTCGCGAGTGTACTTATGAAATCCCGGGAACCCCGAAGACAGAAAATCTCCATCCAGCGAAAGCACAACCTTCGCCTTCAAGAAGTCATAGACCGTTTCCACCGGCTGACCAAAAGCAGCTTGCGCGCCCGCGTACACATTGTCGCGGTTCACCGCCTCCCACTGATACCACTTGGCTTGCGGATACACCTTCAGGAACGCTTGCATCTGCGCCACAAACGACGGAGACGAAGTCGCCCCGCTCAGCACCCGCAATCCCGCGCCGCCGTTTGCCTTTTCTGTTCTGATCACCCCGCGCAGGCTGTTCAGCACATCCGGCCACGTGCGAGTGTCGCCCAGATACGTGTTCACCTGCGAGCGGTCAGGATCGTACATTCCCAGCACGCTAGCCTGAGTAAACACGTCCGTCCCGCCCAGCGACGAAGGATGCTGCGGATTCCCCTCGATCTTCGTCGGCCGTCCTTCGTGGCTCTCCACCAGCAGCCCCGTTCCGTACACTCCCATTGTCATGGCCGTCGCATAGAACAGCGGCTTGCCCAGCGTCAGGTTGTTCGGCTGCTTCACGTAGGGGACGATCGGTTCCAGCGGCTGCTTCGTGCAGGCGCTCAATCCGGCCAGCGCCATCGAGGCGCCCATGATCTTCAGGAAATCGCGGCGTGAGCTCTTGTCCTCCCACTCCGAGGCGTGCTTCGGGAACTCCCGATGCAGCATCTCCTCGAACTCCGGAGTCTGCGCCAGCTCGTCCAGTGTGCGCCAATACTTCGGTCCGCGAGCTTCACTCAGCTTCTCGCGCACAGCCGACAGCTCCAGCACCTTGTCTTTCTTGCCGGGACACACATCCCCGATTCCGGTCTTCCGCACGTTATCCATTCGCTTCGATTCCACTCGTCAGATTCTCTGCTGTGAACCCGTCACCTGGCGTCGGCGACCGGAGGCCATCTGGCCGTACCCGCCGCCTGAACGTCATCATCGGTGGCAGGTGCTGCAACTGGTAATGTCGCGCGGAGACCGCACATTGTTCGCCTTCACCAGGTAGGTGCCCAACCCGTCCGGCCCTTCTTGGCTTGTAAATTTCTTTTCCGTATCGCCCACGCGGATCGTCACCGGATGTTCGCCGGAAGGTTCTTCGTACGCCATGTTGTAAACCTGGTCACCCATCGTCGCCGGATCCTTCGGGTCTTGCTTCACGTAATGCGGCCTCAAGTTTTTCTCCGGCGCGCGATGGCAGTTGATGCACCACTCCATCTGTAGCGAAGCCTGGTTGTACATCAGCGGCATCTTGTCCACCCGCCCGTGGCAACTGTTGCAGCCCACGCCCTTGGCCACGTGAATGCTGTGGTCGAAATACACAAAGTCCGGCAGATCGTTGGCCCGCGACCAGTGCAGGCTGTTCCCGCTCAGGTAGCTCTGGCGCACTGGCTCCAGCATCGGAGCCGCCGTCCAGATCTGCGAGTGGCAGTTCATACAGGTCCGCGTCGGCGGAATCCCCGCAAAACCGGAAACCTCGACCGTCGTGTGGCAGTACCGGCAGTCAATGCCAAGTCCGGCCACATGATGTTGATGAGGAAATGGAACCGGCTGCGGACGCGCCACGCCCGCATACGTGAAATAGGGCGAACGCTGCAACTGCAACGCCGCCCAAAGTAAACCCACCACCAGGATCAGTGCGCCCAGGATGGATGCTCTTGCTATCGAATTGGCCCCGCGATGAAAGATCTGCGCCATGGTTGGAAACTATCCGTTACATCCCTGCCGGACTTGGAATGTCCGGATTGAATCCGGGGTGTCAGAACCCGCCCGCAAGCTCGCCTGCTGCTCCGGTTGCTTCGTTCTAATCTCACCGCCGTGCGTGATTGACAACTCGGCAACTTGTGACCCATGTCACACGAACCTCGGATTATAACAGGAGCCTCGCACCTTCCAGCCAGCCCATGCGAAATATCCATCCGCTGACCTTGCAGCAGCCAATTACGCACCTCTGCAATTCAATGTTGATCTCCTGCTGACCTCACCAATGCATCCTCGTCACTTTGCCGCGTCCACAATCCTTGTCGGCTCTTGGTGGGCTTGGCCTCTCTGGAATGGCATTAGCAATAAGATGCAGCAACATGCAAATTGAGTGCACATTTTGCTGTGTAAAAAGTAGATGGATAGTGACTTTCCCAATTTGAAAAGTAATCGATGCTGCAAAGGGTCAAAGAATCGACGCCGCACCCCCATTGCTTTGCTTCCGAGCGCGACATGCGTGCAGACTACCGGCAGGAGACTTTCATGCACATTCGCATTCTGGCTTTTGACGGCGCCGACGAACTGGATTTCATCGGCCCCCTCGAGGTCTTTCGCCGCGCCGCCCGGCTCGTCGCGGGAGTGGACGTAGGCCTCGTAACTCTCGCTCCCTCTGAACAGGTCACGGCCGCTTACGGTCTGCGCGTAGTGCCTGACGGTGTGCTGGATGACGCCTGCGACTTGCTCATCGTCCCTGGAGGCGGCTGGGCCAGCCAGTCTCCCCTGGGCATACGCACTGAGATCGAGCGCGGTCTGCTGATTACGACCCTCGCGAGACTTCATTCGCAGGGAACGATCATCGCCGGCGTCTGCACTGGAACCATGGCACTGGCCGCTGCTGGACTGTTGGACGGACGCTCTGCGACCACCCATCGTGCCGCACTGCCGGAACTGCGTTCAACCCCGGCCAAAGTTGTCGAGGCCCGCGTCGTCGATGATGGAGACATCGTCACCTGCGGCGGAGTCACTTCCTCCCTCGACCTCGCCCATCATCTGGTTCAGCGCTTCTGGGGTGCCCAGGTTTCCAGACAAATCGCCGACAACATGGAGTTCACTCCCAGTCCCAATGTCGCGGACCGCAATAATCGCCACAGAGACTAACTGGGGATGTCGATAGGAGCCAGCCATTTTGTCGTGCCATTCATCTCACCTGTCAGTACTCCTGCGCATCCAAAGAACAGACGGCGCACTCTACACAGAACCAGCGTGCTATCGTTCGTTCCGAAGCAAAATCACCTCATCACCTGGAGAGCTAATGTTTAAGATCCGTTTTGCACTGTTCTTGGGGTTGGCCCTGGCCTTTCTGCCAGGATCACTCGCCGCACAAGGCTATGGCCAGTTCGTGATTCTAAGCGCGCAATATGGTCACGAGCGCAACCATGTTGACGTCACCAACCGGCTCCGCGAGTTAGCCAGAGCCGACCGTCCGTTCCGGGTGAGCAACGAGGATTTCGGCGTTGACCCAGATCCCGGTGTCGTGAAGTCGCTGCGCATATATGCACGCGGTCCCAACGGACAAGAACAAATGTTCGAGTATCGCGAGGGCAGCGTCATCGATGGCGGACAATTCCGAGGCTGGCGCGGCGGTGAGTGGGGCAACGGCGGCTGGAGCGGCAATTGGAACGGCGGAGGTGGAGATCGCGAGGAGGGCCAGTTCCTCATCCTGAGCGCACAATATGGTCACGAGCGCCGACACGTGGACGTCACCGAGCGCCTCAAACAGCTAGCCCGGGCGGACCGTCCGTTCCGTGTGAGCAATCAGGATTTTGGTGTTGATCCAGACCCCGGCGTGGTGAAAACGCTTCGCATCTATGCACGTGGTCCGAATGGACAGGAACAGATGTTCGAGTATCGCGAGGGCAGCGTGATCGATGGTGGTCAATTCCGCGGCTGGCGCAGCGGTAATTGGGGCAATGGCTGGAGCGGTCATTGGAACTAATCGTCTACGCGCCGGCGCATGACGTCGCGCTTTGAGCAATAAACGAGGGGCGCAGCATCATGCGCCCCTCGTTTCCATTCCCTCGACTACATCGACAGGTAGAACTCCACCGCCACTTCCATTTTCACCGCCACCGGCGCACCGTCTTTCTCCGCCGGTTTGTATTTCCATTCTTTCACCGCGATCATGGCGTTTTCGTCCAACCCATGGCCCAGGCCTTTGACCACCTTGGCGTCCACCACATCGCCTTTCGTATCCACCACGATCAACAGTGTGACCGTGCCTTCAATCTTCTTCTTCCTGGCCTCTTCCGTGTACTCCGGACTGGCAACTTCCCGCAGCCGCGGCGCTGTAATCTCATCCGTGATGGCCACAGCCTGAAGCACAGCCTGGGCTTTGCTCTGCGCGATGCCCTTTGGCGCCACGCTCATTACCATCAGCACAACCAACGCTGCAAACAGAATGCGTTTCATCGCATACCTCCACGCCGCGCCTTGAACCCTGCGCCGCGCTCTTTACTCCGAGCTATTTCAGCGCGCTTTCTCCGGCTTTGCAGTGACCCAGCGCACATCTCTCCGCCCATTTTGCGATTTGCCATTGGCATCATGGCCTTCCAGTAATAATCGAGCGATCACCGTCTCTCCTGCGTTATCGACACGCGGTTCCAAGTCGGATAATCTAAGTTCATCCAGAGGACTCACAAGTGAAAGACTCTCCGCGCAAGAAAGAACGAATTCTGGTCGTCGACGATGAGCGAGCCCTCGCCCTTACGCTGAAGGCCATTCTGCAGTATTACGGATACGAGGTAGCGACCGCCTTCAGCGGAGAGGAGGCCGTGGTTACCGCCGCCAGCTTCGTCCCCGACCTGCTTCTTTGCGACATTTACATGGGCAACATGGATGGAATCGAAGCAGCCACGCAGATCACGGCGAAGCTGCCCCGTTGCAAGGTGCTGTTCCTTTCCGGACACCTTCCGCTCTCCCAGACGAAGCTCACCAGCACCAGGAGTTTTACGTACGAGTTAGCATCCAAGCCTGTGCCTCCGCCCGAGTTGATCAAAATCATTTCCGGAATGCTTGCGAGCAGCAACACTTCTTACCATGTTGTGCTCACCGTCATGCATGACGACATCTTGCGATTCGCCATAGCCGCCAAGCTCACCGAAGCCGGCTTCATCGTAAAGGAAGCCAAGACCGGAGCAGAGGCCTTGGACGTCATCCAGGGCAGCACCGTGGCCGAAAAACTGACGGACGCAGGATTCGTCGTCAAAGAAGTGGGAACCACAACGCCTTCCGCGCCCGTGCAGAACAAGCCGGATGCAATGGTTCTGGATGTACTGCTTCCCGACACTTTGGGATTCGAGGTGCATCGCACAATCGTGCAGTTCTATCCTGAGATGGCGCGCGTTCCAGTGGTCTACCTCGCGCTTCCGGAGCTCCTGAGTCAGGCTGAACGCGCAGCCAGCGAACATGGTTCAGCCAAAGCACTCGCACTTCCAGTAGAGCCCGGCAACCTGGTAGCTGTCTTGAAGACTCTGTTAAACATTGATAGCGGCGCGCAACTTTCTGGACCATCGTCCGCGTCGTAAATGTTTTTCCCTTCAAGTGAGCGAATGTTTCAGTTCAGATTTTTTGACAGTACACGGCATCTCGGAACCGAAGTTATGAGCAGTAAGAAAGCAATTCTAGTTGTCCATGACGACCCTTCAGTGATCAACCTGATCCAGCCTGTACTGGAATCGCTCGGGTTTGAGGTGACAGCCACATCGTCGGATAACGTTCTGTCCTCTTTCGACAACATCGGTCCCAGCTTTGTCGTCCTGGCCCCATGTGTTCCCGCTGCCAGGCGCGAGCAACTCCCTGCGCAACTCAAATCGCGCGACCCTCGCGTCACGGTCTTCCAACTCGATTCCATGTCGCCCAAGGAACTGCAGGCCCAGCTAGCCACCGGCGCAAGCCAGGTTCAGTAGAGTTCATCAGGCTCTAAACACTTCCCGTATCACGAAAAATGCGCGCCCGAAGGCGCGCATGACGTTCCTACCGAACTCCCGAGCCACGCGGCCCGCCAGTCCGGCGCTGATTTTATTGGCTTACGCCTTCGGCTCTTCGCCGCCCTCGGCCGCAGGACCCTGCTGCTCTTCCATGGCCTTGCGTGTTTCTTCGGCGCGCTTGGCCCGGAGCTCTGCACGCTTCTCGCGCTTCTCGTCCACAATCTTCTCGCTGCCGAGAATTTCAATGAACGCCTTGGCGCCGCCGTCTCCCTTGCGGAATCCGGTCAGGATGATGCGCGTATACCCGCCTGGCCGGTCGCCGAAGCGCGGGCCAACCGTGTTGAACAGCTTATCGACCGCTTCCGGCGTCATGAGGTATGACGCGGCCAGCCGACGGTTTGCAACTCCACCCTTTTTGCCGAGCGTAATCATCTTCTCGACGTGGGCCTTCATTGCCTTGGCCTTGGTGACGGTCGTCTCAATCCGCTCTTCGATGATCAGAGAGGTGACAAGATTCCGCAGCAAAGCGCGCCGGTGAGATGTGTTCCGGCCTAGTTTCCAACCTGCTACACGATGACGCATGACTCAATCCTTGATTAACGCCGGAGCCGCTCACATTCCGGCTGAACTTATCTCCTCGGCCAGGCCGGGAGAATTGCGGAAGGCGCTTCGCAGCGCCCTCCACCAAACTTTTAGAAGCCCGGGTTGCTGTCGCCAGAGCCGAACGAAGGCGGCAGGCTGCTGCCCATCGTGGACTGACTGGTGGCAATCGCGTTGCCGTGCTCGTCGATCTTCATGCCGAGTCCGAGTCCCATCGAGGCAAGAATTTCCTTGATCTCGTTGAGTGACTTGCGGCCGAAATTTTTCGTCTTCAGCATCTCGGCTTCTGTCTTGCAGACCAGTTCTCCGATCGTCTGAATGTTGGCGTTCTTCAGGCAGTTGTAGCTGCGAACGCTGAGTTCCAGTTCTTCCACCGAGCGATTCAGATTCTCATTGCGGATCTCCGGCTTGTTGTCTGCCGAAACGCCGGCTGCTTCCACTTCCTCTTCAAAATTGATGAAGATGTTCATGTGGTCTTTCAGCAGCTTTGCCGCAAGGCCGATCGCATCCGGAGGAGTCACCGATCCGTTCGTCCACACTTCCAGTGCAAGCTTGTCATAGTCGGTAATCTGGCCCAGTCGAGCAGCCTCTACCGAGTAGTTCACCTTGCGAACCGGCGAGTGCACCGAGTCGATCGGAATGAAGCCCAGTCCCAGATCTTCGTCGAAGTTCTTGTCCGCCGAAACGTAACCGCGGCCCTTTTTCAGCCGAAGTTCCATGTCGATCTTGCCGCCTTCGCTCACCGTGCAAATGTAGACGTCCTTGTCCAGAACTTCCACGTCGCCGTCGGCTTCAATCATGCCGCTGGTGATAACGCCCGGCTGGTCGGCACGCAGATAAATCATCTTCGGCGCGTCGCCCGCGAGCTTGAACGGAACCTGCTTCAGGTTAAGAATAATGTCGGTGGCG
>Ga0181531_10003075_pt1 | contig 10303 bp, 11 predicted proteins | sample PEATcosm2014_Bin_38_FD_119743 | JGI IMG/M metagenome (GOLD analysis project Ga0181531, IMG submission 119743) | Peatland microbial communities from MTU Mesocosm Facility, Houghton, MI, USA - PEATcosm2014_Bin11_10_metaG | ecosystem: Environmental > Terrestrial > Soil > Wetlands > Peat | place... | reverse complement strand
CTGGAAGTCAATGTCCTTGGTGTGATATCCAGGCGTATCCACGTTGGCCATGTTTGAGACGATCATTTGCTGGCGATCCATAACGACTTTGAGATAGCCTTGCAAGGCGTCGAGCGACGGGGGCGTAGCCATGTTATGCGTACCTCCTCGGCGGGAGACCGTACTCCCGAATTTTGTTTCGAAGCGTACGCAGGCTGATGCCGAGCATTTCGGCGGCATGGGTACGATTTCCATCAGTGAGGGCCAGAGTGCTTTCCAGATGAAGCCGCTCCACCTGGCGGATTGGGGTGCCCGCTTGCGGTGCGGGCGCTTGTGAATGGGAAGGGGCCAGGGATCTGGAGCCACCTTGAAACTCCATTTCGAAGCAACCGGCGTCCAGGTCGAGCGTGCCGCTGAGAGTGAGGACACGGCGCATGAAATTAGCCAATTCCCTGACGTTTCCCGGCCATGTGTGCGCGGCTAAACGTTCGAGAAACTCGGGGCGAAGCCGAGGAGTTGCTGACCGCATTTGAGCGGCATACTTCTCAGCAAAATGCTGGGCAAGAATTGGAATATCCTCCCGGCGATCGCGCAAGGGCGGCAGCGAGAGGGGAATGACGTTGAGGCGGTAATACAGATCGCCGCGGAACCGGCCGCGCTCGACCATACTGGCAAGCGAGACGTTGGTGGTGGCGATCACACGAATATCCACGTGAATCGATCGCGCCTCGCCCAGCCTTTCAAACTCCCGTTCCTGCAAAGCCCTCAGGAGTTTCGGTTGAAGGTGTAGCGGCATTTCGCCGATCTCGTCCAACAGAATGGTCCCGCCATCGGCTAACTCGAACTTGCCGGGCTTGGATGACACGGCGCCGGTGAATGCGCCTCGTCCATGCCCGAACAATTCGCTTTCAAGCAGGGACTCAGGGACAGCTGCGCAGTTCAAGGCGACGAAGGGCTTGCGGCTTCGATCGCTGGAATCGTGAATGAAGCGCGCCAGCAGTTCTTTTCCCGTGCCACTCTCCGCCTCAATGAGAACATCGGCGCCTGTGCTGGCTGCGGCGCGGGCGCGTTGAATGGCACGCAGCAGAGCGGGAGATCGGCCGACAATGGAGCCAGCCGACGCGGGATCGGTGGCTGCTATCTGCTTTGCCCGATGCATGACCTTCGCGGCTATGGTCTGCAATTGATCGAACGACACGGGCTTGGTGAGATAGTCGAGCGCGCCATCCCGCATCGCACTGACTGCATCCGGTACGGAACCATACGCGGTCAACAATATGACGGCCGATCCGGGCGATAACCGGGACACCGAACGCATAACGTCAATGCCTGTACCATCGGGCATACGGACATCGCTCACGACCAGATCGAACTCCCTGCCTTCGAGGTTGCGGATCGCCTCGCGGACACATGATGCCGTTTCGACTTGCCAGCCGTGACGAAGGAAGTTGGCGCGCAGCGCAGTGCGAATACCGGGTTCGTCGTCTACTACCAATACTGTTGACGGGGTATCGTGTGTCATAGGGTTGGAAACTCCAGTTGGAACGTGGCGCCATGGTTTACTTCGCTGGAGACGTGTATCTCACCGCCGTGAGAATTCATGAGCCGCTTGCAAACAGCCAGGCCTAACCCCGGCGTGTCTCCGCTTGCGCTGAATCCCGCCTCGAAAATCCGGTCAAGCAAGTGCGGCTCTATGCCACTGCCCGTGTCAGCGACCTCTACAAGGGCGCGCATGGTCCCAAGACGCGATACTGTCCGCGTCGACACGTTGATGGCGCCGCCGGTGGCGGTGTGGCGGATGGCATTGCACGCGAGGTTCAAGACGATCTGGCGAAGCAGATTGTCGTTACCTTGAATGCTCAACCTTTCCTCTCCACCATGAAACGAAAGCAAGACACCTGACTGATCCGCAATGGGCCTTACAAATTCAACAGCGCTCTGGATGCAGGGAGTCAGATCCATCGGCACCAAATGCAGATTGCCTCCGCAGTGGATATTGAGAACATTGTTGACTGTGCCGGCAAGTTGACGAATTCCTGCGCGCAGCGGCGAAACCCATGGCGCGTCGCTTCCGCGGTCCTCCGCGATTAACCCGGCAAATAACTCCATGCACGCTAATGGATTTCTAATTTCGTGAGCCAGTATGGTGGAGATCTCCGCCAGCGCCATGGCGTTCCGCGCGGATTCACGTTCCCGCTCAGCCTGCTTGGTTGCGGTAATATCGCGAAGAATCCAAATGCTTTTGAGCTGAGGCGCCTGGTCTTCTAATTCATAAGAACCGGAATCGCAAAATAGCTTTCGATTGCCGAGCGCAATCCAACGCTTGCCGGCGGCGGACGAAATGCATACTTCGCTGTCGATGTCCAGTTCAGAGCTTGCCACGAGAGGCGCGAAGTCGACCTGGCTGATTGCGGAGAGATCGCGCAAGCTGCCAACCTGGGCGTTTCCGAGATCGAGCAACCTGCGCCCCTCGGGATTGATGGTGACGATGGATTCGTCCGAGTCGATCACCAGCACGCCACAGGGCATTGAATCGATGATTTGCTGAAGGGCCGCACGGATTCTGACGTTTTCCGCCAGGCTTCTGGTGAGCGCGGTGTTTCGCTCTTCCAATTCGAAGCCGAGATGGGCAACTTCTCGCTGCAGATCACGGTAGGACGCCTCGAGTTGGGATGACGCGGAGATGAACTCCGAGAAGGCATCCGCCAGCAGCCCTGTGCTGTGCAGCGAGCCGAGAACGGCGCTGTTTATTGGAACGACATGAGAATAGGGCAACATTTGCCTATTCAAGTTGCACGACGAGTGCCAAACTGGAAACATCTTGTCCAGAACGGGACAAAGGGCTAAAGAAAAATGTGCTCTGGCTTAATTTCCGGTCCAGATCCCACCAGAATTGTGGCTCGTTCAATCGAGTTCCGTAGTTCGCGCACGTTTCCAGGCCAAGTGTGATGTTTGAGGGTCTCGAGGGCTTCGCGACTCAGATGCACTCCAGGGTGGAATTTAGCGACAAACGCGTTGGCCAACTCTTCCAAATCGCTCATACGCTCGCGCAAGGGGGGGAGTTGGATAGGGAAGACGGACAACCGATAAAAGAGGTCGTCGCGAAACCGTTGTTCCGCGATCATTTTCTTGAGATTTGCGTTGGTGGCGGCTACCACGCGCACGTCCACCTTTAGATTGTCGTTGCCGCCGAGGCGTTGTACTTCTCCCTGCTCGAGGAAACGCAACATCTTGCTTTGCAGGGACAGCGGCATATCGCCGATCTCGTCGAGGAAAAGCGTACCGCCGTGCGCAGCATGAATGCGGCCGATGCGAGACTGAACGGCGCCAGTGAAAGAGCCCTTTGCGTAACCGAAGAGTTCCGCTTCAAGCAGCGCCTCCGGGATCGCGGAGCAATTCACCACTACGAAAGGCTGTTTTCTGCGCGGGCTGATCAGGTGGATTTCCTGCGCAACCAGATCCTTGCCGGTGCCGCTCTCGCCCGTTATTAACACTGTTGTGTCTCGAACCGCGACCATCCGCGTGAGCGCATAGGTCCGCTGCATCAATTCCGAATCCCCAATCATTCCGCGGAGATTGCTCTTGCTTTCGGAGCGTTGACGCGGATTCTGGCCATCGATTTCAGGGACAATGTGGGTTTGGACCGCTCCTCCGCGGTTGACCAGATCCACAAGTTGCGTCGATAGCGATGTGGGCGACGAGGTGCCGATCAGCAACTGGCCGGTGTGCGAATTCAACGTCAGTATTTGAGTATTCGGGAAGCGCAGCTTGACGATCCCGTGGAATTCATTGGGTTCGAGATCGGGCAACATGGGATCAAGCAACAACACCCCGTCGTCCGTTCCGTGACTTTCCAGTAATTCGAGGGCATTGGCCCCGCTGCCTGACTGACGAACGTTCCAGCGCGGCGGGCTGAGCTTCTCATGAAGCGCCTGGCGAATTTTGGGGTTTGGACTTACAACAAATACGTCAATCGGAATTCGATCTTCGTAGCGCACAAACTGAGTAACCGGAAGTCCCATGGGATATTTCTCCGCCCGTCGATACGTGGTCAAATGAAAATTCAATGAGAATCTGAGGCTCCATACCAGTAAAAGCGATGGACTTCTCAGAAGTTAATGAGGGCTTCTGTGAGGCGGCCCTCGATATTCGATAGGCTGATATCCCGAACCGGTAACATCAGGTATACGCGAAGGTTATTTTTGTTGAAACCGTTTACTCGCGGCCTGCCATGCCACCATCGCCATGGTCCAATGACCTGGAAATGGCCCGAATTACTCTCACAGGTCGCGTGCAGGATTTTCCCCGGAGAATTGCGGCTATATACCAACCTGTGCCGCGGTCGGATCCTTTTCGAAATTCGCGATCAGCGGCTCAGCCGGCGGCACTCCGACTGTCGTTTTTCATGCTTCCCCCCCTTGCCCATCGCTAAGCTGATATCCGACTCCACGAATTGTATGCGTCAGCTTGCGTTCCCCAGGGCGATCAACCTTGTCTCGCACGTACTTCATGTAGACATCGACAATATTGGTTGAAGGATCGTGTGGCGCGTTCCAAACCTCTTCAAAGAGGCTTGTCCGCGAGACTGGGCGCCCGACGTTGCGCATCAAGCAGTCCAGAATTGCAAATTCACGCGGTGTCAAATCTATCTTTCGGCCGTTCCGCTCGACGCGGTGCTCTTCCCGATGCAGAGTCAAATCCGCCACTTGAGAGGTATTCAGAACCAGGCCTGAATTCCGGCGCAGGAGAGCCTGAACGCGCGCCATCAATTCCAGAATGGAGAAGGGCTTGGCGAGGAAGTCATCCGCGCCGCTCTGGAATGCCGTGACCTTGTCCTCGATTCGGGCTCGGGCTGACAAGACCATTATTGCCAGCCGTGGTTTGTCAGGTTTCACCTGCTTTATCAGGCTCAGCCCGTCTATTTTGGGAAGGTTGAGGTCGAGGATGAGCAAATCGTACCGTCGTTTGTCCTGGAGGGCCTGAAAGGCGGCCTCGCCGTCGTGCACCAAGTCCACGCAATGGGAGTCGGCCCGGAGTTCCCTGCTGAGAAAGGCAGCCAGCGAGAGATCCTCTTCAGCAATGAGAATGGTCCGCCCAGTCGGGTTGCTGATTACCCGCGACTTGGCGCCGATTATCGATGTACAGTGCTTCACGGAGGTTATTTTCTCCCTTTTTCTGTACCTTGACAGGTGATTTAAGTCACATGATTCTGACCCATCAAAGGACATCAAATTGTAGTAGTCGGTAATTAAGGTCACCTTACGTTACTTAAATATGAACCGTCAACTACCCAAAAGTGGCAGTAACTGCAACTACGAGAGTAATTTTGTTCAATTCATCCAGTTGAAAGCATGGCGTTGCATTACCATAGTAACTATCCAGAAAGTTACTTTCCCTATCGATCGTCTCGATCTTTACTTGATCAGATGGAAGGTCGTATTGTGAATGATTTAGTATTCATTATACACGCGAAGGACTGGGGGTAGCCTTGCAGCGATTCGAATATAGGGATCCTCGGTTTTCCTGCGATGTCCCTGTCCAGCTCAAATTCAACGACTCGACGCTGACCGCGCGCTGCACGGAGATCAGCACCAAAGGCATGAAGGTGGAGATTGGACAACCCCAAGAGGTGAATTCACTCGGGAAGGTTTCCGTGAGTTGCGAGGGGCGCACGATTGAATGCCAGGCGCGATTTGCGTACGTTCAAGAGAGTCAGGCCGGGCTCGATTTGATATACACATCCGACAGCGATCGAAGGGCGATGGCAGACCTTGTCAAATCCCTGGTTTCGGTTCGGGGTGTCAAAGTGCGGTCCATCTGAAACGGCTCCCGGACAGCCCCGATTCCTGGTGGGGCCGCTACTGTGGGGCCGCAGCTAACTTCGAGTGCAATTCCGCGCTAGTGGGCGCCATTTCGCCATCAGTTTGCGATGCGTACTGGACAATCAAGGAGATTCTGCGATTGGAAGGGTCGTCCGGCTTCTGAGCCAAACGAAGGCGCTGGTCGGCAAACCCGCGCACCTGCGAAATCTGATCCGCCCGAATCCCTTCCGCCTGCATCAAACGGCGTGCCTCATTTGCCCGGTCGGACGAAAGGTCCCAATTGTCGTAGGTCTTCACCTGCGAGTAGGGTTTGGAATCGGTATGTCCCTCAATCGAGATTTTGTTGGGAAGCTTACTCAGTTCCGTCGAGAGCACTTGCAGAAGCTCCGTCAGGGCCGGGGTCGGCTTGGGGCTTCCCAATTCAAAAAATGTGCCCTTCGCCGACTCCATCAACTCGATTCTCAGGCCTTCGTCCGTGATGGTGATCTCGATCTGTCCTTTCAGTTTGTTGTTTGGGTCGAGGCGGCGAATTGACTTTTCCAACTGTTCCTTCAGTTTCAGCAGGTCCTCCTTCTTCATCGTCACATATACGCCGCCGCCGTTTTTGTTACTCCCCACCATTTTGGAGTTTCCGCGCGGGTCCTTGAAGTAGCCGCCTACGGCCTCCTGAACTTCCTTGCTGGCATTCATCATCCAGAGCACGATGAATAGCGCCATCATCGCGGTGACAAAGTCCGCATAGGCAACCTTCCATGCACCACCGTGATGGCCACCGTGAGCAGATTTTTTCTTGATGACGATGATTTCCGATGTTTCAGCCACAATGTCAACCTCTCCCAGCCGCCATGGCCATTGCAGGTTCTACCGATTCGTCCTTTTGCCGGCAGGCTTTTTCCACCTCTTGAAAGCTTGGACGAACATGCTCAGGGATCGCCCGGCGCGCCATTTCCACTGCCAGGATCGGGGACATGCCCTTAATGAAGGAGAGCATGACGATGCGCAAGACGTGGTAGAAGGCGTGTTCGTCATCAACCAGCTTGGACAAGTTTGCGGCCAGTGGGCCGACCATTCCGTAGCAGAGCAGGATGCCCAGAAATGTTCCCACCAACGCGGACGCCACCTTGTGACCAATTTCCTCCGGAGGACCTCCGAGCGAGCTCATGGTGACCACAACTCCGAGAACGGCGGCAACAATTCCCAGGCCAGGCAACGCATCTGCCACGGTCGATAAGGCAGAGGCGGGACTTGAGGCTCCGGCATGATGGACCTCCATGTCCAGTTCCATCATCTGGTCGACATCAAAAGGAGTCGCGCCGCCGGTAATGGCCATGCGCATGGTATCGCAAACGAAATCTCGAACATGATGGTTCTTCAGGAAGGCTGGATACTTGGAGAAAATGGGGCTTTTCCCGGGCTCCTCAACGTCGGTTTCGATACCTACCAATCCTTCTTTCCTTGCCTTGTTGAAGAGATTGAACATCATCTTCAGCGTGTCGATATAGCGGCTTTTGGAGTACTTCGATCCTCCGAGGATCCCGCTCAGGCCACCTGCAATCTTTTTCAGCACGTGCATTGGATTTGCCGCGAGCATTGTCCCGATGGCCGCGCCGCCGATAATGACAAACTCGGAGGGCTGCATGAGGACAGCCACCGGCCCTTTTTCCATCATGAAGCCGGCCAGGACCGCGCCGAAGACGATGAGAATTCCTATGATTGAAAACATGCGCCTCGATTCCCGGCAGACCGTTGCCGGAACGTAAAACCGATTCTGTGCCCGGACTCGTGGTACGACTCAAGTCAGGATGGTGGATCGTCGGTTGTTTATCGGCATCTGGGCCGGTATTTTCTAGCGGCGTGAGCCGTTGGAAAAGTCGTTGCCGGCGAACCCTTATCGGACCGGATCGATTCAAGCAGCCGGCCTGACAGCGCACCGTCCGCCTATGGACCAACGGGCCTTGGGACAGCGGGTGCGACGACTACAAGATCGACTCGCCGATTCATCTGCCGGCCGTCGGGTGTTGCGTTGTCGGCAATGGGCCGGAATTGACCGTAACCGGCAACCGACACTCTCCTGGGGTCAATTCCGCAATTATCGATGAGCAGCATCAGCACAGTCATTGCCCGGGCAGTAGACAACTCCCAGTTCGAGCGGAATTCGTCGGTATGGATTGGCTGGTCGTCGGAGTGGCCTTCAACGCGAAGCTCCAATCCATGCTGGGACAAGACCTTTGCAATTCGTTCGATTTTATTTGCGGCGCCGGGCAGCAAGACGGCTTCGCCGCTGTTGAAGAATCCCAGATCTTTCAAGCTGATCACGAATCCCTCTGGGGTGACTCGCATGATCACCTCGTGATTCCGGATTTCCTGGCCGATGGACGCTTCGAGCTGTTTCTGGAGCTCTGCGATATCCACCCCGGTTGCTTCCGATCGGTTGTCAGCCTGCTCCTTCTGAGCGGATGAGAAGGTCTGAGGCTGGCCGGGACCTGGACCGATAGACCCCTTGAGGGTAACGTCGCTATAGGCGATACCGTAGGTGCTCTGACCGCCGGAAAACGCACCCAACTCCTGGAATCCGACATGGATGGCTTGCGAGAGTTTTTTGATCGCCTGGTTGTCTCGATATGAGCACGCGAACAGGACCACAAAGAACGAAAAGAGCACGGTGATGAAATCCGAATAAGAAACCAGCCATCGGTCGTTATTCTCTGGCTCTGCGGGATGCCTGGCTCTCCTTCTCATGGCACGATAACCCTGGTGGGACCACCCCGGGCAGGAGCGGCGAGAAAGCTGTTCAGTTGCAACTGCAAAGCCCTGGGGTTGACTCCCTCCACGATAGAAAGAACGGCCTCGAGCGTCATTTCCTGAATCACCTGTTTCTCACGTAAACGAATCCTGAGCTTGCCGGCCCACGGCAGGAAGAGAAGATTGGCCGAGGCAACCCCATAGATGGTAGCCACGAACGCAACAGCGATTCCTTTGCCAACCATATTTATGTCCTGAAGGTGTTGCATGACCTGGATTAAGCCTAGGACCGCGCCCAGGATGCCAATGGTTGGTGCAAACCCGCCTGCCGATTCGAACACCTTCGGAATTCGTTCTTCCTTTTCACTCTCATAGTCGAGTTGCAGTTCCATCATCTTGCGGAGATCTGTTGCGCCGACACCGTCGATCGCCAACATGAGACTGTCTCTAAGGAACGGGTCTTTGATTTTTGCCAACTCGGCATCCAGGGACAAGATCCCTTCCCGGCGGGCCTTGTAAGCGTAACGCAGCAGGTTTTTCACGAGAGAATCCGGTTCCGTTTCAGGGTTCCAGAACACATCCTTAAGTTGCATCAACGCACGGAGCACAATCTTAAGGGGAAACTGGACCATGACTGCGCCGATGGTTCCCCCAAATACGATCAAGGCCGCCGTCGGTTGCAGGACCTGTGCCAGCTTACCCCCGTCCAGCACCAAGCCAACACCGATGCCACCGAGTGCCAGGATTATGCCGCCAAGTGTGCTTTTGTCCAAGCTCATAACCACCACGTCCCTTCATCGACCCCAGAGTGAGCAACCGGGACCGCAGCGCAAGAGCCCAAGCCCCAGGGAGACTCGGTTTGTTCCCTCATTCCGATTTTCTGGCCGGGCGTGGATGAATTCGTCATTCGATTCGGCTCGCATCGCGATGTCAGGTTCAATGATCGGAACACAGACTATCGGCAAGTGGATTTCCATATTCCAGCTACCTGGAGGCCGTGAAGGAATTTGGAGGCTTCGTCCGCCTGAATCGGTTTACTCGCAGGTTGGGAGTACCGAATTGCGAGACTTTTTCAGAAGGCATTGAAATGCCGGCCTCAATTTGCCGATAGGTGATCATGTCTTCTAAAAGGTTCGTACAGGAACCTGATCCGAACCTCGGCCCAGACCCTGATTGTGACCCTCCGACGCTCACAAAGGATATGGTGGGCGAAGTATGTGTAGCTGCTCGTTCGCGACCATTTCGTGAGCGCCGGCGCACACGTCCCGTTGAGGATTCCAGGCACGAGGTTCTCGACTCCGTCGATCGGCTTCTCATCCATCACGAGAAGTGCATCGAACGTCTCACGGCAGAAGAGAGCAAATACCGGACCCTGTTTGAGGGAGCTCTGGTTGGAATGTTTCGGATGAGCGCCGCCTGGCGTCTGCTCAGCGTGAACCGGATGATGGCGCAGATTTATTGCTTCGACTCTCCGGAACAGCTCTTGGCGGAGACTGCGGACATTCGAGAGCAGTTCCTGATTGACCCCAATCAGCTGACGGAGTGGAGAAGTTCGGTAGAAAGAGGCAGTGCGGCGCCTGGTATCGAAGTGGAGATCTCGTGCCGGAATGGCGCGAAAAAATGGGTTTGGATGAATTTGCGCGCCGTGCGGGATGAAGATGGAAACGTAGCGCATTTCGAAGGCACAGTGGAAGACACAACCGACCGCAGAGAAGCGACTGAGCACCTTCGATTTCTGGCCTATTACGACGCGCTGACGG
>Ga0181531_10003074_pt1 | contig 10304 bp, 10 predicted proteins | sample PEATcosm2014_Bin_38_FD_119743 | JGI IMG/M metagenome (GOLD analysis project Ga0181531, IMG submission 119743) | Peatland microbial communities from MTU Mesocosm Facility, Houghton, MI, USA - PEATcosm2014_Bin11_10_metaG | ecosystem: Environmental > Terrestrial > Soil > Wetlands > Peat | place... | reverse complement strand
CGCGCTACCCACCGGTGTCAACGATCTTCACGCGGGATAAAGAGGCGGCGGGCGGTGATCATAAAAAGGGAGGAAAATTCCACTGGTTGAGCATTTGGTGGTGGGAGGCGCAGCCGTCAGCGGCATCGATCGATGACGTATGGGAGGAATACGTGGAGATGGCGTCCATACGCTGGAGGGGCCGGAGGACGGGAATTTTGGTGGCGGTTTATGTGGCGTTCGCGTGGGGGCTGTTTGCCTGGCTGCCCGGAACCGGCCTTTCGGCGGCGCCCCACCCGCCGGTCCGAGGGTCATGGGTTGATGGGTGGGATTTTGCATTTCTCACATTGAACTGGGTGACGACGAGCGTCCTGATTTTTTTCGTCATGGACGCCATGCGGCTTTGTCAGGGACTGAGCAATCGCGTTTTCGGAGAGAAGGTTCGCTGGAGTCAGAAATCACTTGAAAAATTCGGCAAGCAGATGCCGCTGCATAAACCCGACCTGGCGGTCTGGATGGACATGGAATTCATCAAAGACAAGGCGTCGATCGTGCAGCAGATGATTTATTATCCGGCGATTGTGGTTTTTTTGAATATCGCGGCGCGGCTGAACGTGCTGGATCGGTGGGATTGGCCGCTTTGCCTCGTCCTGATTTATTTCGTCAATGCGGCACTGGCAATCCTTGTGCTCATCTTATTGAGGCACACGGTCGGCCGGGCGCATCAAGCCACGATCGACAAGCTGAATCAAAGTCTTCTGGGGCATTATGCGCGGCCCAGCCCGGAATATGCCGCGCAGATTAAGGCGCTGATCGACGGTCTTCCGCAAGGGCCGACGGACAAGCTGCTCAACTTTTTGCAAAATCCGCTGCTGCATGCGTTGTTGATTCCGACCGGGGGTGTCGGCTTTGTCAAGTTGATTGAAATGCTTGTCGTGCCGTAAGCGACTGCTAGACAATCGCCGCCTGTGCGGCGGTGCGGTAGGGGTCGGCAACGTGGAGTCTGTGGAACATTAACTGTTTGCTGAGGGCTTCGGTGAGGGGGGAGATTTCGGCGAAGCTGGTTAGGTTGCCTTGGGGGTTTACGACCCAGATTTCTGAGCCGGGGGCGCGGGGGTCGTAGATTTCGTAGGGGGTGTCGGCGGGTTCGTCGTAGAAGAAGTCGTAGGTGGGGTCGCCGCCGGCGGAGATTACCGCGGCGCGGGCGGCTTCGACTTTGGACTGGGCTTGCTTTGGATCTTTAATCTGCGAGAGATCGAGGGTTTTGAAGAGCTTTCGGTAGAGGAGACCGTGACAGAGGCGGGCCAGAACGGGGTCTTCGCCGCGAGTCCATTGTTTCAGGCATTGTTGTAATGAAACGTCGTCGAGGTCGGTGAATTCCTGGGTGGAGAGACGCTGGCCCAAAAGAGTTTTGTGGACGGGCTCGTCGCGGCTTGGCCAGGAAAGACGGTCCTGAACGGCGAGGCGCGCGGCGCGCTGGATGGCGAGTTTCAACATGCCCTCGGCGGCGCGGACGACTTTGTGAAAATAGACGTTGCGATACATGTGGTAACGGGATTGCAAATAGGCCTCGACGGCGCTGACGCCTTTGGAGGTGACGGCCAGGCGATTGTCGGCGACCGTGAGGGCGTGGAGGAGCCAGGATAAATCGAAATCGCCGTAGCGGCTGCCGGTGTGGAGATTGTCCCGCAAGAGATAGTCGAATCGGTCCGCGTCCAACTGGCTGGAGATGATGTCGCGATAGACGGACGGTTTTGCGCCCGAGGATAAGAGATCGCCGACTTTTTGGGGGAAGGAGGGGTCGTGCTGGGAGAGGGCCTGGTGAACGTCGCTGGTGGGGTCGTGGATGATGGATTGGGAAAGAGCCTCGTGGCCGGCGCCGCTGACGCGTTCGAAGACGTGGCTGAAGGGGCCGTGGCCTATGTCGTGAAGGAGGGCCGCGGTCAGGCAGAGAGTGGATTGGGCGGGGTCGATTTTGGTTTCGCGGTCCAGCTGTTTGAGGATAAGGCGGGCGGTTTGCATGACGCCGAGGCTGTGGCTGTAGCGGGAATGATCGGCGCCGGGGTAGGCGAGGGAGGCCATGCCGAGCTGGCGGATGCGGCGGAGGCGCTGGAATTCCTGGGTGTTGATCAGTTTGAAGAGGAGCGCGTCGGTGGGGTCTTCCAGGCGGAAGGCAATGACATCATGGACGGGATCGCGGATTATTTTCTCGCGCATAATTTAGGTGTTTGTAGTGTAAAATGCGGGGGATGCGGATGCGAATTTTCATGTGGGTTGTGACGGGGATGGCGGTCCTGCTGTGCGGGAGCGCGTCGGCCCAGAACAAGGTTAGCAAGAATTACAACGTTTCCATTCGCGGGGCGTTCATTCCGTCCTCGGTTACTATTAATGTGGGGGATTCGGTAACGTGGCGAAATACGGATGATGTGAATCATACCGTGACGGCGATCGATGGGACGTTTAAGTCGGGAACTCTGAAGCCGGGGGATACGTTTACGTGGGTCTTTCGGGCGGCGGGGCAAGAGCCGTATGAATGTATGCTGGTTAACCGGCTGCGCGGAGTGGTGATTGTGAATCCGAATTAGGGGTCGGATTGAACGGCTGATCGATCGTCTGTTATTCCTCTAAATTCCGCCGCGAAGGGGTCGGAGCAATCGAAGCTGGTCGCCTTGCGGCGCGAGCAGGAAGCAAAAACGTTCCTGATGAAATCCGCGAACGGGAGGCTGGGGAGTTGGAAACCCTTCGGGGACGCTCCACTGCGGCGGGAGCAATTCGCCAAGCGGGATCGTGTTTTCCAGCCGGAGATCGCCGACTTCTTGATCGGTCAGAATTCGAGTTGGGGCCCAGGGGAGAATGCCCGGGCCGTGCAGGGCGATTGATTCTTGCGGGCCGGGATCGGTCCAGGGGCCGATTGCGGCGCGATGCAATTCGGAAAGATGCGCGCCGCAGCCGAGCAATTTTCCCAGATCGCGGGCGAGGGCGCGAACGTAATAGCCGCCGCGGACGGTCATCTGCAATTGGCTTTTTTCAGGCAGATCGTGGCGGAGCCAGCGGGCTTCGTGAAGATAAACGCGCGACGGCGGCATGATCACGGTTTCGCCGCGATGAGCCTTTAAATAGGCGCGTTCGCCTTCAATGCGCTTGGCGCTGGTGGGATGAGGGATTTGCTCGCGCCAGCCGATGAAAGTCGCCAGGGCATCGTCGAGTTGTTGGGGTGAAAGGGCGCTGCTGTTGCCGGTAAAAGTGACCTGGCCATGGGGATCGCCGTTATCGGTTTCGACGCCCCAGCGAACCGTGGCTCGATAGGTTTTGGGGATATCGTGGAGGTAATCGAACAGACGCGTGGCGGGCTCGACGAGGATTAGCAACAATCCGCTGGCGAATGGGTCGAGCGTGCCGCCGTGGCAAATGCGCGCGGGCCTGCCTCCGGGGGTCGGGGGCGCGGTTTTCATGAAATGCCGAACCAGCGAAAAGCTGGTCGGCCCGACGGGTTTGTGCGCCAGATGAATTCCAGGAGTCATGGCATGGCCAGCAATGCCTTCACTTTATCGATAATCGCCGCCGCCCAGACTTCATAACCGGCGGCGTTGGGATGCAAATTGCCGTCGAAAAAAAGCTCGGTTTTCAGGGTTCCGTCGGGGTTAAGAAACTTGTCGCCGATGTCGAGGTAAAAGATATTTTTCCCATCATCCCATTTGGCCAATTCGGCGTTGACGACTTTAATGTCTCTGCGATAGGGATTATCCGCCGCCTGGCCGCGCGGGAAAATTCCCAGGAGCAGTAATTTTGCCTGCGGCTGATGCTGGCGAATCGCGGCCACCACGCATTTCATGCCGGCGATGGTTTCCTCATTGGTATTGCGGATGTTGTTCGGCGGGGAACTGAGATTATTGGTGCCAAGCATAAGCACGATGCATTTGGCGTTGAAACCGTCCAATTCGCCATTTTGGATTCGCCAGAGGACGTGCTGGGTGCGGTCGCCGCTGATGCCAAAATTGGCGGCCTTCAGGGGAGCAAAATATTTCTGCCAAACCGCCAGCCCGCGATCGGGCCTGCGCCAGGAATCGGTGATTGAATCGCCGACGAAGAGCAAATCGATATTCCCGGCTTTGGCCAAATCCAAAAACTGATGGTGCATCTTCAATTCGCCCGGACTTTTCAGAACGGGCTGTGTCGTGGATTGCCAGGGTTGAGTTGTGGGCTGGGTGGTCTGCGTGGTAGCCGCGCCGAGCAGGGAAAGGATGGCCAGCAGCATTGGCAGGTTCGCCGGGGATTTAAGAGAACGGCCGCTGGGCATGGAAGAACAAACTCTATCGCAGGCCTGCCGAAGATACAAAATCAGGGCGACGGCGCTGCGTAGGGCTCCTTTAGCCGGGACAAAATCGAAGGACGATCCTGCAAAGAGAGGGGCGCCAAGCCGAGGGTTAGGGACCCATCGGTCACCTGGACGCTGGTGAGCCGAACGGCCTGGGCCTGCTGGAAATCGCCGACATCGAAGGGAACGAAAGCGGTGGGATCGGAGGCCTGCCCGCTCAGGGCGTCGAGGAGCCAGCGGGTGACCATCGCCTGAACGGCCGAGGAATTCGCGGTCAGCGTCTGGTCGATCTGAGCCGATTGTTGATATCGGCTCATCTGGTCCTGAAGCTGATCGGTTAGACCTCTTAAGCGGCCGGATATAAGGGCATGGGGTATTGCCAGGTCGCCGACGGAAACGCCTTGCCATTGCAAACGCAATTGGCCCTGCTCGTCCACGGTGGGAAGAAGCTGCACGCTTACGACGGCCCCCAGATCGCGCGACGTCGCGGCAAAAATAATCCGGCCGTCGGCCAGGACGAGTCTCCCATCGGAGAAATACCGCGTCAGCTTCTGCTCGATCGGGTTATTATCGGAGCCTTGCCAGGCCGTGGCGAAGGCGTTGAGTTCGGATTCGGTGAGGGTAACGGTTTTGGGCTCGGGGGCGGGCTGGCTGGAATCGCCGCGAATTTGGCGAACCGCCGAGGCCTGAACAGCGGCCGACCAACTGAAAAGGTCGGCTAATTTCTGATCGGCGCTGTTGGCGGCCTGCTTGCGCTGCTGCTCGGTCATGGTGTCCGCGCGGTACCAATCGGGAGTGGCACGGTATTGGAAATAAGCGAATACCGCGGCGGCTAAAACCGCGCACAGCACGATCGCGACGACCAGCAGCAGCCTGCGCACCCATCTCATGTGCCTGTGAGTCTAACGGAACAAACGGAACATCCGCTACAAAGCGCCATCGGGCGACGCGCGCGCCCTGTTGAAAACTTTCGATTGTCGATAGGGATCGCCCAGAGCGGGGTAGACTGCATGAATGGCGGCCGCGGTTCGGAATTTTCGTCGTGGTATTGGAATTAGAGGGGGTGCGCGGGATCGCGCGGCTTCGCCGGATCGCGATTCGCGGCGCCGAATCGACTGGTCGAATTCGGCGATTTTGGGCCACCGGAGCGTCGCGGCGCGCGACCTGGCCGATCTGGCGGCCGCGCGCATGGTCGGCTCCGCGCTCCCCTGGACGCAGCGCCAATTTCTTCTTCGCCAAGCCTCGCGGCGAAACATCGGGCGATTTGAGGCGAATCTCATCATTGCGGCGGTGCAAAATCATTTGGCCGTTAACCCACCTGCCCCGTTAAAATCCGCGCCGGCGCGGCGTACTCGGATTCCTTTGGGCTTACTCACCTTCTGCGTGGTTCAGACCGCGATCGTGACGATCGCCTGGCGGCTGCTCTTTTCATAAGCCGCGGTAAGCGGTATGACCTTCTACATGGAATTGCCGGTGGTGAATGGGCGGGCCTCGGGCGAGCCTTGGTATGCCGAGGGGTTGCGGTTCGCCTGCACGCAATGCGGTAATTGCTGCACGGGTGCGCCGGGATATGTCTGGATTTCGGATGAAGAAATCGCGCGATTGGCGCGGCATCTGTCTCTGACCGTCGAGCAGACGATGGAGAAATATTGCCGCCGAAGCGGGGGACGCATCAGCCTGAAGGAGACGTTCAACCGCAAGAGCGGCGGGTATGATTGCGTGTTTCTGCAGGAGCGTCCGGCGGTCTCGGATGGGAAAAAAGTTGCGCATTCGACGCGGGTTTGCTCGGTCTATGCGGCTCGGCCGGGGCAATGCCGGGCTTGGCCGTTTTGGGATTCCAATCTCGCCAGCCCCAAGGCGTGGAAAGCCGCCGGAAAGAAATGTCCGGGGATCGGAGAGGGAAAGCTTTACGGCCGAGAACAAATCGAAGCCGCCCGCGACGGGGATTCCTCGGCTAATTCAAAATGAGCGAACCCCACACGACCCAAATCGAAACGGGCGAGCCGCGCGGCGCGGCGATGCTCATCGTGGCGGCGATGCTGTGCGGGATCGTGTGGTCGGTGGGGATCGACGTGTACAACCGTTTCTTTATCCAGGGCGCCGGCTGGCCACAGATCGTGATGACCCGCTACGCCGTTGAATCCGATCCCATGATCGCGCGATCGGCCGGCGGAGGGGGACTGTATATGCGCTTCGTCAATTTCGGGGATCGCAAGGGATTTATCACCAATCTCTATTTTCGCGCCAATTACATCCTTTTTCCCCAGCGCGTGCTGGTGGGCGATCCGTCGGCTCCCATCAACACGGTCGATCAGGTCCTGGCCGCAAATTTTATTCCCGATGACTCCTGGCTGCTGAGCCATAACGTGCCGACGATGCTCACTTACTTCTACGTCGATGGCCAGCTGCACGCGCGCGTGCATTCCGCCGCCCCGAGCCGGTGATCCCAAATCCATGTGGTGCGCTATCTATCTCGGTTGTCTGCTCATCGCCGGCTGGGCGGTGGTTACGCGCCTCGGCGGCGGGCGATCGCGCGCGCAATCGGTTGGATTAATCGCCTGCCTGGGACCGGGAGTCTTCGGATTGTGCCTGATCGCCCTTTCGATGCTGGGATTCAAGCCGACGCGCGCGATGGTCATCGTGCTGACCCTCGCGTTTGCGGTCGCCGGGATCGCGATCAAGCGCCCCAAGGCGCCGCCGCCGGGAAAGAATGATGGCGGCGGCCGCGCGCCGCGATGGTGGCTGGGCTTGTGCCTGATAGCGCTGGGGTATTCCGCGTATGTCGCGGCGCTGGATGCGTTTGTCTATCCCACGTTCGATTGGGATGGATTTGCCATCTGGCAATTAAAATCCAAACTGCTGGCGACCCAGCCGCTGAATCCGCGGCCGGATTATTTCACCGATGTCAGTCGAAGTTTCAGCCATCTGCGCTATCCAATTCTGGTGCCCATGATTTGCGCCGGGGAGCACGTGATGTCGGGCCGGCTCGACGACGAATTGGAAAAATCCCCGCTTTTCTTGCTCTATATTGGAATGGGTGCGGCGGTTTACGGCGCGATCGACCGCCGCCGCGGCGGCCTGGCGGCCATCACCGCCACGACCCTGCTCATGGGCACTCAGGTCATGTTGCGCGCCGCCTGCAATGGAACGGCGGACGTGCCGCTGGCGGCGTTTTATGCCTGCGGCCTGGTCTGTCTCCTCAATTGGCAGGAGGATCGGCGCGGGACCGATTTGGCGCTAGTTGCGCTCTGCTCGATCTGCATGGCCTGGACCAAACAGGAGGGAATCTATCTCGCAGTGCTGAACGCGGCGGCGGTATTCGCCATCGATCGGCGCCGGCCGAGGGTTTGGATCGCCTTCGCGCTGGCGGTGGGATTGGCGTATCTGCCGTGGCATGTTTTCGCCCATCCGCTGCCGCGAACGGATGAGGATTACACGGGGCATTTGCACGTTGGCGAAATCCTGAACAATCTGTCCCGCCTCGGGCCCGTGATCCTGGGATATCTGGGCAGCGCGTTTTACTGGGATAATTGGTGCGTCTTCTGGTTTGCGCTCTTCGCGATTGCGCTACTGGAGCGAGAGCGGCTGCGCCAGCCGGCGGTGGCACTGCTCTGGATATTGCTGATCGCGCACTGGCTGCTGAACATTACGCCCTTTCTGCTGGTCGCCAACTGGAACTACCGCGAATTGATGTGGGTGACGCAGGACCGCTTGCTCCTGCACACCGCGCCAGCGGCGGCGCTGCTCATCGGACTGCAGTGGCCGCGATTGCGGCGGGTTTGACGTGAGTTGACGCTTATCGGCGCCGGTTCTATAGTGACCGGCTCCTTGGTCGATGCATCGGGAAATTTAGCGGCGCGGCGCAAAATTGCGGGCTGGGCGGCCGCGAGGGCGATTGCGGATTTGAACTTGCCGGGATTCAGACTCCGCGCGCGAGAAATCCCCCATCCACAATGAGCGTCTGGCCGGCGGTAAAGCTCGCCGACGGGGAAACGAGATAGAGCGCCGCGCCCACGAGTTCCTCGGCATCGCCGAATCGCCCGACGGGCGTGTGCTTGCGGAGCCAGTCGCCGCGCGGGGTATTCTCGATCAGCGGGCGATTCAAATCGGTCGGAAAAATCCCGGGAGCGATGGCGTTCACGCGAATTCCCAGCGGCGCCCATTCATTGGCCAGCCCGCGCACCAGGCCCAGCACGCCCGATTTGCTGCAGGCATAGGCGAGCACTTCGCTGAGCGAAATGAAACTATTCAGGGAGGCGATAAAAACGATGGCCCCGCGCTCGCCGCGCGGACCGGGGGTTTGGTCTTTCATCACTCGGGCGGCGGCGCGGGCGACGATGAAGGAGCCGGTTAAATTGATTTTGACGATGCGTTCGAATTCCGCCACCGGCAGATCGATTGACGGCTGGCGCCCGATGACGCCGGCGGCGTTAATAACGGCGTCCAGACGCCCGAATTTGCTCACGGCCAGCTTCATCGCGGCTTCAACGCTGGCTTCATCGGCGACGTTGATCTGAATCGCTTCGTTCCCGGCCCCCAGTTCCTTTTTCACCGCGTCGACTTTGCCGGCGCTGGAAGACCCGGCGATCACTTTCGCGCCGGATTGCGCCAGTCCCAGGGCGATGGATTTACCCAGCCCACTGGTGCCGCCGGTGACGACGCAGACTTTCCCGGTGATATCGAAACCCTGGTAAGCCATTGTTTTCAAACTCCTTCCACGGGGCGAAGAGCCGAGCGGTCGAGTTTGACCTGGGCTTCGGCGGCAATCTGTTCAAACGCATCAATTTCCGCGGCCGTAAAGAGCAACCCGCCGAGCTTATCGCTCAGCGCCGCCGCCTGAGCCTCCAATTGCCCGGGGAGCAGACATTTTTCATTTCCGTGGCCAAGAATATCGGCCAGCACGGCCTTGACGTTCTGCGTCTGCGTGCGCTTCTGCGCGAAATCCTCGCCGCTGATCGCGTCGGCGCGAATACACTGGAAAAAGAAGTTGGGCGTGTGCTTCTCGTCCTTGGGGCCGGTATCCCAGCGACTGCGGAGGGTCGGGATCGAGCCGCCGATGTACGCGCCGTACAACTCGTCGATCAGGGAAAGGCCGTACCCCTTGTGCTGACCGAACGGGAGGAGGGCCACGACCTTTTTCGGATCGGTGGTTTCATTTCCATCCTTATCGACGCCGCAACCCGGCGGGAGCGATTTGCCTTCGCGGATAAATTGCTGGACGCGGCCCATGGCGACCACGCTGGTCGCCCAGTCGATGCAGATGGGAAATCCGATGGCTTCGGTGGTGGGAAATCCCCAGGAATGGGGGTTGGTCCCCAGGGTGGGGAACTTTCCGCCGAAGGGCACGACCTCCGCCAGAGCGGCGGTGCAGCAGGTATAGGCGAGATACCCTTTGTTTGCGGCTTCGATGACATAACCTCCGCCCCAGAGATAATGGAAGGCGTTGTCCACCGAGACCACTCCGACGCCGAATTCATCGGCCAGTCGCATGGCCTCGGCCATGGCGGCATATCCGACGGCTTGGCCCAACTTTCGATTGGCATTCCAACGCGCCACGGCTTTGTATTTGGAGGGAATCTTGGTGACGGTCGCGCCGGGCACGCATCCGCCGGCCTTGGATCCAAAATGCTCATCGAGATGCAACGCTTTGATCGCGTTATGGGTTTTGATCCCGTGCTTCGCCGTCAGGCGGCTAAAGCGCGCCGCGGCATCCGCTTCGTCGACGGTATAGCCGCGATGGCGATATGCCGCCGAGACCAGATCGTCGTGCGCCTTGTTGCTCATTACATATTGTGTTGCCATGTCGGAACTACCTCTCAAAACTGATTGGCCTGGATGAAATCCTTGTCCCCGTTCAGAAAGTTGACGATGTTGTGAGCCGCCCGCAAACCCTGGCGCTGAACGCTTTCAAACGTGCGGCTGCCGACGTGCGGCGTGATAATGATGTTGTCCAATTCCTGAAACGGATGCGGCGTCACCATCGGCTCCACATCCAACACATCGGCCCCAT
>Ga0181531_10003073_pt1 | contig 10304 bp, 11 predicted proteins | sample PEATcosm2014_Bin_38_FD_119743 | JGI IMG/M metagenome (GOLD analysis project Ga0181531, IMG submission 119743) | Peatland microbial communities from MTU Mesocosm Facility, Houghton, MI, USA - PEATcosm2014_Bin11_10_metaG | ecosystem: Environmental > Terrestrial > Soil > Wetlands > Peat | place... | reverse complement strand
TATCTTTATCTTGGCCTGTTCGCCCTCATCGGAGTCACGAATGCAGCAAGTTGGCTGTACGCCACGGCAGCGGGAATCGTCCACCCGCCGCGCGGTCTTGCCACCATCATCACTGCCACCATCGCCCAGTGCATCGTACCGGTGACGGCGTGCGGTCTTGGCATCGGCTCCATCTTGCCCGGACACCGATGGCTTCCGGCCTTAATTGTTGCTGTCATCGCAGCCGACGAAGCGCTGCGTCATATGGGGCGGGCATATGACCGCGCCCATGCGCAGCAACGGCAAGGCGAAGGCCGCATCGCCCTTTCCAAGCGAGGACACTAGCAAGAACCCAACTAGCCTACATGAGCACCCGCTCATGGAGGCAATGATAACTGGCCCGGCTACCGGAATCAGTTGGCGCTATCCGGCAATTTGGCATACAAAACGCAGATGTCAGCAACCGCCGGCCTCCAAGCTCGTCTCCCCCTCGAAATCCACGCCATGCTAAAGCGTGCCGCCAAGATCGAAGGGCGCACCTTGGCCGATTTCGTGGTTTCCGCCGCGCGGGGTGCAGCCCGCCGTACTCTGTCGGAGACCCATGTGATCCGCCTATCTATGGAGAACCAGGCGCGGTTCGCTGACGCACTGCTTAATCCCGGTCGCCCCACTCAGGGTCTGATCGACGCCTTGCGCGCCAATGCCGAGCTGATCGATCCTGATTGACAGTGCCTTACCGCACGGGCTCATCCGTCCGACTTGGCAACAAAGTGCACGCCTGGCAAGTTCTCGAAATGCCGGTCACAGGTCAGCAGGTCGGCCCCATGGCCGCGCGCGGTCGCATAAATAATCGCGTCCGCAGTCGCCAGTTTGTAACGTGCACATAGCTCGGCCGCCGCGAGCGCCGTCGCCGTATCCAGAGCGGTAACCACACACATCGCGGTGAAAGCGATCACGTGGTCGGCCATGTCCTCGCCGGCCTCACGGGTCAACCATTTCGCCAGTTCCAGTTGAACTATGGTCGGCACCAACCATTGCGTGCGGTCCGGCAGTTCAGACGCCAGCTTGGCACCCAGAGCAGAGTCGATCAGGTATTCGATCCACGCCGACGTGTCGACGAGTCGCATCAAACCCGGTCTGTCCGATCGCGATAATCCTCTTGCGTCGCGCCGCGCGCCACGCCGGCAAGATCCTCGAGCCGTGGTACGGGCACGAGCAACATGCCCTCGCCCTTCGGGATGAAGGCAAAGATCTGCCCCGCCTTCCATGACCGCGCCGCGCGGATGGATTTCGGGATCGAGATCTGGAATTTGCTCGAGAGTCTAGCCGTGTCCATCGCCGCCATGACAGCTTCCCTATCGATCACCACTTGGCAAGACGCTACCACAAGTGGGATCGGATTGATACCGCGAACGCGCGGTGGTTGAGCACGTCGGTCACTCGCGCCCCACTTTACCAAGGCCGTGGCCGGTGCGCCAAAGAGCCGCTTGACAATACGCTTGTTATATAACAAACCAATTATATATCACCCCTCACCCAATGCAAAACCTCGACACCGCCTTCTCCGCCCTGGCCGACCCAACCCGCCGCGCCATCCTCGCCCGCCTCGCGCACGGCGAGGCCGGCGTCATGGAGTTGGCGGCCCCATTCCAAATCACCCAGCCAGCCATCTCGCGACACCTAAAAGTGCTCGAGGGCGCCGGCCTGATCGTCCGCCGCATCGAGGGCACCAAGCGCCCCTGCCGCCTGGCGCCCGACGCGATCGCCCCGATCGAGCAATGGCTTGCGACTCTGCGCACCGCGCTGACCGCAAACTACGACCGGCTGGATAATGTTCTGGCCGAAACAAACCTGGCCGAGACGGAAAGGACCACCCATGACCAAGCTGAAACTTAAAACCGAGGGCGACACGCACATCGTCATAACCCGCCGTTTCGCCGCCTCGCCCGAAGCGGTCTACCGCGCCCACACGGAACCCAAAATCATAAGGCAGTGGCTGCTAGGCCCGGAAGGCTGGAGCATGACCGGCTGCGATGTGGAAAAACGCATCGGCGGCAAGATTCGTTACGAATGGACCCACACCGACGGCAGATCGTTCTACCTTACCGGAGAATTCCAGACGCTGGAGCCGTTCACCCGCATCGTCCACATCGAGCGTATGCACCTGCCGGATCCCACGCCGTACAACCACGTCGAAACAAGGTTCGAGCTGGATGGCGCCGGCACCCTAATGACCATGCGCATGACGCTGCCCGACGCCGCAACGAGAGCCATGATGCTCAAAACCGGCATGGAGCACGGCATGGAAGCCAGCTACGCGCGTCTCGACAAAATGGCGATCGCGGAGCCCGCCGCAGCCTGACCACCGCCATAGCGCCAAATCACGCCCCCGCAGGGGCAAGCACCCACGCGGCCCCCGCCGCCTTGACCCCGTCCGCCCCCGCCCCTAGCAACCGCGCGCCATGCAAGACCGCCCCTCCGACCGCCCCGCCGACCTCGCCAGCGCCACCGAAACCGCCCGCATCCTGGCCCAGGCGCTGCCGTTCCTGCGCCGCTACGCCGGCGCCACCATCGTGGTGAAATACGGCGGCCACGCCATGGGCGACCCGGAACTCGCCGCCTCCTTCGGCCGCGACATCGCGCTGCTCAAACAGTTCGGCGTCAACCCGGTCGTCGTCCACGGCGGCGGCCCGCAAATCAACGCCATGCTCGAGCGCCTGGCGATCAAATCCGAATTCGTCGCCGGCCTGCGCGTCACCGACGCCGCCATGGTCGAAGTCGTCGAAATGGTGCTTTCCGGCACCGTCAACAAACAGGTCACCGCCCTGATCAACAACGCCGGCGCACTCGCCGTCGGCATCTCCGGCAAGGACGGCGGCCTGATCCGCGCCAAGAAACACACCCGCACCATCCCCGGCCCCAACAACGACGAAGACCGGGAAATCGATCTCGGCCTGGTCGGCGAGCCCGAGCATATCGACGTGCGCGTCATCCACGCCCTCACCGGCAGCGGCCTGATCCCGGTCGTCGCCCCGGTCGGCATGGGCGCCGACGGCCAGACCTACAACATCAATTCCGACGACGCCGCCGGCGCCATCGCCGGCGCGCTCAACGCCACCCGCCTGCTCATGCTGACCGACGTCCCCGGCGTGCTCGACGCCGAAAAAAACACCATCCAAGAGCTCTCCGCGCGCCAGGCGCACGAGGCAATCGCGCACGGCACCATCACCGGCGGCATGATCCCCAAAGTGGAAAACTGCCTGAAAGCCCTGCAGCAGGGCGCCAAGGGCGCCGTCATCCTGGACGGCCGCGTGCCGCACGCCGTGCTGCTGGAACTCTTCACCGAAGCTGGCCCCGGAACCCTGATCCACCGATGAGGCCAGACCCACAGCCCAATCCCACCGCCGACCTGCAAAGTCGCATCGAGGCGCTATGGGAAATCCGCGAAACCATCGGGCCACTCACCAGTGGCGAAACCCGTATCGATGTCGAAGCCGCACTGGAAAAGCTCGACAGCGGCGAAGTGCGCGTGGCCGAACGCATCGCCGGCACCTGGGTCGTCAACGCCTGGCTGAAACAGGCGGTGCTGCTCTCCTTCCGCCTCAACAACAACACCCTCATGCCAGGCGCCGGCGGTGCACCCGTATGGGACAAGGTGCCGCAAAAATTCGCCGGCTGGGGCGCCAACCGTTTTGCCGAGGCCGGCTTTCGCGCCGTCCCCGGCGCCATCGTGCGCCACTCCGCCTACATCGCCCCAGGCGTCGTGCTGATGCCCTGCTTCGTCAATGTCGGCGCCTATATCGATCGCGGCACGATGGTCGATACCTGGGCCACCGTCGGCAGTTGCGCGCAAATCGGCCGCAATTGCCACATCAGCGGCGGCACCGGCATCGGCGGCGTATTGGAGCCATTGCAGGCCAGCCCCGTCGTCATCGAGGACGATTGTTTCATCGGCGCCCGCAGCGAAGTCGCCGAGGGAGTGATCGTCGAGCGCGGCTGCGTCATCTCCATGGGCGTGTTTCTTGGCGCCTCGACCAAAATCATCGATCGCACCACCGGCGAGATATATCTCGGCCGGGTTCCCGAGTATTCCGTGGTGGTGCCTGGGACGTTGCCGGGGAAGGCGTTGCCGGATGGCTCGCCGGGGCCGGGGCTCGGGTGCGCGGTGATCGTCAAGCGCGTGGACGCGCAGACGCGGGCGAAGACGGCCATCAATGATTTGTTGCGAGAGTAGGAAGGAAGGCCGGGGCTCTGCCCCTGGACCCCGCTGGGGCCGGAGGCCCCAGACCCCATTCATTAAGAAGGGTGGGGGAGACGGCGAAGCCAATGAAATGTTCATGCTTCGCGAGCCCATCGATGACGAGCCGCGCAGCGCGAAATGGGGTCTGGGGCCTCCGGCCCCAGCGGGTCCAGGGCAGAGCCCTGGCCTTCCTTAATGCTTTCCCTTGAACAATCAGCTCTGCAACTGAAAGCCGCCGGCCGTTTCGCCGAAGCCGCAAGCGCATTCAATCAGCTGATCAAAATCCAGCCGAAAAACCACGTCCATCACTACAACCTCGGCAACACCTACCTCGCCGCCAACCAGCCGGCGCAGGCCGTCGAACCCTACCGCCAGGCCATCCGCCTCGCCGCCCGCTTCGCGCCCGCGCACAACAATCTGGGCCTCGTCCTGCTCGCCACCGGCCAAATCCCGCTCGCCGCCGCGAGTTTCGCGCGCGCGGCTTCCCTCGACCCCAGCAATCCGGCGAGCCAGCACATGGCCGGCCATGCTTTGCTGAAGTCCGGCAAACCGGTCGAGGCGCTCAGATACCTGCGCGAGGCCAACCGCATCGCCCCGCGCCAGGCCGCCATCGTCACTGATCTCGCGGACGCCATGCGCATGTCCGGCGCCTTGCGCGACGTCGCCCCGCTGGCCCGCGAGGCGGCCGCGCTGGCGCCGGACCGCATCGAGGCCTGGAACAATCTGTCCATCGCGCTGCGCGACATCGACGCGTTCGAGGAAGCCGAGCAGGCCAGCCGCACCGCGCTGCGCCTGAACCCGGAGAACAGTGACGCGCACTACAACCTGGCGCTGACCTTGCTGGTCGCCGGCCGTCTTGAGGAAGCCTGGCCGCACTGGGAGTATCGCTGGCGCGGCGCCGTGGGCGTCGCCCCTCGCTTCCCGACCCCGCCCTGGGACGGCAACCCGTTGGCCGACGGCGTGCTCTATCTGCACGCCGAGCAGGGCATGGGTGACACCATCCAGTTCTGTCGCTACGCGCCGATGGCCGCGGCCCGCGCCAAAGTGGTGCTGGGCGTGCAGGCCCCGCTGGTCCGCCTCATGCGCACGCTGCCGGGGGTGGCGCAGGTGGTGTCGCTCGACGATCCCCCACCGGATTTTGCGGCCCATTCGCCGCTGGTGAGCCTGCCCGGCGCTTTTGGCACGAGCGTGGCGACGATCCCCGGCGATGTGCCCTATTTGCAGCCGCCGGCCGGCGAGCAGGCCGCCTGGGCCGCCCGCCTTGCGGCGCTACCCGGCCTTCGCATCGGGCTCGTCTGGGCCGGCAACCCGGACTTTCCGTTCGACCACGCCCGCTCGATCCCGGCCGCTTCGCTCGGCGTGCTGGCCGGCCTCGATCACGTCAGTCTGGTGTCGCTGCAGCTTGGGCGCGCCGATCGCCCGCCCCTGAATCTCGCTGATTGGACCGATGAGCTTGCCGATTTCGCCGCGACCGCCGCGTTGGTCGCCGGGCTGGATCTGGTGATCGGCGTGGATACCGCGGTGATTCACCTGGCCGGCGCGCTGGGGAAGCAGGTGTGGCTGCTGAACCGGTTTGCCGGCGATTGGCGCTGGGGGCCCAGCGGCGATGGCACGCCATGGTACCCGACCTTGCGCCAGTTCCGCCAGCGTGATCCAGGCGACTGGGCGCCCGTGCTGGCCGAGTTACGCGCGGCGCTGGGGGCACTGGCACTGTAGCCATTTCGCCCCGATCACGCGAATTTCCACGGAATCCTTGGCATTTTGATGGTACTGGGCGCTTCCCCCGGCCAACCCAAGCCGCTATAGCGCGCCAGCACCGCGGCCAGCGGGGCCCCACCGCCAGAGGTTTTTGTGTGCGAATTGCGATGATCGGCGGCGGCTATGTGGGCCTGGTCTCGGGTGCCTGCTTCGCCGAACTCGGCAATCACGTGGCGGTGGTGGAGGCGGACGGCACCAAGCTTGCCAGCCTGCGCGACGGCCGCATGCCGATCTACGAGCCGGGGCTGGAGCGTCTGGTCGCCGATAATGCGAAGGCCGGCCGACTGACGTTCGGCGACGACATCAAGGCGGCCGTCGCCGGCGTGGAGACAGTATTCATCGCCGTCGGCACCCCCACCCGCCGCGGCGACGGCCACGCCGACCTGACCTACGTCTATGAGGCCGTGGAGCAGGTGGCCCGGGTGCTGACCGGCTACGCGGTGATCGTGACCAAATCCACGGTGCCGGTCGGCACCGGCCGCCGCATCCGCGAATTGCTGACCGAAGTCCGCCCCGATCTGGCGGTGGATGTCGCCAGCAACCCGGAATTCCTGCGCGAAGGCAGTGCGATCGGCGATTTCATGCGGCCCGACCGCGTCGTGATCGGCGCCGAAACCGAGCGCGCGCGCGAGGTCATGCGCCTGCTCTACCGTCCGCTTTATCTCATCGAAGCCCCGATCCTGTTTACCGGATTGGAAACCGCCGAACTGATAAAATACGCCGCGAACTCGTTCCTGGCGATGAAAGTCACGTTCATTAACGAAATGGCCGACATTTGCGAACGCGCCGGCGCCGACGTGCACGATGTCGCGCGCGGCATCGGGCTCGATGGCCGCATCGGCCGCAAATTCCTGCATCCCGGCCCCGGTTTCGGCGGCAGTTGTTTTCCGAAAGACACGCTGGCCATGGTGCGCATCGCGCAGGACCACGGCGCGCCCTCGCGCCTGATCGAGGCCGTGGTCGCGGTCAACGACGCGCGCAAGGCCAGCATGGCGGCGCGCATCGTCGCCGCCGCCGGCGGTTCGGTGCGCGGCAAAACCATCGCCGTGCTCGGCCTCACCTTCAAACCGGAAACCGACGACATGCGCGATGCCCCGAGCATCCCGATCGTCGGCCGCCTGGTGGAGGACGGCGCCACCGTGCGCACCTTCGATCCCGAGGGCATGGAGCAGGCGCGCGCGGTGCTTCCGGCGAATGTCACCTACTGCCGCGACGCGCTCGATGCCTGCGCCGGCGCGGACCTGCTGGTGGTCGTGACTGAATGGAACGAATTTCGCGCCCTCGAGCCCGCCCGCCTGGCGGCCGCGATGCGCGGCAACCAGGTGGTGGATTTGCGCAACCTCTACGAGCCGGCCGCCATGCGTGCCGCGGGCTTCCGCTACCAGAGCATCGGCCGGCCGTGATTTTTCCGCGCCTCGCCGCCGCGGCCAGTATATTGCTGGCCATCGCCCCAGTCGCCGCGACGCCTGCCCGCGCGGGCGCCGCGCCGCCGGCGTTCGCACCGTCGCCGAGTGCGATGGCCACCCAGCCTGATCCGCGCGACTACATTACGCGCGCCGACACCAGCCTGCTGACCCAGGGCAATCCGCTCCGTTTCGGTGGCATTAACGTAAGCTGGCTCGGGCTGCGCGACGACACCGGCCACCTGGCGGATGCGCGCATCCCCACGTCCTATGAAGTGGAGGATGCGTTGAATACGGTGCTCGCAATGGGTATCGGAACGATCCGGGTGCTTTCGCTCGGCGCCTCGGCCGGGTGCGCGCAGTGCCTGCAATCGTCGCCCGGCGAACTCAATCCGGACGCGCTGAAACACATCGATCGCGTGCTGAAGCTGGCGCGCGACGCCGGCCTCAAACTGATCATCCCGCTGGCCGGCCCCGGCAACAATTGCGCCGCCGGCAGCGCGCTGGATCCGGTCTATGACACGCCGTGCATTTTCGCGCGCTGGCGCGACAAGCCGGACGCCGAATTTTACAATGATGCAGGCCTGCGCGCCGACTTCATGCATTTCGTCGACCTGTTGCTGCACCACGTGAACGCGGAAACCGGCCTTGCCTATAAGGACGATCCCACCATCATGGCGTGGGAGAATTGCGACGGCTGCGGCGCGGGCCTTGACAGCAAGCTGCTGGCCGACTGGACCGAATTTGTTGGCCAGGCGATCAAGGCGATCGACAAGAGCCACCTTTACGAAAACGGCGCCTTCGCCGGCCGCATCGCCGGCGCGCCAGGCGCCGCGACACCGCAACAATTGGCCTTGCCGAGCGTCGACATCGTGGGCGACCGCGTGGCGCCGCCACAAGGTGCGCCGCCGGGCGGGTTCGCCGATGCCCTGCAGGCCGTCACCAAGGCCGGCCGGGTTTACGTGATCGACGAATACAGCTGGACGCCGGCCCATTTTGCCAGCACCGACGACCTGCAAGCGTTTCAGGGCGCGATCGTGAAATACCGCGGCATTGCCGGCGCATTGGCGAGTGACCTCGGCGCCCACGCTGAGGATGGCGGGTTCTTGCCGCCGGCCCGGCCCGGCCGCGCCACGCTGTATTTCCCCGGCACCGCCGCGCCGCCCATTGACCTCGACGCAATGCAGGCCAGGGCCCGCGCCGTGCGTCGGTTCAGCTACCGTATGATCGATATGGTGCCGATCGCCTTTGCCCAGGCGGACGCCCCGAAAATCATTTCTGTAGTACACGGAAACCTGCGGTGGCGCGGCAGCGCCGGCGCGTTGAAATATAGCATCGAACGCACCGACGACGTGTCCCTCCAGGGTTCCTGGAAAGTGGTCTGCGATCAATGCGCCACTGACGCCAACCCGACCTGGCAGGACCCGTCGGTGCCCACCGGACCCGCCTGGTATCGCATCACACCGTACAACGCGAACCTGCACATCGGCATACCCTCGGACCCCGTCGCCAACAAATAATGTTACGTTGAGCCTAGCGGCACTTAGAAAAAAGATGGGAATGTTTAGGCGTCAGGCGCCGCTCTACTCCGCTTCCTTAGCGCCGCTAGGCTCAACGTAATTAACGACACGCGCCGGCGGGAAGCGCAACGACGCCCGCGTGCCGACCTGCGCCGTCGATTCCAGCACCAACGTGCCGCCATGCGCCTGCATCAGGCTGCGCGCGAGCGCCAGCCCGACGCCGACCCCCCGCGTCTCCAGCCCGGCGCCCTCCACCCGCGCCACGGCGAGCCCGTTGCCCTCATCCTCGACCAGCAGCATCCAGCCGCCGCCCTCGGCCGATGCCGTAATGTCGATCAGGTCGCCATCGCCGGTCGCCAGCGCCGCGCCGGTCAATACACGCAGCAGCACCTGATGCAGCGCGCGGCGATCCACCATCAGCGTCACCAGCTCCAGCCCGGGTGCGAGGCGCCACGCCCGCCGCCCGGGGCCAAGCTGGGCCGCGACCTGCGCCACGACGAAATCCAGCAGCGGCCCCAGCACCACGGTCTCCACCCGCAACGTACGCGCGGTGCCCGGCTCCTCCGTCTGGTCCAGCAACGCTTCCGCCAGGTCCAGCAGAAATCGGCAAACGCCGACCAGCGAGGATTGCAACGGCGCCGGCGTGTTTTCCGCATGGCCGAGCAGGCTCAGGGCTGGCCCACGCAAATCGCCGGCGGTCAGCTTTGCCAGCCGCACCAGCGCCTGGCTCCGCGCCAGGCTGGCGTCCAGCCGTTGCGCAAGTATCCGCCCGCGCCGCCGCTCACGCACGAGCGCGGCGAGCAACAGCCCCACCAGCGCGACGCTTCCCGCCCCGATCCCCCATGCAGCACCCATGCCGCCCATAAAGCCACGATCCGCATAGGAAACTCTTAAAGCGCGGCGGAACTCTTCGTAAGCCGCGAAGCAAGCGCAAGAAAGGCCAGGGTTCTGCCCTGGACCCGCTGGGGCCGTCACGCCTTGGCGTGCTGCGCACGACGGCCCCAGACCCCATTTAGCGCTGCGCGGCTTTTCCTTGTTCTCTTGGCGAGGCTAGTGAAAAGACCTAGGTTTTTCCGGCTTCGCCGTTCCCTAAACGATTCTTAAATGAAATGGGGTCTGGGGCCTCCGGCCCCAGCGGGTCCAGGGCAGAGCCCTGGCCTACTTTCCATTGCTATGCGGCCGGCAGAAGCCCCTTCAGCGGCACCGCCGGGTCCGCCAGCGCACCGATATCCGCCCGCAACTGTGCGCCCACCAGCCGTTTGGCCACCATGAACTCGCCCGCCTTGTTCACCGCGTCGGCCGCGATCAGCACCCCCTGCCGCAAATAAAACACCAGGAACGACCGCGCCCCCATGTCACCGCGCAGCACCACCTGATCGTGCCCCTCCGACAGCCCCACCGCCT
>Ga0181531_10003072_pt1 | contig 10307 bp, 10 predicted proteins | sample PEATcosm2014_Bin_38_FD_119743 | JGI IMG/M metagenome (GOLD analysis project Ga0181531, IMG submission 119743) | Peatland microbial communities from MTU Mesocosm Facility, Houghton, MI, USA - PEATcosm2014_Bin11_10_metaG | ecosystem: Environmental > Terrestrial > Soil > Wetlands > Peat | place... | reverse complement strand
CCCCGACGTTCTGGTTCAGCCGCACATGGCCTCGCTTGAATTGACCTTCTATCCCTCCAAAGGCCAGTTCCCCAGCGAGTATGACGGTGACGGCTTCGCCGCGGAACACGGCTCCTGGAACCGCCTGAACCGCGCCGGCTACGAGGTCATACGCATCCCCATGCACAACGGCCACGCCGACGGCAGCTACGAAGACTTCCTCACCGGCTTCGTCACCAAAGACGGCCAGGTCTGGGGTCGCCCCGTGGGCGTAGCCATCGCAAAAGACGGCAGCATGTTCGTCACCGACGATGGCTCCCGCAGCGTCTGGCACATCACCTGCACCGGCAAATAACCACTGTTCTGTTCGCTCAACCAACCGAAAAACTCCGGTTCCCCATCCATCCGACATCTTTTCATCGGATGGGTGGGAAGTAGCCCGCTAACACCCGTGAAGCGCAGCTAACACCGCTAGCTCCGCGAACTCCGCTCCCGTCTCATTTCCCAAGCCCCAGCGCCTCCACAACCTTCTCATCCACCTTCGCCGCCTGCCCGTCCTGTTTCCAAACCACCCCAAATCCGCCCCGGTAATCCCACATAGTCCAGCCAATCCCGTCCGCCTCCAGCGCCGTTCGCACATCCCGGATCCAGTTCATCCGGGAATGCGGGTCAGTATGCTCCCGGTAAGCCCCGAACTCATTGCAGATCAACGGCACGCCATTCACCTTCCCCCATGCCGCAGCCTCGTCCACCTGCAGCCGTATCCGGTGTCCATCCCAGTGGTCCAGCCAGTACCTCTCCAGCGCAAACCGGTTCGCCGCGTCCGGAACCTCCTTTACCCCGTCGGCCATCGAGCTCTCGTCAGCCGGATAAGGAATGTCGTGCGTATAAATCCACCAGGCAGAGCCCCAGCCCGCCCCCTGGTGCGTAAACTCGTGCGGCTCGTAGAAGTGGAAGTTGTAAATCACATTCCCGTCACTCAACGGATGCTGCGTCAGCACGTCGGCAATGCCGGAATAATTCGGCCCCGTTGCGATGATTGTGTTCTTTGGCGCAACCTCGCGAATCGCCGCCGCAACCCGCGCCTGAATCCCCGCCCACCGGTACGGGTCACTCACCTCCGGCTCATTCATAATCTCGAAGAAAATCATCCCCGGATCGCGCGTCGCATAGTGCGCCGCCAATCGCCGCCATAACATCACAAAGCGATCCACGCCGTCGTCGGTCGTTTTCACTCGCAGCTTGTAAGCTTCCTCGGGGTGTAAATCGATCTGCACCGCCAAACCATCCGCCAGCATCGCGTCAACCGCCTTGTCCAGCCTGCCCACAAACTCCGCGTTCAACCCGTCTTTCCCACGCGGCCACTGTTCCAGAGGCGTCGGGTCAATGCTCAACCGCACACTATCGAAGCCCAGCTTCGCCATCAGCGCAATATCCGCCGCATCGGTGAACCTGTCCGTTCGCGCCGCCGAGTAATCGCTCGCCGACTGCGCAAACCACTCCGAAGCATTGATCCCTCGCTTCAAATGCTGAACGCGTGCAAACGCGGTCCGCAACTCCGCCGAACGATCCGCGGCCGCATGATCCCGCGCAACAGCCGGAAGCGTCATCATCACGAAATAGACAAAGCAACGAGAAAAACTGTGCATCGAAAAGACTCCAGGGTTTCTGAGTATTAGCAGTCCGCGTATCGCGAATCGATCTTCCAGCGAACCCACAATATTAACCTGATGGCATTGCATCGCGGCGTCGCGCAAGCTCCCAAAACAAGAGCGGCTCCCACACTGGGGAGCCACTCTTGCCTTTCCGGAGAGAATTCGCTCTATTTTCCTGCCGAAACCGAGGCGGCTGTTGCGTTCCTCGCCTCGTCGCCCGCAACTTGTTCATACGTCGTCCGCAAATACTTGTGCGGATTCACAGGAACGTTATGCACGCGCACTTCATAGTGGAGGTGCGGCCCGGTAGCATGTCCTGACTGGCCAACGTACCCAATCACCTGCCCGCGAATCACATGCTGCCCCGCAAACACCGCAACCGACGAAAGATGCCCATAGACCGTCAGCACGTCGTGCCCGTGATCGAGTACAACTTGGCGGCCATATCCGGCGCCCATTTCCTGTCCCGTCGCTTCTCCGTCTGCGGCCGCGCGCACCGGCGTTCCGTAGGGAGCTTCAATATCCACGCCGGTATGAAACTTTCCTTCTCCGTTGAACGGATCTTCGCGCTCTCCAAAGCTGGAACCCAGACGGCCCTCAACCGGCCATATCGAGGGCGCGTCGGCAAGCACGGTCCAGTCGCCGTCGAAGCCCGGCGCCAGCCCGCCCTCAAGCGCGCGCGAAATCCGCCCGGAAAGCGCCTGCGCCCGTAGCGCATAGAACTGATCGATCGACTGCTTCACCTGCTGTTGATTCACTTCATCCGTCAGCGCCAGGCTTTGAGGAGTGGGTGCCGCTGCCGCACTGGCCGCAGCCTTGGGCCTGGCCGAAATCATCTTGTTCTGCTTCAACCCGTAGAGCGCAGTCACCTCGCTCGCCAGCGCGCCCAGCGATGCCACCTGCACACCACGGTCGTGCGCCACCTGCGCCATCTGCTTGTAGTCTTTGCGAAGCGCCTCGCGCTCCGCTCGCACCTGGTTGAAGTTCTCTGTCTTCAGCAACATCCGGGAATAAGACCCCGCAAGGCCGACAATGGTGAACGCTCCAACCAAAGCCGCGGCTACAAACCCGTAGGCATAATGAAGGGGCAAAGGAATCTTCCGTACTCGCCCGTCCTCATCCCTCGATACAAAGAGAATATAATAGCGCTTGCGCAGCATTTTTGCCTCTCAACCCACTAACCAGGGTCGCAATTCGCCTGTACTCAATCAAAAAATCAAGGCATCTGAACGTCTTAGCCCTGAAGAGTACCAGTTGGTTACTACCGTCACTTAACCAGGAATGTTCGTCCAGCCTACCAAACACTCCTCGCCGGGTCAACGAAATCTGTATGAAAAATCATTTTCATTTTCCACATCGATTTGCGAAGTCATATTTCTCATTATAGGCGCTCAAATCCGGCGTCCACAGCCCTTCGCTGACGATCCGGCCTCAGACCACTGAGAACTGACAAGCGTCATGCCCTATCCTCAATACATGCGCTCCCAGCACCTGCGCTCCCAGAGCCCAATCTCCGCAACCGGCCCAATCTCCGCACGCGGTAACGACCTCGGTGAACTAGCAATTCTTCGCCAGATTCGAGCCCGCGCCGCTTCCACCCTCACAAATTCCCTCCACTTAGGTATCGGCGACGACTGCGCTCTCATCAGTCCGCGTCCAGGCGAGAACCTGGCCCTCACCACTGACCTCTCCATCGCCGGCCGCCACTTCCGCCTCGATTGGCACCAGCCGGAGTCCGTCGGTCATCGCGCCCTCGCTCGCGGACTCAGCGATCTGGCAGCTATGGGCGCACGTCCTATCGCCGCCTTTCTCTCTCTCGGCCTTCCCTGCGAACTCGCACACTCCAATCGACGTATTTCCTGGCTTCAGCGTTTCCTCGATGGCTTCCTCACCCTCGCCATGAACCACAAAACCCCGCTTGCCGGCGGCGACCTCTCCGAATCCCCCATCGCCCTCGCCGATATCGTCCTCATCGGCGCCGTGCCTCGCGGCAAAGCCATCCTTCGCTCCGGCGCCCGTCCCGGCCACCTGGTCTACGTCACCGGCAGTCTCGGCGGGTCAGCATCCGCTCTCGCCCGCCTCGCCGAATTCGCCCAGTCCCAATCCGCCCAGCTCAACCCTCCCCGCATCCCCAAGCGTCTCCAATCCGTTTTAGCCCCACACCTTTTTCCCCAACCCCGCATCCCGCAAGGCCTCTTTCTCCAGCGCCGTTCGCTTGCCTCATCTGCCATCGACCTCAGCGACGGCCTCTCCACCGACCTCGCCCACATCTGCGAAGAATCCCGCGTAGCCGCCGAAATCGACCCCGCCCTGCTCCCAATCCACCCCGCCGCAACTATGACCCAGGCCCTCCACGGCGGAGAAGACTACGAACTCCTCTTCACTGCGCCGCCCACAGCTCGAATTCCAAAACAAATCGCCAACATCCCCATCACAAAAATCGGCCGCATCCTCCCAGCGCGGCAAAACCGCCCCGCCGTCAATCTCCTGACACCGCAAGGCACCGAAGCCCTAACCGCACAAGGCTGGCAGCACTTCTCCTGAAATGTGCCAAGCTCAACCGTCGTAACACACACTAATCAAGCAGAATGCGCGTTGGCAGCACCTGTTCATCGGTCTATCATGTCTCTTGTCATGATTCCCACCAAGCCACGAGTCCGGTTTGCCCCATCCCCCACCGGCTTGCTCCATGTGGGGAATGCCCGTACAGCGCTCTATAATTGGCTCTTCGCCCGCCGCGCCGGGGGCCAGTTCATCCTTCGCATTGAGGACACCGATCTCGAGCGCTCCGAAGCCCGCTACGAATCCCAGCTCATCGAAGACCTACTTTGGCTCGGCCTCGACTGGGACGAAGGCCCCGGCGACCCAGTCGGCGCTCCCGATCATGGCGCTTACGGCCCCTACCGTCAATCCGAACGCCTCGCCATCTACGCCCAGCACACCCAACACCTTCTCGACGAAGGCAAAGCCTACCGCTGCTTCTGCACTCCCGAAGAACTCGAAACCGAGCGCGCCCAGGCTGTCGCTGCCCATGGCCCGCAAGTTTATTCCGGCCGCTGCCGCACACTCCCCGATTCCGTCATCGCCAAGAACCTCGCCGCCGGCAAGCCCTATGCCGTCCGCCTCAAAATCGAAGACCACCCCCTTCGCTTCCACGACCTTGTCCGTGGCCCAGTGGAATTCGCAGCCGAATCCGTCTCCGACCCGATCCTTGTTCGCTCTGCGTCAGGCGCCTCCGCTGGCATCCCGGTCTACAACTACGTTGTAACCATCGACGACGCCCTCATGCGGATCACACACGTCATCCGCGGGGACGACCACATCTCCAACACCCCCAAGCAGGTCGCCATCTACCAGGCCTTCGGCTGGCCCGTACCTGAGTTCGCCCACCTTTCCACCATTCTCGGCGCGGATCGCGAACGCCTCTCCAAGCGCCACGGCGCAACCTCCATCTCCAATTTCCGCGAAATGGGCTATCTCCCCGAAGCCCTCGTCAACTACCTCGCCCTTCTCGGCTGGGGCGCGGAAGACGGCAAGACTGAAACCTTCACCCTCCCCGAACTTACCCGCGCCTTCTCCCTCGAGCGCGTCACCCCCTCGCCCGCCATCTTCGACTTCGAAAAGCTCAACTGGCTCAATCGCCATTACCTCAAGCTGGCCGCGCCCGAGCACATCGCCCGCCTGGCTGAGGAACAATTCTGCCAACAGCTTCCAGACATCTTTCCCCTCTGGCCGCCTTCCCCGGTCTACACTCCCGAAACGCTGGCTCTCCTCGCCAGCCAGAGCCCGCCTCTCCTTCCACCCCCCCCTTCCGACGCCCTCGTCACCCTCAGGAAAGACTGGTTCGCGCGTCTCCTCGCCCTCCTGCTCCCGTACGTGGATACTCTCGGCCAACTCCCAACCAAAGCTACGCCCATCCTCAGCTTTGACCCCGACACCGCGCGCGCTGTCCCTGAAAACGCCGCCATCCTCGCCGCGGACTCAACCCGCACCGTCCTCGGCGAACTCGCCCACCGCGCCCGCGCCCACAACGACATCGTCACCGCCGAAGACTTCAAATCGTGGATGAACGACATCAAGGCAGCCAGCGGCATCAAGGGCAAAGAACTCTTCCATCCGGTCCGCATCGCCATCACCGGCTCCCATTCCGGACCCGATTTCGACAAGCTCATTCCCCTCATCGAGGAAGGCGCATCGCTGGGCCTGGGCATTCCCAGCGTCCGCGACCGCATCGAACGTTTCGTAGGAGTCTGACCGCTCACGTGAAGGACATTTTCTGGATCAAATCTGACCCGCCCATACTGCTTGCTGTTGTGATGAAGCCACGCCCCGGTGACTGGTTGGAAGACGACCTGATCAGGATGAAGCGCGACGGCATCCAAACCCTGGTTTCACTCCTGGAAAAGGATGAGGCCGACATGCTTGCTCTCGGTGAAGAGGGCCCCACGGCGATAAAGGTCGGCATGAAGTTTCTTTCCCATCCCATTCCCGACGTCCATGTCCCTCCCAACCTGACCGCTTTCCAGAAGTTCGTTTCGGACCTTGCAATCCGTCTCCGTACCGGCGAACAAATCGGCATCCATTGCCGCGGAAGCATCGGCCGGGCTACCGTCACCGCCGCCGCCACGCTCATTCAGCTCGGCTGGTCACCAGCCGATGCCCTTTCCGCAATTCAAGTCGCACGCGGCTGCTCTGTCCCTGACACACAGGAGCAAATGGACTGGATCCTTAGCTACAAGGCTCGGCCATGAACCAGCATCCACTCGCTCCCATCCTCGACGCCACCTTCCCACACCACTGGCAAGCGGAAATCCTCCCCGCGCGTCCGCTCATCCTACCAACCCGCCATTACGTTTACCCGCGGGACGCCGAAGAAGTAGAACGCGGCGCCCTCGAAGTCCTCGTAAAGTTGGGTGCCCCCAGTCCCCTCGTCCGCCGCGGCGGAGGGGCCGGGGAAAGCAAATCACCCAGCCCATCATCCACTCAGCCCTTCCTGGCCACCTGCGCCCTCGGCTTCCGCGACCCCGCCGCCCCCACCGGCCTCTGGTCCTGTCCCAACCCCTACGAAATCTGCGCCGTCTCCGGCGGCTACGCCTACATCATCTCGACCACCAATCCCGAAAGTTTCACCATGCTCCCTTACCGCCCCGTCCTCGAAATTCGTCCCGTCCTCACTCAAAATCTGCTTCTCTTCGTAGGCCACCACTCCATCCTCGCCTGGGGCCCCAGCCGCCAAGCCTGGCAATCCGAAAAACTCTCGTCAGAGGGCCTAACCTTGGAAGAAATCACCAGCCCCATCCTCCACGGTGTGGGTTGGGACCTGATGACCGACAAAGAGGTCCCCTTCACCCTCGACTTGGAAACCGGCCTCCGCATCGCATAATTTTCCCGTTGAATCCCCGCCCATAACCGCCTACATTGCCATTATGGTTTCTACTAACCGTCGCGCCTTCCTCCGCAGTGCAGCCACACTCGCCGGTGCATTCTCCGTGAACAGCCTCTTCCACCAGGCCCACGCCGCCGACTTCAACGCCGCCTCCAACGCCCTGGAAAACCTCACCCCCGTCGAAGTCGCTCAGAACGAAGACTTCTGGTCCGTCATTCAGCGCTCTTATTCCGTCAACCCCGACATCGTCAACCTCAATAACGGCGGTGTATCCCCATCCCCCATCGTTGTCCAGTAAGCCGTGGAGCGCTATAACCAGCTAACAAACGAAGGCCCTTCGTATTACATGTGGCAGATACTCGACCAGGGCCGCGAGCCCCTTCGTCAAAAGCTCGCACGCCTTGCCGGCGCCAGCCCAAATGAAATCGCCGTAAACCGCAATTCCACGGAGGCCCTCAACACCATCATCTACGGCCTGCCCCTCAAAGCCGGAGACGAAGTCATCGGCACCAAGCAGGATTACCCCCACATGATCGAGGCCTATCGCCAGCGCGCCGAGCGCGACGGCATCGTCTACAAGCAAATCAGCTTCGACTTCCCCATGGAAGACGACGCCGCTATCGTCAAGACTTACGAGCAGGCCATAACTCCACGTACACGGCTTATCCATGTCACGCACATGGTCAATTGGGTCGGCCAGACCATGCCCGTCGCCAAAATCTCCGACATGGCCCACGCGCATAACATTGAAGTCCTCGCCGACGGTGCCCATTCCTTCGGTCTGATGGACTTCAAAGTTCCCGACCTCCATTGCGATTACTTCGGCACCAGCCTGCATAAATTCCTCAGCGCCCCCATCGGCACCGGCATGATGTGGGTCAAAGCCGACAAAATCGAGAAGCTATGGCCGCTCACCTGCGCCGCCAATCCCCACTCCGCCGACATCCGCAAGTTCGAGGACCTGGGCACGCGCAGCTTCCCCCTCGAACAGGGCATCGGCGAAGCTATCAATTTCCACGAAGGCATCGGCAGCAAACGCAAGGAACAGCGCATCGGCTATCTCAAGAACTACTGGGCCAGCCGTGTTCAAGCCATCCCCAAGGTCAAGCTCCACACCTCGCTCAACCTCGATTACTCCTGCGCCATCTGTGGCGTCAGCATCGACGGCATGACTCCGGCCCAGTTATCCTCCGCGCTCTTCGATCAATACAAAATCCACACTGTCGGCATCGTGTGGGAAAACATCAGTTGCGTTCGTGTAACTCCTCACGTCTACACAACCCTTCCCGACCTCGACAAGTTAGTCGGCGCCATCACCGACTTAGCCGCCAAAGCATAAGCACGTATCTCCGAAAAGGTGATCCCCATGTTGCGCTTAGAGCCTTTCGCCTTATGGCGTGGAGTGTGGGTGCCCCACCCTCGCCGCGTTCTTGTTTTTGCGGCTAGGGTGGGATCGCGATGCCGTAATAGGAAAAATGTGCTGACAATGGCCTTCTTCTTTGCCGCCTTTTGTCTGTCGCTTTTCGCGCCCTCACTCGCAGCTTCCTCCACACCCGAATACTCCATCCAGGCCATTCGCTACGCCACCTCGCCCGGCGTCCTGGTCTCCGATGTCGTAGTAGGTGGCCCCAAAGATCAGAAAGTCGACTTCGCCTTTGTCGTCTGGCTCATCCGCGGCGGAGGCCACACCATCCTCTTCGACAGCGGTTTCGATCGCTTCACACTTTCAAAGGACTTTCAGATAACGGACTATCTTCGCCCCGATTTAGCAGTCAAAACCGCGGGCGTCGAACCCGATCAGGTTACCGACGTCGTGATCAGCCACGCCCACTGGGACCACGTAGGCGGCCTCGATCTCTTCCCCAAAGCGCAGGTGTGGATCCAAAAAGAGGAGTACCGTTACTACACCATGGACGCCTGGCAACCCGGCGGCAACCACGACAGCATTGATCCGGAGGACGTCAAGGAGTTGGTCCAGCTCAATACGGAAGGCCGCGTGCATCTAGTCGATGGCGATAACATCGAAATCTTTCCCGGCATCAGAGCCTATACCGGCTCCCGTCACACTTATGCATCGGAGTATCTCTGCATTCAGGGAAGCCCAACCTACGTATTAGCCTCTGACAACGACTATCTCTATTTCAACATCTCGTCTCATCTACCCGGCGCAACCTTCAGCGATGCCGATCACGCTGCGAACCTAGCCCAGCAAGCGCGCATGATCCAGTTAGCCGGCTCGCCCGACCGCATAGTTCCCGGCCACGACCCTCTCCAATTCCAAAGATTCCCCACCACGGGCCGCGTTGCCAATATCAAGTAAGCGCAAAAGACCTAATCGTCCGCAGACAGCTGGATGCATACCTTTTACGAGTTTTTTGCGAAAGGGCTGAAAGCGACCAACTCCCCCATTTTATAGGGAGTATTCTGATCGGGAGACTCCGGAATATTCCGAAGACAAACGATGAAAACCCTATCGAGCGCTGAACTCAAGATCGACGACTTTGACGACGAGTTGCAATTTACTGTCTCGCGCGAAACAGGCTGGATCGAGGTCGTACTCGCATCGGGCGCAGTCGCAGCTTTCGGCGTCTATGGGTTCATCCAGCAGAGCGTCCTCTTGCTCTTCGGTTGTGCGGTTGGGATTGGAGCCCTGCTTATCAACTGGGCTCTGGGACCGACAACGATGTTCCGCATCTCTGCTCAAAGTGTGGTTGCGACCGGGAATCTGCAAAGGTGGTCAGCTTCTGATGTCAGAATTCCCGCAGAAGAGGTCAAGTCAATCGGATGGTCTTCCGGCGGTGAGAACCGTTCGGGCGGGATCTATGTCTGGCACGGACCAAGTGGGCTGAAGAGTACCTGTGTCCTCCCTGGCATCTCTCACAAGAAGGCTCAATCCATAACCGACGCGATTAAAGCTCGGTTTCCGCAGTTCGTCATTCGAGGTGGCTCAGTTGTCGCACTCTCATTCGGGTCGGGAAACTGAATCAAGTTGGCGGCCCCTACCCAGCCGCCTGCTCCCGCTGCCCCAATATCGAATCGTAGGCCGCGTACACCCCTTCAAACACAGAGTCCCAGCTCATAGTCAGCGCAAACTCCCGCGCCGCCAGCCGCATCTCCGCATGCTTAGCCGGGTCGCCCAGCACCCCAGCCACAGCCGCAGCAAAATCTTCGTCATCCACTATCCGTCCCGTCACTCCATCGCGGACAATCGTGCATGGGCCCCCGTCGTGGGTCACAATCGCTGGAACTCCACTGGCCAACGCCTCCAGCACCACGTTCCCAAAAGT
>Ga0181531_10003071_pt1 | contig 10308 bp, 9 predicted proteins | sample PEATcosm2014_Bin_38_FD_119743 | JGI IMG/M metagenome (GOLD analysis project Ga0181531, IMG submission 119743) | Peatland microbial communities from MTU Mesocosm Facility, Houghton, MI, USA - PEATcosm2014_Bin11_10_metaG | ecosystem: Environmental > Terrestrial > Soil > Wetlands > Peat | place... | reverse complement strand
GCCTCCAAATCGGACGACCCGGACGATTCGAAAGCCCAGCGCCTGTCCGTCACCGTCGTCGCCAACGGGAAATCACTGGCTTCGGTGCGATCCTCCGTCCACGACGCGAAAATTCTCTGCGAAGCACAAAATCTCGCCCGTACCATCGCGTCGCGCCCGGGAAACGATGTGAATCCGCCGGTCCTGGCGCGCGAGGCCAAAGACCTTTCCCGTCAAACCGGACTACGCTGCACGATTTACGACGACAAGCAGTTAAAGCGCATGAAAATGGGCGGCATTCTCGCCGTCGGCGCCGGAAGCATCCACGCCCCGCCGCGATTGATCGTGCTGGAACACAAGCCGCGTAATCTCCCGCGCTCCGCCCGCCCGGTCCTGCTCGTCGGCAAAGCCATCACCTTCGACACCGGCGGAATCTCCATCAAGCCCGCCGACAAAATGGGAAAAATGATTTTCGACAAATGTGGCGCCATGGCCGTCCTTGGCTGCATGGTCGCCCTCGCTCGTCTAAAAATTCCCGCTCATGTCGTCGGAATTCTCTCCAGCGCCGAAAACTCGATCAGTTCCCTGGCCTATCGTCCCGGCGACATTCTTCGCATGTTCAACGGCGTCACCGTCGAAGTCACCAACACCGACGCCGAAGGACGCCTCGTACTCGCCGACGCCCTTGCCTGGGGAATCAAAACCTACAACCCGGAAGCCGCGGTCGATCTGGCAACGCTTACCGGCGGCGTCATCGTCGCGCTGGGAAAAACCATGGCCGGCGTCATGAGCAACAACGACGATCTCGTCAAACAAATCCAATCCGCCGCCGACGCCACCGGCGAAAAATTCTGGCGGCTCCCCCTGGGCGACGACCAGCGCCAGCAAATAAAATCCGACGTCGCCGACATTGTGAACAGCGCCGGCCGCGAGGGACATCCCCTGCAAGGCGGCGCATTTTTGAGCTATTTCCTCCCCAAGGACGATTCGGTCCCCTGGGCCCACCTGGACATCGCCGGCGTAGCCGACACCGAGAAAGAACTGCCCTATTATGGCAAAGGAGCCACCGGCTGGGGCGTCCGCACCCTCGTCCAATGGATCGCCTCCCGAGTGACCGGCCCCGTCAAAAGATAAAGGAGATTTGCCAATGACCGCGGTGATCACCTCGCTCGCCATGTTTTTTTCGGTCCTCATGCCGCAAAAAATGTGGTACGCGCAGACCCAGCCTGTCACGGTGACCGTTAATTCCACTCAGGACGTCGCCCTGATTTGCACGGACTTCGCCGGCCACCCCGCGATACCCAAGATCTCCCCAATCGTAAAAGCGGGGTCGACCGTCGACGTAAAAAGCATCTTCCCCGATATCTCGGGCACCGGCGCATGGCTTTTATACGCCGTCCCCAAAGCCTCCCCATCCATCGCCGCGGACGCCGCCGCTGCAAATGACGCCAATGGGGCCATGATGCCGAAAGATTTCCTCGGCGTTCCCCTGGTCCTGGAAGTCCTTCAGGAGAAAGGTCAGGACAACCCCGAAGTCACCCGCGTCGTTCCCTTAAATTACGCCGTGATGCACACCGATGCCGGCACCATGAAAATGACCTTCTTCTACGATTCCGCCCCCCACACCGTCGATTCATTCCTGACCCTCTCCGCCGAGGGCTTTTATGACGGGTTAACCTTCCACCGCATCGTCCCCGATTTCGTCATTCAAGGCGGCGACCCCACCGGCACCGGTTTGGGTGGCCCCGGATATCACCTCGATGCCGAATTCAACTCACACCCGCATCTCGAAGGCGTCCTTTCGATGGCTCGCTCGGGCGATCCCAACGAGGACCCCACCACCGGAATCATGCCGCGCGCCGAGTTCGCCAACAGCGCCGGCAGCCAATTCTTCATCTGTCTCAACTATCACAACACCCAGCAACTAGACCGCCGCTACACTGCCTTCGGTCAGGTGATCGAAGGACTCGACGTAGCCCAGAAAATCGGCAAATCCCCCCTCGCCGATCCGCAGAACGGAGTCCCCAAAATTGCAACCGTCATTCAAAGCGTCCGCGTATTTCCAGTAACGGCAACCGACAATCCGTACCTTCCGGCACCGACTACAATGCCGTCGAAGTGATTTTGCTTACGCCTCGCCGCCTCGGAAAGCGGCCGGGTCCGATGCAAGGGTCGGCCGCGAACCGGGTCAGGTCCGAGAGGAAGCAGCCCTAAGTGGTCCCGATTCTGTGCCGTCGTCCCCCCGGCCGCTTTCCGCGGCGGCTTTTTCATTTTCGCCCCCTCGCCGGTAGGATTTACTCCCGTGAAACGCCTGGCAATCATCGTCAATGAGCAAAAAAAGAGCGCCGTTGCCGCGCTTGAGCGCATCACCGCTGCCATCGCCCGCCAAGCTCAGATCGTCGCGACCCTGGGCACCGACCACTGCTCCGATCTCAGCAAAATCGACGCCGATGCGATTCTCGTCCTCGGCGGCGACGGCTCCCTCTTGTCCGCCGCCCGGCGCCTCGGAGGCCGTCCAATTCCCCTCCTCGGCGTCAACTTCGGCCGCCTCGGTTTCCTGGCCAGCTTTACCCCCCAGCAATTCGACCGCCATCTCGATGACTTCATCGCCGGAAAACTTGGCGTCAGCCACCGCCTGGTCATCGAAACTTCCGTGCTCAAATCCGACGCAAAAACCCCTCGATTTGCCGCCACCGCCCTCAACGACGCCGTCATCACCGCCGGACATCCCTTCCACATGATCGAACTGAAAATCTCCGCCGACAGCGGCGACGGCGAAGAACTCGAATCCGAAGGCGTCCGCTATTTCGGCGACGGCGTCATCGTCTCCACGGCCAGCGGCTCAACCGCCTACAACGTCTCCGCCGGCGGCCCGATTCTCAGCCCCACCGTCTCCGCCTTCTGCATTACGCCGATCTGCCCCCATTCCATTTCATTCAGACCCGTCGTCATCTCGTCCCAATGCATCGTTCGCATCACCGCCTCGGGCGTCAACGAAGGAACCACCCTTTTTTGCGACGGCCAGGAAAGCACCAAACTCGCCGCCGGCGAAATGGTCGTCATTCGCAAAAGCCCGAATACCGTGCTGTTGATCGAAAATCCGGACGCGGGGGAATGGCGCAACTTGGCCGAAAAACTCAACTGGGCCCACGGTCCCACCTATAACGCCGATACCTGATTCACCCGACAAGAAATCGTGCGCCGATATTTTCCCAACCTCGACGAATTCACCGCTACCGCGAAAACGGCACAAATCATCCCCGTCTATCGCCAATTGCTCGCCGACCGCCTCACCCCCGTTTCCGCCTTCGAAATCCTTGGCCGCGATGAACACGCCTTCCTTCTCGAAAGCGTCATCGGCGGGGAAAAAATCGGCCGCTACAGTTTCATCGCGTCCGGCCCCAAATTGTCCTATCAGGCTCACGAAGGCAAAGCCACCATTCAACAGCTCGGCGCGGCTGAGCGCAAATTCGACACCCACGATCCCCTCGCCGATTTGCAAAAACTGATCCCCAAGGCAACCTATCACCGGAATAAAAATCTCCCCGCCTTCACCGGTGGCCTGGTCGGATACGCGGGCTACGACACCATTCGCTATTACGAAGGTGAAAAACTCCCCAATCCCCCCAAAGACGATCGCCGCCTGCCCGATCTGCTCTTCGCCCTTTACGGCGAAATGGTCATCTTCGATCACGTCGACAAAACCATCAAAGTCGTAGGCAACGCCGATTTGACGCAAGGCGCCGCCCCCGAGGCCGCCTATCGCGATGCCTGCCGCCGCGTCGACGATCTGGTCTCGCGCCTCCAGCAGCCCCCGCTGCTCAAACTCGGCGAGATCGACGCCCGCGGCGATGTCACCCTCGCCTTCACCAGCAATTTCACCCGCGAGCAATTCGAGCAAGTCGTCCGCGACGGCCAGGAATTTATCAAGGCGGGCGACATCTTTCAGTTTGTCCCCAGCCAACGCTTGCGAGTCAGTTCCCCCGCCGAACCGCTCGATGTCTACCGCGCCCTGCGAATCATCAACCCTTCCCCCTACATGTTCTTCCTGAAAAGCCCCGCCTGCACGCTTATTGGCTCCAGCCCCGAAATCCTGTGCAAAGTCGAACGCGGCCTGGTCACCAGCCGCCCGCTGGCCGGCACCCGCCGCCGCGGCCTCACCGAACAGGAAGACAAGCAACTGGAAGCCGAACTTCTCGCCGACCCCAAGGAGCGCGCCGAGCACATCATGCTGGTCGATCTCCACCGCAACGACGTAGGCCGCGTCGCCAAAATCGGCACCGTCCGTGTCAGCGACACCATGACCGTCGAACGCTACAGCCACGTGATGCACATCACCAGCAACGTCACCGGGGAATTAGACACCCAATATTCCGCCATGGACGCCCTGCGGGTCAGCCTTCCCGTCGGCACCGTCAGCGGCGCTCCCAAAATTCGCGCCATGCAAATCATCGACGAACTCGAAAAGAACCGCCGCGGCCCCTACGGCGGAGCGGTCGGCTACCTGGATTTTTCAGGCGACCTCGACACCTGCATCGCACTCCGCACCATCGTCTGGAAAAACGGCACCTACGACGTCCAGGCCGGCGCCGGCGTCGTCGCCGATTCGGTCCCCGCCAGCGAATACGAGGAAACCATGAACAAGGCCAAAGCCATGCTCAAGGCCGTCGAGATCGCGGAAAAGCAATTTGGCGCGAGCTAGAAATTCGCCGCCGTGGGGGTTTTTCCTCTATCGCCAAGCCTCCGCAATTCTTAACACACGAAAATTATCGCTCAACGATGCTTAGGTTCGATAACTGCATTTAGCCGGCCCGTTCAGTGCAATGGCGGATGGGGCCGGCCGCACGGATGCCCTTTATCGTCGTCAACTCGGATCGTCAGGACGTGGATTGCCGGGAGTTAACCGGTGCGCTGATCATTGGCCGCGCCCCCGATTGCCAACTGGCCGTCCGCGACATCCTCCTCTCGCGCCGACATTGCCGAATCGAAAAAAGCCCCCACGGGTGGCTTCTGATCGACCTGAACAGCAAAAATGGCACCGCCGTCAACGGCGAAAAATTAATCGCCCCACGCCTCTTGCGCGATAACGACATCGTCCGCATGGGCCGCTCCCGCCTGGTCTTTCGCGCCGGCGAGCCAGAGGAAGGCGAATTGCGCACCCCCTGCCAACGCCCGGTCGATCCAACCGAGGCCCTCGCGGGAACCTTAGCCGGCTTCACCCTCACCGAGCCCGGCGAATTCCAGCCGCCCCCCCACATGCCCGCTCCCCAGCCCAAACCAAAAGAGCCCGCGGCCTTCCAGCGCGAGGAATTGCACGAAATGCTCACGGCAATCGCCTCAAGCAGTTGGGATTCGATCTATGCCGAGGCCCGCCAACCCCTGCGGAGGCCATCGGGGCAAAGTTCCTCAACCGCGACCCTCGAACGATCGCGCACTCGCCCGATGCGCCCGCGCTCCCCGATTGATCTGTCCCTCCAGGCTAGCCCCACTCCCATGACGAAGACTGCAAGAGCGGTCGAGTCGCCGAATCACCGACCTCCGATAGCCGTAATCAGCACCGGAATCCTTCTGGCAACAGGGATCATGTCCATCGGCCTATGGCCCGCGCCGGCTCAGCCGCCCGCGCTAAAAGAGCAGTCAATTAGTTCGATGGATCAAGTCGCCTGGACAGACGTCGCCGCCACGGCCGTTGCGCATTTACCGCTGGTAAGCTGGTAGCAGAAATTAATCCGCCGGCTCGATCGTCGCCGACATCGATCCCTTACAAACCGCCACCCGCGGATCCGTCCCATACGCGTGAATCTGATCGCGCTTCAGTTCCGCCATCTCCTTGTGCGTCGTCAGAACGATCACCCGCCCCTCCCGATCGACTTCCTTGGCCAGCGTCATCCCCTTCTCCGGCGGATATGCAAACAAAACCCCCAGCATCTCAATGACATAATCAAAACTGTGATCGTCGTCGTTCAGCAAAATGACGTGAAATAATGGGAGCTGCGCCGGCTTTCGCTTCCGCGAAGGCTTAGCCTGCTGCGGCGAGGCGACCGCCACCGAATCGCTCTTTGGCTGCTTCTCCGATTCCATCGACGTGACCCGTCCAACACAAAACAGGTCCCCAACAGTACCCTACCGGGATTCATAAAATCAATAAGTTTTTGTTCGAGCCGTTACAAGGGTACATTATTCCAGTACCCAGCGGAGGTTGGCATGATCCAAAAAAAGAGGCGATTCGCGGCCCTGGCCGCACTGTTAATCGCTTTAACCGGTTTCGCGGGCGTAAGCCGAGCCTGCCTGCGCGAACTCCTCGATGCCCGCGCCATCCAATGGTCCACGTCCATCGTCCAGGCCAAACTCATCTCCATCGGCACGGCCCAAGCTCTGGACGGCCCAACAACCCGACCCGACGCCTGGACCTATCTAACCTACACCTTCCAAATCAGCGACGTCTTCGACGGCCCCGATTTAACCGCACCCATCCAAGTCATCCGTTTCCAAGGCCCGCAAGAAACTCGCAGCAATCCCTGCGGCCAAACATTCGATCAGCAGAGTCTCGGCAAAGCCTACGTCCTGATGCTGCGCTCTGAATCGGATGTCCCCTGGAGCGACCAGCCCACCGACGTCGACCCGCGCACCCCGGCACTCCACGCCCTGGGCGCCTACGTCCTCGTCCACATCGAATCGTCCGCCGATCTCGGCAAGGACGGCCTAGCCGACCTTCGGCAGCAAATCGCCGATACCCGCGCCGCCGAAGTCCAATTCAGCGCCGACCAGGCCCGTACCCAGGCCACGACCCTCGCGACAGCCGCGGACGACACCGAGGCGGATCAAGCCGAACAAGCCCTCCTGGCGATGGGAATAAAAGCCATTCCAATCATCCAAGAAGTCCAAAAAGGCGCTACCGACCTGGGTAAAACCCAATTACAGCGCGTGATTGACACCCTGGCGGTTCCCGCAATCGTCCGAGCAAAGTAATCCCCAGGAAGGCCCACGGCGCCGCCATGGGCTCCCCCCGATTCTCTCGCATCCCCTTCGCGTCCAATAACTTTCATTCTCCAGCCCCCTTTTTGCCGAAATAACCATTAAACCGAGGTGCGCAAAGTCTGCGCCCGATCGGTACGGTCTTGGAGACGCCAGCCCCATGGACTTAGCAACCCTATTTGGTTTCATCGTCGCCTGGGGCGTTGTGCTCTTCTCGATGTTCCACGCCTCCGAAGGCGCCATGGGCGCCTATTTCAAGCCCCCCGAACTCATGCTCGTCTTCGGCGGCTCGATCGGCGCGGCCATGCTCTCCATGCCCCTCCATTCCATCACCGGCGCCTTCTCCTACATGAAAAAATGGGCGCTGAACAAGGATCAGCACATCGAGCACATCATTCACGAAATGGTCCAGTACGCCGAAACCGCGCGCCGCGACGGCGTCCTCGCCCTGGAAACCGTCGCCCGCGAAGCCCCCGACGCTTTCCTACGCCGAGGACTCCAGCTAACCATCGACGGCACCGATGCCGAAATCATCGAACGCATTTTAAGAATCGAAATCGAATCCATGACCGAACGCCACAAACACGGTAAGCATCTTTTCCACACGCTGGCCAAATTCGGTCCCGGCTTCGGCCTCATGGCGACCCTCATCGCGCAGGTCGCCATGTTCCGCAACCTCGCCGGCGACGCCGGCGTCATCGGCAACGCACTGGCCATCGCCCTCACCGGAACCCTCTACGGCTGCATCCTCCAAAATCTGGTCGCCGGACCCGTTGCGGAAAAACTCACCTTCCGAAGCGCCGAAGAAGCCTTCGCCAAGGAAATCATGCTGCAGGGAATCCTCAGCATCCAGGCCGGCAACAACCCACGCGTCGTCGAAATGCAATTGATGAGCTTCCTGAGCAGCAAACAACAGGCGGCTATCCCCAAGGCGGCGTAATCCGCCTGGCCGCCAGGTCTTTTTATATTCCGAGCGTCTCGCATGGCCTCAAGCTGCAAATGCAAAAAACCCGCCGAATGCGAAGAATGTCCGGAATGGATCTTCACCTTCGCCGACCTGGTCATGCTCATGATGGGCTTCTTCGTGATCCTCTGGGTCTTGAAGCCCAACCCCGGTAAAAAAGGCGACGCCGAAAGCAATCAGGATTGGGTTAAAGTAGTCGCCGCCATCCGCGAGGCGTTCGGATACATCCCCAATCCCAACAGCAAAGACCCCGTCGACATGCAGATGATCATCAACGGCCTATCCAAAGTTAAAATGGACGGCCCCGGCAGCGGAAAAGTCCTCGAGGAGCCCAAAGGCCCTGAGGGAACCGACCCCGAAGTCACCAACATCCGCCCCGCCCGACAGGCCACCGAGGGCGGCAAGATGCTCTTCGAACGCGGCAGCGCCGACCTCTCCGCCCAAACCAAGGAAGAACTCGACGAAGTCGCCGACGTCATTCGCGGCCACCGAAACATCGTCATGGTCAAAGGCCACACCTCCCTCGACGATCTCCCCGAAGACGCCACCGCCGAAGATAAAATGGACCTTTCCCTCCGCCGAGCCCAGGCCGCCGCCAATTATCTAGTCGAAAAAGGCATTGACCCCGAGCTGTTGCGAGTCCAAGGCTGCTCGACCTTCGAGCCGCTGACCCAGCGTCAATACACCTTGGACGCCCAGCGGCTCAATCGGCGCATCGAAGTCGAAGCCACCGCGACCCTGCTCGACGAATTGCAAAAGAGTGATTCCCAAAGTGTCCCGCCCGCGGACGGGGATTCCTCAACACAAGAGCAGCCCTGAGTTTTATGATTTGGTCCGACGCTCAGAGGCCGCCGGTGCAAGCCGCGCAACCGGAGCGTGGCGGCCCAGCACGAACCAGCCGATGATTCCCGCCAGCCCAATGCCGAAGCTGAGCAACTGACCCATCGTCAGCCAACCGAAGGCGATAAATCCCAATTGCACGTCCGGCTGGCGCGTCAGTTCAATGCAGCTTCGGATCACCGCGTACCCGATCACAAACGTCGCGCCGATCTGACCGTCCCGGCGATTCTTTTTCTGTTTAAACAGCCACACGATTCCCATCAGCAGCGGACCTTCCAGCAGCGCTTCATAAATTTGCGAAGGATGTCGCGGCTGGTCGTAACCGGGGAAAATTATCGCCCAGGGCACATTCGTCGGCCGACCGACGAGCTCACCGTTGATAAAATTGGCGATCCGCCCAAAGAACAACCCAATCGGCGTAACCAGCGCCAAACAGTCCGCCACGTTCAGCGAGTCCGGCAGACTCAACTTTTTGCTCCGGCACCAGATGATCAGCACGGTGATAACGCCCACCAAACCCCCGTGAAATGCCATCCCGCCCCCTTGAATATTAATCGGCTCGTACCACGGTTCGGACACGCCCGGCGTCGGGACGTGATAAAAAATCCACCATCCGCCGCGCCCGCCGACGATCACTCCCAGAGCCAGCCACCCAATCAGATCGCTGACCCACTCCACGTTGATCCGCAGGACGCGCTGCCGCGCCAGACGCTCGAGTAAAAAAAAACCAAGGATAAATCCGACCAGATAGGCAACCCCGTACCAGCGAATCTTCAGCCTACCCACATGAAAAATCACAGGGTTGATCTGCGGATACGGGATCAGCGCGAGCGGACAAGCCATTAGATATCGAAGTACATGCAGAATTCGTACGGATGCGGGCGCTGGCGAATCGCGTCCACTTCATTCTCACGTTTGTACTTGATCCAGTAGTGAATCACGTCCGCCGTAAACGCGTCCCCCTGCAGCAGGAAATCGTGATCCGTTTCCAGCGCGTTCAGCGCCTCTTCCAACGACGAGGGCGCCGACCCAATCCCCTCATATTCCTCGGCCGTCAAATGGTAAATGTTCTTATCCATCGGCTCCCCCGGATCGATCTTGTTCTGAATCCCATCAATCGCCGCCATCACCATGGCGCTAAAAGCCAGATACGGATTACACGAACTATCCGGGCACCGGAATTCAATCCGCTTGGTCTTCGGCTTCTCGCTGTACATCGGAATGCGAATCGCCGCTGACCGATTTCGGCTGCTATAGACGAGATTCACCGGCGCTTCATATCCCGGAACCAGCCGCTTGTAACTATTCGTCGTTGGGTTGCACAGGGCGCATAGCGCCGCCGCATGTTTCAAAATCCCGCCAATGGCATACAACCCAAGTTGGCTCAACCCCGCATACTTATTCCCCGCAAACAGGGGCTTATCCCCCTTCCAGAGCGAAAAATGCACGTGCATCCCCGACCCATTATCCTGAAACAGCGGCTTGGGCATGAACGTAACGACTTTCCCATGCCGAGCCGCCACATTTTTACACGTGTATTTATAAAGCAT
>Ga0181531_10003070_pt1 | contig 10313 bp, 7 predicted proteins | sample PEATcosm2014_Bin_38_FD_119743 | JGI IMG/M metagenome (GOLD analysis project Ga0181531, IMG submission 119743) | Peatland microbial communities from MTU Mesocosm Facility, Houghton, MI, USA - PEATcosm2014_Bin11_10_metaG | ecosystem: Environmental > Terrestrial > Soil > Wetlands > Peat | place... | reverse complement strand
TTTATTAAGAAACTAGAGCAAAATTAGCAGAAGTGAGATGCTGACCCAAAGTGTTCCTACATTAGGATCAACGTCATCGTTGTTCTTTTCATTAAAATCTGTAGCCAGAGCAATGGAACGGGCCCAACACGCCATTAACTTCTTGTATAGTGTGTTCACGCCAGCGATACTTAGGGTAGTTTCCTTTGGTGCTTTGAGAAGATGCTTTACCAACTCAAGCAATGGAAGTCCCAGGGCATTCTCGACTCTGTGAGAGAGAGACCTTACTACTAAATAATGCGCCTCACTGATATCATTGCCGTCTTGCAATGGGGCGCACAGCTTGTCGACGCGATCCATATAAATATTGATGAGTCGAAGGTACGCGTCAAGTAAGGCGCGAGACGGTTCGTCGTTCATGTAACATAGCCTCCCGAAATGATCCTTGTAAGTGTTCACTATATAAAAATCAGCAGGCCGCGGTCAAAATTGGCTGGCTAGGCTTACAAGTAAGACGAGTTAGGATAGAGTCGATCTCCACCTCGAGTGTATCCTCGTCATCTAGGGGCATGCTAACAAGGATTAGATCGGAGAGGGCGTTGAGCGCGGAGCATATGAGAGCCATCTGGTTTGCCCTGTTCACCATGATTATTTCCTGTAGCTGATGTTCCTGCATGATTTGCTTGCTGGCTCCTTCAAGCGCATGAGCTTGGTCTCGAATTTCGTCTGTAATTTGTAGATATTGCTGGAAAAGCTTGTGAACGAAGTCTCTGTGCCACAACTGCAAAGGCTGATAGGCTGCCCGCTCATCAGGATGCGTCAGAATAAAGCGCGCCAGTTGCTGCCAGGCTCTTAGGTTGATCAGACACGCCTCCTTATGTGAATCGTCAGCAGTGATGAGGTCTTGGATCAGAGCAGGTGGTGGTCGATACTGTGACGGTGCTGCCCAATAGAGTGTGCAGAGAAGATCGTGATGGTTCCGCAAGGAAGCCAAATCTCGTTGATGGATGGGTTTCTCTTTGGGGTACTGCCTATTGTGGTTTGGCATCAAACGAGCAACCAGATTCCGAATACTCTTGCCCTCGCCAACTTGTCGGAAATGCTTGATTGCGAGAGCGACGATCTTGAGAAAGATATGGAAGCAACGGTCCTCAGGTTCAAGCCATAAGTGAGGCTCCGTGTCGAGTTCTTGCAAGAAGTGTGGCGAATCGTAGGCCTCCTCGTTGCGTAGATTTGAGAGACTGTGGGAGCCAAAGAAGTCGAACAAAGTACCAATCACTCCACTGCAGTTCCACCAGCCCCATTCGACCATCAGATAATGACAGCGACTAACAACTGATCGGCAGTAATCATTGAACCCAGGTGACTGCCTCTGGTTCGAAGAATATAGTACAAAGATCCTCTTCAGCATCTGTTGTGGTAAGGACCAGTTGTCAAATGAGGCTTTTTGTCTTTGGTCCCCGATCACAACGCCAAATTCGTCGAACTCGCACAAGGGAAGAACAGAATAGATGGAGTACCACAGCTCCTCCATCATCCGAGCATCACTGATGTCCTTCATGCTAGTACCTATCAATTGCGAGTTTGTAACATCCCAAAATGATCCTCTTGGGACACGTGCAACGTCCAGGACCTTCATGACAATCACCCAGGCTTGGGCTAGAAATTCATCGCTATTTATTCCTCTTTCTCTGATCGAGACATATTGCAGATCATCATAAAGCTTACGAATTCGATCCAAACCTTGGGATAAGAGAGCCTTAACGCAAAGGGCAGCGAATTTCTTCAACAAATATTCCAGCTTGTGAGTCAATGATTCCTCATGCTGCGCGCGAGCAATTCGAAGAAGTTCTAACAGAAGAAGGGTGGTCATGGACGTGACTTCGATCCCAGATCTGGCTTCTACACTTTTGGAACTGTCCTCTATACCCTCGAGACGAGACGAAAGGTCTTGCAAGATTTCGGCCATCCGACACAAGAAGTTCTTCACGTCACCATAATCAACAAAGCTTAGATGATGATGCACATACTCCAATACAAAGCTGACAACACCAACGGCATCGACTGTGGATGGAGATGATAAAGGCGGAGTCTGACCGACGAGCTTATCCACAAGCCAGTCAAAGCTCACGCCTACCTCAGACGACACATCTTCAGTCCATTGACCCCAGCTGAAAGTTTTCCCAGCAAGCATCAAAGACGTGTGAGGGCGGATAATCCCGAGATGCAGTTCTCTGGTACCCTGGATTGCCTCAGAAAGGCGACCACTTCCGATAAAAGTATTCTCGTGGAAGAAGACACCAGGCTGCAGCGGGAAGATATCAAAATGGAGAGGATAGTGGGCTCCGAACTTGGCTAAACCTAACAATTTACGACCTTCGACAGGGGCTTCGACAGGGGCAACGCCAGGCGGACAAGCTGACACAAGGGTATCCAAGATCAAAGGATTGCTAGGCTGTCGATATACTGCGGCACCTGCATCTAGTCTTTGTGGCGACCGCTTCTTGCGCCTGGATTTATTGTGGACATGATCGTTGGGACGCTGAGACGTTATCCCCGATTCCACGTTATGAAAGACATTCTTTGCCTCAATGGAAGGGGGGGCTACATCCTCATCTGCGAGAAAGCGATTGAGCTGAAGGTTGGCCTGCAGCACAGGTCGCTTACGCGCAACCCTAAAAAGAGCATCTAGAGTCTTCTTTGTGGACCTGAAAGCAGTGGCTAGATGCCGCTGAGAATGTTCTACCTCAGATGATTCGAGTTGGGCAAATCGCGCCGCAGGAGGAATATAGCGAGGTCTCACCTTTGGATGCCCTGCCAGTTTCGAAGTATGGTCTTGCCTCAAGGATATGTTGGGCTGTTGAGTCGTTGATTGTTCCCTGGTTACAAATTCATTCATCGACTGCTGCTTACATCTCGAGATGAAGAGCTTCCGTCGAAGTCTCAAAGCTCCGATATTTGAGATTTGTGTACGTGGTCTCATCTTAGGCATCGGGGGTTGAAGTATCGTTTGACTGTTGCCTCGGATTTCCCTCAAGGGGCGTCCCAGATGGTGAAGACTCTCAATGGAGGACTTGGGATGAATTCTGCCTTGTCTCCAATCTTCTAATACCGACTGTGCATCATGAGTATCTTCACGATTGGCTAAGCGAATGAATTTCCTGGAAGGACTTTGCTTGCCCTGCCCAATCCTAGATCGTGCAGTACGAGCAGCGATCTTAATGAATTGGGGTAAACCCCCTATATCATTGCTAGGGACATCGGCAACATCAAGGATACTTAGTCGCGGCGGGGTGAGCTTTCTCGCGAGGCTTAGTTGATTATCATCATGCCTACGAGGCGCGGATGCAGACTTCCTTGCTTGTCTTGCGGGTTTAGTTCGAAAAGCAGCCTGTCGAGGTTGTTTAAGATGTTCGGTGTTTTCGAGTCGACGCGTGTGTGATCCATTGATCGCCCAAGACGATGTTCTCGAACCAACACGTTTTCTTTTGCGCTGTTGCGTTCTAGAGCTTGTTGAATGCCGCTTGCGGGGTGGCAGCATAGCATCAATCCTATCATCCTCTTCCGCGAGCCCTAGTCGAGATTGGCTGAACAGGCTGTCCAGCGGTGAGGACTCTTCGAAAATGAAACCACTTTCTCTATTCTCCTCGTCATCTTCGTTAGAATCATCCGAAAGGAATTCAAATCCAGGGACAGCCGAACTTGACGGGCTTTGAGCAAGCCCAGACACCTTGGGAAGTGCAACACCACGACGGGTTAATGTCTTGATAGGCGAAATACTTAAGCTGTCTCGATGCTTTCGACTTGGAGCTTGCGGGTTCTTTTGCTGATAATCCAATCGGAGATGGGAAGCTGGTAATACACCACGAATTTTCTTGCTCACTTTACGGATCTGGATCTCTTCATCCGAAGAAGAGGCCTGAGAGGACATGTCTCGTTCGCTGGCGAACCGGTCGTCAGAATCGGAATCCACTGCTATCAAGATTGGCTTTGTAACGCTAGTTGCTGGCGTTGAAAGGTCTACAGGTCTCTGAAGATTGGGTCCACTCTGAGTTAAGCGAGTATGGGTTGACTGCTCTGGTGATCTTGATCTCGCTTGAGACATGGAAGATACAGGATGCCGTGACGTATCTGGGAATGGAGAACGAGTTGCAGGTGGCGAGGCGGGAACATGAAAGACGCTGCTCGAAGTGGCGTTGCGAATTCCATTTCCTGTGAATTGAGTTTGAACCCTGGACAATATATGGCGTTTCGTTTTAGTTGAGTAGGGTTTGATCCTCCGGCTGGAACCAACTTGGGGTGGCAACGGCAGTCGAGTTGAAAGTAACTCATCAATATCAGGGAATTCTTCGTCATCTTCGTCTTCATCATCATCATTTTTTTGGATAGATTCGTCGTTCTCTTCTTCATTAGCGACGTCTTGCTCTGATGGCTTCTGGGGGGATGAGAGCAAAGGATTCCAGTCGAAATCCATTGGCTGGCTGTCACCCATTTCCGTAGCACCCTGCGAATATCTTTCCTGGGAATCGAGTTCCGGGCAAGCTGTGTGCCGAGGCGTGTGCTGCGCTTCTTCCTGGGAAAGCGCGATCCTCATTGGTGCAATACCACGGGCTTTCAATGTTTGCCGATACTTTTCCTGCTCCATCATGTATGGGTGGAGTTGGATTGGATTCCTCTGCCGCAGAGAACGTCCAGTGTAAGTGGTCGTTGCCAGGGCTTGAACATTCGCCACACAATAGTCGGCGAACATTAACGCTTCTTGAGTTCTGTCCTGAGGAGGGGTTGACGTTCTGCGACTGGTAGAAGCATTTGGTGGTAGGCTAAACTGACTTCCTGGAAGAGAAGAGAGGATGCTTGAAGTTGGCGATGTGATTTGCACATAGCTTCTGGATATCTGGTCCCCTGCTGGTGCTCCACGCTCAAATTTAGAAACTGCTTCGTCTCCTTGCTCGGGAACATCGTCATCCTCAGGTTCCCAAAAGGCCTTTGGGACTTTAAATGTGTTCGGGGAATGTGGAGAGGAGTCTGAAGCGGTATGGTGTCCATCAACATGGGGGTTCGCAGACTTCTCCAACTCTGAGGCAAGGAGGGGTACAGGCAGAGACTGTGCAAAAAGGTTGTCTTGTGCTACAGGCGGAGCTGTACGGGAACCCCCCAAGTTATTCTCTTTCAAGTCCTCTCCTCCTTCGATGATGCTGCAGGTCTCGATAACATTTTCGAAGCTGGGAGGACCGGCATTTCGTTCTTCGTTATCTGAATGGGGGTTACTGGCAGTGCTCTGGCTGTCGAGGGAATCTTCATCGTCCGAGTCTGGAACCACCCCTTTCTCCTTCCAGTTTGCCATGGGTTTCGAATAGCATGCTAATATATGCTGAACGGATATGCGACGTCTGGACGCTGAACCGATGACTTCCTCTGAATTCTGTGCACATTCAGCCAAACCTCACGCGACTTGTGCAGTGGACGACGCGACTCGGCTCGGTTTAAGCTTCCTAATGTATCGTAGTGGGGTTTGTTGGAAGAGGGGAAGGTGCAACCGAACTTTTGCCGACCGAAATTCCCTCCCAGGTTATCTCAACAATAGAGTACAGCACATAAAATCTGCAACAACCCAAGACCTGCGGAAGGACAATGAGTAAAGTCCGCGGTGTATTCCCACTGTTTCTGGCAACCGCCTTTGGAATTGTTAATGGTAAGTTGTTTAATAACCTTAACATGCACGAGACAAGTTGATGGGCTCACAAAGACTCTACCTCTAGGGATCTGGGTATTTCAGCCACTTCTCGCTGCACAGCAAGAAGGGAAAAAAGATCAGACAAAGTTGTAATCCATCGTCATATACGATGGAAATAATACTAACCATTTAAGCAGGGAAACTCCAGATGTTACCAACCAACCCGAAGCAAGCGATGTTAAAATCATACGAGAGGCTGAGGTAGCAGCAAGTCGAAGCTCAGCAACTGAATCTGCCTTAAAGCCCACTGGAACGCCGATGAGCTCTTGGTGGCCGAGGATGAATCTCTGGTCTAAAGCAGAGAGTTTTGGGAACAAGGAATCTAAAGACGATCCTCCTTCAATCGAACCAACCCAAAAAGGGAACCAAGGAAAGGAGAACATTTGATTGAGTTTGGGTCAAAACCTTGTGCAGCGGTACATCATCGAACCTGGCGGATATATGGTGGATCGTTTGTGCTGGACTTTAAAGAGGCAATCTCGGGATATTGCTTTAGACGCTGAGGATGCTGCCGCTTTTTGATTATTCGCCGTTAGAATTGAGCAGCGAATTGCCATAGTTTAACTCGAATATAACCACCTCAAGAGCGGAGGCTGAGACACTACTGCATGAACAGTAGAAGAATCGACTAGCCAAGAACTGGAGGCCTCGTTTCTCGTCGAGGGAGGCTCAAATATTGAAATATGTACTACCCCTACGGACAAATCAAGCATCTGGCCTTGTTAAAAGCTCCAAAATGCTGCCCAAACGGGATTACAAAGTTTTCTATTCATTTCAAGTGCATGTTCAGTCCCAACTACTTGTGGAAAGATTGCCCTTGCTACTTCCCTTGATGTTTTGTAAAAAAATTCTTGCAATTGATACTTAGAAATGTAGTCATTTCTATGAGTTTGACTTTCCATCACGTCTCAATCTTAATGATGAATTATCTTGTTACTCAAACTGAGAATTGCACTTATCTCTTCAAGTCGCTTCTTGCATTGTGTTAATAATTGATTAGAGGGAAGGAATCACGGTCGCGGAATGGCTAAAATCTTGCAAGGACCTCAGACATTCCTCTTCTTTTCCTTTTGAAGCATCGAATTCTTGGCAAGCAATCGCACTGTTGAAACAGTTGAATCTTCTGGTATATGTGGGCATTGTTGACTATTGTGATTTCCGAGACCATTCCGGACAATAATAATATCTCACTTGCTCCCTTCCCCTTTTCAATTGAGCTGGAGCTCGTTTCCACACACGTGACAACTTTCGAAAAGTGGGTCTCCATGCGCGGCACGGACCTCATCGATCCCTCCTCAGCCCCTCTGCTCTGGGGTTCTTATCTCAATACCTCTGCAGACTTGTCACGGGGATTTCTTGAGCACGCGCTCAAGCATTCCTACCATGGCTCCTTCAGGCGGAAAAGATGAATCTGCTCGAGAGCATCAGTCGGATCTCAGTGCAATTCTATCAACTGAGGAGCGAGTCGAATTAACCCTCTTGATCGCAAACATCACGGAGCTCATGCGCAAGCATATTACTGATACTTTCGATGCCTCAATTACCTCTGCAAAGAAACCGCAGCAAGCTCTGCATATTACCGACAAAAACCCAAACATTGACGAGAGTAAGCGTGAGAAGCGCGAGAAGGAATTGTCTGCTCCAAAGATGCTGGAATTGAGGAATGCATCTCTAGAATTTTTTGACAAATGGCGAGAATCTGTTATTTCGAGGGTTGGTGCAGTGGTAAATAATCCTAATGAAATTGTCGAAGAACAGAAGGAGAAGGCTACAGTTTCAGATACCCTAGATTCTTCTGCGCCTGCGGAGCCCAAAGTTCTTCGTAAGTCCTCCGGGGACGTTATATTGACCTAGTCATTTTCAAACATTCAACAGAACTTGCCTAATCCGTGAAATAGGGTCAAATACCAATATCGAAGAGGCCGATGCTGCCCTAATCGAATTGTACCCTCCAACTTCAACCGCTCTCTATGCCTTGCCAAGAGATCGACGAATACTCCTTCTACACGCTATGCTACTACTTTTATTATCTCTCGAGCACTACATTGCACATTCTCGAATCCTTCTCCTCCATATTTCATCCTCTCTCCACCTTCCCTTACACATCCTCGCTGAAGATGAAGTCAAGGTTGCCCAAGGACTTCTTGAAGCAGCAAAGCACATGTCAGGAAGTGAGGAAGCGCAAAAACGAACTGACGAGAACAAAGTGGCACGAAGATGGAAGGTTGGACTTGCAGGTGTGGCGGGTGCAGCAGTTATTGGTGTCACTGGCGGACTTGCAGCACCATTGGTTGCGGGCGCTATTGGAACAATTATGGGAGGCCTGGGACTCGGTGCCACGACAGCAGCAGGGCTGCTTGGAGCCTTGGCTGAAAGTGGCGTCATTGTAGGCAGCTTGTTCGGAGCATATGGTGGGAGAATGACTGGAAAGATGATGGATGCATACGCCAAAGAGGTCGAGGACTTCGCATTCTTACCTTTGAAAGGCTCCCGGCATCACGAACAGCTGCCCATGGATAGACGGCTAAGAGTTACCGTGGGTATAAGTGGTTGGCTTACCCAGAAAGAAGATATAATAACTCCTTGGCGTGCTCTGGGACGCCAGAGTGAAGTTTTCGCTTTGAGGTGGGAATTGGAAGCTCTCACGAAGTTAGGCAGTTCTATGGAGTCTGTTGTGAAGAGTGCTGCCTGGACTGTCGCCAAGAAGGAAATTATTGCCCGAACGATATTCGCAAGCTTGATGGATGCCCTCTGGCCGGTTGCATTACTGAAGGTTTCGAAGGTCGTGGATAATCCATTCTCTGTCGCCAAAAACCGAGCAGACAAGGCGGGTCTGATCCTGGCAGATGCTCTCATCAACAAAGCCCAGGGAGAGAGGCCCGTGACGCTGATCGGATATTCATTGGGGGCTAGGCTCATCTATTCTTGTCTGTTGAGTCTTGCAGAGCGCCGAGCCTTTGGCTTAGTGGAATCAGCAGTCCTGATAGGAACTCCTGCCCCATCAGATGCTGCTGATTGGCGAGCAATGAGAAGTGTTGTCGCGGGTCGCCTCATCAACGTTTATTCTGAGAATGACTACATTCTGGCATTCTTGTATCGAACAAGTGCTATTCAATACGGCGTTGCAGGCTTACAAGAAGCTCAAGATGTCAAGGGGATAGAAAACATCAATGTTTCAGAGATGGTGAGTGGTCATTTGCGTTACCAGTATCTTGTGGGCGCCATTTTAGAGAAAATTGGCTTCGAAGATATTGATGTCGACGAAGTTGCGAAGGAAGAGGAGACGCTGGCACTACTCGAGGAGGAGGAGAAAAAAGAGCAAGAGAAGAAGGGAGGGGAGAAGGTGGATCCAGATGCTGAAGCGGCCGAAATGGAAAAAGAAGTGAAGAAGAAAACGGATCAAACACTAATGCAGAGAGCCGCAGAGAAGTTGCATCTGGGGAAGTGACCGATACACGACGGAACGAGGCATGATACCAATGATAAACCAATTCAAATGCTATTATTGCGGCCTTAAGAATATTCTGGGTTAGTAACAGTAGTCTTCTACAATTTCGCATCTTACACTCTATATACTATGTCCTAGGATAACATTATTCCTTCCCACTCCTAACAACAAAAAACTTCCCCCCAGCCAACTCAACTTTCTCTCCCGCCGTTCCAAGGACGTCCCAATCTTCCACGCCCTTAGTATCTACCGCCTCCCCCCTCTTCCTCCTGGGCCTCTTATTCCGCCCCTTGATCTCCTCCTTCTCAAACGCCTCCTCCAATTCCTTCATCCCAATCGTAATATCCTTAATCCCTTCCTCTGTCTCATCCCTAATACTCTGCAGCGGCTCTACACCCTCCGTATCCACTTTCTGAATATCTTTTACGAAATGTAGTTGTGAATGTAATGTTTTTAACATTTCAGCTTCTTCTTCCGGTGATTTTGGGAGTGGAAGAGCCGAGAGACGGAGGAGATGGTGCAGCTTTGCGGGTGTGATTTCTTCTGACGGCGAGGCTTCGGGGTCAGGGAGTAGGGAGCGAACAGACCAGGTGGGTTTCGAGAGCAGGGCATCGATGTCAACGAGGTCTTTGCGAGGAGGTTCAGAGCTGTATTTGCGGGTCGAGGCCGTGAAGGCTCGTTTCTGGACACGTATGATGCTTTGGAGCGAAGCGCGACAGCGCGCACATATAAATCCGGACATTTCGAACCTTGCATTTGGTCACTCGGACTCTCAATTGTCTTCGTTGCGCCATCTCTGCAACTTCCGGTTGATGATGAAGCTCAGGAACGGCGCTAAGGTTAGCGAAGCAGCTGTAGGCGACTGCGTCAGAGCAAGACTTGGGGTCACTTACTGGAACCCTTTTGGACACATGTCAAACTCCAAACTCAACCACAACTTCAACTCATACATATTGAACAGATACCCTGTTGCATAAAGTCTCCAGAGCTCTTAATAGCACAGAAAATATGGCGCAGGATCCCCGCGCTATCATGCAAAAGGTGGGCATTCTACCCCGCCATCCGTTTCTCGATAAGCTGGAACCTAACATCTATCCAGGCAGACAGAGCTGCGGCCGGTGCTGGGGGCGGATTCAGTCTGTTCGGAGGACG
>Ga0181531_10003069_pt1 | contig 10313 bp, 10 predicted proteins | sample PEATcosm2014_Bin_38_FD_119743 | JGI IMG/M metagenome (GOLD analysis project Ga0181531, IMG submission 119743) | Peatland microbial communities from MTU Mesocosm Facility, Houghton, MI, USA - PEATcosm2014_Bin11_10_metaG | ecosystem: Environmental > Terrestrial > Soil > Wetlands > Peat | place... | reverse complement strand
GGCAGCCAGCACCTGGAACTGCCCGGACGGCCGACCGCCAACCCCTGGCTGCAATCCTTTGCCTGGATTCGCCAGAACACCCCAACCGGCGCTTACTTCGCACTCGATCCTCAATACATGGCTGCCCCAGGCGAGGACTATCACAGCTTCCGCGCGCTGGCCGAGCGAAGTCAGTTGGCCGATGCCATCAAGGACACGGCGGTTGTGACCCAGGTTCCCGAGCTGGGACCGGAGTGGGCGAAGCAGGTTGATGCCCAGCAAGGCTGGCAAAGCTTCCAGCTTGCCGACTTCGAGCGCCTGAAGTCGGAGTTCGGCGTGGACTGGGTGCTGGTCTCTTATCCGCACCAACCCGCGGGCCTGGCCTGCCACTGGCACAATGACAGCCTCACAGTCTGCCGGGTGCCGTAGAAACAGTGAACAGTGGTCAGTGAACAGTGAACAGCTTCAGTGCACCGGTCGCAGGACCTCGCAGCTTGGGTCACGCCAACCCAGCGGTAAGGGCCGGCCCGAGGATGGGTATCTGCTAGACCCCATCTACTGTCCACTGTTCACCGTCCACTGTTCACTGACCACTGTTCACTGCTTCTGCGCTTTGCGTCTTCGAGGTGTTTCCGCGAGAATGAAGAAGTTACCCCAAACCGGCACGGAGACCGGACCATGCTCAACCTTTCCCAGCGGTTGATTCTCGGCTGTGCGCTGCTCGCCTGCCTCACGGTGGGACTAGTAGCCGCCACGCACGGCGCGCTTGCGGCCGCGGGGCAGTCCACGATCGCGTATGTCTTCGTCTTTGCCGCGTTGCTGATCGAACTGGGGACCGTCTACTTTGTGCTGCGGCCCATCCGCATGCTGGCCCGCGATGCTCACAGAATCGCCCAGGGCAACCTCGAGCACCGGGTGGAGTGGAGCAGCCGCGACGACTTCGGCATTCTCGCCACCGAGTTGAACCGGATCGCGGTCAGGCTGCGCGAACTCCGCGACTCCGAGGCCGGGCGCCGCCAAATGGAATTCCAACTCTCCGACGCCGTGCTGCAATCCATCTTCGAGCCCATCATCGTGACCGACGGCAAGGGCCACATTCTGAAAGTGAACCAGGCTGCGGCCGAGCTGCTGGGCGACGCCGCCACCGACCGCATGGCGCTCACCAATACGCCCGGTGGCGACAAGATTCTGAGCGCCATCCGTGATGCCGTCTCGATGCAAAAAGCGGTGGCTGCCGAGGACGAAGCGGCCATGCTGCCCATGCGCATCGGCAAGAAGGAACGAAGCTATCGTCTGCGCACCACCCCCATGCGCGACTCCGAAGGGCGCCTGCTGGGCACGGTCACCACGCTCGAAGACGTCACCAGTCTCCAGGATACCGACCGCTTTAAGACCCAGTTCATCTCCGTGGCCAGCCGCAAGCTGCGCGATCCGCTGCTCCAGTTGCGGCGCGGCCTCTACGCGCTGGGCCAGGGATTTGGCGGAGAATTGCGCCCCTTGCAGGCTGAATTGGTTGCCGCGGCAAGCAATGAGTCTGAGAAGCTGGACGACCTGATGGGCGACCTCATCGAAGTGGCCGAATTGGACACCGGCAAACGCGAACTGAAGCTTGAACGGCTGCGGCCGCTGCAGGCGCTCGGCGAGGCACGCGACCGCTTTTGCGACGAAGCCGCGCAGAAACGCATTCGAGTCGAGGTGCAAGCCTACGCCGACCTTTCCGTCGTGCAGGCCGACCGCAGGGCAATGCGCTCCATCCTCGACAATCTGCTCTCCAATGCCCTTCGCTACACGGCGCCGGAAGGCGAAATCCTGCTTGCCGCCGAAGAGATCAAGAGCTATGTCCAATTCACCGTGCGCGACACCGGCCGCGGCATCGAGGCGGAGCGGTTGAGCACCATCTTCGACCGCTTTAATCCATTCTCTGAGAGCGGCACCGGCCTCGGACTGGCGCTGGTGCGGCGGCTGGTCGAGTCCCTGGGCGGCCAAATCGCTGTCGAAAGCCGCCTCGGCCACGGAACCACCTTCCGGTTTACTCTTCCCGTGGCGGCGGTAGAAGCGGTCCGCCATCCCGTCGAGGTGGGCTGAGCCATGGCTGAAATCGTTCTCGAGAAGAAACAGGAGCCCGCCAAGCTCCGCATCTATATTGGGGCCGCGCCGGGGGTGGGCAAGACCTACCACATGCTCAACGACGCCTACCTGATGAAGCACCAGCAGAGCATCGATATAGTGATCGGCCTGGTCGAGTCCCACGGCCGCAAAGATACCGAAGCCCGCATTCGCGACCTCGAGATCGTGCCCCAGCGCGTGATCCCCTATCGCGGTGTCAACCTCAAAGAGATGGACGTTGACGCCATCTTGGCCCGCCGTCCCGAAACCGTGATCGTGGACGAGCTGGCTCACACCAACGTCCCCGGCAGCAAGAACAAGAAGCGCTACGAAGATGTCCTTGAGCTGCTGGATGCCGGCATCAATGTGATGACCGCCGTCAACATCCAGCACCTTGAAACGCTGAACGACGCGGTCAACCGCTCCGCCAACACCATCATCCGCGAGACCGTACCCGACAACTTCCTCAAACGCGCCGACGAGGTCGTCAACATCGACATCACCGTGGAGGAACTTCGCTCACGCCTTCGCCAGGGCAAGATCTACGCCCCCGAGAAGGTCGAGCAATCGCTGGCCAACTTCTTCCGCAAGGGCAACCTGAACATGTTGCGCGAACTGGCTCTGCGCACCACCGCCGAGCAGGTGAGCAGCCGCGCCTCGGAGTACCGCCGCACCCAGGGACTGGAGCAGGCCCCGATCCCGGAGAAGGTCATGGTCTGCCTCAGCACCCGGCCCGGCACCGAACGGCTGGTGCGTGTGGGCGCCCGCGTGGCCGGCCGTTTGGCCACCAACTGGTACGCCGTTTACGTCACCCGTCCCGATGACGACAAGGGCCACGGCGACCCCGAGGCCTACCACCGCCTCGAAGAGTACCAGCGCATGGCCCGGGACCTGGGCGCCAAAGTGGTCTCGCTTACTGACCGCAACGTCTCCGACGCCCTCATTCGCTTTGCCCAGCAGGAAAATATCTCCCATGTTATCTTCGGCCAGTCGGCTCGCTCGCGCTGGGATATCCTGCTGCGCGGTTCGGTACTCAATCGCTTCCTCTCCGAGGTCCGCGACGTCAGCGTGCAAGTTGTCCCCATGCTGAAGCCCTTGCGCCGGGCTTAGAGCGTCTTCGGATTTATTGAAGGCTTCCGTGCCCCATCCATTCCGCGTCTTTCTGCGGAATGGGGGGGATACCTACAAAATTCCGGACTACACAATTCCCGAAAATGCTCTGAGCCACCCCTACTCGCAAAAGACGCGCACCTTGGTGTTGTCTTCCTTGGCATCGACGTCCACCGTCAGGTCTTCCAGGTGGTCGATCAGCTCGGTAAGGTTCTCCGGCTTGATCTGCGACAGGGTCAGCGGGACACCGTGTCGGCTCAGGGCCTCGTCCAACTGCTCGTGGGCCTGGGCCGGGATCAAAGCCGCCAGCCGGACGCCCGCATAAAGCAGTTGCATCGGTACGCGAACATTGACCGTGGTCGGATTGCCATGCTCGCTGGCTTCCACCAGCACCCGCAGGTACTTCGCCTTTGTCTTCAGCTTTGGCGCCGTGTCTTCGCCGCGGGCGCCGGTGGTTGCGGATGGCGGATCTTCCAGCGCGGCAATCAGCCGCTCGGCTTCGTCCGCGGTTACCTTCCCCGCGGCCAGCATTTCCAGGATTTGACGTCGATTCTCGTTCATAGCATTCCTCCCAACAGTTGGTTCACCAGCGACAAGGCATGACCGAGAGAGACCAGACTCCCCGGCAGCAGCGCATGGGCGATGTGCATCCACCCCGCCAGACCTTGATGCGAATTGAATTGTGCCGGCAAGGCAAGGGCCATGCAGGCGGCCAACACCCATAGGCTTTCCCGCCCTTCGTTCCAGGCGATCAAAAGCCGTTCCGCCTCGGCAGGCGTAATGCGTCCCAGAGCAACGAGGTGCAGAATGGCGCAGCGGTCGGTTGGCATGGTTGCCTCTACAGGATGCGAACCACAACCTGGTTGCCCTGGCTGCTGACGTGGACATGGGTTCCGGGCAGGCTGCACGAGATAGCCCAAAAAGCCGCGATGGCGCGCCAGGGGTTGATCCGGCCGGCCAGGCAAACCCCCAGCACAACCAGAAGGATGAGCGGCGACAGCAACACCAGGGGAATCCACAGCAGGAAGAGCGGAAGCCAGAGCCGGAATCCCCGCCAATGCGGGTTGCAGACATGAATGAAGGCAACGTTCGGAGTCACTTCAGAGCCTCCAATGCGCGGATCGCCTCTGCGGCGCTAATCTCGCCACTTTTGAGCCGCTCCAGCACCTCCGCGCGGGATGGAGACGGGTTGGTATCGATGAATTGCAACTGCCCGGAGATGCGGTTGAGCCGCGCCTTGATCGTCGGATAGCTCACCCCGAAGACCTGCTCCATCTCCTTGATGGAGCCGTGCGAGCGGAGAAAGGCAACGACAAAAACCTGGTCTTCCAGGCTCAGCCGGGCCAGCTCGGGCAGCACAAACTCCCCTTCGATGGCGATCTGCTTCTCAGCCAGCCGAACCCGCTCAACCACCAGCGGCGACCCCTGGGCCATGCGCAGGAGGTCCTGCCAATCGGAAGCGGGTTTGGAGTCTTGTGCCATTTGTACGAAACCGGCTTTCTTGAATACATCCTGAACAATAATCAGTTTAATTAAGTATGTCAATATGTTTTCTTAATTTTTTCAATTTTCCGCTGAGAACCCAACTCTGAACTCCCGATTCCTCCCAACCCGCGTTGCAATTCCCCTGTCGTTGAGCCTGCGGCAGGCCCGGGCATCGGCATTCATCGGCACACAGCACCCTTGGAGAGAGCAGCATCCCTGCCCCTGTGGTAGTTTTGAAGCAGCGGCCTTGAACGAGCTCGTAGCTCAGTAGGTAGAGCAACGCCCTTTTAAGGCGTGGGTCCTGGGTTCGATCCCCAGCGAGCTCACCACTCATAATAAACGACTTAATCTGATATGGGTGGACATCCAAAAGGGCTGCTGTGAAACGAAAGTGATACACACACATCCTTCGCTGAAATTCAGTTGACTCAAAATGCGGGTCGGTGTGTTGCACTGAATTGCAAGCGCTCGCATTGAATCGCACTCCACTTTCATTCCGCTCCGGGTTGTGCGGAGAAGCTGCAGCAAGGTCGTCACGGTTCCCTGGTACACGACATCCCGCATTGGCTACACGTATAGCTGGTGAAGACATCGAGCCGCCTCAGAGCGCTCGATTGCGCCCTTGCATCGCGATATTGGTTTCGCGGAATCTGAAGGGTCAGAACGTGGCGAAATTGACCATGATGTCTCTCTGCGCGGCAATCGGCTGGCCCTTTTTGGTGGCCGGCAGGAACTTGTAACGCCAGACCGCAGCCGCGGCCTTTTCATCCAATCCGAACCCGAGACCGCGCTTCACGCGAACCTCACTCGGCATACCGTCTTCGCTCACAAGCGCGGTAACGATGGCCACCTGTACGTATGGATGTTTTGCAAAGGGGTCTGCGAAATCCGCGTCAACCGTATGGATCGGAAAGGGAGGTGTGTATGGTAACGGGTTGTGATGCTTGTCCTCCAACTGCGATTCGCTCGGCGGAGGAAGATCCCTCTCAGTGATGAGGACCTGCGGAACGGCCTGGCTGCGATTGGCGTGAAAGACAACTCTTACGTCAATCCAGACTGGTACCGGCTTGTTCCCCAATTTACCGGGCTCAAACTTCGATTGCTTTACAGCGGCAATGGCAGCTTGGTCGAATGCCTCACCGTGCCGATGCAGGACTTGAATGTGCTCAAGGTTTCCGTTGGCGTCAACGATCATGGCAAGAACGGTCATTCCCTGAAGTCCCTTAGCGGATACCGCGTCGGGATACGGCACCGAAACGGTTCGTACCAATTTGGGCGCGGTGACCTCGGGTCCCACATAGTACACGCCATCCGGATCGGGCGCCTGATGAACCTCCTGACTCAGGGAAGCCGCATTGGCCGCAGCCACGCAAGTTGTGGTCAGCGCCAAAAGCGCAAATGCTGCTTTTGTTTGCGGCATTCCATTCTCCTATCTATCTTCGTTGACTCCGAGGCGGGCTCGGCTGTTTCTTGCGGCCGGCGAATCCTGGCTCTACTCTGTGGCGCAAGCATTCCTTACTCCCCGGGGGGGTCTGATTAGGGTAGCCATGTTGGCTAGAAGTCATGTTAGAGACAAGATGATAAGCATTTCGTAAGGAAAGCGATAAGTGAGGCGGTCTCCTCACGCCGACAGTTCAGGATTGAAGAGGCTCTGGAGGAGTCGACCTTGCCTTGGAGATACTTATCACAAGCACCTTATGTCTCCATCATTTAATCCTTATAACTTTGTTCAAAACACATATAGGATCTTTACGGCCTGCCCCTTAATGTTCAGAGACTAATAGGCCTCTGCCTGTAAGTCGAGCAGATGCGACCAATGTTTGAGGATGATGTTCCTGGGGGGTATTCAAGGCATGAATTTGGACAGATAATCAAGTCTTTGTTCTTCACTCTTTCTTAGGCCCTGATGCTTTCACGACCGTGCAGGCAAGCCTGCCGGGTCGCGGGGAAGTTCTGTCTCGCGCGGATGTTTCTTTTCGCCGGAACTTCCGATCAACGCCCGCCGGATCACGTTGCGGCCTTTGAAAGTGCACGATTTCGCTGAATGCCGACGATTACGAGATATCGAAAGAATTCACTACGCTCTTTTGTGAGACTCTTCATGCGTCCCTCATGCCAATCGAATGATACTCGGGGAATCGTTGGTGAACTAATCAGACTCCGGGCTACTTTCTCTTCATAGAGATAGGGGCCTCGGGAAAACTGCGCAATAGCTTGCAGCGCGCCTTGGACTTACATAACTCCTTGTAATTTCTTTGCGACTCCTTTATGTCGCTTCGCATAAGAATTGGGATGAGGAGGGTTGGGAACTCAAGCCATCCATTCCTCGAGGAGAGCCAACGCTTCTTAACCCGGCGACGCCGAGCGTCGTGGAGATCAGATCCCTATGAAAAGAAGATTTCGGACGGCCATCACATTAGGAGCTGCAATCTGCGCGTTTGCGTTGCAGGTTGCCTGTCAGGCGCAAAGCCCGACATTGAACACCGACAAGAAGTCCGCAGCGCCAGCGTCTACAGGCGCGGTTCAAACGGCGCGAGTTGATTTCGCGTCGCTGGAAGGCCCGGGGGCGGGTTCCGGCACGCCGGCTAGTGAAACGGCGGCTCCGGCCGCGGCCACTCCCTCGGCAAGCGCGATCGCTAACCCATCCGCGCCTGACGCCACAGCGAGCATTGCGGCTCCGCTCAGCAATGAAGCGGTCATCAAGGAGCTCGCGGAGATGAAGGCGCGCATTGCACAGCTTGAAGCCGAGCTGAAGGCGAGTAACGGTTCGGACGCCGCGAAGGCGGAAAGTGACGCAAACGCGTTGCGTTCGGCCGAGGCGGGCGACGGCGGCGGCTCGATGACGCCAGGTCAAGCGGCGGCAGCGCCTCCGCCAGCAGCGGCTCCCGCACCACCAGAGATCAGCGCGGAGAGATTGACCAAGGAGGCGCCGTTCCCCGGCGATTGGACCTGGCTGAACAGCAACGGGCACGCCGTGGACAGCCCGATGAGCACCAAGTACTTCACGCCGGAGTTCCGCGCAGACGCGAATTACATCCTCGACTATAACCACCCCGGGGACGACACCATGGGCGGCGCGACGGAGAGCTTCCGCTCCGATGAGTGGCAGCTTGAGCAGGTCAGCATCGGCGGCGACATCCGTATCGACAACGTGCGGGGACGCATTCTTACCATGGACGGACTGTTTGCCACGACGACGCCACGCAATGATGGCAGCCCTAACCGTGGGCAGTGGGATCTGGCCGGCGCATACAAGTACATCTCGGAAGGATGGGGCGGATATCACTGGGATGTTAGCCACGGCCTCAACGTGGATGCCGGTATCTTCGTTTCTTACATCGGTCTGTTCAGCTACTACAACTTCGATAACTGGACCTATCAGCCCTCGTTCGTTTCATCCAACACGCCCTGGTTCTTCAACGGTCTTCGTATCCAGTATTTCCCGACCTCCAAGCTGAAGATCGAGCCGTGGATCATCAACGGCTGGCAATCCTATGCCCGCTACAATGGCCACGGCGGTCTGGGAGGACAGATTCTCTGGCGTCCGAAGCCCTGGCTGGACCTCGTCTTTAACAACTACGGTCTGGGTGAAGACGATGCCGGTTACCCCGGCCGCTCGCGCATCCACGCCGACTACAGCGCCCAGGTCAAGTACTACGATAAGCCCAAGGCCTTCATTGACAAGATGGCATTTACCATCACCGGCGACGCTGGCTGCGAATACGGCGGCGGACCCGCTTCATTCGCCACCTCGAATGGCACGTTCAACCCACATGGCTATTCCCCGGTGTCAGGCACCACCAATACCTACAACGGCGGAGTCAACTGCCATGCGAACAAAGATGGCAAGCCCAAGCAGTCCTTCCTAGGCTGGATGGCGTACGACCGCCTCTGGTTCAAGAAAGACCTCTACGCCATAACTCTCGGTGGTGGACAGATGAACAATCCCGGCCGTTATCTGACTCTGCTGCCGCCCATCAACGGCGCAACGGCTATCACCGGCACGCCTTACTATACGCAAAACGGCGGCGACCGCTCGGAGATGCACGACGGAACAATCAGCTTCGACTACATGCCGAGCCAGTTCATCACCTTCACGTTAGAGGAAGGGTATCGCTATTCCGATACGCCCTACTGGACCGGCAAACGCGGTGGCCTCGGCGGCAGTGGCACCGGCATCACGCCACCATTCGGGAACAACGGCTCACCGCAGTATTATGCCTGCCTCAGCGGTGCAAGCTCGGGCTTGGGCTATGGCACGCCGCTGACGCAAGTCAATACTGCCTGCGGCGGTTCAGGAACCTGGACCAGCATGACCGCCGCCAACAACGCAATCTGGTGGCCTGACCTGGCCACCAACCAAACCACCACCACGCTTGCGATCAAGGTCAGGTTTTAGCCGCAGAGTCAAGCCAGGTCTGGTCTTTAAAAGGGAGGCCAGACCTGCTAACTCAACGAACCTCGATTACTACGATTTCTTGAGGGACCGATTATGCAGGCCTGATATCAATTGACGCACACTTGAAGAATCACTCTTGAATCTTGCAGGCAACGGCAGCGGAGTCGCGTAAGTCTCCGGTGCTGTTCAAGGGCAACAACAAAGTCTGCACAGCAGCCACCTCACAGCGCATAAATGCTGACACATACTCACCAGAGCGAAAGTGAAATGCAAAGGTAAACAGTGATGGAGTTGGCTCTCAATCTCGGCTGGACGTCGATGGCCACAGCGATGTGCTGGCTGTGGGTTCGCTATGCGCGGCGCGAGGGCCATGGACGCTTGGCGCAAGTCGTCTCCCTGGGGTTAGTCCTCGTCATCATGTTTGCCGTCATCACGATGTATGACGACATGGCGATGGCGCAGAATCCCGCCGAGACACGGTGTTTCCAGCGCGAGGACGATTTAGGCGCGCATGCGCACGCCCCATTTCATCCGGTCGTGGCATCGATTCCCACGCCTGCCGCAGGGCTTCCTTTCAACACGTGTCGCTTTGCTGTGCCGGGTAGTCTTCTTATCCCGACTGTGAAGGTTCCCGTTCTCTCCTCCATTCGGAATCGGCCCCCTCCCGCGGCCTGACCCTCTCCTCTCGTTCGGTCGAACTCCAGACTGGTTCACTTCCTACATCTGCTGCGCGAAGCAATGCGCAGAGGCTGCTTCAGAAAGAGACTTGTTCCTCAATCCGGCTATGTTGACAACGGCTACCGCTATTTGAAGGTATCTGGGCGTACAGATGGTCGAAAGGCACAAGGGGGGCGGGAATCATCATGAAAAGCAAAGCTATGGGATTTGCACTGTTGCCGATCGTGCTAAGCGCATCTCTGGCCATCAGTGGCTGCAAGAGCGAAAAAGTCAATGCAGACGCTGAGGCTCCGCCACCGGCAAAGGTGATATCCGGAGTGGACGTCTCCCTTTTCGCGGTCGATCATCCAGAGCGGTATCCGATCGTAACAGCGACCGAATACCAAGCTCCGTCGCAATTGTTCGTGACCGGCACTGTCATTCCCGACATTGCGCGAACCGTTCCGGTGATTTCACTTGCCTCCGGCCGCATTGTGGACATCCGCGCCCGCCTCGGCGACACGGTAAAGAAGGGCCAGATCTTGCTGCGTGTTCGCAGCGACGACATTTCGGGAGG
>Ga0181531_10003065_pt1 | contig 10320 bp, 10 predicted proteins | sample PEATcosm2014_Bin_38_FD_119743 | JGI IMG/M metagenome (GOLD analysis project Ga0181531, IMG submission 119743) | Peatland microbial communities from MTU Mesocosm Facility, Houghton, MI, USA - PEATcosm2014_Bin11_10_metaG | ecosystem: Environmental > Terrestrial > Soil > Wetlands > Peat | place... | reverse complement strand
TTATTAATCTAAACAATATAATGTATATATTTTTATATATAGAGATTTTCTCTATATAATTATATATATAGTCTTTATTTGGTTGTTTGTTTGTATAAATACATATTTACATACAAATTCTGGTTCGAATCCAGATATTGGCTGATGAAAAATATAAATACATTATAAAAAATTATAAAAAACTGGTTTTAAGGTAAGATTTACGATTGTTTACTCATATTTAACGTAAAGAGTGTAGACTATTTTTTTAATAATAAGGGTAAAAATGGTGTGTATGGTTTAGTTATTTGAATTACAGGGGCTACATATATAAGAAGTACTATTCATTTAACTCTAGATTATCTCATTACTTTTTTACTAAGTTTCTCAAAAAATAAATATTTTCTCCGGTCAAAATAAAAATAATAGTCTAATTTATAGGGCTTTATTGAAGTAGGGATATTTTAACTTAAAATTCTTAAATGTTATGATAAAATATCTATTTATAAAGAGCAATATTATATAGATTTCTTTAAATCCGAGTAAAATCTTTGTTCTAAAGCTGTATTTAGCTTAGGTCGTATAATTAAAGAAGAGACGATTAAAATTATGCAATGTTTTATTAAAGTTTATTATTATATTCAAATGAGATTAAATGAATCGAGGTTTAAAAGTAATAAGTTATATAAATAATAAAACAAAGATTGATTTAACAATTTAGAGGAAATAGTAGAAAAAAAAAAATAAGGTTGTTAAAAGGCATAAACACTAAGTTTTACAAAAAGCAGATACTTGATTAAAGGACTAAATAATACACAATAACAATACTATGTTTGACCGAAGGAAATATAGCGGTTATTTTCTTTATTGAAAACTTGATAAACAATTAAGGAAACTTCCATTATTGGTAAAATGGGTTGAGCTGTAAACTCAATACTAATAAAGTTTAAGAGTTCGAATCTCTTGTTTCCTAATGTGATATTCTTTACCTTAAAAAAAAAATTTTTTTATAATTATGGCTTAGCTATATTAGTATCTTTTTTTCTGTATAGGTGTTTCAGATGTCTTCATAGCTCAACGGTAGAGCGAGATACTGTTAATATTTTGATAGATGTTCGATTCATCTTGAGGACTGGGTCTGAAAAGTTTAATGACGTGTTAATTTAATGGTAGAATGTTGTGTTTCGGCCACAAGGATACAAGTTCAAGTCTTGTACACGTTTTAGTTTTCATTTTTTTTTTTCTACTATTTCCTCTAAATTGTTAAATCAATCTTTGTTTTATTATTTATTAAAATTTTTATTATTTACAAATCATTTAATAACATATATTATTAATTGTTTTAATATTCGGTAGTTATTTTTATTATCTTTTCAGTTTGAAAATATGGTGAGGTATTATTATATTTTTTTTTATGTATACACTCTATCTTTTGTATGAAACTTTCACTAACAATTATATGGGTGAATTTCTTGATATTATTTCATTACTTGCTATTTTATGCGGTATACTTGTAATTATAACTAAAAATCCTATAGTTTCTGTATTATTTTTAATAGGTTTATTTTTAAGTATAGCGGGTTATTTAATGTTGTTAGGGTTGAATTTTATTGGTCTTTCATATTTATTAGTTTATATAGGAGCTGTATCTATTTTATTTCTTTTTATTTTAATGTTAATTAACGTTAGAATAAGTGAATTATTAAGTAATACAAGTAATAGTATACCTTTAGCTATCTTTATTTCTATTTCATTTAATTATCCTGTATACCAAATATTACCATACAGTATTCCTTTATTTAATAATTATACTATTGATTTAAATAATAGATCAAATGATATATTAAATAATTCATGAAACCATATTTTATATAATAATTATAGCGATAATTTAAATATATTTTTTAAGTTAAGTGGTAATGAACTAGATAATAGTGAAATATATTTTGTTACTAGTAAAATATGAGATGGTAATTTAGCTGAAAGCAGTCATATAACAAGTATAGGTAATATAATGTACACTAGCTATAGTATATGATTAATATTAACTTCTATAATATTACTACTAGCTATGGTAGGTGCTATTGTTATAACAATAAAACAAAAAAATCATTAAAAATCTTCTCTGGTTAAAATAACAAATAAAAATAATAAGGGTTAGTATCCTAATTGGTAAGGAGTTTTCTTGTCGAGAAAGAATATGTCGGATCATAGCCGGCCTAACCCGTTTAACTAGAATATAATTAAAGGGATTAGCTCAATGGTAGAGCAACCGTTTTACACACGGTAGGTTAGGTGTTCAAGTCACCTATTCCTTAATCCTTTTTATGTATTATATTTATATAATATATATTAGATAAAGGTTTATTTTGTGTGCTAAATTATATACCTACGGTATGCAAACGATGATAAAAAAAAAATTTTTTTTTTACTTAGTTTAAGAAATAAATAAGTTTATTTTAATCGTATTATATATAGTGAAGACCGAGAAAAAAAAAAAGAAAATGACTAATTTAACAAGAAGTAAATTTCAAGCTCATCCTTTTCATTTAGTGTCACCATCACCGTGACCTATATATACATGTATTGGGTTATTAACATTAACAACTAGTGGAGTATTAACAATGCATGGTTTTAGTGATGCAAATATATTTTTAATGTCAGCTTTAGTATCTGTTATACTTTCTATGTCCTTCTGATGACGTGATGTTATAAGTGAAGGAACTTATTTAGGTAATCATACATTAGCTGTACAAAAAGGATTAAATATGGGTGTTGCTTTATTTATAGTATCTGAAGCATTATTCTTTTTAGCCATATTTTGAGCATTTTTTCATAGTGCTTTATCTCCTACAGTAGAGTTAGGAGCTCAATGACCTCCTATGGGTATAGAAGCTATTAACCCTTTCGAATTACCCCTATTAAATACAGTTATATTATTATCTTCAGGTGTTACAGTAACATACGCTCATCATTCCTTAATTCAAGGTAATAGAGTAGGAGCTCTTTATGGTTTAGTTGCAACAGTTATACTAGCCGTTATATTTACAGCTTTTCAGGGTGTAGAGTACAGCGTATCTTCGTTTACTATAAGCGACGGAGCTTTCGGTACATGTTTTTACTTTGGTACGGGCTTTCACGGGCTTCATGTGATAATAGGTACAGCTTTTTTAGCTGTAGGTTTATGACGTGTCTTGGCTTATCACGTGACTGATAATCATCATCTGGGTTTGGAGTCGGCTATATTATATTGACATTTTGTAGATGTAGTGTGGCTTTTTTTGTTTGTATCAATATATTACTGGGGTTCCTAAGTAGTATATTGAGACAATTGGGACCTTTTTATCTTATTAAACAAGTAACCTTTGTTTTTGTTTCGTTAGTGCTGGTCGGTAAATCCACTGCCCCGGCAGACGAAATAGAAACTAAAGAGAAGGAATTAGCTAGACTGCGTACTGAGCAGGAAGAAAATATAGAGGAACGTAAAAAAATAGATGAACAGAACAACATAGATGGGGATAAAGATGATACTGATGCAGAAAAGAAATCTGCAGAGGAATTATTTAATTGAGACCAAGTAATGGAGCACACAAAGCAAACTATTGAAGCCTTAGAGACTTGATTTAATAATTAATATAAAATAATATATATTTATATATATAATGGCTATAAAAAATTTTTTTTAAGATAATATAATTAAAATAATTAGCTTATAAATAGTCTAAGGTTATCTATGAACTTTGTTTTTACAGACATATAAATACTATGTACAATTAAATTAGGGATTTTCATCAGAATATGCTTTTTAGATTTAATAACCTACGTGAAAGACCATATTCATACTCAATGACTAATGAAATTTAAAAATATTTTTCAGTCGGATATACAGTCTTTATAGTTTTTTTGTTAATTTATACAGAAATTGCCTATTTATGGGATATATATTTTTAATATATAGAGACCTTAGTTTAATGGTAAAATACAAGACTTTTAATCTTCGTCATATCGGTTCGAATCCGATAGGTCTTAAAAAAAAAAAATAATATATAATAAAAACAGCTATAATTTAATGGCAAAACTATCGTTTTCCAAGCGATCTTTATGGGTTCGACTCCCATTGGCTGTATCAGATAATGTAGTCTCTTTTAAATATGAAAAAAAAAAATCAGTCTAAATATGAATAATAACAATATAAATCATAACAATATATCTTTTATTAATAACATTAATTGTAATAGTACTTCCCCAAATTTTTTTTTTTAACTCTGTTATAAAATACGGATGAAATAGTTTTTAATTTGGTATACTAGAGTATGAGGATTTATTTTACCATAAAGTTGGCTATAAAACACTTTTATTAGAAATTAAACTATTATCTAAACAATAATTAATCCTTCTTTAAATGTATTTAAAATTGCGTATTCATCTTTAGGGATAATATGTAAGATAGAACTTAATATAAATTTAAGTAAAGCTAGAAGGGGAAAGAAGAATAATAAATTAATAATAAAAACAAAATATATACCTAAAAGTTTTACTCTTGAGACTAAATTAAAAATATCTAAAAGAGCTAGAGGTGTGAGTGTTAAAGTTTTTCATAAAAAAAATAATCTAATTAAATAATTCCCTACTATGAAACCTGCAGCAAATTATTTTGGTGTGGATAAAAGTACTATAAGTATAATTTTCAAAATAGGTATTTCATATGTTGATTAAAAATATATAAATTAGAAGCTAAAGATACTAGAATATGAGTTTATTATTCTGATAACAAATTACTTAGCGTATTAGGGTATAAAAAAAAAGGCATCTTTGTGTTATAAGATATGATATACTACTTTATATCGCAATATAAAATCAGGTATACTATATAGCAATAAATATCTTTTTTTTTGTGTCAAGTAAGGATAATTAAACATTATTTAATTATATTATTAATCCTTACTTAAAGTAAAATTTGCCATAGGTAAGGCGAGTCATTTGCTAAATGATGTTTATTTTAAACCTGAGGGTTCAAATCTCTCATTTTCCGATATATCAATATGTTTAAAAATTTATATTAAACTTTATAAGTACAATAAACATAAAAATTAAAAGAGTATAGTTTAATGGTAAAACCGGAAGCTTCAAACTTCCTATCCTCAGTTCGAGCCTGAGTGCTCTTGGAAAAAATATTTACGTTATTTGTAAATATAATAGTCTACTACTATAATATATGGTTCCTTAGCTCAATGGTAGAGCGTATTCTTGATAAGAATATGGTTGAGTGTTCGAGTCATTCAGGAATCATCTGCAATAAAGGAGGTTTGCTGAGTAGTCGTATGCGTAGGGGATCTTGAGTACCTTTAAAAAGTAATAAAACTTCAGAAGTTCGAATATAATAAAATACTATAAGGAAAAGTTACCATTGGTAAAGTGACGTATTTGCTCAATACTGTCTTTTTTAAGACTTCGGCCTTCAATTCACTGCTTTTCCGAATAATACTTAATTAACTATAAAAGGATAAATTGCTATTAGCAGGGCGTGGTACCTACTAAGTATTATTGTGAATAACAATTAATGGTTCGACTCCCTTCTTCTCCGTATTGATGAAAATAGTCTATTAACCTATAACTGTTATTAATTAAACTTTATTCTTTAAAGAGGAAATTCCATCTAAAATGGTATATATTATAAGTTATAGGGGTATATACCTTTTTAATAGTATATGGTTCTTTAGCTTAATTTGGTAAAGCATATTATTTATAAGGATACTACCCAATGTTAAAGTCATTGAAGAATCAATATAAAACAAAAAGGTTGGCTGAGTTGGACGAAAGCGGTCGTCTTGAGTACGATTAAAATTAATAATTTTCATCAGTTCGAATCCGATAGGTCTTATTAGTAATTAATTTATAAATATAAGTAGTCTCCTAATTAATATTTATATTAAAATTACTATAAACGTTAATGTTATATTAGTAATGGTAAATACATAATGGCCATATTATTTTACTAAAAAAAAATAATATATAATAAAAACAGTTATAGACCATCTTAAAAATTTTAATAAAATATTAAATTTATTATAAACAGCTATAGTTTAATGGCAAAACTATCCTCTTCCAAAGGATTCTTATGGGTTCGACCCCCATTGGCTGTATTAGAGAATATTGTCTCTTTTTAAAATATTTTATAGTTTACTTATGAGCATAAATTATTTATATATGCGTTCAAGATTATTTTTTTTATCTCCCATTTTTCCTATATTAATAGGTATAATTATTTCCATGGTTTATATTATTTATTTTACCCCAATTACATTGTGTGATGATAATGGTTTAACTTTATATGAGCTGAAAACTCAGTTGACATTAGAAGTAGCTAATTATAGAACATCTATTATAGACTATGAAAAATATATTGATCTTAAGGAACAATTACAAGGGATTTCACGTCCTAATTTCAGAAACTTTAGTTTAGAAGAATCATATACTAAGAAGATACAAAGTTCTATAACTAGGTATAATGAATCAATAACTAAAGTTCATGAATTAACAGCTTCTATTAAAAAATTAGAATCTAGTTTCAAAACACCTATTAATACTAATTATTACCCTCGTGTTGGAAGAGGGTATTAATAATTATTAACTTTAGAGAATATTGTCTCTTTTTACTTATAAAACAAATTTACTATGAATAAAATATTAAATACTTTTAATGTAACCCTTTTTATATTATTATTTAGTTGTTTATTACTTATTTTATTTACTCTTTTTTTACAAACATTTTTTCTTGAAGGTTTCTATTATTATATTTATGAGGATAATGAGATTAATATAATTACTCATTATCTAAGAGGTAGTGAAGATTTATCTACCACATCGTCCTTAAATAACTCAGAAACTAGATTACATTCTCAAAGATCATATTCATCGTTTTCATATACTTCTAGCGATGTACACTGTTCTAATTTTATAGATAAATATAAAGAAGCTTCTAGTAGAATATTTAATAAAATTAAAAATAATATAAAATATAGTGCTAAGCATGCTACTCATAAAGATTTTCGACAGAACACTTACTTGATTCTTTAAAGGAAGTAAACCGGGTGGAGGAAGAGGATTATAGTATATGGTATTGTATATATCTTTTACCCTTCACAATTAGAGAATATGTCTCTTTTTAATTATATTAATTAAAACATGTTAAAAAATTTTCTTTATAAATTAAAAATAGTTTACTTATCTATTCAAAATAAGTTACCTATATTATTAGGTAGAATTTTTACTAAATCCAACTTTAAAGTAATTATTATTTTTATTGTAAATTTTTACAATATAAATATTTTTAGTTATAGCTTTTTTATTGTATTGTATATAAGATACAATAAAAAAAAACTATAAGGAAAGGTTGCCATTGGTAGGGCGAGGTTTTTGCTAAAAATTGTGTTATACACTTGGCAGTTCGATTCTGTCCTTTTCCGTGTAAAAGTATATTTATAAAAAGAGAATTGGTTGAGCGGTCTAAAACGATAAACTTGATTTTTATTTAGATATTATATTATCTACGTCCGTTCGAATCGGACATTCTCTGGATAAAGAATTTTATCAATAAGAGAGTTTGCTGAGCGGCTTAAAGCGGTAATGTAGAGTATTATTGGGTTTAATAGACCCCATCCGTTCGAATCGGATACTCTCTGTAGTCTTTTATTACCATAAGTTTTTAGAGAATTCTGTCTCTTTTTTTAATTAGTAAATATAAATATGAATAATAGTGAATATTGTAATAATTCTAATGTTGTCTTAAATCCTGAATTTGTAACAGGCTTAACCGAAGCCGAAGGGTGCTTTTCGGTAGGAGTTTACCCTAGTAAAACAGCAAAATTTAAAAGAAGAGTCTTCTTGGAATTTACTATAAAAATGTTAGATAACGAAACTGAATTATTAACTATGGTTGAAACATTTTTTTTATTGTGGTAACCTATGACATTACCCTAAGGATGGTACTATTAGATTTAGAATAGCCGATAAATCCTCTATTAAAAATAAACTAATACCTCATTTTTTTTTTTTTAAGTATCCTTTAAGAGGTACTAAATATATAGATTTTATTTCTTTTATAGAAGCATTTAATATAATAGAAAGCAAGGGACATTTGACAAATGAAGGTTTAAATATACTATATAATATAAGTAAAACTATGAATAAAAATAGAGAATTGCCTAAAGAATATTATAGCCCAGAACATACTAAAGAAAAAAAATATTAACTATATACCTATAGATGGCCATTATATAAACGGGTTTATAGCAGGGGATGGTTCTTTAATGTTACATCAAGGTACTAAATTTGGTGTTATGTATTTAGATATTACTCAGCATAGAAATAACAGATTATTAATGAATAGTATAGCTAAATATTTTGAAAGTCTTTCAAAGGTACGACCAGGCCGTATTAATGATGTACGACTTGTGTTAATCGGGGGTGTAATATGAGAAAATATACTATTTAAACATTTTGAAAAGTATCTTATATATGGGACTAAAAAACTTAGATTAGATAAACTAATTCTTATAAGGGAATTAAAAAAAGATAATAAACATTTAATACAAGTAGGGAGCATTCGAAAATGAAGACCAGATTATAAATTACGTATAATCGAAATTTGAAATAATTAAATATCTAATGTAATAATAAGCTTTTAGAGAAATATGTCTCTTTTTTCTTTTTAATATATTTAAAATGATATTATATACTTTATTTATCTTACGTATTTGCTTCTGGTTAATATTAATGCTAAGCTTGTTAGTAACGTTATATGTAGAATTATATTGACAGATTTATATCGTCATGTTCTATTAATACAATTATTATGAATACTTTATTAGTTTATAATATTATAGCAGTAGTATTATAATAATCTTTAGAGGAAGTTTAATTGAAAAATATATATATATAATTTAAAAACTTTTAAATTCAAATAAACAGGTTAGAGTAGGATAGGTAATACGCATTGTTTGGGTCAATGAGGACTTAGTTCGATTCTAAGTAACCTGATAGTGTGAATGGTCTACTAAATATTCTATAAAGTATTTGAGTAAAGGATTTTCTTCGTCGAAGAAACCTGAGAATGATCATAATTTAATACTAGATTTATTTCATTTATAATAACCACTTTTTTCCAGAGAAGTTTGCCTCTTCTTTACAATTATAAATATAAATAATGGAAAAATATAAAAATTTTAAACTTAATCCTAATTTTGTTACTGGTTTAACCGAGGCTGAATGATGTTTCTTGATTAATGTATACAAAAATAAAAAAGAAAGTTTAAAAGAAGTGTAAAATTATGACATTATCCTAAAGATAATACTGTTAGATTTAGAGTACAGGATATATTAAAAAAAAAATTTTTTTTTTACCCTATTTTTTTTTTTAGTATTCCCTAAGAGGTACTAAATATTTAGACTTCATTTTTTTTTTTAAGAAGCACTGGATATAGTTGAAAGAAAGGAGCATTTAACAAATGAGGGCTTAAACAAACTTTACTTTTTAAGTAAGAGTGTGAATAAGAGTAGGTAATTTGCTATGAATATTTATTATAGCCCAGAACATACTAAAGAAAAAAAATATTAACTATATACCTATAGATGGCCATTATATAAACGGGTTTATAGCAGGGGATGGTTGTTTAATATTACGCTTGAGAATGAGTTTTGTTATTATGCGTTTATCTATTACCCAACATAAGAATAATAGATCATTAATGGACAGTATAGCTAAATATTTTAAAAGTCCATCAAATGTGTATTCGGGTCGTCCTAATGATATACAAATTATATTAAGTGGTACTCTATGAGAAAATGTAATATTTCAACATTTTGAGTAGTATTCTTTATATGGAACTAAAAAAAAAAACTTAGAGTAGATAAAGTCTAGTATTTATAGGTAAACTCGGAGTAACCTCAAAGTAATTAAGATCTGACAAATACTGTAATAAAGTGTTTGTATTTAAGTGACCCGAAAAATAAGTTAATATAAAAAATTAGCATGTAAATGATTTAATACTTTTATGTTTAATTTTGTATTAGTAATGTGCCAGATATCTAGTAGGAATACCTATACTATTTATAGTATAGTGAAGTATATAAAGAGATTATTAAGGATACCTTGCTATATATTAAAGAGAGATTAATACAATATTACCATTTAACTTGTGTTTTTTTAGAGATATGTTAAACACATGAACTCTTAGAGAAATTCAATAATAAACGAAGTGAATTGAAATATCTTAGTAACTTCAGGAAAAGAAATCAAACGAGATTCTATGATTAGTGTGAATGAAAGTAGAACAGCCTATA
>Ga0181531_10003064_pt1 | contig 10325 bp, 8 predicted proteins | sample PEATcosm2014_Bin_38_FD_119743 | JGI IMG/M metagenome (GOLD analysis project Ga0181531, IMG submission 119743) | Peatland microbial communities from MTU Mesocosm Facility, Houghton, MI, USA - PEATcosm2014_Bin11_10_metaG | ecosystem: Environmental > Terrestrial > Soil > Wetlands > Peat | place... | reverse complement strand
TTGACCTTGACCTTGTTGGCGATGCCGCCATGCGACAGCGCCTCGATCAGCGACTTATAGGCGTCCTTCATCCCGGTATATTTGCCGACGATAGCGATTGTCACGTCGCCTTCCGGGTTGCGGATGCGTTCGTTGATCAGATGCCAAGTGGCGAGATCGGGCTCCGGCGGCGCTTCGATACCGAATGCCGCCAGCACTTCGTTATCGAGACCGCCCGCATGATAGGCCTCGGGCACCGCGTAAATGTTGTCGACGTCGCGCGCCTCGATCACCGCGCTTTCACGCACGTTGCAGAACAGCGCGAGTTTCTTGCGCTCGCCCTCGGGGATCGGCCGGTCGGAGCGGCAAAGCAAAATATCGGGCTGGATGCCGATGGCGCGCAATTCGCGCACCGAATGTTGCGTCGGCTTGGTTTTGAGTTCCCCGGCGCTCGGGATGAACGGCAGCAATGTCAGATGGATGTAGATCGCGTGATTTCGCGGCAAATCGTTGCCGAGCTGGCGAATGGCTTCGAAATACGGCAGGCCCTCGATATCACCGACGGTGCCGCCGATCTCGCACAGCACGAAATCGAAGCCTTCGTTGCCGTCGCGGATGAAGTCCTTGATGGCGTTGGTGACATGGGGAATGACCTGGATTGTGGCCCCGAGATAGTCGCCCCGGCGCTCCTTGGCCAGGATCTCCTGGTAGATACGGCCCGTCGTGATGTTGTCGGCGCGCGTCGCCGGCCGCCCGGTGAAGCGTTCGTAATGGCCGAGATCGAGGTCGGTCTCGGCGCCGTCGTCGGTGACGAACACCTCGCCGTGCTGGTAGGGCGACATCGTGCCCGGATCGACGTTCAGGTACGGATCGAGCTTGCGCAGCCGGACTTTGTAGCCGCGCGCCTGCAGCAGCGCGCCGAGCGCCGCGGAAGCGAGACCCTTTCCCAGTGAGGAAACCACGCCGCCGGTGATGAAGATGTACCGCGCCATGGGATTCAACCTCTAACCCCGATCATTCGATTCGACGAGCGATATTGCAGAATGGCTGCCGTGCACTGGGGAAAATCGTCAAAAGCCGCACAATCACAATATGATGCAGTAGAATACTCATGTCGCATGGAAGCGGCCCCTGCGCTCTTGGTAAGAAGAGCCGGGGGTGCCGCTTGCGCCATGGTCTGCTGCCTATTTCGACTGCGGAACTTGCGGTCCGCTGGGTGCCGGGCTGGGTACCAGCGCTCCGGCCGGCGCCTTGCTCTGCAGTTGATCGAGCACACCGCGGCCGCCCTGGCTCAACGGCACCTGCGGCGCGCCGGGCGCCGGCTGGGTCACAGGCGTGGCACCGCTGTCGATCAGCGAGGCGGGGTGCCGGCCGAGCCCGGCGAGCCACGACAACGCCATGCTGGTGATGAAGAAGCCGACGGCCAGCAAGGCGGTCGTGCGGGTCAGCACGTTGGCCGTACCGCGCCCGGTCATGAAGCCGCTGGTGGAGCTGATCAGCCCGCCGCCCTCGGATTTCTGCAACAGCACGACACCGATCAGGCCCAGAACGAGCATCAGGTGGATAACAATAACAACGGTCAGCATCGATGAATTCCGCTCCCGGCCGCAGCGCCGCGCCTCCGATATAGGAAGTCGCGGGCGTCTCTACATGATCTGCCGAGGATTTTCCATGGCGGTTTCGCGCCCCGGTCCCGTTATCGGTAAACCCCGGCAATCCCCAGGAAATCTTCCGCTTTCAGGCTGGCGCCACCGACCAGCGCTCCGTCCACATTCGGCACCCCGAGCAATTCCCTGGCGTTGCCGGGGTTGACCGATCCCCCATAGAGAATGCGGGTCTCCTGTCCCAGATGGCTGTAACGCCACGTCAGCCGCTCGCGGATCAGGGCATGCATTTCGGCGACATCGGCCGGCGTCGGTGTTAAGCCGGTGCCGATAGCCCAGACCGGCTCGTAGGCGATCGCGAATCCCGCCGCGTCATCGGACAGCGAGCCTTCGAGCTGCGCGGTCACGACCGCGAGCGCGCGACCGGCCTCACGTTCGGCACGGGTCTCGCCAACGCAAACAATCGCGACAATCCCGGCGCGGTGCGCCGCCTCTTCCTTGGCACGCACCGCCGCATCGGACTCGCCGTGGTATTGACGGCGCTCGGAATGGCCGACGATAACGGCTACCGCGCCCGCGTCCTTGAGCATTTCCGCCGAAATGTCGCCGGTATACGCGCCGGAGGCGAGCGTGTGGCAATCCTGGCCACCAATCAGCACGCCGGATCCGGCGGCGATAGCCGCAAAACTCGCGATCAATGTCGCCGGTGGACACACCATCAGTTCGACGTTGGAAAGGCCCGGTGCGGCGGCAACGATGCTCTTAAGCTCGGCTGCCGAGGCCATCAGGCCGTGCATCTTCCAATTACCTGCGATCAGCGGGCGGCGCGCCATCATCTGCTTAATCCGTCAATACGCTGTCGATAAAAGTTACCGGATCGGCGCAAAACTCGCGCATAAGCCGGTAATGATCGGTTTCTTCAATTCTGATTGGATCAAGCCCATATTTGGATAATCGCAGCAGCCGCGCCTCCGGATAGGCCATCAACATCGGAGAATGGGTTGCCATTACGACCTGACAAATTTTCGATTCTTCCATCCGCCGAAGAAGTTTCAGAAACTCGATTTGACGCGATGGCGATAACGCCGATTCCGGTTCGTCGAAAATGAATATCCCCTGCCGTTTGCAACGCTCTTCAAAGAATCGCAAAAATCCTTCGCCGTGGGAGTGGGACAAGAAGTCAGGCGGGGGTGCGCCAACGTCCAGCGCCGCTCTATCGAGGTAGCGTGCGACCGAAAAGAAGCTTTCGGCGCGAAAAAACCACCCGTTGGTGATTTTCGGCAACCACGAGGCGCGCAATGCTCCCGCAAGCTGTCCACCCATCTTCTCGAACGCTTGCGAGTGATCGACCGGCCGATAACCATTGCCCCCGCCGGCCTCGTCATATCCAGCAAGCGCTGCTATCCCTTCCAGGAGCGTCGATTTTCCCGTACCGTTTTCGCCGACGATGATTGTAATGGGGTGCTCGAATTCAAGTTCAAATCCGCCGCGGAGAAACGGCAGGCAAAAAGGATAATCCGCCGCGTCTTTGACTCGGGATTGATCCAGCCACACGCGCTTAAGGTAAGGCGCTGGCAAGTTGATGGGGCGGCCCTTCATCTCGGCACATTAGCCGTTTGCGGCATTGGCGGCGAACAGCGCGGCGAGCGACTCGGCGGATGCGCCGCCGCGACGCCTGCGACAAACTTTGCGTTAGCAGACGCCTTGCGCGCGGAAAAGGGGCCTTTTACCTGCCCTTTTATTTGGAAAACGCGTCGGTTGCGGGTGCGGGGCGCGGTCCTTATGATGCGCCGCTCTCGCCCGGGCACCCGGGATCGGCTTCATTCCAACCGTTGGACGTTATGCTTCGAGGTATTCGCAAAGCCTCCGCAAATTGGCTCGGCCGCGCCGTTATGGGCGTGGTCATGGGGCTGTTGGCCGCCAGCTTCGCGGTCTGGGGGATCAACGACATCTTCCGTGGCTTTGGTCGCTCGACACTGGCCAAGGTCGGCCACACCGAAATTCCGATCGAACTGTTCCGCAGCACCTACAACGAGCATTTGCACCAGCTTGAACGTGAAATCGGGCACCCGGTGCCGCCGGAGCAGGCCAACGCGCTTGGTCTCGACCGGCAGGTGCTCAGCTCGATGGTGGCCGAAGCCGGCCTCGATCAACGCGCTCGGCAGATGGGGCTCGGCATTTCCGACGCCGAAATCGCGCGCCGCGTCACCAGCGAAAAAGAGTTCCTGGGCCCAACCGGAAAATTCGACCGGATGCGGTTCGAGCAGCTTTTGCGCAACGCTGGCTATAGCGAGCAGCGCTTCCTCTCCGAACAGCGCCGGGTAACGCTGCGCCGGCAGATCGTCGAATCGCTTGCCGGCGATCTGCCGGTGCCGAAAGTTTGGCTCGCTGCCATTAATCAGTTCCAGAACCAGGAACGCAGCATCCAATATGTAACGCTTGGACCGGCGCAAGCGGGCGACATTCCGCAGCCGACGCCGGATGCGCTGAACAAGTATTTCGAGGAGCGGAAAATCCTGTTCCGCGCGCCGGAATACCGCAAGATCGAGACGGTCGTCCTGACGCCGGCCGACATCGCGCGGTGGATGGAAATCCCCGACGCCGACGTCAAAGCAGCGTTCGAGGAGCACCGCAGCCGCTATATCACGCCGGAGCGTCGGCACCTCGAGCAGATCGTGTTTCCGACCATGGCGGAAGCCGATGCCGCTTCGGCGCGGCTCAAGGACGGCTTGAGCTTTCCGGCGCTCGCCACCGAGCGCGGGCTCAAGGACAGCGACATCGACCTCGGCACGTTGACCAAAGCCGACGTGGTCGATCCGACGGTCGCCGACGCCGCGTTCGCGCTCAAGGACGGCGAGGTGAGCGCGCCGGTGAAGGGCCGCTTCGGCGCGGTCATCGTGACCGTGCTCAAGATCGATCCGGAGGCGACAAAATCATTTGCCGACGTCGCGCCGCAGATCCGCAGCGACATCGCCGCCGAGCGTGCCAAGGCGGAAGCGCGCAGCCTGCACAACAAGATGGAAGACGAACGCGCCGGCGGCGCTTCGCTGCAGCAGGCGGCGGCGCAACTCAAGCTTCAGGCCGCAACCTTTGACGTCGATCGCTCCGGACGCGATGCCGAGGGCAAGCTCATGACCGCCCTGCCCCATGCCGGCCAGGTGGTGAGCGCCGCATTCGCTTCCGACGTGGGGGTCGATAACGATCCGGTCGAGGCCGACGGCGGTTACATCTGGTACAGCGTCACCGGTATTACCCCGGCGCATGATCGCCCGCTCGATGAGGTCAAGGCACAGGTCGAAGAGCGCTGGCGCCAGGATGAGATCGCTGCGCGGCTGAAGACCAAAGCGGCCGATATGCTCGACAAGCTCAAAGGCGGCGGCGCGTTCGAGGCGCTCTCCACCGCCGAGGGACTGAAGCTCGAAACCGCCGAAAAGCTCAAACGTCAAGCGGGCGCCGGCTCGGGCCTGGCGCCGAAGGTCATTGTCGCGATCTTTCACACGGGCAAGAACGCTTACGGCAGCGCCGAGGGCGAGCAGACCCAGTGGGTGGTGTTCCGCGTGACCGACGTGATCGATCCGAAACTGGACACCGCCGCGTCGGACGAAAAGCGCATCGAGGAAACGGTCAAACGCCAGACCACCGACGACGTGATCGGCCAATACGTGCAATCGGTGGAAAACGATCTCGGCACCAGCGTCAATCCGGCGGCGCTGGCGCAAGCGCTCGGCAACGGGCCAGCGCCCGACGACACGAACTGACCGGACCGCGGCGAGACATGCTGATCGAGCCTTCGGCCGCAGCGTTTGCCGCACGTTACGCTGCCGGCGAGCCGCAGGTGGTGTGGACGACTTTGGTCGCCGATCTGGAAACGCCGGTCTCGGCCTTTCTCAAAATCACCGGCGCCACTACCAAGAGTTCATCGGGCCGGACTTCGTCGCCGATCAGCTTTCTGCTCGAATCCGTCGAAGGCGGCGAAGCGCGCGGCCGCTATTCGATCATTGGGCTCGAGCCGGACGTGATCTTTCGCGCCAACGGCGCCCGCGCCGAAATCAACAGCACGGCGCAAAGCGATCCCGACGCATTTGCGCCCGCGAACGCTCCGCCGCTTGGGGCCCTGCGGGCGCTGATCGGCGAAAGCCGCATCGCACTGCCGGATGTTTTGCCGCCTATGGCGGCCGGCATGTTCGGCTATCTCGGCTACGACATGGTGCGGCTGATGGAAGACACGCTCGCCGCGCCCGGCCCCGACCCGATCGGCATTCCCGATGCGATCCTCGTTCGCCCGACCTTGGTGATCGCCTTCGATGCGGTGAAGGACACGATCACCGTGGTGACGCCGGCACGTCCCGCGGCTGGCATGACGGCGAAGGCGGCGCTGGCGCGGGCGGTCGAGCGGCTCTCCGCGATCGTCGACGCACTCGACCGGCCGTTTGACAAAACGGCGGCGGATGGCGGCGGCGTCGGTCCACTCGGCGTGGCGCCGCGCTCTAACACCAACCCCGACGAATTCAAGCGCATGGTGCTGCGCGCCAAGGACTACATCGCCGCCGGCGATATCTTTCAGGTGGTGCTGTCGCAGCGTTTCGAAGCGCCGTTTACGCTCGCCCCGTTCGCGCTTTACCGGGCGCTGCGGCGCGTCAACCCCTCGCCCTATCTGTTCTTCCTCGACTTCGGCAGCTTCGCGGTCGCTGGCTCCAGTCCCGAAATCCTGGTCAAGACCGGCGGCGGCACCGTGACCATTCGGCCGATCGCGGGCACCCGGCCGCGCGGCGCGACGCCGCACGAGGACAAGGCGCTAGAGGACGAATTGCTCGCCGATCCGAAGGAGCGCGCCGAGCATCTCATGCTGCTCGATCTTGGCCGCAACGACCTCGGCCGCGTCGCCGAAATCGGCAGCGTAACCGTCACCGACCAGTTCTTCGTCGAGCGCTACAGCCAGGTGATGCACATCGTTTCCAATGTGGAGGGCAAGCTGCGCCACGACCGCGACGCGCTCGACGCGCTCACCGCCGGATTTCCCGCCGGCACCGTGTCCGGGGCGCCCAAAGTGCGCGCCATGCAGATCGTCGACGAGCTCGAGAAGGAAAAGCGCGCGCTCTATGCCGGCTGCGTCGGCTATTTTTCCGCCGGCACCGACATGGACACCTGCATCGTGCTGCGCACGGCGCTGGTCAAGGACGGCGTCATGTATGTGCAGGCCGGCGCCGGGATTGTTGCCGACAGCGATCCGGACTTCGAGCAGCAGGAATGCATCAACAAGGCGAAGGCGTTGTTCCGCGCCGCCGAGGAGGCGAAGCGCTTCGCCAGCGCGGCGCAGAAGGGTCAATAGAGCCGGATCGACTTGTCCTTCCGATCCATTGGTATCGACCGTACAGACCTGGAAGCGATCCCGTGTGCGATTTACTTCAGAAGATAGAGCTTTTGCACGCCGCCGGGACGCAGATAGTGCCGCCGCACGGCCATGAAATTGTAAAGACGCTTTATGAGATTTTGACCATTCTCGATGGCAAGGGATTGGCGCTTTTGGCCTTTGACGGCATTGTCGTCGCCGCCACCACATTCGCTGCCGAGAAAGGCGACGTTTTCCGCAAACGCGGATTGGCGCGGTGGCTGGCCATTCTCGTTATCTTCATATCTCTCTGCGCCGCGGCGCTGTGTCTCGGCGTGGCGGAGGTTTCCTATGGTTTTCTGCATTACGTCGCTTGCGCCGGGCCTGACAAACTCGATTACACCGCGGAGATAAGTCATCTGGTGACGGTGGTCGACTGGCGAACGGCCTATTACCAAATTGCTTGGTCGCTCTCGCTCGCCGCAATTCCTCTATTTCTGATTATGTTCTGGATCTCGCTCGATTGGCGAACGCAGCGCCCTTCGTGAAGGCGGATGGCGGGGCCTAAATACATGAGCGAGGTCACACCGACAGAAGTTGTCCGCTTCTGGCTTGAAGCTGGGCCGGAGCGTTGGTGGAAAAAGGACGACGAATTCGACCGCACCATTCGGTCGAGATTTCTGGCGCTCTACGAAGCCGCCGCGCGCGGTGAGCTTGCGTCATTCGAGGATAGCGCCGAAGGCGCGCTGGCGCTGGTGATTTTGCTCGACCAGTTTCCCCGCAACATGTTTCGCGGCAGCCCGCAGGCCTTCGCGACCGATCCGCTGGCGCGTGACGTGGCCACGCGGGCGCTGGCGCGCGGTTTCGATCGGGCGGTCGACGCAACGCTGCGGCAGTTCTTCTATATCCCGTTCATGCACTCGGAAACGCTGGCCGATCAGAATCTTTGCGTGCATCTCTGTGAGGCGCTGAACCAGGCCGGGCTCTCGCAATACGCGACGATGCATCGCGACGTCATCGCGCAATTTGGACGATTCCCGCATCGCAACCCGATAGTCGGCCGCGACACGACTGCGGATGAGCAAAAGTTTCTCGACGGCGGCGGATTCGCTGGCTAGCGGCTATGCCGCCTCCCGCCAAGTTATTGCAGCCGGCTCAAATTCCTGCCGCCGCAAATGCCGATGGCACAGCCTTCGATCCTGATCGTGCCGGGGCCGAGCTCGAGAAGATGGCCGGGATAGGTATGGCCGTCGTCGGTATTGTAGAGCGTTCCCGACCACCGGCCCGGCCCGTCCGGCATCATGTTGTAGAGAACCGTGACGCCGATCAGCGATCGGCCGCGCTGCGCCGGATCGGGATTATTGATGTCGGTTGCCGGGCCGCCGGTTTTCGGCTCGGCTATCGTCGCGCAGAACGCCTGACTGCCGCATTTGGCGACATGCACATGCGCGCCGTCCTGCGCCAGCCAAAGGCCCTTGGGATCGGCAAGGGCCGCTCCCGCACTGAAAAATAAGGAGAAAATGACGACAACGGACTTGGAGCAGAGCGTGTCAGGCTTCATACCCAACAGTCTCTATTGCGATTGCAGCAGCATTGTAGCGGCGTCGCACGGCGAACGAAACCCGCTTCCGGCGAATTACTCCCCGCCGTTCTCGTCGCCTTCCTCGGTCAAACGCTCGACCGAAGCGACACGCTCCCCTTCCGCCGTCGAGAACACGATGACGCCCTGGGTCGAGCGTCCGGCGATGCGGATACCGTCCACCGGACACCGGATCAATTGCCCGCCATTGGTGACCAGCATGATTTGATCGCTGTCCTCGACAGGAAACGACGCCACCAGCTGCCCGTTCTTCTCGGTGATCGCCATCGCGACGATGCCTTTGCCGCCACGGCCGGTGGTCCGGTATTCGTAAGACGAGGTGCGCTTGCCGTAGCCCTTTTCCGAAATGGTGAGCACGAATTGTTCGACCGCGGACAGTTCCACGTAACGCGCCTGGCCAAGCTCGATGGCGCCCTCCGCTTCCTCCTGGTCGGTGCCGGGTTCCTCGGCCTCGCCGTTGTTGCCGCGGCGTACCGCGTTGGCGCGCTTGAGATAGGCGGCGCGCTCTTCGGCGGAGGCTTCCGCGTGACGCAGGATCGACAACGAGATGAGCTTGTCGCCTTCCGCCAGATTGATGCCGCGCACGCCCATCGAGGTGCGGCCCTGGAATACGCGCACGTCGTTGACCGCGAAGCGGATGCACTGGCCGGCCGCCGACGTCAGCAGGACGTCGTCGTTCTCGGTGCAGATCTGCACGTCGACGATGCCGTCGCCCTCGTCGAGTTTCATGGCAATGATACCAGAGCGCCGCACGTCGGCAAAGTCCGACAGCTTGTTGCGCCGGACAGTGCCGCGCGTTGTTGCAAACATCACATCGAGCGTGGCCCAGGTCGACTCGTCCTCGGGCAGTTGCATGATGGTCGTGATATTTTCGCCCTGCTCGAGCGGCAGGATATTGATGAGCGCCTTGCCGCGCGCCTGTGGCGCCGCCGCCGGCAGCCGCCAGACTTTTTCCTTGTAGACCTGACCGCGCGAGGAGAAGAACAAGAGCGGCGTGTGCGTGGAGGCGACGAACAGGCGGGTGACAAAATCCTCCTCGCGGGTCTGCATGCCGGCCCTGCCCTTGCCGCCGCGCCGCTGCGCCCGATAGGTCGAGAGCGGCACGCGCTTGACGTAGCCGGCATGCGAAACGGTGACGACCATGTCCTCGCGCTGGATCAGGTCCTCGTCCTCCATCTCGCCTTCCTGATCGATGATCACGGTGCGGCGGGGCGTGGCGAATTCGCGTTTAATCGCCGTCAGCTCGTCCTTGATAATGGTCTGGATGCGGGCCCGCGAGCGCAGGATGTCGAGATAGTCCGCAATCTCATCGGCGAGCTTATCGAGCTCGGCCTTAATCTCGTCGCGGCCGAGCGCAGTCAGCCGCTGCAGGCGCAGATCGAGGATGGCCTTGGCCTGCTCCGCCGACAGCACCGTCGTGCCTTCCGGCGACACCGCGTGGCGCGGATCGTCGATCAGCGTGACCATGGCGGCGACGTCGCGCGCCGGCCAGTCGCGGTTCATCAATTGCTCGCGCGCCTCGTTGGCGTCCTTGGCGGCGCGGATGAGCTTGATCATCTCGTCGATATTAGCAACCGCGATGGCAAGCCCGACCAGCACGTGGGCGCGGTCGCGCGCCTTGTTCAAGAGGTGCTTGGTGCGCCGGTAGATCACTTCCTCGCGGAAGGCGATGAAACAGGTCAGCAGGTCCTTCAGGTTCATCACCAGCGGACGGCCGCCGTCGAGCGCCACCATGTTGGCGCCGAACGACGACTGCAGCGACGTGAAACGGTAAAGTTGGTTGAGCACGACGTCGGGCATGGCGTCGCGCCGC
>Ga0181531_10003063_pt1 | contig 10326 bp, 12 predicted proteins | sample PEATcosm2014_Bin_38_FD_119743 | JGI IMG/M metagenome (GOLD analysis project Ga0181531, IMG submission 119743) | Peatland microbial communities from MTU Mesocosm Facility, Houghton, MI, USA - PEATcosm2014_Bin11_10_metaG | ecosystem: Environmental > Terrestrial > Soil > Wetlands > Peat | place... | reverse complement strand
GGTCAATCGCGGTACACAGCGGTCAAGGAAATCACCCAATAAGCTAAGTAAATCGGGTTTTTCCAGTTCACGACGTTTCGGCTTCCCCGTCCGCTAGGTTGAGAGTTCGAGTCTCTCCCCCGGAGCTTTTTGCGTCGTTTTCCCTGGTCAGAGGCGGTGCGGCGAGGGACATGCCAACGTGAGAGTTTCAGCGGGCACTCCACGGGCACTTCGCAGTTGCGGCGGAATGGTCTGTCCGAGCGTATTGGATAGCTTTCGCAGCTCCGCCGCCCTTTTGCGGGCAGACTGTCCAGCTTGGTTCTCGGAGAGGTCTCGCCATCCAGGTTCATCGCCCCCGACAACTTCATCGCTCATCTCTGCAGTCTGCCCTGTCCATGAAACGGAGCGCTACCACTCGCCTTCTCAGTCATGGCGACTAGCGGAAGCGAAGATGGGTTCTCACCAACTGGGTTGTCCCACAGTAGGATGGCCACTTGTGAGCGACCACCTGGCGCTAGTGGCCGAACGCTTTCTGTTCGAGTTTCCCCATCCCTCGGGGGCAATGGCACCGTGCTCGGTTGTGCGCAGAGAACAAGTCCAACCTGACCGCTCGTGTTGCTGAATGGTACTAAAGGAGAACTGAATGGGCGCCACTCCGCAAATGCTGACCGCCGAGGAGCGGGCCCTGATCATCAAGGTGGCCCGGTGCGAGTTGATAGTGCGAGCAGACCGGGAGGAGGATCATCCCTGTCACGCTGTGGTGGGATCTCAGGGTGTCACTGACGAGGACGACCGCCAAGTACCAGAGGCATGGGCGGGCAACCTTCACGGCTCTAGAGTTGTCTTTCTCTCCTCAAACCCGAGCATTAGTGAGCCGGTCTCGGGACAGCCGCTCGACAGAGCCGAGGATTATTCACGGTCCGCATCGACCGATCAAAAGATCATTGAGTCTCAGGGGCTTCGCTTTGACCGGACTCTGCCTCGACCGTTTGTTAAGAACGGTCGCTACTTGCAACAGGACGGGCACTACTCTCAGAGGCCAGTCATGTTTTGGACCTCCGTACAACGCCGAGCCGAAGAATTGCTCGGACCGACTGCACATCCAAGTGTGAACTACGTCATGACCGAAGTCGTCCACTGCAAGTCCAAGAACGAGGTCGGCGTGTCGCAAGCTGCTGAAACATGTGCGAAGCGGTACCTCAATGACATCCTGGCCCTTACGAACGCACCCGTTGTGGTCGTGGTCGGCAAGAAGTCACACGACTGTCTCAACAATGCACTGGACCTCGGGTTACCCGAACCGCCGTACATCACGTCAAGGGAACTTGGCGGCAGGGACAGGCATCTGGTGTTCTTATGGCACCCCTCCGGTCGCAAAGGCCCAAAGACCATCGCCGGACTGCACGGCAATGAAGAGCTGGGGCGACTTCGGAACTTGCTACAGGAGTGATGAAGGCCTCAGGTCAAAGTCGGGGTGCATCTCTACGGTCTGTCAGTAGCGAGACAAATATGACCGTTTTCAGTCCAGTTTGTCGACGGAGGAGTCGGGTCACCCGATTGGGTGGGTCAGCAAAGGTCGCGGAACGTCGCGATCAGGAGTGCGTTCACGATGTCCGCTCTCTCCCACTGGACGAAATGACCGGCGCCGGGGACGACCAGGGGACCGATCCGGTTGGTGAAGGCGGCCTCGCACGCGGTGAGGAAGTCTTCCTGCACCACGCGGTCGTCGTGGCCGTACAACACGAGCGTAGGCACGTCGACCGGCCCCATCAACAGTGGGACGTCGGACATCGGCCGGCCGTACGCGAGCTGGTAGATCGCCCACGAGGCTCGCAGGCGTGCCTCATCGGCGAACGGCTCGGACATGAAGTCGATCTGTTCGGGCGTGAAGGATCCGGGTGAGGCCCACAGCCGGTTGGAGTACATCGCGGCGACCCACTGTCGCCGCGCGGCCTCGTTCGGCAACCTGGCGGCCAACTCGTCGGGCCGAGCGCCTTGGAGCTCCTGGTAGTCCCCCGTGGACGGGTCCGAGATCGCGCTGAACTGCGAGAGGTCGTAGCCCTCCGTCGCCGGCGGCACGGTGTTGAAGTAGCAGAGCCGCTCGACGAAGTCACCGAACCGGTGCACTAAGTCGATCGCGACTGGCCCGCCGACGTCGCCCGCGACGACGGCGCAGCGCTCGTGACCGAGCACGTCGTGGACGAGTGCATGCACGTCCTTGCTGTAATGCACGAGGTCGAGCGCGTCGTCCTCGGGGATGTCGCTCTCGCCGAACCCGCGGAGGTCCGGCGCGATGACCTCGAAGCCCGCCGCGGCAAGCGGACCCACATTGCGCCACCAGATTCGCTTGGTCTCCGGATATCCGTGGAGCAGCACGAGCGGGTACCCCCCAATCCCCTCGTGGAGATACGCCGTCTTGAGCTGGGCCCGCGTCTCGGCAAAACGGGTCTCATAGGCGTCGAACGCGGGCGTGACCTGCATCGGACGGTGCTTCCAGTCGTAACGCACCGGCGTAGGTTAGCGAAAGGAGGCAGTGGTTGGTGAGTGGGCAGCAGGTGGTTTCCCGTTGGGTGCGTGTGTTCCGGTTGCCCGCACCGACCTCATCGCCCGCTTGGATGGCTGACCCGGACCTTTCAGTAACTCCCATCTCGACGGTTAGTAGTCTCGGGTCCGGGTATGGGCGAATGGGTACGGGCGACAAGCGCTCGCCGGGGAGGTACGCAGTGGGCACATCGATGGCACAGCGTCGGGTGGCAATGCGAAAGGGGCGCTCCGGGAACTTGGACCGTCATTCGTTACGGTTGATTCTGGCGTTCAGTCTGGTGACCGGCCTGGCGACGGTGTTCACCTTAATTGCGTCAACCATCTCGGCGGGGGGCGCCGCCAGCGATTGGACTGTGTACCACCATGACCTCGGCGGCTCCGGTGTCGACACCTCCGGTGCCCTGCCGTCGGCGGCCATCCCCGCCTGGACCTCGGCGCCTCTTGACGGCCAGGTCTACGGCGAGCCGCTGGTGGCGGGCAACCACGTCTACGTCGCCACGGAGAACGACACGGTCGACGCTCTGGCGGCGTCCAGTGGAGCGCTCGTATGGTCCACCCACTTGGGAACGCCGGTGCCAAGCTCAGACCTCCCCTGCGGTGACATACGCCCCACGGTGGGCATCACGTCCACGCCGGTCATCGACGAGGCCCGAGGAGAGATTTTTGTCGTGGCCGACGAGATGATCAACGGCACGCCCTCTCATGAGCTGGTCGGGCTCAACCTCTCGACCGGCGTGGTGATGCTGAACCAGAACGTCGACCCGCCCGGGGCCTATACGCCCGCGCTGCTCCAGCGAGTGGCCCTCACCCTCGACGCCGGAGAGGTCACCTTCGGCTTTGGGGGCAACTTTGGCGACTGCTCTTCCTATCACGGGTGGGTGGTCGAGGTGCCCGAGGCGGGCGGTCCAATGTCCACGCTCGAAATCGATGGGGCGCCCGGTGCCAGTCAGGGTGCGGTGTGGATGGGCGGAGCGGCGCCCATCGTCGACGGCCAGGGCAACATCTGGGTGGCCGTGGGCAACGGCTCGTCCGGCGGACCGTTCGACCTCAGTGACTCCGTGCTCGAGCTGTCGGCTTCGCTCCAACTCGAACAGATCTTCACGCCATCAACCCGCAGCACCGACAACGCCTCGGACCTGGATCTCGGATCCTCGTCGCCGGTCTTGCTCGCCAACGGCGAGGTCCTCCAAGCCGGGAAGTCCCAGACGGCCTACCTGCTCTCTCAGGCCCACTTAGGGGGCATCGGCGGACAGCAGGCCACGCTGAACAACTTCTGTGGCGCCGACGTCGACGGGGGCAGCGCCGTCGTGGGCTCGGTCGCCTACATGCCCTGTCAGAGCGGGGTCATGGCCGTTCAGACGAGCGCCGCACCTCCGGCCCTCGGTGTGCTGTGGAAGACACCGACCGGGGCGGGAGGACCGCCCATCGTGGCCGGCGGGCTGATCTGGACGATCAGCCAGAGCGGCACCCTTTTCGGGCTCAATCCAGCGAACGGGCAGGCGCTGGAGGAATTCACTCTGGGCGCCGAGGCCAACCACTTCCCGACACCTGCCGCCGGCGACGGTCTCCTGCTCGCCGCATCGAGCAATGCGGTGCACGCCTTCTTCACTGCATCGGCGCCGGTGGTCGGCATGGCAGCGACCGCTGACGGGGGCGGCTACTGGTTGGCGGCCACCGACGGGGGAGTGTTCAGCTTTGGCGATGCGCCGTTCCACGGTTCGATGGGCGGCCAGCACCTCAACGCCCCCATCGTCGCTATCGCCGTCACGCCCGATGGCGGCGGGTACTGGGAAGTCGCCAGCGATGGTGGCGTCTTCGCCTTCGGTGACGCCGGGTACTTCGGCTCGATGGGCGGACGGCCCCTCAACAAGCCCGTCGTAGGCTTCGCCGCCACGGCGGATGGGCGGGGCTATTGGGAAGTCGCCAGCGATGGCGGTGTCTTTAGCTTCGGCGATGCGCAGTTCCACGGTTCGATGGGCGGCCAGCCCCTGAACAAGCCGGTCGTCGGCATCGCAGCTGATCGGGCCAGTGGGGGGTACTGGGAAGTCGCCAGCGACGGCGGCGTGTTTAGTTTCGGGGCCCCCTTCTTTGGGTCGACCGGTAACCTCCATCTCAACCAGCCCGTCGTGGCCATCAACGCCACCCCTGACGGCAACGGCTATCGATTCGTCGCTTCCGATGGAGGCATCTTCGACTACGGGGACGCAGGGTATTTTGGCTCAATGGGCGGACAGCCCCTCAATGCTCCAGTGACCGGCATGGCCACGACGCCCGACGATCGAGGGTACTGGGAGGTCGGTGCCGATGGGGGAATCTTTGGGTTCGGTGATGCGGGCTTCCATGGGAGCCGGGGCTAGCTCAGCCTCCAAAAATCCAGGATGGTCGATCGCACTGGCCATGTGATTCATGCACTTCGAGACTGAATCGGTAATAGATCAATTCGGCGATGTCTCACGACTTTCCCATGCACCAAGATCCATCAGCAGATCGTACAATCCTCGGTTGGGTATGCCGGAGAGCTCCGCCCTCCTCTGTTGCTTGGTGACGATCGAGACCTCCCCAATCTTGCTGGCAGCACTTGGCGTCATCATCACCATTTTGGCCGTCGAACCTGGCCGAAGCTCTATTGAATCGATCTCTTCGTACCGAAGCCACAAGGACCTCCCCTTCCCTCTGGCGGGGATAATGCCGAGTCCCGTCTCGGCCGCTGTCAGATAGATGTGAAGCGGCTTTCCTGCGTGGCTGGATCGACCAAGAAACATCTGCGACAGATCTAAGCAATTGCGATCGTCGAAGGGGCCACGAAAATAGGCGAGTGGTGAGACCCATTGATGTCCGGGTATTGCATGTTGCCGTCGCCGATGACTCCACACGCTGAAAGGGTCAAATGGAGGCTCTGGAGCCATTCCGGACCCGGGATGTCGAATGATGACCAACCCAGACGCTGGACCTGAGCGCAGCATTACATCATCCCCTCAACGAGCTCATAACCGGAATGACCCGAGTGGACCTGACCGATCGCCAGATTACGTACGAAGGCCACCATCACGAGCATGAAAGCTCCCCCCATCCATTCGTCCTACTCAGGTGAGACGTTGCCGTCAGCACCAACCTCCAACGATACAGCTCTGTCGAGAAAGTTGCATGGGTCGGCTCGGAGCCGCCTGGCTGGCCCCCACCAACTCGTCGGCGTGTCTTCACCCGACCCTTTTCGGAAGGGAAGATCGCCGCTCCTGGGCCGCGACTGAGCGCAGGATCCGCTCGTTGACGTGGGCGAATAGGGAAACTACCGTAATTCTTCACTGAACTCGGGGGGTGCGGTGGCCATACGGTATTCGAGACCGCCAGTGTTGATGCACGACGTCATCGGCGATGTCAGAGACGTCGTAGGTCTCCTGGAGTCGCAAGCGCCCTACAACCCGCTTGGCGGGTGGTACAGCCCGGGAGCGGACCCGCACGCTCGCACCAGGCCCATGTGGTTCCAGAAGGACTGGGTGCACGACGACTTCGCCGCCGAGGGCTCTGACCTGTTTCTGCGGCATCCCGGCTACATCGAAGCGGCGAAGCAGTTCTACGACGCTGAAGTGGTGGAGCCGAAGAGCGTCTACGTGAACCTGATGACCTCCATCGCCGGTGGCGGACCCGCGCACACGGACAATCCGCGGTTTCACGGTCGCGACCGTACAAACACTCCGATGTGGCTTCTCCGGGCCATGTTGTGGTCCGGGTTGTTCGAGCCCTTCGAGATCATGCAGGCCACCGCCATCTGGTGGATGAACGATGTCGAGGGCGGCGGGCTCTACTACTGGCCAAACGGTCCCGACGTCCCCCCGCACCAACATGCGACCGCGATGGCGAATACTGCGCTGATCGGGGATAACCACGGGATGTTTCACCAGGTCGGTCCGATAGGCCCGTTCGACCAGGGAACCGTTCGAGTGACTCCCGGCGCTGAGCTCGCTCCGGTCGGTGCCGGCACGGACGATTGGGCGGTCATCTACGACGGTGAGCTGGTATGCCAGGCGCCGCTCGCGGTGTTCCGGGTGAGCGTGTTGTGGAAGGCCGACGTGTAAAGACCGCAGCGGAGCGTGCCGAGCGCGTCGCGAACAGGCTGTCGATGCAACAGGTCGCCGACACTTTCAACGACGACCTCGCCCAAAGAGAATCTCCCATCAGATTGGATCTGGCCCGGGTCGACGACGTGAGCCTCAAGGCGGAATTCGCTAGCGTCTACCCTGAAGCGGCACCCGTCGGCGCCTTGCCCTCTGTCCTCGCGTACGCCTGACCAAGTGGGCTGATGGTTCGGTGCACCGGCGACTGATCGCATGCGGGGGAGTGAGGAGGTGGGGCAGTCCGACAAGCCCAGGGTTGTGAAATGTCCCTAGGGCGAAAAGTAGACAAATGTTGTCGGCAAATGCCACGTCCCAAGCATGACGTGCATACCTTTTATGCGATCGAGAGTGTGCGCAGCGGGAAAGAGATGTGATCGCACCAAAACGACATTCGCTGCCTCGGGGGTGCACTGCCCTGCTGCCGCGTCGACATAGCTGCAGTTTGGTACCGCAACCAGGATTCGTCGGATTGGTTCCCGCAGACTGGCCTGGATCAGCCAGCCTCGGCGATCGAAGAAAGGGATCAACGTGTTGAGTCCGTCGTCGGCGGCGCATGCATAGGCGTCGTTCACGTTGTTCGTGGCGAGGAGCTCGGCATCCGTCGATCGGTAGACCCTCGTCAGGGCAGCGCAAGACGGACTGAGTAGCGTCGGATTCGCGATACTCACACCTACCGTGGGCGTGATCGACCGGTTGGCGACGCTTGAAAAGTTAATCTGAGTGACAATCAAGCTGATGGCCGCCAACACGACGATGGCGATCACCTGTTGATTCGTGCGGGGGGGAACTCGACGCTGATGCGCGGCACCTCGTGGGGGGCGTTCTATCCCGGCCCTTTTGGCAGTGTCCGACGTAGCGAAGCACAGAAACCAGGCAGCGAACGGCAGCGGCAGGAGTATCCGTGAGCCTGCTAGGTAGAGGCCCGGTTCTACTGCCGAGGTGCTGGTCAGCGCCAAGAGAAGCAAGACCACCAGGCTGCAATTGGCGAGGAGCAGAGCCAGCGATCGCCGCCGAATGGCAAGAACCATGATCAGCACAATCGCCGCTGCCAACAGGAAAACCGCCACACCGGCCACGGGCGCTAATGCAGGAGCGAAGTAGCTCACGTACGCCGAGAGGTGACGAAAGTTGTTAGCCCATACCGACCAGTGCAGACTGCTGGCCGCGGCCGGATAGATCAGATAGGAGTGGTGGGCGCTCCACCATGTAACGGTGAATAGGTACCACGCCAAGGGCGGCAAGGCCGCTGTGGCGACGAGACGTGCGGTTTGAACGGCTCGACGTCCGTAACAGGGCCAATCGCGGCACAGCACGTAGACCAGTACCGGAACAACGGCAAGTGCCGCGGCGTAATCCCAGAGGATGGCGAGGCCACCGATCGCCACCAGCCCGAAGAGCCTGATTTGATAGCGGCGCGCTGCCAGTCCGATCGCCATGGCGAGTGCGGCTGCGCAATCACCAGCGAGGACGCCCCGAGGAGCGTCGAAGAGCAGAACGTATTGGACGCGCATGACGAGTGGCGCCGCTAATGCAAGCAGCGCTGGTATCGGTTGGCGGAGTCGGAATGCGGTTGCCGCGAAAAGAACCCAGATCAAAGTCACAAGCAGTGTTGTGGCCGCCGGGAGAGCCGTCCCCCACGGCAAACCCGCAATGTGCAGTAGCGCTCCCGGGAGCGCCTCAAACGTGGTGTTGTACCTCTGCCCGAAGAAGTTGGGCTCGAAGACTCTACCCCTTAACAGCTCACGTCCCGCGTACCAGAGGATGGTCTGGTCTTGGTCAGTATGTGAACTCCCAAAACTGAGAAGGGCGCGCAGCTGATCAATGAGCAGTCCCGCGACGAGCACACCCGATCCGACCCAAATGATCCAACGGGTTTGCGGACTAGTGAGGGACTCTTCGCTCACGACTGCAGGCGTCGGTGGAACTGCCGAGCGGCCAGCTGGTGGTCATTGTCCTGCTCGTCGCCTCGCCCCACGACCTCATTCTCGCAGAAAGGGTGCGTTCATCAGGTGACACCGGACCGTGAGCCGGCCAACTTCAGTGATGACCGGTTCATCGGCTGTGCACACGTCCATGGCGTGGCGACAGCGGGTCCGGAAGTGACAGCCGGTTGGGGGGTTCATGGGGGACGGGATGTCGCCCGCCAATACGATCCGCAGTCGCCGTCGTTCGGGGTCCATGCTGGGTGACGCCGACAGAAGGGCTTGGGTATAGGGATGGTGGGCCGAGCTGAAGAGATCGTCGACCGGTCCCTCCTCGACGATACGCCCGAGGTACATCACGGCCACTCGGTGGCTCAGGGAGTGAACGAGATTGAGGTCATGGGAGATGAACAGGTAGGCGATGCCCAACCGGTCCTGCAGGTCGCCCAGCAGGTCGACGATCTGCACCTGGGTGGCGACGTCCAGTGAGCTGAGCGGCTCGTCGAGGGCCAAAAGTTCGGGTTCGGTGGCCAGGGCGCGGGCGATGGCCGCCCGCTGCAACTGACCGCCAGACACCTCCCGGGGCCGGCGCCGTGCGAAAGACGCCGGGAGACGAACCTGGTCGAGCAGTTCGGCCGTACGCCGCTCACGGTCGGCGCGTCCGAGGTCGGTGTGAACTATCAGCGCCTCGCCCACGCTGGACCCGATGCTGGCGAGTGGATCGAAGGAGGAGTAGGGATCCTGGAAGACCAGCTGCATCCTTCGGCGCAGGGTCCGGAGAGGGGCCCCCTTCACGCGGGTGATGTCGTCGCCGCCGAGCACGACCTGTCCGGATGTGGGGCGGATCAGGCGCAGCAGCAGCCGGGCCAGGGTCGACTTGCCCGAGCCGCTCTCACCGACGAGCCCGAGCGTCCTTCCTCGTACGACGGAGAGATCCACGTCATCGACCGCGTGCACCGTTCCCTTGCCCCGGCCGGGAAGGCGGACCGAGAAATCACAGGACACGCCGATCAGCCTGGCCACGACCTCTTCCCCCGATGCCAACGCCGAGTCCGTTTCGACTTCGGTTGTCACGGCGCACCCACCGCATCGGCACCGAGGCGAGTCGCCATGTCGGATCCCACGCCGGGGAGCGTGAGCTCGTCCAGTCGTCGACACCGGCTCTGGCGATCCGGACCGGCCGCCATCAGGGCGATGGCTTCGCTCCGACAGGTTTCCTCGGCATACGCGCAACGCGGATGGAACCGGCACCCCGACGGGAACTGGCCGGCTTGCGGAACCTGGCCCGCCATGAGCGCCTGGCGGTCCGCCGGGCCCCGAATACCCGGAGTGGCCGCCAGGAGGGCTGCTGTATACGGATGACGTGGGCGGGCGAAGAGATCGGCGGTCGCTGCGTGCTCGACCACCTGCCCGGCGTACATCACGGCGACCTCATCGGAGAGTTCAGAGATCAACGCCAGGTCGTGGGTGACGAAGAGCACGGCTAGGCCCTCGGTCTCGCGCAATTCGTTGAGGAGCTCGACGATCTGGGCCTGGACGGTGACGTCGAGCGCCGTGGTCGGCTCGTCGGCGATGAGCAGGCGCGGGTAGCAACTGAGGGCCATGGCGATCATGACCCGCTGACGCATCCCCCCCGAGAGTTGGTGCGGGTAGGCGGAGAGCCGTTGTGTGGGGTCGGGGATGTGCACGCTCTCGAGGAGCCTGGCTGCCCGGGCCCGGGCGGCGCCCCGGCTGACCCTCTCGTGCAGTCGGATGGCCTCCATCAGCTG
>Ga0181531_10003062_pt1 | contig 10328 bp, 8 predicted proteins | sample PEATcosm2014_Bin_38_FD_119743 | JGI IMG/M metagenome (GOLD analysis project Ga0181531, IMG submission 119743) | Peatland microbial communities from MTU Mesocosm Facility, Houghton, MI, USA - PEATcosm2014_Bin11_10_metaG | ecosystem: Environmental > Terrestrial > Soil > Wetlands > Peat | place... | reverse complement strand
TCTGCGAGGAATTGCCCGCTGTCACTACGCCTTTGGCGTGAAACACCGGCGAGAGTTTCGCAAGGGCGTCGTACGTGGAGTCGGCGCGAGGCCCTTCGTCGACACGGAATTCGGTGATCGCGGATTGGGGCTTGCCGTTGCCATGCGGCGATGAAATTGTCACAGATACCGGCACAATTTCCTCGGAAAAGTCTCCGCGCTCAATGGCGGCAAGAGCCTTCTGGTGGCTTTCGAGAGAAAATCGGTCTGAATCCTCGCGCGAAATACCATAGTGCTTCGCAACCCGTTCGGCAGTCAGCCCCATGCTCAGATACGAGCCCGGATAATGTTCGACAAGCCATGGATTGACGGCGATTTTGTTTCCGCCCATCGGTACAAACGACATCGATTCCGCCCCGCCGGCCACGATGACTTCCGCTCCTCCTCCGCGGATGCGCTCGGCGGCAAGGGCTATCGCCTGCAGCCCGGACGCGCAGAAGCGATTGACCGTCATCGCTGCGGATTCGATGGGCAGGCCGGCCCGCAGGGCCACGATACGGGCGAGGTTCATCCCCTGTTCGGCTTCCGGCATCGCACAGCCGAGGATGACGTCGTCGATTTCGTGTGCGTCGAGTTGGGGCACGCGGTCGAGTGCTCCCCGAACGGCGATCGCGCCGAGGTCATCGGGGCGGGTGTAGCGAAGGGCTCCGCGCGGGGCCTTCCCGACCGCGGTGCGGACAGCGCTGACAATAACGGCTTCAGTCATAATGTGCTCACTATTGTTACTAATTCCTCAGCGGCTTACCGGTTTTGAGGGTGTGCGCGATCCGCTCCTGCGTTTTGCGTTCGCCGCACAGCGAGAGGAAATGCTGGCGTTCGAGGTCGAGCAGATACTGCTCGCTGACCGGCGTGCCAGGCGTGACGTTGCCGCCGCACAGGATCTCAGCGAGGTGCCTGGCGACAGTCACGTCGTGATCTGTGGCGTACTCGCCTTCGCGCATCATGTGAATGCCAAGACGGAGTGCGGCAAGCACACTGTCGCCGGGAGCGGGGATGTTGGTGAGAGCCAATGGAGCCTGATAACCGGCTTCAGCAGTCGTGAGGGCGCGAGACTTTGCGTCGTGCAGCAGCCGCTCGCGGTTCATGGTGATGTTGTCGGAGGCCCGCAGCAGGCGCAGATCGCGCGCTTCGTAAGCTGAGGTCGACACCTTCGCCAGGGCGAGGTTTTCGAATATGGTACGCATCGTGTGGTGGAGTTCGACAGAGTCGGACCGCGACGCTGCAGGCGCCGCAGCAGTCGCGATTTCAACGGCGCGCAGCGTCATCTCCTTGCACCCTCCGCCCGCGGGGATCAGGCCGACCCCGGCTTCGACGAGGCCCATATAGAGCTCAAGATGCGGCTGGCGAGCCGCTCCGTGCAGGCTCACTTCGCAGCCCCCGCCCAGCGTAAGGCCGAACGGAGCGACAATCACCGGGCACGGGCAGAACTTGATCGCCTGGGTCATCTCCTGAAAGGCGCGGATGTAGAGGTCGATCTCGTCCCACTCTTCGTCCTGTGCGGCGAGAAGAAGTTGGACGAGGTTAGCGCCGGCAGAGAAGTTGGTCGCATCGTTCGTGATCACGAAGCCGCGGAAATTGCGGACATGCTCGCTGTCGGACCGAAGGGTCTGGCGAACGAAATTTACGATGTCACCGCCGAGGGCGTTCATCTTGGTGTGGAACTCGATGCACGCGATGCCATCGCCCACGTCGATCAGCGACGCGCCAGGATTCTCCGCGACGACCCCGCCGGAGCGTTTGGCGCGAGTAAGGGTGATGACAGCGGAGGACGATTCGACCGCGAGCCACGTCGACGATCGCGGGTCGAAGTATTTCGCGCCGCCCTCCCGATACCAGGATTTCCCCCCGGACTCCAAAAGCTTTTCCAGTGCATCGGGCAGTCTGGTCCCCTGCGCGCGCAGTTTCCCCGCTGTGTCGGAAACTCCAGCCGCGTCCCACATTTCGAACGGGCCCAGCTCCCAGTTATAACCAGTGCGCATGGCGCGATCGATGTCCGCGATGCTGTCGCTGATTTCGCCGATGCGGTTGGCGGCGTAGAGCCAAAGATCGGGCAGGATCTGCCAGTAAAAAGCCGCCGCCTGGTCCTTCTCAGGATTGCCTCCGAGCAGCGTGCGAATGCGCTCGGGAAGAGATTCGATCTGCTTCGCGAGGTCGAGCGCCGGGAGCCTGGGTTTTAGCGCGGCGCGATAGTCAAGCGTGCCGAGGTCCAGAACAAGACGGTCTTCACCTTGCTTGCGATAGAAGCCCTGGCCTGTTTTGTCGCCAAACCATTTGCGCTCCAGCATGGTTTCCAGAAACGCGGGAAGCGGCACGTCGGAGCGCTCGTCTCTGGTGTTTGCGGTGAAGTTACGAACGACGCTGCCCAGCACATCGAGACCGACCATATCGGCGAGGCGAAACGTGCCGGTCTTCGGCCAGCCCAGCGGCCTTCCTGTCAGCGCATCGGCCTCCTCAATCGTCAGCCCCAGATTCTGCATCGCTCGGATGGTGTTCAGCATGGCAAACGCGCCGATGCGGTTGGCGATGAAGTTCGGGCGATCGTTGGCCGGGACAACAGATTTGCCAAGATAGGTCTCAGCAAACCGCGCCACCGAGGCGACGGCGGCGGGATCGGCCGCGGGAGTAGCGACGATTTCCAGCAGCTGCATGTAGCGCGGCGGATTGAAGAAGTGGGTGCCAAACCAGCGCCGGCGAAGATCATGCGGGAGCCCCTGCGCAATGTCGTTGACCGGCAAACCGCTGGTATTCGTCGTGAAGATAGCGTCCGCCCGCAAATGGGGCGCGACCCGAGCCAGAAGGCCGCGCTTGATCTCTATGTTCTCAGCGACCGCTTCGATGATCCAGTCGCAGTTTTTGAGTTTCGCGAGGTCGTCGTCGAAATTGCCGGTGGTGATGCGGGCGGCGAACTCGGGCGACGCCAGCGCCGCCGGTTTGGATTTTCTCAAGCTCTCGACGGCCCGCGTGGCGAGACCATCGGGATCGCCGGGCTGAGCGACGTCAAGCAGAAGGACGGGAAACCCGGCGTTGGCGATATGCGCGGCGATGCGCGATCCCATGGTTCCTGCCCCCAGCACCGCGATGCGGCGAATTGGATAGGCTACGGCTTGGGCAGCGGCGGGTGAAGAGGCGTCGACAACGGATGAGGCGTGCATGGGAAGATTCTCTCAGAGACCGGCGAAGTCAACTCAACCCCACCCGATTCCGTCCTCCGCATAACCTCGCGCAGGCGGGAAGCGTCCAAAACAAGTGCCGATCGGGAATGGATTTTGAATGCAGCCCGATCGCTGTGAGACTCGGAAGAGCACGATGACATTTCCCAAATTCGCCGTTCCGCTGGCTGCCGTTTTTCTCCTTGCGCCGGGCCAGCTCCAGCAGCGCGATCCGCGCGGTCACTACGCGGCTCCCGTGACCGGCAAACCGCTTTGCACCTTTCAGGTTCACGTTAGCGGTTTCCGCGACGACCGCGGCGCGGCGGGAGGCCTGGTTTTCAGCTCTCCGGTTGGCTGGCCGGAAGACAAGACAAAAGCCGTGGTGCAGGGAGGATTTCCGATCGCCGGCAAGCAGGCGACCGAGCGGTTTCAGGTGCCTCCGGGGCGCTACGGGGTCGTGGTGATCCACGATGAAAACTCCAACATGAAGCTGGACCGGAATTTTTTGGGTATTCCGAAGGAGGGTTTCGGATTTGCCAACAATCCGCGGGTGGTGCTGTCGGCGCCGTCGTTTCAGGCCGCTTCGGTCCCGGTCGCATGTCCGGCGACGGAGATCGGGATTAAGCTGATCTATAAGTGAAGCTGTCTGATCTACAAATGAAATCGATAAGCAGAAAGGTAAGAGCCGATCCGGCATGGCTGCTTGTGTCGATTACGCAGCGGTCCCGCCCGGTTCGGCTTTCGGTTCAGTCTGTTCAGCTTTGCCTGCCGAAGCTTCCTGGGCCCGCGACGCGTTGCCTGTGGGATTCACCAGATCGCGCAGTTCCTTGCTGGGCTTGAAGTAGGGAACCTTCTTCGCTGGTACTTCGACCTTGGTGCCCGTTTTTGGATTGCGTCCGATGCGCGGCTTACGCTGACGGATGCGGAAACTGCCAAAGCCGCGAATCTCAATTTTGTCACCCGACTTGAGCGCACCAATGACGGAATCGAAGATGGTCTCGACGATGGTCTCACTGTCGCGCCGCGTCAGATCGCCCAGCTTGGTCACTTCCTCAACAAGGTCGGCTTTCGTCATGGTGGGGGTTGCTCCGATTTGGGTTAGCCCTCTGTTCACCATAGTAGATGCAATCTCTTTGGCTTGCAAAGTCAAGCAGTTGCGGGATTTTTGCACTTCCCAACAGCCGAATGGCCGGAGAAGCAGTTCCGGCCCCGAGGCTTGTCGGTCGTCTTAACGCCAGAGAAAATAGAAGCCGGCGTGCCTCTCGAGCACTTTTCCCGGATTGTGCAGCAGGTCGTCGGGATCGGATAGCAGATCGAGGAGCGTCTTGTGGCGAATGACGGGCTTCACGACGCTGGGTTCCCCTGAAATGCCGACAGACTTGGCCGTCTCAAGAAGCGCGTCGCGGAACCCGCCCTCCTTATCGATCAGGTGCAGCGGCAGCGCCTGCTGGCCGGTCCAAACCTGGCCCGTGGCAAGGGATTTAACCCGGTCGGCGGGTAAATGACGCCCGTTGGCCACATCGGCTACGAACTGCCCGTACATATTGTCGACCAATCCCTGGAAATAAACGCGCTCCTCGGGAGTCATCTCGTGCGATGGGTCGCCGGCGTCCTTCAGCGTGCCAGCGTGGATCACCTCGGGCTTCAGCTTCGCCCAGGTCAGCAGATCCCCGTAGTTGGTCCACTCCATAATGACGCCGATCGACCCCACCACACTGGCATCGTTGGCATAAATCTTGTTCGCACCCGAGGCGATGTAGTAAGCCCCGCTCGCCCCTACGCTCTCAATCGAGGCGACGATGGGTTTGTCGTGCTTCTCACGGATGCGCAGTACCTCGTGGTAAATCTCCTGGGACGGCGCGGCGGCGCCGCCGGGCGAGTCGATGTGCAGAACGATGGCCTTGACGGAGCTGTCTTCGTCGTACTTGCGCAGCTGATCGATGGTGGATTCCGCGGAGAGGATTTCGCCATCGATGTCGATGACGCCGATGTTGTCGCTGAGCGGGGAGAACCCGTCGTCGGAGCCGCCGAAAGAGCGTGCCGCGGCGTAGATGAGCAGCGAGGCGACGGCAATAAACCCGACCAGCAGCCCGCCACCTACGACGAACCAGATCCACAGCCGCCGGCGAGGCTTTTGGTATTGAGGCGAAAGGGGTTGCGTTGGGCCTTGAGGTGCGCCAGCGACCGGTCCGTATGGCTCTTCCATAGTGGCGAGTGTAACACCTGCGTGGGACAAAATAACTATTGGCAGGTAGCGTTCGATGCGCTTATCATTAAAATGGATTTCCCTGTCAGCCACTGTTTTCCTCTAATCGGGCGGCCCGCAACAGGCCCGGTCGAGGGTAGTTTGTCTGGCAAGTGAATCGATTGAGCTTATTGTGGACCCTCAATACAGCATCGTCATCCCGGCCTACAACGAAAGCGCCCGCATCGGGCCGGCTCTCGTCGAAGTCCTGCGTACCCTCGACGAGAAGCATTGGGATGCAGAGGTGTTAGTCGTTAATGACGGCTCGAGCGACGACACGGCAGCTATCATTCAGGGATTCGCGGCCAAAGATCCCCGTGTCCGCCTGATTCAGAATCCCACCAATCGCGGCAAGGGCTACAGCGTGCGCAACGGGATGCTCCGCGCCAGCGCCAACATCGTCATGTTCACCGACGCCGATCTCTCTTCGCCCATGGGCGAGGCGGAGCGGCTCTTTGCGGCCATTCGCGACGGCGCGGATATAGCCATCGGCTCCCGCTGGCTCGAAGTCAGCCGCCAGACCATCCATCAGCCCCTCTACCGCCAGTTCTTTGGCCGCTGCTTCAATGTGGTCACCCGCATGATCATGCGCCTGCCCTTTGCGGATACCCAGTGCGGCTTCAAAGCCTTCCGCCGCAGCGCCGCCCAGACCGTCTTCCAGCTGCAGCGCATCGAGCGCTGGGGCTTTGACCCGGAGATACTCTTCATCGCCCTCAAGCGCGGCTACAACATTAAGGAAGTTCCGGTAACCTGGGGGCACGACGAGCGCACGCGGATGAGCTACCTCCGCGACGGCATCAAGATGCTCGAAGAACTGCTCTACGTCCGCTGGAATTCCCTCATCGGCGTCTACGACCGCAAGGTGACCGATCTGGCCGCCGCCGAACGCGGCTAGAATTGGTCTCCGCACTCCTGAGCTCCAGCCCTCGACATCGCCATTCCAGTTGGCATGAACAGTGAAGGGGCACGGCTTCGATCGTGCCACGAAGCGCCCGAAATGAATCTGGGCATTAGCCCTGAGCCTAAATCAGAACTTCCTTAGGGCAAATGGGCTACAAACCTATTCGGAGCCGCGGCAACCGCCACCAGCGAATCCGCGCAGCCATAGTAGAGAAGCCAACGACCCTGAAAATATACCAATCCCTCGGCAAAGGTCGTTCCGGCCGTGTATTGACCGCTCTTCTCGTAAGGAAGCGTGGGCTCGAGAACCGGATTCTCGGTCCTCGCCAGAAGCTTCGCCGGATTCCGCGCATCGAACAGCGCCTCGCCGGCCGCATACGTGTCGGCAGACAGATTCGGATCGCCTCCCGTTCCCGCGTTCTTCCCGTTGTAGATCATCACGATCCCCCGGTCCGTCAGCACCGGCGGCGGCCCCGTCTCCGGAAAGGAGCTGTCGAAGCGCCCAGGGCGTGCCCCGAGCACCTCCACAGCTTCGCCGTCAGATCCCTCCACCGGCGTCCAGTGGATGAGATCGGAGGACCGGGCCAGATGGATGGCGCCCTCGCCCCAGTACATCCAGTAGTTGCCCTGAATGCGCGCCACAACCAGCCTCCCCTCGTGGAGCACAGTCACAATGCCCGCGGATTTGTACTTCAGGTGCGCATACTTTCCTCCATCCGCCTCCAGAAAAGCAGGCCCGTGCTTGATCCAGTGCTCCAGATCGCGTGAAGTTGCGATGCCCACGGAATACGTTGTGCGGTTCCACTGCGTGTAAGTCAGAACATAAGTGCCATCTTCCGCCTCCACAACCCGCGGATCCTCAACGCCGCCTGGCCATTCGCGCGATTCTTCGCTGTCCTCCGATGGATAGAAGACGGGGGCCGCGCGGCGGGTGAAGTGAATGCCGTCAGAGCTTTCTGCAAGACCCAGGCGCGAGGTGTGCATTCCTATTTGCATGGCACCCGTATCGTCTTCCGCCCGGTAGAGCACATCGATGACCCCGTTCCGCACCACGGCCGCCGGATTAAACGTGTGGAGCGCCTCCCAATGCACGGGCATCCCACGGATCGGATCCGCAAAAACCGCCGCCGTATCGGGTGCAATCACAGGATTGCCGGTGGCCGGCCGGGTGAACGGTCCAATTTCCCACGAAATGCCGTCGGATGGCCGTGCGACCGCTATGAGCACGGCACAAATCAGGATCAATCGCGCTGCACCGAAAATTCTCGTCACAATGGTTTTCTCCTCGGCTCCCCACGATCGGCCCATAAAAAGCCGTTGTACAGGGCGCGACTCACGCGCTGTCATCCTGACGTCTCGCATAGCGAGCCGGAAGGATCTGCCGTTGTTTGTTTCTAAGTTGCCATCAATCTGCCGGGTCCGCGTTAAGGCCCGTGGCGGAGAACGGTATCGTGGTTTGCAATGCTTTGCACCGGCCTCGCTGTGACCCAGAACGAAGTACTTCATGAGCTCGCTTCGGCTAAAGGGGCGAAGTGTACGAGTGTGGAACTATACGCCCCCAATTCGTGGTCCTTCAATTTTGACGGATGGCTGTGGCTCAATGTGCAATGCCCTTGGCGAATTACCAGCCAACGCGGAATCGAACTGGGCAGCAAAGGAACACAGGAGCAAAGGAACATAGGAACACAGTCCTGGAAACGCCGCTCCACCGCAGCGTTTTTTCCCGTCACCGAATAAATTCAAACTGCACCTCTACCAAAAACGCGCCACATTCGTTCGATGACATCCGAACGAAGTGGCGCACTCGAGTTGAAACAAAGTTAGCGAGCGAGAGCTGCCGCGCCCACCGCCGCTCGCTGAATCACCGAGGCGACTGCCTCGGGGTGAGAGACATAGATGGCGTGGCTGCCCGGAGCTTCCGTTACCTCGGCGCCGGCCCGGCCTGCCATTGCGCGTTGCGCTGCCGGCGGAATCATCCTGTCCTCCGTCGCGATGAGATACCAGGTGGGTTTCGAGCGCCAGGCCGGTTCGCTGACTGCGCCCTGCAAGGCCTCCAGACCCCAGGGAACCTGCGAATCCGCCATGAACGAAGCCAGGTTCGGCTGAACATCGGCCGCGAAGGAAGCAGCGAACTTTTCCCGGTCCAGAAACAAGTAGCCATCGACTGGCGCCAGAATCGGCGGCACAGGGGCGCCTGGCGCCGGATTGGCAAGTAACGACGAGACCGACTCACCTTTATCCAGAGCAAACGCGGTGATGTAGACCAGTGAGGTGACTTTCGGATCGTTGCCTGCCTCCGATATGACGGCGCCTCCATAGGAGTGGCCAACGAGGACGACCTCTCCCCTGGCTGATGCGATGGCTCGTTTCGTGAAGGCAACGTCCTGCGCCAGAGAGATCGTTGGATTCTGCACAATGAGGACCTCAAAGCCGTCCTTCTTGAGAATTTGGTACACGCCCTCCCACCCGGAGCCGTCGACGAAGCCGCCGTGCACGAGAACAATCGATTTGGAATCGGACATCTTGTCTCCTTTACTTAGGGAATTGGATTACCGGCTCTGCGACATCCAGACCGGATTGCCTAAGGTTAGGAGCGCTTCATCGGACCGGCCACCCTGTAAACAACAGATATCGACCTGCATTTTTCTCCAGTTGCCGGGCCGCATGCGGAGCCAAAGGGCCCGTTCCTCCGGAGCGATCTCACTCCGCCGGGGACTCGGCCTTAGGTGGAAGCACCCACAGCACTGCGACGATCCCGATCAGCGCCAGAGAGGCGGCGGGCCGGTACCAGGCCACGGGAATCGCCGTGAGATAAAGCAAAACGGACGAGAATTGCTTGCCCCAGCCGGCGCGCGCCGGCGTCGCGCTCTGTGATCGTATCTGACTCCATAGCGCCATATATCCGAGCCCGGGAAAAATGCTGACCGCCGCGTAGAGCGCCGTATTGAACGATGACAACCCCTTGATGCCGATCCAGTCCGTGGCGAACGGAAACAGTGAGAGGCAGAACAGAAACATCAGGTTGGCCCATAAAATACCGTGGCTCACCGTCTCCACCTCGTCCACGAGATAATGATGGTTCACCCAGTAAATCCCGATCTGCACGAAGGTCAGCAGATAGAGAAAAATCGTAGGCAATACCGCGCGCAGACCGGCTACGCCGTCCTGCCCAGGGACCTTCAGTTCCAGCACCATGATGGTAATGATGACCGCAATGACGCCATCGGAGAATGCCTCCAGGCGTCCGGGAGTAAGGCCCTTTCTGCTCATTCTGCTTCCCATGGATTCATCGTATTTAGTGGTAACCGTTAAATGTGGAAAATTTGTCAAGGCCAATCCGAAAATCCAAAGTAACGACCCCACATTCCAAACCACTTCTCCGCCAAAACACGCAAAGAAAGTTGGCAGTTTTATTCTCCGAACCTGCTATTCTGAAGTTATAGAGTAAGAAAAGAAAAAGCCGCCATTTCGGGCGGCTTTTTCTGCGTTGGTGCGAGGCCCTGGTGCGAAGAAAAAACAAAAACCCGGAGAAGCGTGTCCAGATGACAAATTCTCAGCAGGTCGACCAGGTCACGAAAGTTACCTTCACCCGAAGCCCAGCAGAATCAATAACCGGACCGCACACACCACCCCCCCACCCCCACCCTCCGCAAATTTCAGCCGGGAAAGATTGCGGTAAACTGGAAGCGATGCAGCGGCGAATCATCCTCGGCGTTCTCCTCTAGCGGCTCCCGCCGCCACGCAAAACCGCGCCTTTTCCGATAAATCTGGATTGCAACGCAACCGGTCACGCGCCGGGAGGATTTTTATGCTCGATCGTCTGGAACAAATTGAAGCTCGATATCAAGGGTTAGCCCGGCAAATGGCCGATCCGGCCGTCCTCGGCGACCACGCTCAGTATCAAAAGATCGCAAAGCAGCATCGCGATCTCGAGCCCGTCGTCGAGAAATTTCGTGAATATCGCACCATAAAAACGGGAATTGCCGAAGCGCGGG
>Ga0181531_10003061_pt1 | contig 10329 bp, 12 predicted proteins | sample PEATcosm2014_Bin_38_FD_119743 | JGI IMG/M metagenome (GOLD analysis project Ga0181531, IMG submission 119743) | Peatland microbial communities from MTU Mesocosm Facility, Houghton, MI, USA - PEATcosm2014_Bin11_10_metaG | ecosystem: Environmental > Terrestrial > Soil > Wetlands > Peat | place... | reverse complement strand
CTCGCGGGCGGCAAGCGGGCGGGATGCGATTCTCATGCGCGCATCAGAAGGGGCGCTTACGCCGAAGTCAACCCTCGCGCAAGGGGCGCCCGACCCCTCGCGCAAGGGGCGCCCGACCCCGCGCGCAAAGGCCGCGCGGCGCATCGTCGGCGTGGCCGATCGGGTTGGCGCATGCGTACGCCGCTGTTTTCTGGCACAATTTCATGCCCTGATTATGAGCGAGCCCCCCTCGAGCACTTCCGACTCATCTTCTCTCGAGCGCACGTCGCCCGAGCCGCAACCGCTGCGCACGGGGGATCCGCCGCAACCGCGCGAAGTCGGTGGGCGCGATGGGCCCGACCCGACCCGCTACGGCGATTGGGAGCTGCGCGGCCGGTGCATCGATTTCTAAAAGCGCCGACGGCTCCTCCGTGCCCGAAAGATCGTTGACATGACCGCCCCCGTCCGTGCGAGGCCGCTATCGCCGCATCTTCAGATCTATCGATGGCAGATGGGGAACACACTCTCGATCCTGCACCGCTTTACCGGCATCGCTCTGGCGCTCGGACTGCCGGCGCTCGCCTGCTTCGTCATGGCGCTCGCGAACGGCGCAGACTCCTACCAACAAGCGCAGCGCCTCTTCGTGAGCCCCTTCGGAATCCTGTGCCTCATCGCGTGGTCGTTCGCCTTCTTCTACCACCTGCTCAACGGGATCCGACATTTGTTCTGGGACATCGGCCTCGGATTCGAGCGCCGCGCCCGCACGTTGAGCGGCTGGACGGTGGTGGGCGGCTCACTGGCGCTCACGCTCGGACTGTGGACGTGGTTGTGGCTGAGCGATCGGCTATGAGTCTGCGCAGCCCACTCAGGCGGGTCCTTGGCCTCGGATCCGCGAAGGACGGCGTCGGTCACTGGTGGGCTGAGCGGGTGACCTCGGTGGCGCTCGTGCCGCTCACGCTCTGGTTCGGCATCGCGCTGCTCGCGCTTCCGGCCTACGACTACGACACCGTGCGGGCGTTTCTGGCGGCGCCGATGCACGGACTGCTCGCGGTGTTGCTGGTCGCGGTGATGGCCTCCCACAGCGATCTCGGCACCCGTGTGATCGTCGAGGATTACGTGCACGCGCCCTTGCTCAAGGTGTCGCTGCTGCTGCTGCTGCGATTTGCATACGTGCTGATCGCGGGCGCTGCGATTTTCGCGATCCTGCGCATTGTGTTCGGACCCTCGCCGGCGTGAGCGCCCCGGCATGAGTGCCTATGAGCTGATCGACCATGCCTACGATGTGATCGTCGTGGGAGCGGGCGGCGCGGGGTTGCGCGCCACGTTCGGGCTCGCGGAGGCGGGCCTTTCCACGGCGTGCATCACCAAGGTCTTCCCGACGCGCAGCCACACGGTCGCGGCGCAGGGCGGCATCTCGGCGGCGCTCGGTAACATGGGCGAGGACGACTGGCGCTGGCACATGTATGACACCGTCAAGGGCTCGGACTGGCTGGGCGATCAGGATGCGATCGAATTCATGTGCAAGGAGGCGCCCGCGGCCGTGATCGAGCTCGAGCACTACGGGCTGCCGTTCTCGCGCACCGAGCAGGGGCTCATCTATCAGCGTCCCTTCGGCGGCATGACCACGCATTACGGCAAGGGCATCGCGCAGCGCACGTGCGCGGCCGCCGATCGCACCGGGCACGCGATGCTCCATACGCTCTATCAGCAGTCGCTGAAGCACGATGCCACGTTCTTCATCGAGTATTTCGCACTTGATCTGCTCATGGAGGACGGCGAGTGCCGGGGCGTGGTGGCGCTCGACATGTCCGACGGCACCCTGCACCGCTTTCGCGCCCACGCCGTCATTCTCGCCACGGGAGGCTACGGGCGCGCCTGGTTCTCCTGCACCTCCGCGCACACCTGCACCGGCGACGGCGGCGGCATGGTGCTGCGCGCGGGACTGCCTCTCGAGGACATGGAATTCGTCCAGTTTCACCCGACCGGGATCTACGGGGCGGGTTGTCTCATCACCGAGGGCTCGCGCGGCGAGGGCGGCTATCTCACCAATTCACTGGGCGAGCGCTTCATGGAGCGCTATGCGCCGAACGCCAAGGATCTCGCCTCGCGCGACGTGGTGAGCCGCTCCATGACCATCGAAATCCGCGAGGGACGCGGCGTCGGCAAGGACAAGGACCACATCGACCTGCATCTCGAGCACCTCGGACCTGCGGTGATTCACGAGCGCCTGCCGGGCATCGCCGAGACCGCGCGCATCTTCGCCAATGTCGATGTCACCCGGGAGCCGATTCCGGTACTGCCCACGGTTCACTACAACATGGGCGGTATTCCTTGCAACGTGCAGGGCGAGGTCGTCTACCGCCGCAACGGCCGCGATGAGCGCGTACCGGGGCTGCATACGGTCGGCGAGGCGGCCTGCGTGTCGGTGCATGGGGCCAACCGGTTGGGATCGAACTCGCTTCTGGACCTGGTCGTCTTCGGGCGTGAGGCGGCGCGCCACTGTGCCGCGACCATCAAGCCTCGAGGCGCGGTGCGCCCGCTGCGGGCCACGGCGGCTGAGGCGGCCCTGGCGCGGCTCGATCGGCTGCGCCACGCCAAGGGGTCGCGCCGCACCGCCGACATCAGGCTCGACATGCAGCGCATCATGCAGAGCGATGCCGCCGTATTCCGCACGGCCGAGACGTTGAACGAGGGCAAGCGGCGTCTCAAGCAGGTGTTCGACTCCTTCGCGGATGTCGCCGTGACGGACCGATCGCTCGTCTGGAACTCGGATCTCATCGAAACGCTCGAGCTCGACAACCTGCTGCTGCAGGCGGTCGCCACCATGCACTCGGCCGAGAATCGCACGGAGAGCCGGGGCGCCCAGGCGCGCGAGGACTTTCCGAACCGGGACGACCAGAACTGGCTGAAGCACACGCTGTGCTGGGTGGATGCGCGTGGCGAGACGAGCTTCGATTACCGGCCCGTGCACCTTCAGACCTTGACCGATGAGGTCGAGTCCATACCGCCGAAAGCCAGGACCTATTGAGGAGCGAATCGATGGCCGAGTTCTCGTTGCCCGCGAATTCCAAGGTGAACAAGAAGGACGGACGCATCTTCAAGGCGCCGCCGGGCGCGAAGAACGTGCGGGTGTTCAAGATCTACCGCTTCGATCCCGACTCCCCTGAAAATCCGCGCCTCGATACCTACGAGGTCGACATGGACAGCTGCGGGCCGATGATTCTCGACGCGCTCATCAAGATCAAGAACGAGACCGATTCGACCTTGACCTTTCGGCGCTCGTGCCGCGAGGGGATCTGCGGCTCCTGTGCCATGAACATCGATGGCGCCAACGGACTCGCCTGCATCAGCGCGTGCGCCGATGTGAAGGGCGACATCCGTCTCTACCCGCTGCCGCACATGCCCGTCATCAAGGATCTGGTGCCGGACCTGACGACGTTCTACGCGCAGTACGCCTCGGTCAAGCCCTGGCTGCAGGCGCAAACGCCGCCCCCGCCCGATCGTGAGCGGCTGCAGTCGAAGGAGGATCAGGAGCGGATCGATCGCCCCTCGGCATGCATTCTGTGCGCGTGCTGCTCGACGAGTTGCCCGAGCTACTGGTGGAACGGCGACCGCTACCTGGGGCCCGCGGCGCTGCTCGCAGCGTATCGCTGGATCGCCGACAGTCGTGATGAGGCGACGGGCGAGCGGCTCGATGACCTGGAGGACCCCTTCCGTCTGTACCGCTGTCATACCATCATGAACTGCACCGAGGCCTGTCCCAAGGACCTCAATCCCGCCAAGGCCATCGGCGAGATCAAGCAGATGCTGGCGCAGCGGCGGCACTAGGACGGGCTCCCGGCCATGGCCGGGAGCGAAGCACATGATCGCGGCGGCGGAGGATCTCGGTAAGCTGCGCTGGCGATGCCGCCGGGGCATGAAGGAGCTCGACCTGCTGCTCGAACGCTACGTCGAGGAACGATTTGCATTCGCGACGGCCGCTCATCAGCGCGCCTTCCGTGAGCTCCTCGAGATCCAGGACCCCGTGATCCATGGATGGTGCTTCGGCGGCCTTGCGGCGCCGACGCCCGAGCTTCGCTCCCTCATCGAGGAGATCATCGCTGCGCCGAGGAGCGCTCCGGCGGCAGCCGGTATGCGTGACCCACGGTAGGAGACTCCCGGCCCCTCCCCGCCGATACGCCCCGATACGCCGGAGTCGGGGCCCCGGAGCCGGCTGTTAGAATCCCCCGCCTGTGCGTAACGTCACGCTTGCAATCACTTCGGCTCGCGGCTCGTCGAACTTTTGGCGGGCCGTCCGGTCTATCGCGACAGGCTGGGCTGCGCCCACGCCGGTTTGGGCTCACGCATGACGGTCGAAGAGAGTGACCTCAAACTGGTCGAACGGGTCCAGCGCGGCGAGCGCGCGGCGTTCGATTTGTTGGTTTTGCGATACCAGCACAAGGTGCTGAAGCTGATCATGCGTTACGTGCACGATGCGACCGAGGCCGAGGACATTGCCCAGGAGGCTTTTGTCAAAGCGTACCGCGCACTCCAGTCCTTCCGGGGCGATAGCGCTTTTTATACGTGGCTGTATAGAATCGCCATCAACACCGCGAAGAACGCGCTCGTCGCGACCAAGCGCCGCCCCATGGACTATGACCTCGACCTGCAGGATCCTGAGCAATACGACCTGCAGGCCAGACTCTCCGAGTCCGAGACGCCCGAGGCGCTGCTGCTCACCGACGAGATCCGCGACACCGTGAATCGCGCCATCGAGAATCTACCCGAGGATCTGCGCACCGCCATCGTGCTGCGCGAGCTGGAAGGACTCAGCTACGAGGATATCGCCCAGACCATGGATTGTCCGGTGGGGACGGTGCGCTCGCGCATCTTCCGGGCCCGCGAGGCGATCGACAAGAAGCTGCGACCGATTTTTGACGGCGGCCTCGGCCGTCCTGAGGACACATGAGCGAACAAATCCGCGAACAGATCTCGGCTTTCCTCGATGGTGAGCTGCCCGCCTCGGAGACCGAGCTGCTGCTCAAGCGCCTGGCGCGTGATGCGGAACTGCGGGAGGGTTTCGGGCGCTATGCGCTGGTCGGCGAGGCGATGCGCGCCACCCCTCACTCCCGGATCACGCGCGGCTTTGCGGCCCGGATCAACGCGACCATCGACGGTGAGCCGGCCGTGTCGAGCCCCATCGCGGCGGCGCGCGCGCGGCCCATGCACTGGTGGCGTCCGATTGCCGGCGCCGCGGTGGCCGCCGGCGTGGCCGCCGTCGCGGTGGTCGCCCTGCAACAGCGCGCCGTAACGCCCCCCCTGCGCGCCGCAGGGGTGGCGCCTGCCGTGATCGTTTCCTCGGGCGCCGCGGGACATGACGGACCGCGGCTTGCGAATCAGCCGAAGGAGCCCGCCCAGCCTTATGTGGTGGTGCCCGCCTCGGCGACCACATCCGCGCCACTCCCGGGTGCGCGCCTCACGAGTTACATCTTCGCCCACAGTCGCTACTCCTCGGTGCTCGGCCAGCGCAATGTCCTCTCCGAACTGCTCGCCGATCCCGACGAGGCGAGCCGAGCCGGCGCGGGGGGTGCGGTCGTGAACGACGCGGCTCTGCACCAGCCCGTCCCGCAGGACGTCCGATCCGCGCAATGAGGTCCGTCGTGGCTGCGCGTGCTCGCTGGCTGGTTCCCTGTGCCGTGGTCGGTGCTTTGGCGCTCGGCATCCCGGAGGCCTCGCGCGGCGCGGACGATCCGCGCGAGTGGCTGCAGAGGATGAATCAGGCGCTCGCCACCAGAAATTACGATGGCACGTTCTTCCGTCTGAGCGAGGGGCGGGTGGAGACGCTGCGCATCCTGCATCGCGTGAAAAGCGGGCGCACCACCGAGCGGCTGCTCTCGCTCGACGGCTCGGGCCGTGAATTCATCCGCAACGACGGCGAGCTCACGTGCTATCTGCCCGATCAGCACACGGTGCTGGTCGAGCCCCGGCAGGATCGAGGTCCGTTTCTGGGCTCGCTCCCTCAATTCGGCGCCGACGTCAACGAGTACTATCGCATCGAGCTGTTGCCCGCGACCCGTGTGCTCGGCCGGCCCGCCCAGGTCATCGCGGTGAATCCCAAGGACGCCTACCGTTTCGGCTACCGCCTCTGGCTCGATGAGCGCACGGCCATGCCGTTGAAGACGCAGCTCTGTGATGCGAGCGGGCAGGTCATCGAACAGATCCTGTTTGCGCGGCTCGATATGCCGGACAGCATTCCCGACAGCGCGCTGATACCCGCCGTGCGCACCGAGGGCATGCGCTGGGTGCGTCAGGGTCCCTCGCACAATCTCGATCAGCCGACCTTGTCGGCGTTCCGCTCCAAAGAGTTGCCCCCCGGTTTTCGCCTCACGGATGCCGGTGCGCAGACCATCAACGCCGGTGTCCCCGCGGCGCATCTCGTGTACTCCGATGGGCTCGCCACCGTGTCGGTGTTCGTCGAGGAGCCGCCCGCCCAGGCTTCGGCCGTCGCCAAACAGGGCGCAGCGCCCGTGCCGCCGCCGGCACCCATGCAGGGACTCGCCCGCGTGGGGTCGGGCTTCGCGTTCTCGACCGTCATCCAGGGCCACCAGGTGACGGCGGTCGGCGAGGTGCCGGCGAAAACGGTCGAGTTCATCGCCGACCACGTCGACGCGCACGATCCCCATTAAGTTGCAGAAAGCGCGGATGGGCCGCCGTTTTCTGCTCTATTCGCGCCCGGGTTGCAGCTTGTGCGAGGAGATGCTGCTCGAACTCGCAGCGCTTCCCGCGGCGCAGGGCGTACCGGTCGAGGTCCTCAACATCGACGACCGCGACGCCGATCGAGTCCGCTACGGGCACAAGATCCCCGTCCTCACGCTCGACGGCGAGCTCGTTTGCCACGGCCGGCTCGACATCGAGGAGGTCCTCAAGTCCCTCGCCCGCGACGGCCGCCCGGTATAATCCCCCGCTTTGCGCGCTTAAGGCCTTCCCCGGCCCCGGCGAGGATCAGTCAAGCCGTTGATGAAGAACATCCGCAATTTCTCGATCATCGCGCATGTCGATCACGGCAAATCCACGCTCGCCGACCGGTTCATCCAGGACTGCGGCGGTCTCGAGGCGCGCGAGATGCAGGCGCAGGTGCTCGATTCGATGGATCTCGAGCGCGAGAGGGGCATCACCATCAAGGCGCAGAGCGTGACACTGGCCTTTCTCTCCGAGAGCGGTGAGACGTTTCAGCTGAATTTCATCGATACGCCCGGACACGTCGACTTCTCCTACGAGGTGTCACGCTCGCTCGCGGCCTGCGAGGGGGCATTGCTGGTCGTCGATGCGGCGCAGGGGGTCGAGGCGCAGAGCGTCGCCAACTGCTACACCGCTCTCGAGCAGGGCCTGGAAGTGCTGCCGGTCATCAACAAGATCGATCTGCCTTCTGCGGATCCGGCCAAGGTGATCCATGAGATCGAGGAAATCATCGGGATTCCGGCCGATGACGCCGCGCTGGTGAGCGCGAAGACCGGCGAGGGGGTGCGCGAGCTCCTCGAGCAACTCGTCAAGCGGATTCCCGCGCCGCGCGGCGATCCCGAAGCACCACTCCAGGCTCTCATCATCGATTCCTGGTTCGACAACTACGTCGGTGTGGTCTCCCTGGTGCGTGTGATGCACGGTGTCATCGAGTCCGGCGCCAAGATCCGTGTCATGTCGACCGGCCGCAGCCACGTCGTCGACCGGCTCGGCCGCTTCACGCCCAAACCGGTGACGCGGGATGCCTTGCGCACCGGAGAGGTGGGCTTCGTCGTCGCCGGCATCAAGGAGATCGACGGGGCGCCGGTGGGTGACACCATCACGCTCGAAGCGAATCCCGCGCGGGAGCCGCTGGCGGGTTTCAAGCAGGTGCAGCCCCGGGTGTTTGCGGGCCTGTTCCCGGTGAGCTCGGACGACTATGAGCAGTTCCGCGATGCCCTGAAGAAGCTCAAGCTCAATGATTCGGCCCTGCATTTCGAGCCCGAGGTGTCGACCGCGCTCGGCTTCGGCTTCCGCTGCGGATTCCTCGGCCTGTTGCACATGGACATCGTGCAGGAGCGCCTCGAGCGCGAGTACGACCTCGACCTCATCACCAGCGCCCCCACCGTCATCTACGAGGTTCAGCTCACCGATGGCAGCACGCTGAACGTCGACAACCCGACCAAGCTGCCGCCGCAGGACCGCATCGAGGAGCTGCGCGAGCCCATCATCGTGGCCAACATCCTGGTGCCGCCCGACTACGTCGGCGCCATTCTCACGCTGTGCAGCGAGAAACGGGGGGTGCAGAAGAAGATGCTCTTCCTCGGCAGCCAGGTGTCGCTCCAGTACGAGCTGCCGCTCGCCGAGGTGGTGCTCGACTTCTTCGATCGATTGAAGTCGGCGAGCCGTGGCTACGCCTCCTTCGACTACGAGTTCAGCCATTTCAAGGCCGCCCCGCTGGTCAAGCTCGACGTGCTCATCAACGGGGATCCGGTCGATGCCCTGTCGCTCATCGTGCACCGTGACAACGCCTATGCGCGCGGTCGCGAGCTCGTCGACAAGATGCAGGAGCTCATCCCGAGGCAGATGTTCGATATCGCCGTACAGGCCGCGATCGGCAGCCACATCATCGCCCGCGCGAGCGTCAAGGCGATGCGCAAGAACGTGCTCGCGAAGTGTTACGGCGGCGACATCACGCGCAAGCGCAAGCTGCTCGAGAAACAGAAGGCGGGCAAGAAGCGCATGAAGCAGGTCGGTCAGGTCGAGATCCCGCAGGAGGCGTTCCTCGCGGTGTTACAGGTCGGCAAGAAACCGAGCTGAGCGTGCGACCGATGAGCTTGAATGAACCAGATTCCAGGGGGATCGATCGTGACTGATGGCGACAGCCTTTTCACCGGCCTGCTGTGCGCGGCCATCGTGTGCGTGAGCGTCATTCTCATCGACGGCTGGTTCTTCAGGCCGCGGCGCGATCCCGGGGCGACGAGTGTCGAGGAGCCGCTCCTGCCGCGGCTCGCGGGCTATGCGCTGGTGCTGCTCGCGCTCGCGCTCCTCTTTCGGATGTTCCGCTACGATGCGGTCGACTTCAGCGTGATGCTGGTGATCGTGGGGGCGACCTCCGGGGTGATCTGGGGGCTCGATCAGGCGTTCTTTGCCCGCCGCCGCCAGGCGCTTGCCGTGCGCACCGGAACGATACCCGACCGGGTGCGCGAACCCATCGCAGTCGAATACGCGCGTTCCTTCTTTCCCGTCATCGTGCTCGTGCTCGTGATCCGCTCCTTTCTTTTCGAGCCGTTCCGCATCCCTTCCGACTCGATGATGCCGACCCTGTTCGACGGTGACTTCATCTTCGTGAGCAAGTACTCCTACGGGCTGCGCCTGCCCGTCAGCAACACCCTGATCCTGCCCACCGGCACGCCACACCGGGGAGACGTCATCGTCTTTCGCCTGCCGCCCAATCCGAAGATCAACTACATCAAGCGCCTGGTCGGGCTGCCCGGCGATCACATACGCGTCGACAAGAACAACCAGCTCTACGTGAACGACGTGCCGCAACCGCAACAGCCGGGGCCGCCCTACGCAGGTCCCAAGCAGTACCAGTCGAACTACTTCGGGGTGCCGACCGCCTACGAAGAGCTCGGCACCCGCCGGCACGAGATCATGTTCGCCCTGGGGGGCGTACGCGAGGGCGAATGGGTGGTGCCCGCGCATCATTATTTCTTCATGGGCGACAATCGCAACAACAGCAAGGACAGTCGCTGGCAGGGCGATCCGGACGCGCCGGGATACGTCCCGGAGGAGAACCTCGTGGGGAAAGCGGTGCGAATCTGGCTTAATCTCGATACTCGTGACGGACCTCTCTGGAAAAGAATCGGGAATGCGATTCAATAGAGAGTCGGCGAGTCTGTCCGAAAGTCCTCGGACCGGCCGACCGCAGGAGAAAGGAGTTTATGAGACAGCATCAACAGGGCATGACTTTCGTCGGCTTGCTGTGCGTGCTCGCGATGGTCGGGGTGATCGGTTATGCCGGGGTGCGACTGCTTCCCGTCTACCTCAACTATATGAAGGTGACGCGCAGCATGGAGGCCGCCGCGACGGACTTCAAGAGCGACAATCCCGACATGGCCGGCATGCGCCGCTCGCTCGAGAAGCACTGGCAGATCGAGGACGTCGATGAGGTGCAAGCCAAGGACGTCGAGTTTAACAAGGATGAAAGCGGGCTGGTGACGATGCACGTGGCGTACGATCACCCGGTACCCTACATTGCGAACGTCTCGCTCTCGGTGCATTTCGACAAGACCGTGAAGGTGCAGTGATCGCAAGACCGAAGATCGACCCCCTGCTTGTCTGGAGCGAAAGCGCTCTCGGCCACGTGTT
>Ga0181531_10003060_pt1 | contig 10330 bp, 9 predicted proteins | sample PEATcosm2014_Bin_38_FD_119743 | JGI IMG/M metagenome (GOLD analysis project Ga0181531, IMG submission 119743) | Peatland microbial communities from MTU Mesocosm Facility, Houghton, MI, USA - PEATcosm2014_Bin11_10_metaG | ecosystem: Environmental > Terrestrial > Soil > Wetlands > Peat | place... | reverse complement strand
GGCGCTGCCTATTCGGTTTGCGGCTTGGCGAGGACGCGAATCATGCAAGGGCGGAAGTCCTGATTCTCCTCGCGGAGACGAATTTTATTCGCAGGCAGATTGACTTCCAGGAGAAACTGACACTGCGGCACAGCGTTTTTCGGATCGTCATGCGAGAGCTCGAACAATACTTCACGCTTCGCAATCGTGGCGGGGTCGCCGCGATAGGGATATGCGGTGAAATGAATATCCTCGTCCATGGCGGCGGGAGGATGCTTGATGCCGTAGAGAAGTGCCAGCGCCACGAGCCAAGTATCACTCTCCGCGCCGGTTCGCTGGAAACGTATTCCGCCGCGATACAGGGAATGAACCTGCGGCGACAACGTTACGGGGTTCATTTGGCCGGGCTGCATTTCCGGTGCGATCAGGATGCGCAGACCGGCTGGCTTGTTTCCGTCAATGGCCGCAACTTTCAGAGTCAACATGCCGTCTGTCGCCATCGACGAGTCCTGAATCGACATTTCGATTTCGCAGAACCCGTCAGTGGATTCGTTGCAATACATCACGGGGATGGATTTGGCTGGCGGTTGCGACGATTGCGCCGCGACGCAAGCGCACAGCGTTGCAACCAGGGCGACTTGCGGCGCCAGCTTTAAGGTCGGAGTCATTAGTCTTAGTCGGTCTGAATCGCGATGCCCAGCTCATCCGCGCGACGCGGAATAGCATCGCCATCAAGCAGTAAACATCGTCCGGCGTCGAGCGCGAGGCAGGTCGCGCCCGCCTTGTGCATCACATCAATCGTAGCGACTCCGATTACCGGTACATCAAAACGCATATCCTGCTTCGGTTTCGCAACTTTTACGACGGTCAGCGCACGACTCAGCAACGAATCGCCGGGATCAAGGGACGACATCAATTGCCCAGCTCGAAGGATGGTTGCATCGGTACCCTCCATGGCCTCGACGGCGACGCAGGCAGACTCGGCGACGATGACGGTTTGTCCGATGTCGAAATCACCGAGGTGGCGCGCAATTCTGCGTCCGTACTCGATATCCTTTTTTTCTTGCTCCGACGGAGCGCGTACCGTGCGTACGCCCACTCTTGCGAGAAGTGGTTCGAGCAGCCAAGTGGAGCTTTCCAGTTGAATGCCTTCGTCGGCGAGTACTTTGGAGACTGCACCCAGAAGCGAGTCGGTGTTTCTGGTTCCGAGAGATAGCAGCAACTTGGCCAGCCGCCAATCGGGACGAATGCTCGAAAAAATTTGCGTGTGCTTGACCTGCCCGGCCATCACGGCGCGCGCTACACCAGCTTTCTTGAAAAGATCGATGAGAGCGGAAAGTTGTCCCAGCGATAGCCAGTATGTCTCCGCGCCTCGCTGTGCAATGGCAGGATCGGCTTCTTCTCTAATCGCAGCGACCACGACTTCAAATCCCTGCGCCTGGGCCGCGTCCAGGACGAGGAACGGAAAGCGTCCGTTGCCCGCGATGAGTCCGAGTTTTCCAGGTACATGCATTCGACTACTTAATGACGCCGCGCTCGGATGCTTCGATGAAGGCAATCAAGAGATCGACGTCTTCGCCGCGCCCGGTCTCAGCTTTCAGCTTTTCCAGAGCCTGCGAAGTGTTCAGCTTCGAGGCCAACAAGACTTTGTATGCGTGATGAATCTGGCGAATGCGTTCTTTGCTGAAGCCGCGGCGTTCGAGGCCGACGGCGTTGAGTCCATAAGCGCGAGTGCCCCGTTCGGCGGCGGTTTTGGAGAATGGCAACACGTCGCGAGTGACCGTTGTGCCGCCGCCGATGAAGGCGTGCGCTCCGATGCGTACAAAGTGATGGACGGGGCACAGCGCGCCGACCTGCGCCCATTCGCCGACAGTGACGTGGCCACCGAGCGTGGCTGCATTGGCCATGATGACGTTATCGGCTACCGAACAGTCATGCGCGATATGCACGTAGGCCATGATCAGGCAGTGGCTGCCCAGGCGCGTGATGCCGCCGCCTTTCACCGTGCCGCGATTGATGGTGACGTATTCACGAATCGTATTGTGGTCGCCGATTTCCAGGCGCGTAGGTTCGCCGGCGTAAGTTAAGTCTTGCGGCGCGCATCCGACAGAGCAGAACGGAAAGAAAATATTATGGTCGCCAATCGTCGTGGGGCCGGAAATCGCAACGTGCGAATGCAGATGGCATTCAGGACCAATCGTGACGTCGGCTCCGATTACACAAAGTGGGCCGACGGTGCAGGACGGGTGAATCTTGGCGCCGGGATCGACAACCGCCGTGGGATGGACGCTCATTCCTGCGCTGCATTGCCCTTGGAATCCGCGGACTCGATACGGCGCCCGATCAACTGACAAGTAACGATGGCCTCGGCGGCTCGCTTGTCTCCAACCGAAGCCACTCCCGCCATGCGAACCGCGATTCCGCGGGGCGACTCTCGCCAGACTTTCAGCTCGACTTCGATGCGCAATTGGTCGCCGGGCACGACGGGCCGGCGGAAGCGGGCTCGTTCGATTCCGGTGAATACCATGAGGCGCTGTTCGCGGTCGGCGACTTCAGTGAGTAGTAGCGCACCGCCCGCTTGAGCGATGGCCTCGATAATGAGTACGCCGGGCATGATGGGAATGCCGGGAAAGTGTCCCTGAAAAAATGGCTCGTTGATGGTGACGTTCTTGATGGCGACGATGCGCTGCTTGCGGGTCAACTCAAGCACGCGGTCGATCAGAAGAAACGGATACCGGTGCGGCAGGATGCGCTGAATCTCCTCGATGGTAAGCGAGGTTTTGAGCGCTTCGGGTGCATCCAGCGACGGTTGTGTGGTCTGCGTCATCGGGCTGCGAACATTGGGGCTGCGAACGACTTCCGATTATACTGTAGCGCACCGTGAATCGCGTCGAAGCGTAAGCAAATCCAAGCTCGGAAGTCATCCCGAGCACAGCCGTTCTTCAGGCGGAGAGAGGGATCTGGCATGCGCGGCAACAGCGCAAGGTGATACTGGAATCATGATCCAACTGAAAACTTCCTTAGAGGAAAACGGTCGGCAATGGCTGGCATATTTCGGGTCTCAGACCGATGCGATGGTGGACACTCTCCGTCAGCTGATCGAGATGGAATCCCCGAGCGGCTCGAAGCCGGATGTGGATCGCCTTACAACGTTCGTCGCGAGCAAATTTGCGAAGTTAGGAGGACGCGCGAAGCGGCATCCCTCCCACGAATACGGCGATCACCTCCAGATCGATTTCGCAGGAACGCGGCCTACGAAACCCATCCTGCTGCTCGGCCATCTGGACACGGTCTATCCGTTGGGAACGCTTAAGACGATGCCGTGCAAGGTCGCGAAGGGACGGGTCTGGGGGCCGGGCGCGCTGGACATGAAATCCGGCGTGGCACTCATGCTTCACGTTACGTCAGGACTGCAAGAGAAAGGTTTCACTCGTCCAGTGACAGTTTTACTGGTGTCGGATGAAGAAGTCGGCAGCGACTCATCGCGGAAGATCACAGAATCGCTGGCGCGAAAGTCAGCCGTGGTACTGGTGCTCGAGCCGAGCTACGGATTGCAGGGTGCGGTAAAAACGGCTCGCAAAGGTGTAGGCGAGTATTCAATAAAAGTAGAGGGCGTCGCCGCGCACTCCGGTCTCGATTTCGAAAAAGGCGCCAGCGCAGTATTGGAACTGGCGCGACAAATCGAGGCAATCTCGAAATTTGTGGATCTAAAACGCGGCATCACACTGAATCCGGGATTGATTCGTGGCGGCACAGCGGTCAACGTAACCGCAGCCGAGGCGACCGCGACTTTCGATGTGCGGATCGCGAAGTTATCCGACGCCGAAGTTATTGATCGCAAACTGCGTTCGCTCCGTCCGGTGGACAAGCGTTGCAAGATTACAGTGACCGGGGGAATCAATCGTCCCCCGATGGAACGAACGGCCAGCGGCGCGGCGCTTTATGGCCAAGCCAAAGCCGTCGCCAAGGGCCTCGGATGGAAGCTGGAGGAAGCCGCGGTCGGCGGCGGCTCGGATGGAAACTTCACCTCCGCGCTGGGCATTCCCACGCTGGACGGCCTTGGAGGAGTCGGCGAAGGTGCTCACGCAGCGCACGAGTCCATTGTGATTGCAGAGTTGCCGCGACGGGCTGCACTTCTGGCCATGCTCATCAACGCAATTTAGCGGACGCGATCGCTCCGTTCGGCGATTTGAGAGGTCATACGACCTGACACTCTACGGACTCAGTCGGATTTCAGTTCTACCGGCTCGTTATGCAGTGCCAACCGGACTCTTTTGAGCAGTGAGTTTCTGGTGAACGGCTTCTCCAGGAAGGCATGGTCCGCCAATACGCCACCGCGGAGGGCGAACAGATCGCCGGTGTACCCCGACACGAACAACGCACGAAGATTCGGGCGGATTAGTTTGGCTTCCTCCAGAAGTTCAACGCCGCTCTTCCCGGGCATGATGACGTCCGTGAGGAGCAAATCGATTTCGGATAGAAGATCTTGCAGAATTTCCAAAGCGATTTGTGCATTTTCCGCTTCCATCACTCGATAGCCGGCGTCTTGCAAAATAGTGACTGCGAGGGCGCGTAGAGACAAATCGTCCTCCACGACGAGAACGGTCTCCGACCCCCCGGGAAAATCGATTTCCTCAAGGAGCTGCCCGATTTGCTCGGCTTCGCCTGCCACTCTCGGAAAATAGATTTTGAAAGATGTACCCTTGTCCAGCTCGCTGTAGACAAAGATTGTGCCGCCACTTTGCTTCACGATTCCATAGACGGTAGAAAGCCCGAGGCCAGTTCCTCGTCCAATCTCCTTGGTAGTAAAGAAAGGCTCGAAGATTTGCGATTTGATTTTTTCGTCAATGCCGCAGCCTGTATCGCTGACCGACAAAACCACATAGCGCCCGGCGGCGGAGCCGGGGTGATGGGATACATAATGCTCATCGAGGTCCGCATGCCTGGTTTCAATGATGATCTTGCCCGATCCCGGCATCGCATCTCGCGCATTCACCACGAGATTCATCAGGACTTGCTCCACCTGGCCTGGGTCAGCCTTAATGCTGCCGATCGGGATCACGGGTCGGAACGACATGTCAATATCCTCCCCGACCAATCGCTGGAGCATCGTGGTCAGGTTTTGCACCACTTCGTTCAAGTCCAAAATCTTAGTGAAGACAACCTCCTGCCGGCTGAACGCCAGGAGTTGGCGGGTAAGGGCTACCGCCCGATTCGAGGCTTTCTTGATCTGCTCCAGGTGCCGGTTCACCGGACTCTCCGGCGCGATCACATCGAGCGCAAGATCGCTGTAGCCCAAAATGACCCCTAGCAGGTTATTGAAATCGTGGGCCACGCCACCGGCCAAGCGTCCCACCGCTTCCATTTTCTGGGCTTGTCGGAATTGCGCTTCCAGTCGAAGCGTCTCGGTGATATCCCGAGTAATCGCCAGCACGCAGGATTGTCCGTCGATCTCGATCAGTTCCGCCGATACGTCAGCATCCCGGATTTCTCCCGTTGCGGTTACGAACTGTGTTCGAAGGCCCGTTACTCGTCCTTTGTCCCCTAACCACCGCAGCATCTCCACCCGCTGCGAAGGGTCCTCCCAGAAATTAAGCTCCGCAGAAGTACGACCGATGAGCTGCTCGCGTTTGTACCCTAGCATGTTGATCAGCGCATCGTTCACGTCCAGGTAGCGCCCTTCCGCCTGGGTCGCAATAGAGATGGGGAGCGGGCTGCTGCGAAAAGCCTTGCTGAAGCTTTCCTCCGACTTAAGCAACGCGTGTTCCGCCAGCCTGCGTGCCGTGATGTCGCGAATCGCCGCCGTCACCAGAATTCCTTCCGCGTTTTCCAGCGGGCTCAGCATAATCTCGATGGGAAAAACGCTTCCATCCTTCCGCCGCCCAATTAGCTCGATCCCCGTGCCGATGCGTTGCGCTAGAGCCTCCGCCGAGGTCCGAAGGGCGTCTGCGACCAGCCGCTCCGCGAAGCCTGACGGAATAATGGTCTCCACTTTTTGCCCGAGCAGTTCGTCGCGCCGGTAGCCGAACTGTTTCTCCACTTGCGCGTTCAGAAGAACGATTTCCTCGCGCTGATTGACTACCACCATCGCATCGGGAGCCGCTTCCAGTAGTGCCCGGTACTTCGTTTCCAAGGATTTGCTTTCGCTTAGATCGTTGCTGATTTCGGAAAACCCCCGCAGCCCTCGGTGGTTGTCCAGCAAGGCCGTGAGCGTGATGCTGGCGGGAAATTCGGTGCCGTCCTTCCGCACCCGCGTGGCGTATTCCTGGTGCCGTCCGTCGGAGGTAGTCATGCGAAGGACTTCCTCTGGACGACCCAGTTTCCGATCTTCCGGCGTGAAGAAAACGGAAAAGTTCTGTCCCATAATCTGCTCCGCGGTGTAGCCTTTGATTCGTTCGGCACCGGCGTTCCAACTGACCACCCGGCCCTCCGGATCGAGCATGAAGATGGCGTAGCCGAGAACTCCTTCCACTAACATGCGATACTTCTCTTCGCTATCCCGCAGCAATGCCTCAGCCCGTCCGCGGGCCGAGCTGTCGAGCTGAAAACTCCACCCTGTGGCAAAGGCGATCGACATCCCCAGAAGAATTCCTACGAGGAGAACAGCTTCGGCTTGACGGAGCCGCCGTTTCGACTCGGCGTCGCGGAGTAGCAGCAATCGCGTTTCTTCGTTCCGCATCTCGCGGGCTATTTCTTGAAACTCGGCCATCAACTGTATGCCCAATCCAGTTCGGATGGCGTCCGCCGCCGCTCCCCCGCCCTGCCTGCGACGCAGGCTTATGACCGAATCCGCGAACTGGAACTTTCCCGCGACCAGTCTCTCCATCTCGGAGAGCCTGCGCTGCTGCTCGGCATTGTCCGCGGTCAGTTTACGAACTTCCGTCTCGTCCAACCGCACCTGCAAGGCGCTGGTACGATATGCGTCCGCAGCGGATTCGTCGCCCGTCAACACAAATCCGCGGTAGCTCGATTCTGCGCTCACCATGGCAGAAACTAAGTCTTGGAGATTCTCAAGAACTTCATGAGTGTGGCTTACCCACCTTTCGCTATCGCTCGACGCGACGATCCCCCGATAGGAGACTGCGCCCACCAGCACCAAGGTCGAAATGGCCGACCAGAAAGCGAGTTGTACTTTCCAGTTCAACCGGGAAATAGTTGTCATTTCACCTGAGGTGTCACCGAATAGTAGTGGTTCAATACTTCGATTTTTATCGGATTGAAGCGTACTAGCCGAGATTCCGTCGCGAGAGCCCTGGGTACGAGGAACAACTGTCCAGCGCCTGTGCCGAACCAGCGCTCTTAAGATGCAAGCGACACAGGACTTGGCTCCGCCAAGCTACCAAAGCGTTATCTAGCGATGTTCATGCTTCGTTCGGGTGATTGCTGATCTGAATTGCTCACTTCGGTTCGTTGGGGGGACCGCTCTCAATGGCAATTCAGGTCGTCGGCGAATTCTCCACTGACCAGCATGGAGTCGAGGAAGTGGCTGCAATCGGAAATCTTGATGCGCAAGGGATCGGCCTCGGCTGCGGCAGGATTCACCGTGGCTTCCGCATTTAGGGATTGGATGGTTGCCTGAGTCTGGCCGTCCCATTGCTTCAGATTGTTGAATTCGTTCTTCAGCAGATCGACAGCCTTTTGGTCGGCTCCGGTCTTAGCTGCAAGCGTCGCTTCGCTCAGGCTTTTGTAGGAACGAGTCTGATACTCCTGCAAGAACGGCGCGAGCCAGTTCCCAGCCGCGACTCCGTAACGAATCGACGAGGACACCGCACCCCGCCACTCTCGCATGTCGGAGACGGCGGCGATGGCAGCCTGGGCAAATTCGCGCGTCAGATTGTGCGTTGGCTGAGTGGGAGTTGGTGAGGCCGCGTTGGGGGTGGCTAGCGTGACAATCACTTTGCCGGGCTCGAGACTCACAGTGGCTCCGGCAGTTTGGGCGAAGGCTTCGATGTCCATATAAGAGCGCCCGTCGATTTGCAGCACGACGCCGGGAGCAGTATGCCCGTTGACCACGAGCGTCGTCTTTTTTGCTGGTGCGGTTTGCGCGACCCCAAGTTGGCTAAGCAAAAATGCTGCTACGCAGCCGAACGAATGAACTCGATTCATGATGCCCTCTCTGTTCGAGGATACAGTTAATTGTTCACCGGTTTCGGATTGCGCTCAGTGAATCCCCACTGATGCCAATAAGGATAGATGGGTTGCGTGGCGCTGGCTTTGTCCAGCTTGGCGACTTGGTCGGGGGTTAGATTCCATCCCGCGGCGGCCAGGTTCTGGCGCAACTGTTCCTCATTGCGCGCGCCCATGATTACGCTCGATACCGTCGGCCGCTGGATCAGCCAGTTCAACGCGACTTGCGCAACCGTCTTTCCGGTTTCCTTGGCGACCTCATCAAGAGCATCGACGACTTTGTAGAGATATTCATCGCCGATTTGCGGACCCATTTCAGCAGTCTTGTGCAAGCGGCTTTCCGCCGGAAGTGGTTGGCCGCGGCGAATTTTTCCGGTGAGCCTTCCCCAGCCCAGCGGACTCCAAACTAACGCGCCCACGCCTTGATCGAGGCCAAGGGGCATGAGTTCCCACTCGTACTCGCGTCCGACCAGCGAATAGTAAACCTGATGCGCAGCGTAACGGGCCCAGCCGAACCGGTCGGAGACATTGAGCGATTTCATCAGATGCCAGCCCGAGAAGTTCGAGCAAGCGATGTAGCGCACCTTCCCTGACTGGACGAAATTATCGAGCGTGCTCAGTACTTCTTCCGCCGGAGTGAGTGCGTCGAAACCGTGCAGATGATAGATGTCGATGTAATCGGTGCCGAGACGGCGCAAGCTGGCCTCGCACGACTTGATCAAGTGGTAGCGCGACGATCCGGCGTCGTTGGGGCCGTCGCCAAAGCGAAACGTACACTTGGTCGAGACCAGAAGATCGTTGCGGCGTCCGGCGATGGCCTTGCCGAGAATTTCTTCGGAGAGGCCATAAGAATAAATGTCAGCGGTGTCGAACAAGTTGACGCCCGCTTCGAGGCAAATGTCGACCAGTCGCGTGGCCTCGGCGACGTCGCTCGCTCCCCACGCGCGAAAGAATTCGTTTCCTCCACCAAATGTACCTGTGCCGAAGCTAAGCACGGGAACCTTCAAACCAGAGCGTCCAAGCTGTCGAAATTCCATAGGGCATCAGATGCGGCGGGATCGGAGGCGGCTGCAATTTTGGGGAGGGTTGCCCGCGTCGATATGTCCAGTCACCAATCGCCAAGGGAGCCAATCAGTCCCTTCTCCCATTGTGGAACTCAAATGGGGCAAGTGCCAGTGGAAAACTTCTCTTAAAAGTGTTCTATTTTATACAGATGACATTCATCGTAGTGCTTTGTTGATGACTACAGAGTGCCTGAGGAACAGCTTCGCGTTGTTCCGGAGGAGATGTGGTTATGGAATCCCCCACCGTGTTGTACGTCGACGACCTTCCCCAAGCCCTTGAGATCCGCAAAGCCACCCTGGAATCTCACGGCTATCGCGTGAAGACCGCATCGAGCAGCTACTCCGCATTGAAGATTCTGGAGGAAGCCGCGGTGGCAGCGGTTCTGCTGGAGTACAAAGAGGAAGGCATATGCGCGGAAGCCGTCGCCTGCCACATTAAGCAACACTTTCCCGCAGTGCCGATCGTTCTGCTCTCCGCGTACTCCGAAGTGCCGGAGCGGATCCTGTGGCTCGTGGATGAATATGTTATGAAGAGCGAGTTGCCGGATCGGCTGGCGCCGATTATCGAACGCGCCACGCGACGGCAAATGAATACGGCCCGGCCGGAGCGCAGCTACCACCAAACGGCTTGACCAGGCGCGGAAGGCTGCAATTGTAGAGGCATCCTACTCTCAGCCATTTAAGCTTCAACGGCCTCGCCTCCGCCGTCACTCTAAGCGATGGAAATGTTTGACAACGCTCCGCGAAAGGATATCCTGAAAGAGCTTCGCAGGCGGTGTCCAGTACTACTTCTTAAGCCCCGGATTACATCGGGGCTTTCGTATTTTGCGGCTGTTTTCTAAAAAACAAAAGCCGCCCACTTGGGCGGCCGTGTTAGTAAGTATCGCAATGACCCTCTACGAGCTAATCGCGCCCGCGGGCTGCGGCGGCGGCGTTGCGGCGGCGGCCGTGGCGGCGGCGGCTTCGTTCAGTATCCGGTGGTGGATGGTGAATAGCGCCAGCTCCAGCCGATCCGAGACGCCGATTTTGTCGTATACGTTGCGGAGATAGTTCTTGATCACCTGCTCGGTCGTTCCCAGTTGCGTGGCGATTTCTTTGTTCTTGTAGCCTTGCACGATGAGGGCAACGATGCGCAGTTCTTTGGCCGTGAGACGGTCGCG
>Ga0181531_10003058_pt1 | contig 10333 bp, 8 predicted proteins | sample PEATcosm2014_Bin_38_FD_119743 | JGI IMG/M metagenome (GOLD analysis project Ga0181531, IMG submission 119743) | Peatland microbial communities from MTU Mesocosm Facility, Houghton, MI, USA - PEATcosm2014_Bin11_10_metaG | ecosystem: Environmental > Terrestrial > Soil > Wetlands > Peat | place... | reverse complement strand
GCCGAGCGGGAGAAGCCTCGTCCATGCTCGCGCCGCCACGTTCTGCCGTCCACCTCAGCGCGCTCGACCCGTACGCGTTCTTGGAACGCGCGGCGACCATCTTCCCCGACAAGCTCGCGGTCGTCGACGGGTCGACACGGCACAGCTACGCACAGCTGCACGAGCGGGTGAGGCGGCTCGCCGCCGCGCTGCAGGCGCGCGGCATCCGGGCCGGCGAGCGGGTCGCGGTGCTCGCCCCGAACAGCGCACTCGCGCTCGAGGCGACGTTCGCCGTCCCGCTCGCGGGCGGCGTCCTGTGCGCCCTCAACACGCGCCTGGCGGCCGACGAGATCGACTACATCTTGGGCCACTGCGGCGCGAGCCTGCTGCTGTACGACCGCGAGCTCGGTCCGCTGGTCGAACGGCTGACCGCAGCGGTGCCAACCATCGACGACGCTGCCTACGAAGCGCTGCTCGCGCACGCCGATCCGGACGCGCTCGTCGCGACGCACCCGGACGAAGACGACACGATCTCGATCAACTACACCAGCGGCACGACCGGTCGCCCCAAAGGCGTGATGTACACCTTCCGCGGCGCGTACCTCAACGCGCTGGCCGAAGTCTTCCACGCCAACCTGCGGCCGGAGAGCGTCTATCTGTGGACGCTGCCGATGTTCCACTGTAACGGCTGGTGCTTCCCGTGGGCGGTGACGGCCGCGGCGGCGACGCACGTGTGCCTGCGGCGCGTCGCACCCGAACCGATCAACGCCGCCATCCGCGAGGACGGCGTCACCCACTTCTGCGCGGCCCCGACGGTGCTGATCGCGCTGGCGAACCATCCCCAGACGACCGCGTTTCCGCGCCGCATCGTCGTCACGACCGCCAGTGCGCCGCCCTCACCGACGACGATCGGGCAGATCGAAGCACTCGGTGCCGAGCTGCACCACGTCTACGGCCTCACCGAAACGTACGGCCCGATCACCGAGTGCGCGTGGCACGCGCCGTGGGATGCGCTGCCGGCCGCCGAGCGCGCGCGCTTGCGCAGCCGCCAAGGCGTGCCGATGATCACCGTCGGCGCCGGCGAGGTGCGGGTCGTCGACGCCGAACTGCGCGACGTTCCTGCCGACGGCGAGACGCACGGCGAGATCGTCATGCGCGGCAACAACGTGATGAAGGGGTACTACGCCGACCCCGAGGCGACCGCGCGCGCCTTCGCGGGCGGCTGGTTCCACTCCGGCGACGTTGCCGTACGGCACCCCGACGGGTATCTGGAGATCGTCGACCGCGCCAAGGACGTCATCATCAGCGGCGGCGAGAACATCTCGACCCAGCAGGTCGAGAAGGCGTTGCTCGAACACGACGCCGTCCTCGAGTGCGCCGTCGTCGCCGTCCCCGACGAACGCTGGGGTGAAGTCGGCAAAGCCTTCGTCACCCTCAAGCCCGGCCGCACCGCCGCCGCCGAGGAGCTGACCACGTTCCTGCGCGCCCGCATCGCCGCGTTCAAGGTGCCGAAGCACTACGACTTCATCGACCTGCCGAAAACCTCGACCGGCAAGATCCAGAAGTTCGTCTTGCGCGAACGCGAATGGGCGGGCCGTCAGAAGCGGGTACATTGACAGCATGGGCGCTCGTCAAGAGCGCCCATGCCTCTAGTGGGGCGGGATGATCCAGCTGGTGTGCGGGATGTGGAGTTCGTCGGGCCACATGCGCGCGTACCATTGGTCGTGGGTGATCTGCGTACCGGCGAGCACCGGATAGAAGAACGCGAACAGGGCGACGACGGCGACCGCGTAGGCGCCCAGGTACCACTTGGCGACGTTCGGCTGCCAACGACGGTAGAGGCGCTGGATGAGGATCACATCGCACAGCACGATGATGATCAGGTTGGGGAAGAAGTGGTACTCGAAGAGCAGGCGCGGCGCGTGCGTCCACGGGAGCCACTGGATCAGGTAGGCCGCGACGAGCAGCACATAGCCCTTGTTGCGCTCTTGCCAGCCGAGGAATGCGACGACCGGAACCGAGATCAAGCCGAGCAGGAAGACCAGCGGGTTCGGGAGCGCGAGAATCTCGGCGACGCAACATGCGCTGCCGGCGGCACCGGCCGACGCCTGCGCGCCGAACGTCTGGTAGTAATACGAGATCGGGATCTGCATGATCGGCCATTGCCACCACTTCGATTCGTACGGGTGGGTGGCGGTCGAGACGCTACCGGTATGGTACCAGAACATCTGCTGCTGCAAGTAGAGCATGTCGGCCAAGTTGTGACCGAGTGCGAAGAACGGGATGTAGCAGACCCAATAGGCGGTTGCGGCCGCGAACAGGATCAACGCGCCGTCCGCGTCGAGCGAGAAACCGCGTGGATTTCCCCATAGCGCGCGCCCGGGCCGCCAGCGGTCAGCGAAGAGGGCCAGCACGACGACGCCGACGATGAGCAGCCCGGCCGTCGCGCCGATGAGGTGATCCATCTTCACCCACGATCCGAACACGAGGAACGCGCAAGCGAGGGCGACCACTGCGCTGACGGCCCGACTCGAGACGAAGCGCTGCGACCAGACGAAAAGTCCGATGACGGCGATGACGACGAAGTCGAAGGCGCCGTTCCACTTGCTCGAGATCAAGAGTGCCGAGGAGACCATGAGGACGGCCAGCCAGATGGCGCGATCCTTGGCCCGCGCGGCCGGGGCGCCGTCGACGTTCATGACCCCGGCGGGGCTGAAGTCGGCGGTGCCCTCGGGTGTCGCGTAGCGTAGCGCGCCGTTGCGATCGGTGGTCACCTTCAAGTCGGGCGGGTCGGCGATGCCGGCCGGCGCGAGCACCAGCGGTGCTTTGGCGCCGTCGACGACGCGCGTGCCATCAGCATAGGAAACGACGGTGCCGCTCGTGGGCAGGAAGCGTGGCACGACGACGCGCGCGATGACGTAGAAGCCGAGCATCGCATACAGGAACGCCACCGTATAGGCGTCGATCGTGAGGATGTGCGCGAACACCCCGGTGGCGCGCCAACTGCCGATCAGGTTGCGCAGCGAGACGTCCGATGGCACGCTGGCCATCCCCGAGGCGATGTCCGCGATGTGGTGTGCCGGGCCGATGTTGACCCACCACGAGAACAGCACCGAGATCGGGATGCCGACGGCCAGCGTGATCCAGAAGGCCGGGCCGAAACGGCCGCGTACGACCGATTGCACGCGGATCTCGGCGGTCAGCCACAGCCGGTAGAGAGCGTAGAGCACGATCGTGATCAGGGTCGCGATCGTGATCTCGCCGGTCGAGAGGCGTGACTCGACGAAGTGGAAGCCGTCGAAGGTCAGCATCAGCGCTGCCAGCGCGGCGAACAGCGTCGAGGCCGTCAGGCGTTTGGCGAAGGCGTAGACGACACCGACTTCGAGCGCGCCGATCACGATGTTCAGGAAGCGCCACCCGTAGGCGGTGTTGCCCTCGCCGTGCAGGCCGCCGAAGAGCAGCATCGAGAGCGCGATGACCAGCTTGGTGAACGGCGGGTGGGTCCACTCGAACTGGTTGACCCCGCGCAGATACTCTTCGCCCGCACGGGCGAAGTAGATCTCGTCGAAGATGCGCTCGTGCGGCCAGGTGTAACCGACCACCGCGACCAGGAATGCAACGACGACGAACCCGCTCAGCAGCAGCCAGTCCAGGCGGGTGAGCGCGACGATCCCTTCGCGCGGCGAGAACCAGCCGCGGGCCTTGGCGATCGCCGCGAGGATGGCGTCGCGGGCGACCAGCTCGACCCGCGAGGGCGGTCCGTCGGTCGCGACGGCTTCGCTGCCGAAATAGCGGAAGCACAACCAGAAGAAGAGCACGACGTTGGCCAGGGTGAGGGTGTGCGACCAGAACGGCCACAGGTTCGACGCGTCGACGCCCGCGGTTTTGGCCTCCATCACGGTCTGATAAGCGAGCGAATAGGCAAGGTTGAGGCCCATCGTCACGGTCAGGACGCTGGCCGACCAAATCCCGACCCGGCCCCGAGCGATCAACGGGAACGAGAGCAGGAACGCGCCGTAGACGTAGCGCTCGTGCATGCGCGTCGCCAACACGAAGAACGCGAACGCGAGCAGCATCGCGCCTTCGAGGAACGAGAACTCGTCGCGGCGTTGCAGATACCGTCCCACGATCAGCGCGCTCGCTGCGGCGACCAGCGCGATCCCCCACGCCCAGATCGGTCCGAGCTGCAGACCCAGGAAGGTGAGCGGTTGGGTGTCGGGCTGCCAGAACGGCCGCACCAGCGCGTAGATCGTGAAGGCGTTGACCGAGGTGTAGGCATAGACGGCGCTGCCGAAGGCGTAGCGCTTGATCAGCCACGGCACGACGTCCGGCGCCGGGTGGAAGAGCAACGCGACGACCAGGCCGAGGCCGATGCCCGCGCCGATCCCCCACAGCGTACCCCGCAAGCGGCGCGCTCGTGTCGCGGCGTCGGCGGTCGCGAACGGGTACGCGACCAGGATCAGCCCGACCGTCGCCGCTTGCGGCTTGATGAGGATCGAGAACGCGAACGCCAGCCACGCCCACACCAGCAGCGAGGTGCTGCGCGCCGGCGTGTGGTCGGCTCGCAGCACCAGGCACAGCGCCAGCAGCACCAGGCCCCAGGAGACGGAGTCGATTTGCCCCCACGCCGCGGAGACGTAGATCGCGGCCGGGTTGAGCGCCAGCGCCGCCGCTGCCCACAGCGAGACGGTCGGCGAGGCCCAACGGCGCACGATCTGATAGACCAGGACGGTGTTGACCAAGTCCATCGCGATCGCCGGCAACTTGACCAGCGCGCGCAGCCACGCGTAGGTCGGATCGCTGCCGATGACGAGCAACAGCACACCGTAGATCCGACCGAGCACCCATTCGACCAGGAAATAGCCCGGCGGATAGTCGGCGAAGCCGGAGTTGGCGTAGAACGCCCACGGCGCGTGATCGCGCAGGGTGATGGCCCACGACTCGAACGCGGCGATATCGTTGTGGAACCCTTCGCTGCTCAGCAGGAGCAGCCGGATCAGGAGTCCCACCGCGAGGATCGCGAGCAGGGGGGCGTTGACGGCGGACCGGTCGAGGACCGCCTTCGCCCCAAGTCGGGCGCTAGACTGCATGTTCGCTCCGTGGACGGCACCCGCCACACCGGCGAGGCCGCCTCTCCATTAGCCGCGCAGCGCGGTGAGCGCCTCCCGCGCCGCGCGTTCGCCCGAGAGCAACGCGCCGGCGACGGTGCCCGCTTCGCTGGGGCCGGCCGTTGCCTCGCCGGCAAAGAAGAGCGGGGGGGCCGGCGTCGCCAGCACCGCGCGAGCGTGCTCGCCGCCGACCGCGACGTACGAGTATGCGCCGCGTGCGTACGGGTCGCGTTGCCAATCGTGGGCGTCGACCGCCTCGAGCTCGGCCCACGGGTCGACCTCGGTGCCGACGATCGCGCGCACGCCGTCGAGCGCGCGAGCCAGCCGTTCCTCGGGCGTACAGTCGGCCAACGCGTCGGCGTTGGGACCGCCGGCCCAGGCGACCAGGAGCGGGACGCGCAGGGGCAGCTGGGTCCACAGCGCGGGGAACGGTCCGTCGGCGAGCCGGAAGAAGCCGGCATCGGCGAAGCGGCCACCCGCGACCGTCTCCCAGAACCGTCGGCGGAAGCGCATCACGAGCTTGTGGACCGGCCCCATGATCAGCAGTCCGAGGGCCTCGCGCACGGGTGGGGGTAGGGGTGGGTCGAAGGCCGGGCTGCCGGCATGCAGCACGCCGATCGGCACCGTCACGATCACGGCGCGGGCCCACACTTGGCCGCCCGGGCCGGCCTCGATGAGCGCGCCGCTCGGCTGGGAGTGAATCGTCTCGACCGGTGCCCCGAGGACCAACTGCACGTGCTCGGGCGGCAGCGCGCCACGCAACGCCCGCAGCAGCGGCTGGTAGCCGCCCAGGGGGCGGAACGAGCGCGCCGTCTGTCCGTGGACGTCGTCGCGCCATTCGGCCGCGATCGCGCGCGTGCTGGCCCGCGCCGGATCAGCCGCGTCGAAGCCGGCGACCATCGTGAGCAGCGCGCGCTGCGCGCCGGCGTCGAGCGTGCGGGCGAACTCGGCGATCGAGACGTCGTGGGCGAGCGCGCGCGCACCGCGCAGCGCGCGGTCGGCGTCCTCGAACACGTCTTCGGCGGCGTGCACGGTGCCGTGTTCGGCGACGAACGATTGGTCGACGGTGTCGATCGCCACACTACCGGCCGCGCGCAGCAACGCGAAGCTGATCTCGGCGGTGCCGTGGATGAATTCCGCGCCGAGCTCGAGCGGGATCGCGGGTCCCGCGTCCTCGCGGGTGAAGATGCGACCGCCGATCCGCTCACGCGCCTCGAGGATGACGACCGATCGGTCCTGCTCGGCCAAAACCCGTGCTGCCGCCAGTCCCGCCGCGCCTGCGCCGACGATCGCGACCTCGCAGTGGCGCACGATCTCGCGCTGGCTCAGGCGGTCGCTCCTTGCAGCGCGGTGCAGAACTTGCAGCGGCGCGCGTCGAGCGGAATCGCGCTCAAGCACTCCGGGCAATTTTTCTCAGCCGGTGCCGGAACCGGTTTGCGAAAGCGCTCCTGGACGATGCGAATCGGTAATACGACCGCGTAGTAGATGACGATCGCGTCGAGCAAGAAGTCCAGCAACGTGTTGACGAAATCGCCGAGCGGAAAGTGCGTGCTGCGAATGGTGAAGCCGAGCGTGCTGAAATTCGGTTTGCCGATCAAGGCGGCAACGAACGGGGTCAGCACGTCCTTCACGAGCGCGTTCACGACCGCGGTGAATGCGCCGCCGATGACGACGGCGACGGCGAGATCGATGACGTTGCCGCGCGTGAGAAACGCGCCGAATCCTTTGAGCAGGGGAGCCTCCCTTCGTGAGTGCTTCGCTGAGCTGTCGCTCGCTTGGGGTTCAAATGACCGGCTTGACACTCCCTTGACGTTGGCCGGTGTGTTTGCCTTCACTTTCGCCAGGTGCAGACCGATATCAAGGACAGAGCAGGCTCGTATGACAGCGAGGATGTTTTCGCGCACATGGATGTCCCCGAAAATCTCGACACATTTCTCCTCGACCTGCTGAAGGAAGAGGGCGGAGCGGTCCAATTGGACGCCGAGGATCGAGCGTTCATCGACCGTATCCTCAAATCGATCACCCATGGCAGCAAGGGTATTTTCGTCGTGCTGCACCCGGACGATCGCATGCAGTACATGCTGCTCAACACGAACCGCGCCGGCGCGATCGCGCTGCTGGCGCGCGTCATGCAGCGCACCGCCGAGGCGCTCGAAGCCGACCTCGACTGATTCCCGCTCCCTTCGCTTGGCGACGAGAGCGATCCACCGGGATCGCCTCGGCAAGCGCGAACTCTTTTCGGGTGGACCCCCTGGACGGCTACCTGCTCGACGGGCAGCCCGGCAAAGCCGAGGCCATCGCGGCGGTGCTCGCGGCGCCGTCGGCGGAGCCTCGCGCGCAGCCGTTCTACCGCGCGCTGAGCTCGGTCGGCGCCAACGTGGCCGACGACGCGCTGCTCGCGCTGCGGCTGGTCCTGGGCGGTCGCGCCGCCGACGACGACACCATCCGTGCGGCGCGGGCCGCGCGCGCCGACGTGCGTTCCGGGAACGATCCGAACCGTACCAAGTGGACGTCCGTGATGGGTGCGATCGTCCAATGAGATGGAACGTCCGTCCCCTCCGGCTGCGTTACGTCCGAGCAATGCGCCTCGTGCCCGCCGTCATCGCCCTGGGCTTCCTCGTCGTTCCCGTGCCGGGGCTGGCGCAGAGCGTGCCGCCCGCCGTTGACGGCGGCACCATCGCGGGCCGGGTGACCAACATCGACTACCAGCGCGGCCTGTTGCGCATCGAGACGCCGCGCCGCGAGAACTTCGAGATCTCGGTGATGCCCACGACCAGCTTCCAGACGAACGACCCGGGCTACCACGCGTTCACCGACGTCTCGCGCGGCTCGAAGGTCTCGGTCCTGGCCTCGCGCATCGGCGGCAAGCTCGTCGCCCAGATCATCAAGCTGTTCAAGCACTGACGCCAGGTTCGGGCGGGCGGCGTCGAAGGACGCGCGGATGCCCCCCGACCTCGACGCGCTCGCGCGCGGGACGCTCGCCGTCGGCTTCGACGGTACACGGGTCGACGACGCACCGCTCGATGCGCTGCGCGCGCTCGGCCCCGGTGCGATCCTACTGTTCGGCCGCAACGCCGGAGCCCCCGACGACCTGCGAGCGCTGACGGCGGCGCTGCGCGCCACCGGGACGCCGCCGCCGCTCATTGCCGTCGACCAGGAAGGCGGCCGGGTGGCACGGCTGCGCGAGGGCGTCGCCGCCTTGCCCTCGGCGATGGCCGTCGGCGCCGGCGGCGACCCGGCCGCGGCCGGCGCGCTCGGCGCGCTGCTGGGACGGGATCTCGCCGCAGCGGGAATCAGCGTCGACCTGGCGCCGGTGGCGGACCTGGCGCTGGCGCCGGCCAGCACGACCATCGGAACGCGCGCCTACGGTGACGATTCGCGGGCGGTCGGTGCGCTGGTGACCGCCTTCGCTGCCGGGCTCGAGCGTGGCGGCGTCGCGGCGACCCTCAAACACGCGCCGGGACACGGCGCGACCGCGCAAGACTCGCACACCGAGCTGCCCCGGATCGCGGTGAACCTGGCGACGCTGCGGGCGCGTGACCTGGTCCCGTTCGCAACCGCGATCGGCGCCGGGGCGGCTTCGCTCGTCCTCTCGGCGCACGTCGTCGTCGCGGCGCTCGATCCGGCGCGGCCCGCCACGCTGGCGCCTGCGTTCTACCGATTGATGCGCGAGGAACTCGGGTTCGCCGGCGTCATCGCCACCGATTGTCTGGAGATGGATGCGATCGCGCACAGCGTCGGCACCGTCGCCGGCGCGGTCGCGGCCTTGGCGGCCGGCGCGGATCTGCTGCTCATCAGCCATCACCTCGCGTTGGCGGAAGAAGCGGCTGCCGCGATCGTGCGCGCGGTCGAGTGCGGCGAGATTCCGCGGGTGCGGCTGGAGGAGGCCTACGGCCGCGTGCGCGCGCTGCGCGCACGGTTCGCAACACTGCGACCGCTCGATGAAGCCGCCGTCGATCGCGAGGCCCCGCTCGCTGCGGCGCGCCGCGCGGTGACGGCGGTCCGCGGCGAGCCGCGACTGCACGCCGAGCGGGCGGTGACGGTGATCTCGTTCGAAGGGACGCTCGGCGATGCGGCGGCGGCGTCCGGAGCGCAGGCGCGCGCCGAAGCGCCCTCGCTCAGCGCCGCGCTGCGTCGCCGGCGCTGGAAGAGCGAAGTCATGCGGGTTCCGCTCGTGCCCGACGGCGACGACCTCGAATTGCTGCTCGAGCACATTCCGCGGCTGGGCGAGCGCGAGTTCGTGCTGGTGACCCGACGGGCCGACCTGCACCCGGCGCAGCGCGAGGCGGTCGCGCGCATCCTCGCGGTCGCGCCCGACGCGCTGATCGTCTCGGCGCGCGAGCCGTACGATGCGCTGCTGTGGCCGGCGGCGCGACGCGTGCTGTGCTGTTACGGCGACGACGCGCTCGCGTTCGAAGGTGTCGCCGACGTGTTGGCCGGTCGCGTGCCGGCGCGCGGGACGCTGCCGGTGCGGATCGCGCAGGACGCCGCTGTTCGCTGAGGTCGACGCCGCGGTGCGCGCGTCGCTCGGTATACGCTACAGCGCTGCGGTGGCGCGCGTCGAGCAGGGTGGGCGGGTGCTGTTCGAACGCGCCTACGGACGCTTGCGCGACGATCCGGCCGCACCGCCGACGCAGGTCGATACGCGCTTCGACCTGGCCTCGATCACCAAGGTCTTCGTTGCGACCGTCGCCCTCGAGGCGGTCGCGAGCGGTGTGCTCACGCTCGACCGGCCGCTCCTCGAGGTCGTTCCGGAGTGGAGGGAGACCGCGCACGCGCCGATCGTGCTGCGCGGGCTGCTCGCGCACGACGCGGGTTTTCGCAGCGGCGCCGATTGGCGCACGCTGCTCGACCGCAACGTCGAGACGTTCGCGCTGACCGAGCCGTTGGCCGCGCCCGTCGGTGAGCGCGTGATCTACAGCGATCTCGGCTTCATCGCGCTCGGCGTCGTGCTCGCCCGCGCCTACGCGACCAGCCTGCGCACGGTGGTCGACGGCCGGTTGCGCGCGCTCGGCGCGGGTGCGACCGCGTACACGCCGTCCGGCCCCGACCGCGCCACGATCCCGGCGACCGAGACCGACGCGTGGCGCGGCAGCGTCCAGGGGACGGTGCACGACGAGAAGGCGCATCTGCTCGGCGGGATGGCCGGCCACGCCGGACTGTTCGGCGACGCGCGCGAGGCCGCGCTGCTCGGTGAATGGTACCTGGCGGCACTGCACGGGCGCGCGACGCCGCTCGACCGCGAT
>Ga0181531_10003057_pt1 | contig 10337 bp, 11 predicted proteins | sample PEATcosm2014_Bin_38_FD_119743 | JGI IMG/M metagenome (GOLD analysis project Ga0181531, IMG submission 119743) | Peatland microbial communities from MTU Mesocosm Facility, Houghton, MI, USA - PEATcosm2014_Bin11_10_metaG | ecosystem: Environmental > Terrestrial > Soil > Wetlands > Peat | place... | reverse complement strand
CGCGCCGATGCGTTTTTCGTGCTCGCCGTGAGCGGCGGCCGCGCGCCGAAGCGCGCTTGCCAAGTCGCTTGCGGAACTGAACGACGTCACGCCGGGATCGACGCGCCCTGGAAGCCGAGCCGTAATCTCTTGGAGCACCCAGACATTGCCGTCGGGATCGCTGAACGAGGCTCGCGAGCGATAGGTCCGACGTTCGGGATCCAGACCCTCACCACGGCCTTCTGGGCCGAAGTTGAAGAACTCGCCCACCACGATTCCGGCCGCAACCAACTGGTTCCGCGCGACCACGACGTCAGAAACGATCAGGTATGACTTGGCTGAACCGGGCGCTGCTGTCGTGAGCGTCTTGCCAAATTGGATTGAGCACCATGAGCCCGGCGGCGTGAACTGGACCACCGTGGGCGGCGTGACGTCCAGCCTCCATCCGAGCTTCTTGTAAAACTCCTTCGCGCGTTCGACATCAGAGACCGGGACGACAACCACCTCTAGCTTCATGTCAATACCAGTAACGATCGTGCTTCTCATATCAGTGTTTTTAATTTGACGCGTCAGATTTGCCATGTTCTTTCCTCCACGGAGTTAGGGTGCGTAACGAGTGAAGACGAAGTCGCTGTCTTTGGCAGGCTCATGACAGGAAAAACAGGTTTTGTGGGTCGCTTCGTCAGCCGGTTTGCCATCATTGAATTGAGCGAAGCCCCAGCCACCAGTCGAAGCGTATTTTTTCGAATCCTTCACCATGAACTGAACGTTCGTTGGAGAACCGGCCACGAAAGATCCGTCCACCAGTTTCTCGACCTGCTCCGGAGAGAGGTTCGTCTCTGTTCCTCCGCGAACTCGAAAGGCGTTTTTTATTGTCTCTGAGGTCTTTTGCTTCCAGGCTAGCCGGGCAATGATTGTGCCGTCAGGGAACGGGAGCTTTCCTTCCCGGTAGGCCTTCACGGCGATGTCATTACCCAGTTTGGCGCGGAGGTCGTTGAGCGGATCTCCAACGCGGGCCACGGAGATCAACCTCCAGTCCCGGTATCCCGGGGGAATCTTCACTCCATAAATCGGGGCAATCTCTTCCTCGAATTCGCCTGATGCAGAAGTCTTGAAGGCGAAGATACCAGCAACCGTTAAAACTGCAACATACAAAAGAGCTATCTTTTTCATAAGGCTCCTTCTCTATCGGTACTCCTATTTCGTAGGCTGACAACCGTCTGAAATTTACGTTGCAGCGCTCAGCGTCATGGTGTGGCCGCGTAATCGGTGAAGACAAAGTCGCGATCTTTCGCAGTCTGGTGGCAGGGGAAGCAGGTTTCGTGCAGCGCCCTGTCGCCCGGCTTTCCATTCGTAAAGTCAGCGAAGCCCCAGCCGCCCGTAGCGGCGTACTTCTCTGAGTCCTTGACCATGAACTGCACATTCACCGGGGATCCGATCACGAATGAGTGAGTGCCTGGGAATGGGACATCAAGGACTTTGTCATTGTCTTCCGACGGGACACGAGTCCAATGCATCGCCGCAATGATGGCGCCATCGGGGAATGGACGCGTCCCTTCCTTGTAGGCCTTCATCGCTATATCGTTGCCGACTTGAGCGCGCAATTGCTCGCCCATCCCGGCGAAATGCAGCTGTTTCACCGCGATCAATTGCCAATCGCGGTATCCGGAAGGGATTGTGACGCCGTAGATCGGCGACGCTTCTTTACTCGCACTTCCAGATGCCGACGTGAATGCGGCCACTCCGGCCAGTGCTCCAATTGCAACTAGCGAGAAGGTAATTCGTTTCACAGTTCCTCCATTCAACCCCGCAGGATTCCTGCTCTTGCCGCGCTTTACAGAAACAAGATGCATCAATTCGAAACACAGCGCCATTCCACTTTGGTCGTGGTTGGCTGTTTCACAATGCCTCGCAGCGAAAACCACTACCTTCGTCGTAGCCGCGACCATCGTCTAATGGCGCAATCGCCGCGCCGGGGAGAAGATTCATTTTCTTCGCGTGGTTTAGCCAGTGTTGGAAATCCGCGCAGTACACGGGGTATATCATGTGAAGCCTCCTTGGCCCAACGGCATCATTTGCCTACACCGGACCTAGCAATTGTGATCGCCCGATAGAAAGGTCAGAATTGGTCAGGGGCTGGAGTGAGGGGAACCCAAGCTGCTTCCGTTGCTCGGCCCAATTTGCTGGCAATCTGCGGGTGAGCTTTTGAAACGTCAGGTCGTGTGGCTGTCGTCCTTCAAGAATTGCATTGACAATATCTGGAGCGAGGAAGGCGCATTCCAAGACGCGTCCCACATACCGTTCGGTAATGCCCAGCTTTCGCGCGATGAACCTCTGATTGGGAACCTCTCCCAACAATATCCATTCGTACCACTCGCGAGCGCGCACCACCGCCCTCACCAGGGTGGATTAGCGGCCAATTGATTCCCTTCGAACTGTTTACAGTGCCACCAAAGCTGCGGTTCGTTCCTTTGCGCGGACTCGGACCAACGACCTGCGGGACCGCCGCATCCGTGTGAATGTGCTCAGCCCGGGACACATCGACACACCGATTCTGGAAGACCTTCAGCAGGGGGAGCGCTCCCGAAGATCCGATGAGGCCAGTTATGTCTCGGGTGCAGAGCTTTATGTCGATGGCGGCGTGGCGCAGATCTGAGTGCTGCAACGCGTTCAATCTCCAGCGACCTCCTGTAAGAAGGACCGCTCCGGAACCATAAGCTAACCGTGGTCCCGTCATTGGAAAAACCGTCGCAAGATCCAGCTGATTGGTCTGTTCGTCGAGCACTAGGAACTTCGGCGGGTCGTAGAGTTGCGCGCTATTGCCAAGCGCAATTTTCATTGGTTGACTGCTGACAAAGTCAAGTCGCTTTCGCCGGAGCATCAATTTATCAGCGCCAAGCATTCGCCTGCCGGAATCGTCGAAACCGGACTGCCAATTCGCCTCGCAGAGAAAGAACGGGGAATGTGCCTACACCTAGTTAAAGTGCTGGTTTCTCTAGTCCAGTTTGCGCGAGAGATTCGCGGAATTGCGACAATTTCCTAGGAATTACGCAGAGATTCAGAAGCCTGCTCTGCTTCCGCGACTGTATGGCGGAGAGGGGGGGATTCGAACCCCCGGTACAGGTGTTAGCCCGTACAACGGTTTAGCAAACCGCCGCCTTCAGCCACTCGGCCACCTCTCCGGCGTGCAGAGCTAGAGTTTACCACGCACGCGGACTTCTGGGCGCGCGTCCATTCGCGTGCGGCGTCCCCGGTCGCGTCCCTTACCGCACCCAAAGAGTTACGTGTTGCAGCCGCAACTTACCTTGACAGCAGCCCATAACCGTATACGCTGGTCTTATCGTAAAAAGCACTCGCATCGCAAGGTCAATTCCTAGCGTTGCGACCAAATTCTTGATGACCAACAAACGTCCGGAAGAAGACCAACCGCAGCCGATCGCCGAAGAACCCACCCGAAAACATTACTCTAAGCCGGGCTTCCAGTTCGAATCGGTTTTCGAAACGATGGCTCTAGCCTGCGGCAAAACTAGTCATCAAGGAAACACCTGCAAGCTCGTCTTAAAGAATTCCTAGCAGATGTCAAACTCCTGCCGGCTATCGGCTGAATTACTGCAATCCGGTTTGGGTGAGCTTTACCGCGCAGTAGTCTTTCCCGCCGCAGTTTGTGGCTAATGCAACCGCCATCACTACTACATTCCGATTGGCGGGCAGGGTCAGGCTGGAAACCGTCTTGTTGGGATTGATTCCGTAGGAGTATCCATAGACAAAGGTTGGGTGAACGCGTTCACCGCCGTTTGCTGCATTCTCGTAAGACATGGTCACGGCGACCGACTCGTTAACATAGCCCAGGGTTCCCGAATACCAATCGCTCAGGCTCTGAGTAAAGGTCGAAGTTGTTCCGTCGCTATAGTTGAGGGTAAACGTTTGGCCGGTTTGATTCCCGTTCACGGCCGCAGCGAGAATTTCCAAGGTATTGTACGATCCCGAAGGTAGCGTGATCGTCGTGTTCGACCAACAGTCTGGTACGTTCGCCAATCCGAAGCTGAAGGTAGTTCCATTCCAGGTTTGTGACGCGCCTAGCTGAGAATAAGAATAAGCGTACCCATCCCCATCGAATCCGCCGGTCCCGAACGTCGTCCCGTTGGTGTAGATGCCGTACACGTTGTAGCCATTTCCGGCCGCATTGGTCGAGGCCACGCCTGGGTCTTCGGTCGAGAAATATATATTCTCCGCCTGCGCGGTCGCGTTGGCATTATTGTCGGCGGAGATTCCGCTGGCTCCGCCGAGATAACCGGTCGCCTCCGCTGTATACGTCGGCATAGTCCCGCCACTGCCGCTGGTGTTGGTCAACTGCGTATTCACGTTCCACATCGTAACGACATTGGCTCCGGTGGACGCGCCCGGTTGCCCCATGCCAACGAAAAGTCGGTCGTTGGTTCCGTCATAGAACTCGGTGAGTGGCGAGCACACCCCAGCATTCCCGCCGGGATTGATGTTCTTGTTGTTCGACATCGCCGGCGTCGTATTCGCGATTCCTGTACTGGCATTGAAGCTAATTGAGAACAAGTCTTGCACCGTGGTGGTCGTGGAATCCGTCCCGCAACTGTAAAGCGTCGATGCCGAGCTCTTCGGACCATTGTTGTAATAGTTGTTATCGAACGCTCCGTAAAAGAGATACGGATACGTGTTCGTGTTCTTCGGTCCCAGCGGCACTTCAACCCCGGACGCCAAGCTGGTTGGGATTTGCGTGACCGACGTCTTGCTGCTCGCGTCATACGTCGAGGGCACGTACAGGTAGCCGTTGAACTGGTCCAGCAACGGCCCCGGTCCGGTCGGATAGTTGTAATTGCTGCCGCTGTTGCCGAAGGTGTAGGACGCCGGCGAAGCCGCTGAGAAGCTCGAAGCGTTCACCTTGAAGCCATACATTTTTTCGGAATCGCTGATGAACACTTCGTTGAGCACCGGGTCGTAGACCGGTCCACTCATTGCCGAGCTGTTGCTGGTCTCGAAACCTGCGTTCACCGGAATGCAGAAATCGACTGTGGGTGAGGCCGTCGCGCTGAAAATGTTGGAAATGTGGTAAAGCAGGCCGTTATTCGCACTGATGTAGCCGGCGTTGTTGGTGTAATCGATGAAAAGGTCGGAATGGCCGTTGGGCGCTGTGTAGGCTGTGCTGCATCCGGGATACGTCGATGCGGTGTACTCGATGGAATCGTCACACGAAGAACCCGACGGAGTGCAGGATCCATTGGAAAATGTTCCGCTAGGAGCGATTGGATACGTGGCACTGATGCCGTCGTTGGCCACCCAATTGGTGATGTGCAGGAACGAGGCGGACGAGGTGTCTTCGATCCACGCTACCTTCGTCCCATTCAGCGAAAGGACTGGCGATAATGGCGACCCGCCCGATCCGATTGCATAAGAAAACAGAACCGACGGTCCAGTTCCGGAACAATATCCGGTGGCTGCGCCATTGCTATAGAGATTGTCAAAAGCGATCAGATTCGCCTGACCGCCCACGCTCGGCGCAGCATTAATCGTATACACCACAAAATCGCTGCAACTGGGCGAGGAATAGTTATAGGTATAGACAGACGGGCTCTCGCCGAGCGCCATGCCTGCGGTCGGCCCCAGCGACATCGACCAGTCGACTTTGGAGTTCTTCGCTCGTATCGGAGTCGGCGTCGGAGAAGGAAGATGTCCCAGCGTTTCCCAGGGGCCGCGTATGGGAAATTCTCCTGGTTGGGGACGCTCTTCAATCATGCGGCTTGCGACGCGCCCGCCGTCCTTCAACGCTGACAATTCCCGACGGTCTGAGCCGAATGGGTCGCGGTGCTCGTTCATGTAATGCGAAAAAATGCTTTGCAGAAAGCGCGGATCGTCGCGCAGCTTATCTAGATCGCGAGCCGAGCCGTTAAGTGTATAAATGACGTGCCGGTTGCTCCAATCCGACGGGCCGCCAACCCCAATTCCCGCCGCCGGGGGATCGCCCAGCGCATCCTGTGCGCGCAGCGTCCCCGCGACCGCTATGAGCAGGATGGACCCAACCAACGCTCGATTCCTGAAAGACACTAGCCTCATAATTCGCCCGTGCAACAACGGCCTAAATAATCGGATTTTAATGCAGACATCGCGCTGGAGGTATGTCCGATGGATCATGGCCTTTCGTAACACGAAGGGCTTCGCCGGGACCTTCATTTGAGAGGAAAGAGTCCGAAAGGGAAGCGATAAATATCCCGAATCCGACCCGCGTCCCAATTCGGCAAACCCGTACCTTCGTGTCCCCACGATTCCCGCCGCACTACGCGCTTCCAACCCTAGAATCATTCTTGCCAGTCCTAATTAAAGACTCCTTATGCGATTACTCATTGCGGAAGATGATCCGGCCCTCGGCAGCTTTGTACGCAAGGGCCTCGAATCTGAACACTATGCCGTCGATGTCTCCCCCGACGGCGAACAGGCCCGCGCCATGGCCACAGAGTTCGACTATGACATGGTCGTGCTCGACCTTAATCTGCCGCGTCTCGACGGTATCGCTGTGCTGCGCTTCGTGCGCACCCGCAAACCCACCATGCCGATTCTCGTCCTCACCGGCCGGAATCGGGTCGAAGATCGCGTGCAGTGTCTCGACCTCGGTGCCGACGACTACTTAGGCAAACCGTTCTCTTTCACAGAACTCTCAGCCCGCATCCGCGCCCTGCTGCGCCGCAGTCATCTGCCTGCCGAATCTGTGCTCGCAGTCGAAGATCTTAAACTTGATCGCGTCGAGCGTCGGGTGGAACGTGCGGGCCGCCGCATTGAACTCACCTCCAAGGAATTCGCCCTGCTCGAATACCTCATGCGCAATGCCGGACGCCGCGTCTCCCGCACCATGATTATCGAGCACGTTTGGAATCTCTCGTTCGACACCTGCACCAACGTTGTAGATGTCTACGTAAATTATCTCCGCCGCAAGATCGACGACGGCTACCCGAGCCGCCTGATTCACACGGTTCGCGGAGTCGGCTACGAACTCCGTGGCCCTTCGGCGCAGGCTTGAACCATGCCTCCGACAACTGCTGCTCCGACGCAGCAAGATATCATTGACGAACTCTTTCACGATCTGAGCCAGCCCCTGACAGGTCTTCAATGCGCGTGGGAAGTCGCTTCCTTGAAACCGCGCACTGGCGAGGAATGTCGCACCCTCTGCGAACAGTCCCTCGTTCAACTCGAAAACGTTCAATGGCTGATTGCAGGTCTTCGCCAGCTCTCGAAGGCTTCCCCTCTCGCCAAACCCGGTCCGCCTATCTCTCTATCCACTCTGCTCGGCGATCAAATTGACGATCTACAGCTGCTCGCCGACTCGCGATCCATCAACATTTCCAGTGCAACAGATGGGGGGCCCTGTATGGTCTCCGCAGCTGCCAACGACATCCACCGTCTACTTTCATTGCTTTTGATCACTCTCCTCGAAATCGCCGACTCTTCCTCAACCATCGCGATCGATCTCCGCAACGAGGAATCTAAGGCCAAACTCCGCATATCTATTGCGCTATCGCCACCCTTCGCGGACCTCCCGCTGCAAAATCGCCTCAACTTCGCGATCACCGAAGCCATCGCGCTCTCAGTGAATGGAACCTTTGCGCTGCCTCAGGAAGGCCTGCAAAAAAACGAAAACAGGGAAGTCGGCTGCGCCTCCTTAACAATCGAAATCATTCTGCCGCTCGCATCGTGACTCTCCTCGCGAGTTACGCCCCTCACCGCAAACGATTACTTCGGTGACGTTTACAGCTTTCCCCCTCCCACCTACTCTCATGAAGTGGTTTGGCAGTTCTGGGGGAGGGCTGCCGGGGCGTTCTTGCTGCGAAGCGAGGACGCCTTTTAATTTTCCGCCGAATCCCTGAACTTGAGAGCGCTCACATCTCACTTTGCGACCTATCTGCTTTCCCCGCATCTAACGCAAGTGTTACGATTGAAAGCCGGTTAGTCGGCTGACTCATCTATTTGGCCGCCAGCCACTTCTGGCGAACGGAGGCTTTAATGGCGGGTAATGGAATCATGGAAGTGAACGATGCGAATTTCGATCAAGACGTGCTTAAGTCCGACACACCCGTTTTGGTCGATTTTTGGGCGACCTGGTGCGGACCCTGCCGCGCGATCGCTCCCATCGTCGAAGAGCTGGCCAAGGATTATCAGGGCAGAGTGAAGGTCGGCAAAATGGACGTCGACGCCAACAGCGCTACTCCCATGCGCTACGGTGTGCGCGGCATTCCCACCCTGCTGGTCTTCAAAGGCGGACAAGTCAAAGAGCAGATCGTTGGCTATGTGCCCAAGGAAAAAATCCAGCAAGCCCTGGACAAACACCTCGCTTAAACTCTCTTAAGAATCGATAAAAGACGCCCGCGCAAGCGGGCGTTTTTGATTGTGCGACGATCATGCCGCGCTAGGCGTTCCCAAGCCTGTACCGGCATGGCACTTCGGAGTAGTTACCCCCTGTTACTAAGTGCTATTACCCACTAGACCATCTCGCCATTGTCCCTTTGGCGAGCCCGCCGTATTTTGGGTACATGAACAATCGTAACGAACTGCCCATTGAAGCTTCACGACTCAATCGCCGCTACAGCGACCCGACGCTGGCTTGTGAGCTGAATGATCGGATGAAATCGATGTTGGCGGCCTCCCTAATAATGTTGGCGCTGATCCTGGCGCTGGCAACGATTTCGCGAGCCGCCGAACTGCCAGACGCGCCAAGCGCCGCGTTCCGTGGCACTCACTCGATGATCGTCGCCGCCGCTCCGGCTCCGGTGCCGCAAACTGCGGACCGTACGCCTAAAGTCGTCGACAAGAAATTCGCTGCGCTGGCGATCATCTCTACCGGCAGCGCCTTTGCCGACTCCTACACCACGCTCTTCGCCCGCGAAAATTATCTGGCGGGAAAGACGGGCGTCTGCAACGAGGAAGTCGAATCCGCCTACTTGTACGGCACGCATCCCACAGTGGGACGCGCCTACGCCGTCGCCTCCGTAAAGAGCGCTGGCTCCCTGCTCGCCGCCTACTACCTGCGCAAGCACCACTCCAAGTTCTGGAGCTTGCCGCTGCTCAGCAACTCCGCGATCAGCCTCCAGGGCGTCACCCAGAACATGCTCGTCTGTAACTAATCGCAGCGAAAAAAGAAAAGGCGGATGTCCCACTCGGGGACATCCGCCACCACTTCTTCCAAGGATCTAACTCAGCTACCGGCGTCCACCACCGCCGCCACCGTGGAAACCACCCCCACCGCCATGGAAGCCACCGCCACCGCCACCGCCGTGGAACCCGCCGCCACCGCCGTGATAGCCTCCGCCGTAGCCCGCGTGCGCGTAGCCGCCGCCATGGTATCCATAGCCGCCACGTCCATAGCCGTATCCATATCCAGCCCGGCCGTAGTAGCCGCGGCCATACCAGCCTCGACCACCCCATCCGCGACCATACCATCCGGCGCCGTAGTAGCCCCGGCCATACCATCCGCCGTAGCCACCGCGCCAGCCCCATCCATACCATGGCCCAATGCCAATGAATACACCGCCCGAAAACCACTGCGGACCATAATATCCATAAGGCGCACAGGCATACGGAGCATACGCATAATATCCATACGCGCAGTCCGGAGGCCCACCAACCCCAACCCCGACTGCTACTTGCGCATGAGCCGATGCCAGAGGCAAAGCAAAAATCCCGAGCAAAACCAGGTACCGCAGATACCGCATAATTGAACCTCCCCAACTTCCTTATCTATTTGAACCAAGAATCAGAGGAAAAGTTGCGGAAATCGAGCCAGAAAACAAACTTAATCGCATTCTGGTCCCCACCACTCCTTAAACAGGCGCGATCGACCCGAATCTTAATCCTCCGGGCTTCTTGTTGCAACTACACTCTGTTGCATGTACCGCCTCCAGACTCTATCGTATTCACTGCAAAATAAGACTTTGACGGAGGTTTACGACGAAGGAATGGCGAGAGCGGAATGGTCGTCCGGGCTGGTGAATTTGTGCCGCCGCACTTGCCGTTCACCCGCATGCAGCAGACAGGCTTCGCGACCCCTGAGACACCCGGCCCACTGTATTCTCAATCACTTTCAAGCGTTGCAACTCTTTCCGACCCGTCGCCTCCTGATGGATTGTTGAGGTGAGGGGTGACATTGTCTTGGTGCATAACGGCCCTCACAGGCTGTCCGTCAAAGTGTCCGCTCGCCTTAGTTCGGGGAACCTCCAGGCCCACACCGCAATCACCGCCAGAGTGCCCAAACCGCCGAGGACGACCGCCGGCACGGTTCCAAACCAATGCGCAGTGACGCCAGATTCAAATTGCCCCAGTTCGTTCGAGGTGCCGATAAAAATCAT
>Ga0181531_10003056_pt1 | contig 10338 bp, 9 predicted proteins | sample PEATcosm2014_Bin_38_FD_119743 | JGI IMG/M metagenome (GOLD analysis project Ga0181531, IMG submission 119743) | Peatland microbial communities from MTU Mesocosm Facility, Houghton, MI, USA - PEATcosm2014_Bin11_10_metaG | ecosystem: Environmental > Terrestrial > Soil > Wetlands > Peat | place... | reverse complement strand
GCAGTCGGGCAGCGTCGGCGTTGGTGTAGATGTGGTTGGCGTGCTGGATTCGCGCCTTGGCCTCCGCAGCCGCCTCCGCCACGGTGAGTCCATAACCGCGTTCGTGCAGGGCCTGAACGTTGGTAATTTGCGAGACTCCGTTGTCCGAAATGCTGGGTGGAATTTCAGCCGCCGGCGAAGATGGCTGCAACGGGTAGGAAAAACTGATCTCGCCGTTTTCGCTGACCGGAGGTTCGCCATAAAAGATGGGAAATAAATCGATCTTAGGCATGGCGTCTGGACTCGGCGGCAGAACATTCTGATCGCTGGCGCCGGCGTTCAGCACGCCGGTGGCATCGCTGGCGCCGACCTCAACGGGCGGCCCGGCCAGGGAGAGTGATGGCGTCGAGATGGAACGGGCGAGCAGCGGAGATCCGTAATTCATCAGGTACTGCGGACCTGTGACGAAGTTCGTATCCTGGCAAAACGCGATTCCCTGGCTCGAAAGTACGGCCAGCGTGCAAACCAGTACAAAATAGAAAGAGATGCGCATGGGGCCTCCGCAGAATAGCGCCAGTCCTGCTAATTATGAAGCAAATGAGGGACCGCAGCCAGAGTCGTTAGACCCTACTTGCCGCTCTGGTCAAGGCTTTCCGGCGAAGTCGATTGACAAGCCCTCCGGCGCTTTCGTCCCGCTTGCAGCAATAAAAGCATGTACAGGACGATCCCAATATTGGCCACGAACACCGTCGAACGAAGGACCGTGATGCCCCGCATGAGCCCGCGGATTTCGAGCGGAAGAAACAGGGTTCCGGAGACGAAAGCGAGCCACTCGGCCCAGGTGCGCTCTTTCCAGAGGCCGTAAGCCTCGGCGAAGCGCAAGACTGAATAGGCGAACGCGAATTGCGCTGCCGCCCACAAACGGGCTTCGGTCAACCGGTCGGCAAAATCGAGAAAGTCTTGCGCCAATCGCCGGTCGGTGTTGACGTGGAACAGGGCCAGCAGGCTCTCGGCAATTACCCAGGCATCTTTGTGGACGAGCAGAATAGCGGTCAGCCCGATCAACAGGACGAAGGCGCCCTTGGTGAATTCGAAGGAAGCAACTACGCGCAGCAGATTTCTCTGTGCGCGTTGCAAGTCGATTTTCGTTCCCAACGGTAGCATGCGGCGCGCGCAACTTCAGAGTACCACGACTCCCTGCGCCGTTCTTTATCTCTATCTCTGCGCAGCCGGCAATGACGCAATATCTTCCCAATAGTTTCAGCTTCTTTGGCTGCGAACGGCGGCACGAAGCTCGTTTACGATCTCTCGGGAAGCCTTGATCGCGGCAGCGTGCTGGTTCGGGTTGAAGGAGATCGCGCCCACCCGGGCGTGGCCGCCTCCCCCATAGCGCTCGCAGATCTTAGCCAGGTTGACAACCGGTTCTTCGGGAGCCCAAGGGTTCGATCCGACTGAAACCTTCACGCGGAAGCTGCTCTTGCTGAGTCCCACGCTATAGATCGACTCGGGATGCAGGAAGTAGGGAACGAACTTATTGTAGCCCTCGAGATCATGGTCGCTGACGTCGAAGAAAATGGTCCCGTCGATGCACTCGGTGCGCTGTTTCAGGATTTCAATCGAAATCTCGTGCCGGCGGAGCAGCGGGGGCAGGAGCGGAGCCACGAAGGGCTCCTCCAAAATGGCGGCGAGAGACTTGGTAGCGAGAAGCGGAATCAGGTTGGGGACGAACTGATCGGGCGCCGACTCGATGACCATGGTCAGCTTCATGGCCGGGGCTTGCATCTCAACCGCCGTCTTGGCGTCAGGATAGAGAGCGCCGTCGATGACGTCGGCCCAGTGCACGAGATCAGCTACGGGAGCGGGGTCAAATCCAAAGCGCTGCTGCGCGATCATCGCGATAAAGCTGGTGCAGGATTTGAAATCGGGATCGTAGAACTTGCGATTGCTCTCGTCGCGCTCAAAGTGGGCGGCGTCGGCCGGAGAGAGAAACGCGCTTTCGTGATGGTCGAACCACCAGGTAATTTTGGGCGAACTGGAATACTTGAAATCGACAATGGCATTTTCGTCGCCGTCGAAGTCGGATTCGTTAAAGAGCGCTCCGGCGCGATGCAGCAGGCCGGAGAAGACGAAGTCCGCGTCTTCCCGGATGCGCTCGCGATAAAAGCGGGAGAAGAGTGCGGCGGAGCAGGCTCCGTCGAAACACTTGTCGTGGTAGAAGACTCTAACTTTCAATCCACATCCCCAGTTGTACAAGAATTCCCGCCGCCTACAGCGCTGCATCCCGAGCATCGCGGTGGACAGGGTAAAAGCTAATAGGAATGACAGCTTAGCGGAAGAAAGTCAAGGGCGCGTCCTCGGCCGACCCGCCTCCTAGGCCGCAGGAGTTTGCTGTTCTGCATAGTCGCCCACCAGCGGGAGTTTGAACATCTCGCCCTGCAGCGCTTTCACAACCAGCACGACCCAGACCATGAAAAATGCCAGAGCGACCACCATGGAGACCAGCCAGACCAGAGCGTGGCCAATCAGGGGGACGAAAAACAGCATGTATCCCAGGACCCTGAGTGTCGCCCCAAGTACCACCCCGACCAGAAACAATCCCAGACACTGAAAGCAATGGAAGCGCACGAAGCGGTTCTTGTTGTAAGGCCCTACCAGAAGGAACACAATGGCCGGCAGAAGGAAGTAAGCCAGGGCGCCAGCCAGTGTCTCGGGAAGCATGCCCACCATCCCATGCGCGCGCTCGACAGGCTGCATGGCGCGGCCGCAGCCCGGGCAGTACGCCGCAGCATCGGGCATCTCAGCCGCACAATGGAGACACGAGATCGACATGAATTCCTTCAGGCCAATTTCTTTCAGGCCAGGCGCGCCGTCTTCTTGCGGCACTCCTCACAAACACCGTAGATCTGGAAGGTGTGACGGGTTGTGGCGTAGCGGTGTCTGCGCCCGATTTCCTGCTCCAACTGATCCACCTCGTGCGAGAAGAACTCCACCGAACTGCCGCACTCCGTGCAAACCATGTGGTGATGGCTGCGCCGGTTATATTGGTGCTCGTAACGGGCAATGCCATCGTGGAACGCGACCTCGCTGGCCAATCCGCACTCCGCCAGCAGCTTGAGCGTGCGATAGACGGTGGTGTAGCCGATGCCCGCGTCCTTCTTCTGCACCAGGCGATGCAACTCGTCGGTGGAAAGGTGGTCGCGGGTTTCCAGAAACGTGCGCAAGATCGTGTCGCGCTGGCCTGTCTGCTTCAGGCCGACTCGCTTGAGATGGCGGTGAAGCATGTCCTGGGCCTCGCGCACCATCTCGCGTGAGATGGAGGGCTGGTCATCGATGCGGCTTTGCGGGATGCGCTTCTGGAGCATGAAGCGTCAGCATAGCATTGGCCATCTTGAAACTGAAATTCATTTTCACTTGATTCCCGCCGGCTCGGCGGCGACTCTGGAAGCCGCGCTCTTTCGAAACGGCTGCTAGAATCAACTTTGCCCATGAGTACTCTTACTGTAACCAGCGTTCCTGCTGCCCGGCGTTCCGCCGGAATACGCATTTTCCTGTGGTTGCTACTGGTGCTGGCCCTGCTGCTTGCGGCCGTGGCCGCTTTCGCCTACTTCGTTGCCCGCTCTGCCCTGCCAAAGCTTGACGGCAACCTCGAAGTGAAAGGCCTTTCGGCGCCCGTGAAGGTAACGCGTGATAGCCACGGCGTGCCGGCCATCCAAGCCGCGACTCTGGAAGATCTGTTCCTGGCGCAAGGCTACGTCACGGCGCAGGACCGGCTCTGGCAGATGGACATCATGCGGCGCTTCGCAGCCGGAGAATTATCCGAGATTCTCGGCGAGGACACCCTCAAGCTCGACCGCGAGCAGCGCATCCTGGGGCTGCGCGCGGCAGCCAGGAAGGGGTTGCAGACGGCGAGTGCCCGGGACCGCGTTTATTTCGATGCCTACGCCCGCGGAGTAAATGCTTTCATCGAGAGCCACAGCAGCAGTCTTCCGCTTGAGTTTCGCATTCTGAAGTACCGGCCAAAGCCGTGGCAGGCCGAGGATTCCATCGTCATCGCAAACCAGATGGTGAAGGATCTCAACTACTACAGCTTTGGCGACGCGCTCGCCCGCGAAAAGATTCTGGCCAAGCTGGGCCCGGAGTTGACCGCCGATCTATACGTGAACCGCTCCTGGCACGATCGCCCGCCCACCGTGATGCGGGCAGACCTCAATGATAAAGATACAGATAAAGACCAGGGCGATTCGGACGACGATGACGACGATGACGCCGGCCCTGACACATCCGTGACGAAACAACAGCAAAGAGGTGCCGCGGTCGAAATCTGGGCGCAGCACGCTCCCGAAGCAGTGAATGGATCGAACGACTGGGTCGTGTCTGGAACGCACACGGTCACAGGCAAGCCGCTGCTGTCGAACGATATGCACCTCCAGCATCAGATGCCGAACCTGTGGTACGAAGTGCATCTCAAATGCGTCAGCCAATCGGGCAGCCTGGATGTGGCTGGAGTGACACTGCCCGGAATGCCCTACGTAATCGTGGGACACAATCAACGCATCGCCTGGGGATTCACCAATGTAGGGCCGACGGTTGCAGATGCCTTCATCGAGAACTTCAACGCCCAGGGCGCCTACCAGACGCCCCAGGGCTGGCAGCAGCCTGAGCATCGCGCGGAGCTGATTCGCGTCAAGGATAAGCCGGATGTAACGGTCGACGTGATGCTCACGCGGCATGGGCCGATCGTCACCGATCTTTTTCCTGGCGAGACAAGGCAGATCGCGCTGCGCTGGACGCTGTACGACGGCCTGCGCATGCCATTCTTCGATGTCGATACCTCGCAGAACTGGGAAGACTTTCGCAAGGCGTTTTCGCAGCTGGACGCGCCCGGACAGAACGTCGTCTACGCCGACGTCGACGGCAACATCGGTTACCAGACCACGGGACGTGTTCCGATTCGCGCCGCCGGCGACGGCAGTCTGCCGGTCAGCGGAGCCGACAATGCCCACGAGTGGACGGGTTACATTCCTTTCGACAAACTCCCCAGCATCTACAACCCTCCTTCAGGAGTGATCGCCACTGCGAACGGGCGCATCTCGCCGGATGGTTATCCCAATTCGATTAGCGCCGAGTGGGAAGCGCCGTGGCGCACGGAGCGCATTTATCACGTGCTGGAATCGGGGAGGAAGTTTGCCGCCGCAGACATGCTCGCGCTGGAAAATGACATCCACTCAGAGAATGACCTTTTCGCAGCCGAACGTTGCGTCTACGCCATCGACCACGCCTCGAAACCCTCGGCCCGAGCGAAGCAGGCCGCGGATCTCATGCGCAACTGGGATGGCCGGATGCTGGGCTCGTCAGCCGCGCCGACCATTGCCGTGCGCTCCGCTCGCGAGCTGACGCGACTGTTGCTCGAACCCCGCCTGGGACCTGCCCCGGAAGATCCGAAGCGGGCAGAAGAATCGTTGAGCTGGAAGACTTATCAATGGGAGATGCATACGGTGTGGCTCCAGAACGTGCTGCTACACCAGCCCAAGCGCTGGCTGCCGGAAAAATATCCCAACTACGATGAGCTATTGACCGCCGCCGTAGAAGCCGCGGTGAACGAACCTGAGGCTCCGGAGGATCTGGCTTCGTGGCATTGGGGCAGTGTGAATGCCGTCGAGATTGATCACCCCGTGCTGGGGAAAATCCCTTTGATTCGGCTCTGGGCGGCGCCCGGAATCAGGGAGCAGTCCGGCAGCGGCTACACGGTAAAAGCTGTGACGCGCCATCACGGGCCTTCCGAGCGCTTCACCGCAAATCTTGCCGACCTCGACCAATCCACCTTGAACACCGTGACCGGGCAGGGCGGAAACTTCCTGAGCCCTTACTACATGGATCAGTGGAAGGCCTGGTACGAAGGCTCGACCTACACATTGCCTTTCACGCCTCAAGCCGTGGAAGCGACCGGAGCGCACCGGCTGGTGCTGGAACCTGCAAGATAGTCCAGCTCAGAAGAAGTCGATGGCCTTCACGTCGATTATGTAGCCGGTGATCACGATGGTCCCGGTCTCAGGAAGATTCGGGTTGTTGCTGTTATCGAGCAGCAAACTATCAATCAGCGTGTCGTAGACACGCAGGTTCCCGCCTTCGGCAACGTACTCCACATCGCGAGTGGTGAAGCTCTGAAATCCGGTCACGTCGCCGTTGTCTGGTGGGATGACAACCGCCCCATTCGTCGTGTTGTAGATCGAAAGACAACCCCGCACTTCCCCTCCTTGCGGGTTATTAACATTGCCGATGTTGGTGCAGGTATAGGAGCCGATGAAGAGCTGGCCGTTAATGCTCATATCGATGCGGTCGTGATAACCGTCAGTGATGACGTTGCTGCTGGTGACGGTCATGGTCGGGGAACTCACGTCCACAACATCGAGCCGGCCGCAAGTTTTAGCATTGGTGGTCGCGGGACAGGAATTGTTGGGCGCCGGATTGCTAACCGACGCCGTGGGAGTACCGGCCACGTACAGGGTTGAACCGCTCAGCCAGCCGATGGTTGCGCCCTCGACGGCAACCGGGGTTCCAACCGTTAAGGTTGCTATGTCCAGAGTTTGCACGCTGGCGCTGGCGCTGCCGCTACCGCACTCCGGGCCGCAATTCAAAATGTAGGCTGTGCCGCCGTCCGCGCTGAAAACCGCATTCACCGGGCGATCGAAGCCAGCCACTGTGGCCGTGGTCGGAGTACTCAGGTTGACCAGAAGCGGATAGATGACGGTCACAACATCGGAATCGTTGCTGAAAGCCAGGAGATGGCTGCCATCCGGACTCGATACCACGGTTTGAGCAGCTGGGACGCTGAGCGTTGCGGTGATCCCTCCGGACGTAATATTCAACACTTCAACCGCGCCCGGCGACGGCCCGTTGTTCATTGGCGCAGTGGGCACTGCCGCATAGGCACTGCCACTCGCCAGGGCGACCATGCTGGTAGTGGCTCCGGGCAGTTGTATGTTCCCCTCTTGGCTCTGCCTTACGGAATTGATAACTTCGACGTTGTTGCTCGAGGAATCAAAGGCAAGCACGAGAGTTCGATCGGGGGTCAGCGCCATGAGGCCGGGTGCGTTGCCAGCGCTGATCGTACCTCTCATCAGCTGGTCGTCATGCCCATTGATGAGCACCAGACCAGGGGACGCCGTCGTGCTGGACACGCTTTGCGAAGCAAGAACGCGGTTCGTCAGCGCACTGGGAGACGATCCACAGGACACAAAACTAAAGCTCGCGACCACGAGCACAACCAGCAAGAGCGCGGATTTCTTCAAACGTGAGGCTCCTAACTGCAGGAAAAACAGAGATTTAAGTGCGAAATACCGGATTATAGCAGAGCCCCTGAACTCCACCCGCCCCAAGCTCCGCCCTTTAACGAAACGCTTCGACCCCGCCTGCCTCCGGCATGCAAGAACGGGCGTTCATCCTGTATTCTGACTAAGTATATGGCGTCTGACCTTCTTACCAGGATCAAGCAGTTCCCCGCTCTGTGTGACGGAGCTATGGGAACGCTGCTCTACGCGAACGGCGTCTTCATTAACCGCTGCTACGACGAGTTGAATCTTTCCCAGCCCGACCTGATTCGCGGCATTCACCACGACTACCTTCAGGCTGGCGCGGAAATCATTGAAACCAACACCTTTGGGGCGAACGCTTTCCGCCTCGGCCGGCACAGTATCGCCGACAAAGTACATGACATCAACTATGCCGGAGCAAGGCTTGCCCGCGAGGCCGCCAAAAGCTTCGATGTGTGGGTGGCAGGATCGGTTGGCCCGCTGGGAACCAGAATCGAACCCCTGGGAAAAACCTCTTTCGAGGAAGCCCGGCAGGCATTTAGAGAGCAGATTGCGGCTCTGGCCGAGGGCGGCGTCGATCTCCTCATGCTGGAAACCTTCGGATATCTCGAGGAACTCCACCAAGCCATGCTGGCGGCTAAAGACGTCGGCGCAAAATTGCCCCTGGTCGTGCAGGTTACGATCGATGAAGACGGCAACTGCCTGGATGGTTCCGATCCAGAGACTTTTACGCCTCGACTCGAAGATTGGGGTGCGGATGTAATCGGCTGCAACTGCAGCGTGGGTCCAGTGGCGATGCTCGGCGCCATCGAGCGCGTGCGGGCCGCCACGTCCCTGCCACTATCGGCGCAGCCGAATGCCGGCATTCCCCGCTCGGTGGAAGGCAGGAACATCTATCTCTGCTCCCCGGAATACATGGCGAGCTATGCGCGCAAGTTCGTCGCCGCCGGCGCTCGCATCGTAGGCGGATGCTGCGGAACCACTCCCGACCACATTCGTGTAATGAAATCCGCTTTGCGGGTCGGAGAAGCCCGGGGTAAGGCAGCCTCGGTTCAGGTCGTTGGCACGGCCGCACCCATCGCGGCGCCCGCCCAGCCTTTGGAAGAACGATCCCTTCTAGGCTCGAAGCTGGCCCGCGGCGAATTCGTCACCATGGTCGAGGTCGTTCCTCCCAAAGGAACCGACATCAGCAAGGAGTTGGAGGGTTCGAGATTCCTGAAGTCGGTAGGAGTGGATGCGGTCAACATTCCCGACAGCCCGCGGGCTTCGGCGCGCATGAGCAATCAGGCGCTTTCTCTTCTGATGCAGCGGGAGGCGGGAATCGAAGCGATTCTGCACTACACCTGCCGCGACCGCAACGTGCTGTGCATCCAGAGTGACCTGCTGGGCGCGGCTGCCGTGGGCATCAGGAACCTGATCTGCATTACTGGCGATCCTCCGAAGATGGGCAATTATCCGGATGCCACTGCGGTCTTTGATGTGGATGCCATCGGCCTGGTCAACATCGTCCACAACTTGAACCGCGGACTCGATCTCGGCGCGAACCCGATCGGTGCGGGCACCGGCTTTGTGATCGGGGTCGGCGCGAATCCCGGGCTCACCGATCTGGATGAAGAAATTCGGCGGTTCGAGTTCAAAGTGCAGGCCGGAGCCGAATACGCGGTGACGCAACCGGTTTTCGACATTCGCCTGCTGGAGAACTTCCTGAAGAGGATCGAACACTGTCGCATCCCCGTGGTCGCTGGAATCTGGCCGCTGGTCAGCGTGCGCAATGCCGAGTTCATGAAAAACGAGCTTCGGGTGTCGGTCCCCGATTCGATTCTCGAACGCATGGCGCGGGCGCAGACGCCGGAAGCAGCCAGGGCCGAAGGTGTAGCCATTGCGCGGGAAATGCTGCTCGCGGTCCGGCACACGGTGCAGGGGGCGCAAATCAGCGCGCCACAGGGACGTTACAGTTCGGCGGTCGATGTTCTTGAGGCGCTCGGAACTAAGAGTCCCGCCCCGGCATAAAATTCCCTTTGTGGAGAAAAGCAAATCGATTTCAATCGCACTTTACAAAAAAACACTGGACACTCCTTGCAATTAGGAGCATCAATAAGAACAGGAGCGAAACCCGTTGCCTAAGTTTGAGGAATGCCTTCAGCGACTGGAAAAGATTGTCCAGGAACTGGAAAAGGGAGATGTGCCTCTGGAGAAGTCCCTCACCCTCTTTGAAGAAGGAATGCATCTTTCCTCCACTTGCCGCAAGGAATTGGAACAGGCCGAAGGCAAGGTGGAGATCCTGCTGAAAAAGAACGGGAAGCTCCAGGCTGAGCCGTTTGAGCCGTTGTCGGATAAGGTGCCCGCCCGCAGGTAGGCGGCCCCACCCGTCGTTGTGCTCTTTGGTTGTAATGTCTGTGGAGTAGTGGTTTCGAACCCTTCCCCGCAGCCCTAGTCCGCCGTTGTTGACGGTTGTACATGAACATGTACGTCAGGAGGATCTATGGGCTTCACTGTGGTCGTTCTGGAAAGCGATCCCCGGCTCGCGCAGTCTCTGGCCGGCGGGCTCTCTTCTCACTTCAATTCCGTACAGCTGACTCGCTCCCAGGACGAACTCCGTGAGCGAATTGCCAGGAATCGTCCCGAGGTTGTAATCCTCGGCATGGAATCTTCTCGACTGACGGACGTGCGTAACCTGCACCGCGATTTCCCAACCCTACCGATCGTTTGCACCCATCGCATACCGGATGAGAAGTTGTGGGTCGCCGCGCTGGAAGCCGGCGCTAGCGACGTGTGCCCCGCCGATGACGTGCCCAAAGTCTTGAGTTCCGCCCTGCGCAATCTGGCCATTGCGCGCCACGTCGCCGCCTGAGCCCTGTCATCCTGAGCGGAGCCGTTTTTCAGGCGGAGCGAAGAGCCTGCCCTGAGCGAAGCCGAAGGGATATCCTGCTCGACCGGCTCAGCGCATAAGCCAAACTGCATTGTCATCCTGAGCGGAGGCGCTCTTCAGCCGCAGCGAAGGATCTCCTGCTCAACCGGCCCAACGCGTAAGCCAAACTGCATTGTCATC
>Ga0181531_10003054_pt1 | contig 10338 bp, 21 predicted proteins | sample PEATcosm2014_Bin_38_FD_119743 | JGI IMG/M metagenome (GOLD analysis project Ga0181531, IMG submission 119743) | Peatland microbial communities from MTU Mesocosm Facility, Houghton, MI, USA - PEATcosm2014_Bin11_10_metaG | ecosystem: Environmental > Terrestrial > Soil > Wetlands > Peat | place... | reverse complement strand
GAGCCTTTTGCTTCGGCAGGCTCGGAATGCGCCGAATGAGAACGTCTCCCTGGCGGTAGATTGCTTCTTTCATTTTGTCGACTCCCTTTCCAACAGCGTTGACCGCGGCGGATTTCGCCGCCGCGAAGAAACATGATGAGCAGAGAGGCTTTCGCACGCCGGTCCGCAAGTGTGTCAGATATCCCGTCGTTTTCGCTCGGCACTGCATACAATCGCGCTCGCGCACCCGCGTCGAAAACGTCCACTCGAAATGCTGGAACATCAGGCGCTCCTTTCCTTCGCCCTCGATACCAGCTGCATTGCGCGATCACACGAAACGCCGGCGCGCTGCGCAGCTTGTTCGATGATTTGACGACGCGATACGGCGCCAGGGGGCGCGGGGTATTCGTCGACAATCCAGCGACCGTCAAACGTTTTCTGGACGGCGGCGATCGCCTGGTCAAGCTTGCGGAAATCGCGCTCGTCGAAATCGGCCTGCGTATATTGCGGCGCCGGCGGTTTTCGCGCCGACGCGTCATTTTCTATTTTAGAACCAACATCAAAATCAAGAGGGAGATTTAGATTTAAAGCAATCGCCCCTCCACTCTTACGACGAGGTTTTTCATCCACCCCTGTGGATTCTGTGGAAAGACGAGGCTTGTAGGCCGCGAGTTTCCGGGTTGCATTCTGAACGGCTTCGAGCAAAGGCGGAAAACAAAACGCCTGGCGTCCATCGGACGTCTGTGCGGGTTTGAAGGCTGCCGTAATTACAGTGCTTTTGCGTCCAAAAGACTGAGGGTTACGCGCGCCGGCCAAACGCCACAGCGACTCCTCATTGCAGAGGAGAAGGCCAGGTATTTCCGATCTCAGTGAAGCCCTTAACAAGTTCGTGAACCATCCAACTTCGAAATCTTTCAAACCATCAGGCACAAATAAATCGAGCGGCGCCTGCAGCCATTTGAGGTCTGTCGTGGGCAAGCGATCTAGGACGCCTTTCTCATAGGAAGCATGGGCTGGGCGCTGTAAGCGCGGCGGATATCGCCCGGTGCGCGCTCCAGGCCGAAAGCCTTGAGGTTGCGGGTCAATGTGTTCCGGTGCTGGTTGAGAACCATGGCGGTCCGGCAAATATTCCCATGGCAGCGCTCGAGCGCCCTCGAAATCATCGAGGCGCGAAGCAATTCCTGGGCTTCTCGATCGCTGCAGCCGGCGTCGAGCAAGATGTCGGCGACGGCCGTAATCGGCGTGTGTTTGGCTGGTACGAATTTCATTTTTTATCCTCTGGTTGATTTGGCGTCCGCGAGATCTTGAAGCCGCTAAGCGCTTGCCGATTTCGAGGATGCCGAAGCTTTTTCATGGCGCTGTTGTATGCCATCCACGCGCCGCCAGGCGTAATGCCCAAGACCTCCGCGATTTCCGCGAACGTCATTTCGCCGCCGTCCCTGGGATGCGTCTCCTGGATTTCCATCAGGCCGCCTTCCGCATCTGCGTGCGATAGTCCGGTCCTTCCATCAGGATCGGCCGGCACATTTCCCGAATGCGTGAAGCGACGCGCTCGCCAATGCGTTCCGCGAGAGTTGGCATCATAGCCGTACCAGCGAGCTGATCGGGATAGTTCGTGGTGATAATCGTGGTTCGGCCTTCCCGGTACCGGCAATTGAGAAGAAGAGTGATGGTATCGAGGACCCATGAGCTCAAACGAACGGTTCCGAGATCATCGAGCAGCATGACCTCGACTTCCATGGCCGGTCCTAGCATGGCGATTTCGGAGATCTGGGAATCGGGCCGATAGGCCGACTGGATATCTTTCAGCAAAGAGGCGTAATCGTAGAAGCGCGCTGCGCAGCCTTTGCGCATGAGCTCCTTCATCACGGAAACGGCCAGGTGGCTTTTGCCCGTTCCGATCGTCCCGGTAAATATCAAACCCCGCGGGTGATCATCGGGCAGAACGGGGTAGCGCTCGGCGTATTGCGCAGCAATGAAATGTGCGCCGGCAAATCTCTGCTGGTCGCCGTCGATACGGAAATTCGATAGATCAGCGCTCACATATCGCGCGGGGATGCCAGAAAGGGAAAAGTTCTGAGCAATCTGCTGGCGCAATCGGCACGGGCAGCGTTGAACGCGATCGCCGACCGTTTGCCAGCCTGAATCGTTGCACGCGGGGCAGCTTGACACTGCGTTCATGCAGCCTCCTTCATGCGGCGGGCGCGATCGGCTTCGCGCATCCAGCCGATGTAGGTAATGACCTCGCGGGCGCCGATCGCCTGCGCGAGCTCAAGTATTCGCGGCGCCTGGTGCGGACAGAGAAACGCTAAGTTGCATAGGTCGTCGACGAGGACGAGGTACTTCTCCGGCTCAAGTCGAATGGTGGACGCCGCCACCGCTATTGGCGTCCCGAGAATGGGATGAGGCAGACTCAGTTCGGCATATTCGCCGCGGGGCGCAATGTTCTTCATGGACGAGCGCCTCGCTTCATGGGCTGCAGCGGAGGGATAGTGGCAATAGCCGAGCTCCCTGGGCAAAGCGTGTTGGCCGTCGCGCGAAATCCCCATCCGCGCGGACGCTTGATTTCGCCAGGCCGATGAGAATCGCGCCGGCTTTCAAGCTCTTTCCGGCAGCTGCGGCAAATCGGCCGGCTCGACCTAAGATCGGATAACCGGAAGGCGGTCGGTAACTTCGGCAGCTTGCATTTTCCATGGCAGGTGATCGTTGCAATTTGCGTCGACATTTAGGCGGCCTTTCTCGATGCAATCGCGGCCGCTTCGGGCGAGAGTGGCTCTTTCCAAACGCATAGGTGCTTTTCGTCTTTGCACAGGCGAAACCGCACCGCAAATTTCACCGGCCTGCGCTTAATCAGGCCCATGATGCCCGAATACAGGCGGCCCCGAAGGCGCTCCAAATCCTCGCCCTTCTCGCACTCGACAATGATGTATTCACCGCCTGCGCCTTGCATGAGCTGTAATTTTTCAATCCGCCCGAACAGATCGAGCGTTTCCGGGCTCATGCGACCGGTTGTGGTAGGAATGCCGTGCGTGGTGATATAGGCAGCGCGGCCAACGACAGAAATCTTCATGGTTTGCCTCGTTCGTGAATTTTGGAAAATAGGTGAGGCCGGAGGGCTCATTCCCCGGCCTCATTAAATCGAATCAACTGTTCCCATCTAATTGTGAATTTTGGTTTGTGAGGCCCTCACCTCCTTTCGAGGAATCGACAGGGGAAGAAAACTCGTTCGGGTCCGTGGTGACATAGATACGGCAGCCGCGTGACCAGCACCAGAGAGCGGCCAATACGACAACGCCGACAATGACGACAGGCGCTATGAAAGTGAGGAACTCTTTCATGCGCGCACCGCGAATATCACGACCAGCGTGATGATGAGGGCGCCGAGATCAAGCAACGTTGAGCGCAGTTCTTTCGTCATGGGACCTCCCGGTTTCGATGGATTGGGATTTGCCGAAATGTTCTAGTCCGCGGCGCGTGGGCTGATAGCGGGTCTTACCGTCGCGATCTCTGTACTTCACCAAATAGCCCTTCGCGATCAATCGCTGCAGTTCGACATAGATGGTTAGCGGTTTCACTTTCAGTTCCTCCTGAACGCCTCAGCGGCCGCCGCGAGCGCTGCCGCACGAAGATCTTGATAAAACTTTCCGGCGACGAACCCGCCCACGAAATCGTCGGTCTTAAAGCGATTGGCGGCGCATACCAGGCAAATCAGCGGCTGGCCGGCAGCAATTTCGACGTTGGCTGCGGACAGGGCAATGTCCTCGCCACAGAGGCTGCATTTGCGCAGGACGGTAACGATGAGGCGGCAACGGCAATCCCAGGGAACACAGGCCACATAGAATTTCTGAGCTTGGTTCATGCGGCACGCCCCGGATGGGAGTCAGATTCGAGCAACAACTCTTCGAATTCATAGCCCATGGCGGCCAGGATGATCGGCTCCGCAGTGCGAACCAGATGCCGATAAAGCTTCTCGACGCATGCAGGCGCCGAGCAAACGTCCACAGTCAGATATTCCATCACCGCATCGAAAACCGCTTTTGCGGTTTCAGAGGCCTGCTTTTTGAGGCTCTCTATCTCCATCAATTTGAGGCGTTCGAATTCGGTTGTCATAGGGACGCCTCCATCCGGCCGACGATGTTCGCTCCGAAATCCGAGGACATAATTCCCCAGCCAAGGCCGGAGCGGAGATACCGGGCCATCTGGGCATAGAGGCAGCGATCGGCCGAGTGAACGAAATTGAAGGCGCCTGAATGCGCGGCCTCTTCATTCCATGCGTAGAAAGCGAAATATTCCTGGCGCCCGTTTACTGTGCATTCCTCGACGGCATGGAGAAGGCCATCGGCCGAGCACACGGCGCCGCCGCAGGCGTCACAAACCATTTCCTGCTGCCGCATGGCGAGCTGGAGGGAAAGCGTCGGACGTGAAGGCAAGATCGGCACGTTAGGCGCTCGCTTGTTTTGGTTTGCGGTCGAGGAGCCGGCAGACGCCGATTGCCAGGCGGGCGAGGAAGGGATGGGACGAGACTAGCTTGTCGAACTCAAAGTAATAGGCGCCGGAATCGTCGTAGACATCGGAAACGGCGGCCGGGGATGCGTCTTTGCCCTTTTCGGCCAGCTTGATTTGCTGGGCGCGCTGAACGACCTGGCTGAATTCTTCGCCGGTGAGATGGGCGAAGGTGACCTCATGGAGCCGTTTTGCTCTGCGGGAATTATTGAGCTCGGCCAGGGCGGCCGTCATGAAGCGAGTATCGGTGGAGAAATCAGGGGGGAATGACGCTGGATCAGTCGACCTGCATGGCATCGGGAGCCTCCGATGCCGCCAAACTTGCCGGATTAGAAATCCGATGCTCTATCCGTTTGAGCTACGCGCCCGTTTCGTCCTGAGCATCGAGATTACCGCAGTCCGTGTTCAGCGGCAAAGTTTCGATTTAAGCTTTTGAAACCACAACGCTTTCAAAAACGGGATGATCCTATTTGAACCCTAGATCGCTTGGCAAGTTAATTCGACCAAGGCCGCGACGGTGGCGGGAAGTGATCGGGCCGGTGAAAGCCCCTTGCACAAAGATTCCACAACTTTTCAACTTCGAGGCCACGCGAGCTCGAAACTGCAGCCATTTTGAGGCGGTTCTATGGCGTTTGGGGCGTTCCGGGCGGGGTGTGCAGCGGATTTGGAATCCGATGCTCTCGAAAACCGCCTCCCTAACCCATTGAAAACACGCTAATTTGCCAGCTGGGTTTTGGCCACTATGTCGGTTCTTCGGCTTTCTTTGGCCGCTTTCGAAGGGTCTTTCTTAGGCGGTTGATTAGCCTCTTCGGCCTCCTCGCCCTCGCCAAAGGCCAAAGTCTCCTGGAACATCTCCCGCTGCCGCCGCTCCTGGGCGCGCTGCCGCTCGAGGCCCTCGTGCTTGGTCAGGGCCTGCATCCGATCGGCCGGATCGATGATGCCGTACCGCCGGAACATGGCCGGCGTCTTCCACCCATGGAGGTCCATAATCACCGACTCCGAGACCCCGGCAAAGCGCTTGATTTTGGCCGAGCTGCGCCGCGCGTCATGGAGCACGATGCCGGCTTTGCCGGGCACCAGGCCTGCCGCCTTACAAATCCGTTTCCATAGGCTGCGGGTCGATTTCACCGGCCATAGCCGCTCGTCGGGATTGCGGCCGGCCACGAGGGGCTCGAGCAGGGTAAGAAGAGTCGGCGTTAGCGGGACCTCGCGCGGTTCATGGTTCTTGCTATCCTCGATGCGCACGCTCTGGTCGCTGAGGCGGATATTACCCACGCGCAGGCCTTCGAGCTCTCCGCGGCGCCATCCGAACATGAAGGCCATCTCGATGAATGTGCGGGCCCACAGACCCTCGGCCGCGGCCGCCTGGCGTAGTTTTTCGAGATCGCCATCGGCGATGAATACCTTCCGGGCATTGTTTTCCTTGGGCAGCTTGAAGGTCGGCATGCGCAAGACCTTGGGCGGCTCGGACGAGAGAGCCAGCTTATAGGCCTTGCGCAGGACCTGCAGCTCGCGGTTCACCGTCGCATGGGCCGCGCCGGCCTCGATGCGTTTCGCGCGATAGCTGCGCATCTGTCCGGTCCCTACATCGCCGGCAATGATGTTCCCGAAGAAGGGCTGCAGATGCAGGCGCCAGCGCGACCGCACGTCTTCGGCGAATTTCGGTTTGACGTTTTCGCTCGAGTACCAGGTCAGAAGATCTTCGACCAGCGTGGTCACCGTAATGAGCGCGAGGTTCGCCTGGTTCGCTTCCGCAACGCGGCGCTTGAGAAGATCGAGCGCGACTTTCGGTTTATCGCTTTTGCTTGACTCGCGGAACCTCTTCCCGTTTTTCCAGTACTGAATCCAGAGAAATCGTGATCCCTTCTGACGAAGAACCGATCCGAATCCGCGCATATCGGGGAGCATGCCTCCATTTTTGGGTGTGGAACCGTGTCAGGGGGAGATGCCGAATGGACAGCGACTAGCTCGGCCAGAGGTTCGCGCCACGCATACTAGGATCAACCACCCTAAATAGTCAATCGCCCATGTGATTAAGGTGAAAAAATGGGCGGGGATTTTTCCCGCCCATCAGGAGGTAACAAGCGAAGAAATCTAGCTCGCTTGGCGCAACTCCTCGCCTTGTGTCGCATGAGCCTTCTTGGGGAGCTCCTTGCCCTGGGCGACCCAATCGAGGACCGCAGCCACGATATAGGCGTTCATGCTGACGCCCGTCTTGTCGGCCGCTTCCTTTACCGTCCCTTTGATCTCGGGCGTCTCGAACCGGACATAGAGCCCGCGATCGCTATCGCCGCCGGCGTGGGACTTTTTCGCTAACGGCGTCGATTCGTGGGCGATGGACACAGGCTTTGGGCGCTTCTTCGCCACTGCCCGCGGCCGCATGCTTTTCGCCCTGGATTTCTTGCTGGTGGTTTTTGTCTTCATGCCGCGCATCCTAGGATCAAACGGGCGGGAAGGCAAGTGGCTATTTTGTTTGGAGCGGAGGGTTGTTCTATGAATTCGTTACATGCGCATGCGATATAAAAAGCAATACCCCCTGCCTTCAGGCGAATGGTCAGAACGATTATGCCCACATCTGCACATTTCTCTGTTTCGTTCCGTCATCTCTTCCCTCGCCTTGGTCCTGAGTTATCCCGCCATTGAAAATAGCAACTGTTGCTTCGTCCGCGGCCGCCACTCCCACAGCTTCATTCCCCAGGGCCGGGCGAGGCCTGGGCGGAAAATGACCAGCAGCTGCGCGAACGGCGCCTCGCCATCGGTGTCCACATAGCGGAGCCGTCCGCGGAGGAACCGAACCTCAGCCTGCGGCGTATATGCGTGAAACCAGGCCGTATGCGTCCGCGCCGGCACGAGGCATACGACGGTCGCTGCCGAATCGCGCGCCTCGGTGTAGGCTTTGCGCATCCACCGCGGGAGCTCGCGGCCATAGGGCGGGTTCATCCAGCAAACCTCCCGGCGCCATGATCGCTCGAGGCCGTTCTGCTTAATGCTGAAAAACCTCGAGCACTTCGTGTTTCGGGCGGTAGCCGCGACGTCGATCGTGAATCCGAATTCGCGGTTGAGCACGTCGAAGAACTCGAGTGGCGTCTCATACACGTGGCAAACGCTTCGGTGGGCAATATTTTCGCTGGCCATCTTTAGGTAAGAAGCTGCCGCTCGCGGATCTCCTGCTTCACCGCGTCGCTCGGCTCATATTCCCGGTACTTTTTCCGCAGCTCCAGAATGACGGGACGAAGCAGCGCGTAATTGTCGATATCGGCGCTCAGGGCCGCGCGCGCGATGGAGGAAACAAACGTTCCGCCGCGCTGGTTGGCCTTGGCGAGCCATTCGAGAAGTTCAGGGTCGTCGGTTTGCGCAATCAGCATAAATATCCCCTCGGTAGCGACGCGCATCATAGGATCAAACTCTAGCGGCGTTCAAGCGCAAAAAAATATCCCGAAGGAGCTTGTGGCTCCTCCGGGACAAACGGGGGATGGCAACTCAGAAATTTTAGGGCCCAGGAGACGACGCCTTTCGCTCGGTCCTCAACCTCAAGCAAGCGACGGCGGCTCCTCCGCACGGTTTGTCAATATATTGACACAGAAAAATTCAGGCGCGCGCGCCAGGCAGGAACATTGTTTGCGGCGTCGCGTCGCGCATTGCAGGATCGACCGGCTGATAATCGCGCACCGGGCGCCGCTTGGTGCCGAAAGGGTCCTGTTGCGCCTGAAGCTGGCGCAAAGGACACTTTTTCACTCCATGGCCGGGAGCGCCGCACAGCCCGCACTCAGAAAAGTGTCGAGGCATTGCCTATGAGTCCTTGACCTTTAGGTCCCAGCGCCGGAATCCGCAAGGCTTCCACAGGATGCCTTCCTCCTCGAGCGCTTTGACCTGATCAATCACACGCGCCGTTCTGCCCTTTTCATTGAGCCGGACGATCTCGCCCTCGAGGACATTCTTGGGCAAAGCGGCCAGGAGCTCGTCCGCGCGCGCGTAATATTTCCGGCCGGCGTTTTGCGCGTCGATGACGCGCTGGACTTTCCCGGCAATTTCTTTTTGCTTTTTGCTGAGAGCGGCCTTCATGCGGCGCATCTTAACCCCCATTCCGAAAATCGGGCGAGGCTAAAGTTTGATTCCCAGGGTTGCGGCGAGCGCGACGACGTCCGTCCACACGCCTTTGAGGTCTGCTGCGGTTGCAGCGTCGAAAGAGACGCTGAATCCCTGTGCCGGATTGGTGGCCACGGTCTGCACGTCGCCGAGACCCTTGGCCACGGCGCCTAATACCACGCCGAACGCCGCAACGGCCGCGGGCGATTTCTTCTCCACGCCGGAAAGGAACTTCAGGGCATCGGTAGCGGCGATATCGACGTCCTTCGCCACGGTGATGAGGGCGCCCTTGAGCTTCGATACTTCACTGGTCTGCGGTTTGGTTTGATCTGGCATTTTATTTTTTCTCCTCGGGTTTTTCGATCGTTTGCAGGCCTGTGGCGATCTCTTGGGCGGCTTCATCGCCCGGAAGAATCACAATCATGCCTTTGGTGAGGCGCGATCGCTCGCGCCGGAAAAGTGCGGTCATTGCGATAGCGGCTGCGATCATGCCGGACCCGACGCCTGCGGTCACAGACGAAGAGCTGACGAGAACGCCGCCGCAAATAAATAGGAATGAAACGGTCCCTGAAAACGCGAGCTCAAACAGGAATTTGAGCCACTGCGCATAGAGACCTTCTTTGATCTTGCCGAGAACGAATGTGGCAAGCGCGTCGAACGGATTCATTTCGCGTCCGCGGCTTTAATCAGGCCGACGCCGGCGGTAACTGTCGCGTAGAGTACGGGCAGTTGCACGGGGCGGTGTTGCGCATATTCAACCGCGGCATTGCACAGGGCGCCGACGATCATGCAGACGCCGATCGCGGTAGTTTTCCAATTTTCTTTCATCGAATTCTCCAGATAAGGTTTCCCACCACGAAAACCCCTCGAGACCTATAATTTGAAGCATGGTGATCCCGGACGAGCATTCGGACCAGCGCCTCGCGGTCCGCGATCTTGCAGCCATCCGCATCATCTATTCGCCGCACGCAGCACCCAAGACGGTTTTTCGAGATCCAAACTCGCCGGACAATGACCCGGTTTTCGTTTGCAAATCGGAAGAAGATTTAAAGTGGTGCATTGATAACCATTTCTTTCGCGCGATGGGAATCATCAATCCCTCAACTTAGCCAGGCGCCGGCCATTTCGTCGTAGATCGCGAGCACCTTCTCCGCGCGCTTGGGGTCGGTCGACCAGGTCTTTGAGACCTCGGTGATATAGGTCACCGGGCTGCCGGCATTGATGGCGTTGTGATAGTGGGGGAAAAAGCGGGCCAGGCGAAGCAGTGTGGCCATACGGTCCGCAAAACAATCAGAAAGCTTCGGATAATGCACCCACTCCGCGTTCACGATGATCCATGAACCGCGCTCGAATTCGCGCGTGGGCACGTTGTGCGTCCCGTAAATCGGATGGTCGTGTTGCTTCATACCGAACAGGTTGTTGTCGGCGCGCGCGATTTCGGAGGTTCCGAACGCAGATTCGAGCGCGGCCTCGCAGGCGGCCACTTGCGGGAACAGGTGCCCGGAATCCTTCGCGGCCTGGGCAGCGAGCTGGAGAAAATGCAATTGTTCGGGTGACATTGGTAACTCCTGCGGGGGGCGTTTCCGATCTGATAATCGAACTATGCTGAGCCCTTACATTCACGAGCTCGATCGCCGCGGCGCCGGCTGCGCTCGGGATTGTGCTGCCTGCCGCTGGGCTCGCCTGCCGGCATCGGCGCGAGCTCGCCCTTATGTGGCGTCAGATGACGCCCAGCGTGCCGTACTGCGAGTATTCGCCCTGGTCGGATGG
>Ga0181531_10003053_pt1 | contig 10339 bp, 8 predicted proteins | sample PEATcosm2014_Bin_38_FD_119743 | JGI IMG/M metagenome (GOLD analysis project Ga0181531, IMG submission 119743) | Peatland microbial communities from MTU Mesocosm Facility, Houghton, MI, USA - PEATcosm2014_Bin11_10_metaG | ecosystem: Environmental > Terrestrial > Soil > Wetlands > Peat | place... | reverse complement strand
TTTGCGCCCGTGATAAAGGCAGAGTGCTTGGCTACGATAACAGCCACGGCAAACATCATCGACACTATGCAGGTCTGGAAGAGAAGTTTCTTTTCGTCAGCTACGAGAATCTGATGGAGCACTTTCTGGCTGAAGTGCGGAGACTCCGCCAGACGAAGGAGCCGGTATGAGGTTGAAGGTCAATACCGACGGATTTGAAGGATACGCGAGGCGGACCGTGGCGCGAGCCCGCAAACTCGATCGGCGGGAAGCTGTCCGGTCCGAGATCACCATCACCTTCGACAACCCGCTCGCCATGGTCGAAGTACTCACCGCGGAGCGGGTTCGGCTTGTCCAGAAGGTGAAGACCAAGTCTGCATCCATCACGGCCCTGGCGGCTTCGCTGGGACGCGATCCCAAGTCTGTGCGCAGAGACGTGCAGAAGTTAGAGCGCGCGGGGGTTGTACGAACACGGGAAGAGATCAATCCGGGGCACGGGCGGGCCAAAGTCGTCGAACCGGTGGCCCGGGAGTACCGGCTCACCGCGGTTCTTTAGGGTGATACTGAAACGCCAACTGGCGATGGCGGGAAAATAAGGGGCCGTAACGGCCGCATGAGCCCACACATTCGAAACCGCGAATGCGTGGGGCACCCGGCTGTCACGGAGCCAGTAACGAAAAGACCGACCCAGGCAAAACCGGCTTGGGTAGGGCACCCGCTGGCGATGACGAATACAAGAACAGCTATTGGCGCCCGGCGCGGCTGGCCATGACCGAGTGAGTACCGGCCGCCGGCATCGCATCTTCGGCGCGCTGCAACAGTTCCCAATCGGATTGGAACTCAGGTGACAGCTCGCGATGATTGGACCTGACGGAGAGCAGGACCTCCGTGCGGGCCAACAGCAGTTGCAGCGCCAGACGGCAATCTGATTGCGGGCTGACAATGTTGGTGTTGGCCAGGCCGACACGCAACAAATGGCCGCTGTTATCAGCTTCTAGCCAGGGTTGGCCCGCCGCGTCCAGATAGACCCGCCCCTGCGCCTGAAGATTACGGAACATATTGTGCAGTTCCCGGCGGTTGGAGACGATGCCGTCGTCGATGGCGCTTTTCAGCACTTCTTCGAAGCGATCGCGGTAGGTCTTCCATTGTTGCTCATCGCCAACCTGGGCGGCGCGCTCGGCGCGTAAGTCGTGCTGGAGTTCCTGCGCCTGAGCCTGGTCGCCCGCCTGTTTCGCATCGGCCAGTTCTTCCAGCAGAACGGCCGAATTCTCGGAAGGACGATTGCGCAGCTCGTGGTCAGGATTGAAGTGTCCGGTGAAGAAATAGGAGGCAGCCAGTACGGGAACGGCCTGCGCCTCCACGAGCATAATCGGCACCAGCCATTTAAGGGAGCGCACCGTCTGCTCGGTGCCTTCATGGCAGTCGGAGCTGCGCTTGTAAGTGCCGGGAACCTGCTCCACGCGGAGCACGTGCAGGTCAAGCTCGGGATGATGCTCGGCGTAATGGGTGAAGCTGCGGGCGATGGCTTTCGGCCCAGTCATGGCGAAGTCATTCACGAAGTCGCGGTGGGCGGAGTGGGGGAAATAAGTATTCACCACCAGCTTGGCGAAGTCCGCGCAGTTGCGCGAAAAACCGTTGTAGTGATTTACGTTGGCGCGGGCGTTGAATTCGCGGACGAACTGCTCGTCCTGCTCGACCGTAGTGTGGACCTGGAAGATATAGATTTCGCGCACGAAGGCGGCAGCCACCGAGTCGCGCCAGTTGGCTTCAGGATTATTGATGCAGCGCCGCGTAGTACACAACTGCTGAAGATGCTTCTGGCGATACTGGTCCTGCAAGACCGCGCGCAGCTGCGGAGATCCAAACAGGGGCCGGTCGCGCAGATCGTCGACGCCATAGAGGTAGAGGCTCAGCGGAACGATGTTCCATTCGTAAGGCTGGTCCTCCATGTAATCCTCGTAGTTCTGAATGACCGCTCCGGGCTCGCCGGGTTCGCACATCCTTAGGGTGACGGGCGTGGCGGGACAAATTCGCGAGAGGTAAACCGCCGAATGTCCTTCGCCGGTGATTTCCGCAGTCAGCGGCAAGGGATGGGCGTTGGCCTTGGCATTCAGAAGCAAGCCGATGTCGGCCCGCGCTGCCGGGTGGACGGCCGCGAGAGCGAAAAGTACAAGGAGGACTTTCAGGCAAAGCCGCATGTGCTCATCAGGCCCGCCCCGGTTACGCACCTGCGGACTCGCTATTGGTCTTAGACGAGGCTGTGCGGATATGGGTTCACCTGGAGAATCGCCCAGCTCTTGTCGTAATTCCATCATACCGTCAGAACTGCGATCCCTGCATTAACTGACCGTGAGCCCAATTTCTGCCCCTTTTCTTCGGTGAAGTATTGGTAAGGGAATAGAATCGTTGCGGCGGCAACTATTACGGGCAGGAACAGGAGGCCCTATATGTTTCGCGCTATCGGCAAAAGCTTGGCTGTGCTCCCGATCCTGGTTGTGCTGATTGCTGTGACAACCAATGTAGCTGGTGCGCAGACTGACGAACTGTCTCCCGTCTCGGCACGGCGCAAGGTGATCATGTCCATGGTGTTGGACCGCTCAGGTTCCATGACCACGGACGGTGGAGAAGCGGCAATACAATCGGCGGTGCCGACCTTCATCACTCTATTCAATAATTCGTTTGACGAAGTTGCGCTGCTTAGCTTTTCTTCCAATGCGCGGATCGACGTTCCCATTGGCCACAACTTCATCGTGCCGATTGAATCCGCGGTCGCCTCCATGGAGTTCTCCGGCGGGACATTCGGCACCGGAGGAGGTAACAAGCCCATTCTGAGCCCTGCCATTGGTGCGCCAATGTCGCTCGCGGATCTGCAAAACAACAACGTTGTCGTGCCCCCAGGGCAGAAGATATCCAAGGTCCTGGTGTACTTCACGGACGGATTGATGAACGCCGTGCAGGACAACTTTTACTGCGGGACTTCAGCCCCGAACGTGCTTATCAATTACGGGGGCTATGACACTGGGACTACCGTCGGATTCCTCGATCCGACGTGCAGTCCGGATCCATCAGGTAACGGTTGCACCAATGAGTCGGGCCATTTGAGTGAGTGGGGCGAGTGCAATAACGGCTGCCCAAATGGTTTCCCGTATGACGCCAACGGCGACATCTGCAAGAATGCTCAGGGACAGTTTGTGACCACGTTTCTTTCGCAGCAAACAGGAGAGCAAACGGCATTCACCAGGGCGAATGTCACCGGCGAGAGCATGTACCGCGCCATTTATACGGCCAACGCCATGCGGATCGAGAGCCCTGTCCCCACGTATATCTACACAATTGGGCTGGGCGAGAGCATATCTCCGCAGACGCAAGCTTTCCTGGCTCAACTGGCAAACGACCCTCGGTATCCGACTTACATTCCAAGCCAACCAGCGGGAGAGTTTTTTGATATACCGAATTGTCCCTCGCCCACTTGCACAGCTGAACTAACTGCCGCTTTCGAGGCTATCGCCTCCAAGCTTCTTCCCAGATAAGACCGTAACGTGGGCAAGTGCGGTCCCGCATCGCGCGATGACGCGAAATCCTACGGCGTGATTTCCCACACCGCGCCGCAACCGAAGCCGCCGCACTCGCCGTGGCCGCCGTCCGAACTGACGCCAAAGATGTTGCCACTGGAATCCAGGACGAGCGCTCCCGGATTTGCGCCATCGGCTCCGCCGGTGAAGTCGTGCAGCGAACTGTAGCTCCATGCTCCGCCGGAATAGGTCAGCTTGAAAACCACACCCCGGTTATCGGCACCGGTGCGGTTGGTGGTTCCGTAAAGGTTGCCGGCCGCGTCCATCACTACTCCCGCACTCGGTCCGCAAGCGCCTGAGCCGCCGGAGAAACTATAAAGGACGGAAAAAATCCAGCTCCCGTTCGAGGGAGACAGCTCGAAGACGGTGCCGCATCCTCCCGTGCCCCCGGTGAAGGTGGTGCCGTACAAGTTGCCCGCCGCATCGGAGATCAGACCCGTGGGACCCTGTCCGCTATCGCCAGTATTGAATTGGTAGATCATCTGTTCGCTGTATCCCGAACCGTTAGGCGTCAACTGATACACGGTGCCTTCGTAGGTGTAACCGCCCATGATGGTTGTTCCGTAAATGTTTCCTGCCTGATCGAAGACCAGGCTGCTGTCAGGCCAATAGCCGTCACCAGATCCTCCCTGGAACGCGTATAGAACACCTTCTGTCCATCCACCGCCTGGATGGCTGAGCTTGAACACGGTCCCGCAGAAATAGCCGCTGCACCCGTCGTTCTCCAGACCGCCGAGTTCGGTGGAACCAACAATGTTGCCCGTCCCGTCAAAAGAAATCTGCCCGGGAACGCCGCCGTCGCTGAGGCCAGTGAAGCGGTAGAGAACAGTCTGGTTCCAACTGCAAAGAAAACTGCGGCAGAAGCTGGCAGGAGGCGCCAGCCGGTAGATCATGCCGCACGTGAGGCTGCCGGAATCGCCGCAGCGGCCAATTCCTCCCTGGGCCAACGATCCGTAGAGCGCCCCGTCGGGCCCGAAAACCAGCGAGGAGTCGGGCCGCAATCCGTCATATCCCCCCAGAAAGGTGTAAAGCAGATTGAAAATCCAGCCGGATGGGGCGCGTTTCAACTCGAAGGCCGTACCGCATCCATAGGGTTGACAATCGCTGCCGTAGTTTCCTGCTTCGCCGGCCACGCCGTAAAGGTTTCCCCTGGCGTCGATCAGCAACGCCTGCCCGGGATTGCCCCCCTCGGATCCCGTGAAGTCGTGCAGGACGGTGAAGGTCTGCGCGTGCGCCGCGATGGTGGTTCCCAGCAGGATAACGAGACAGGCTATTCCCGCCAGTCGAGCGAACCTTGGATTCCGACGTTGCTCCGAGCGCGTCATAACCATTCTCCTTTTTATTCGGCTACGGTCTTGGTGGTGATGGTGTGCGCTCACGGAGAAGAAATCAACTTAATTTCACATTACGGCGCAAGGGCTTGAGGGCAGGGGTTTTATGAGGGCGCCAGGCCCGAGCGCCAGCCGGGGCTGACGCCCTGAGTTGGTTGCGCTTCCGCCGGGCCGCGGCTAGTGCGAGCGCATTGAGGACCGCTGTTCCACGGCAAAATCCGCTTGCTGCGTCACAGGGGCCAAAACCCCAAATCTGTTTAAACCGCAGATGACTCTGACCTAAAGGCTGGCTCTACCGGTCGGAAGCTTACTCCACCTCGTGCTTGGCGGTGTAGCCGTCGCGGGCGACGATGGTGTACTTGATCTCCTTGTTCTTCTCGTCCTTGATGAGCAGCGGCTTCTCGTCGGGACCGACCAGTTCGACCTTGAGCTTGCGATACGTGCCGTCCTGCTTCACATTGGTAGGCTTGTAGGTGATGGTGTACTGGTCGCGAATGGCTTGCGCGACTTCGCGGAAGATGTCTGGCAATTCGCCCATGAGGCGCGGAGAGTAGCTGCGACCACCCGTCATGCGGGCAAACGCCCCCATCTGGTTCTTCGCCTGGAGATAATCCATGATGGGAGAGTTTCGCTCGGTATTGGGGCCCAGCGCCTGTACGCGCTCCAGGAAGGCTTCGCCAGTGCAGATGGTATAGATGGTCACGTTGGGCGTGGTCTTGATCTTCTTCAGAATCTGGTCGAGGGTGAGCTTGCTGAAGGTATCGCGACCGCTGGCGACCACGACCAGTTCCTTGTGGCCCGGCACGCGGTCGAGCCGGTCGAGCGTGTCATACATGGCGTCGAAAATGTTGGTCTCGGAGAATCCCGGGATGCGTAACGTGTTCAGCGCGCCGAAGATGGCCTGCTTGTCCTGAGTGAAGTCCATCAGAACGTGGGTCTTCATGTCGAACTCGACCACAGCCACCCAATCCTGCGGCTGGAGGGTGGTAGCGAACGCGTAGGAGGAATTGAGCGCGTCCATCATGAAGTTATAGTTGGTGGCGGCAAACTCCACCAGCAGTACCGCCGTAATGGGCGCCTTGCTCTTGGTAACGGAGATAATCTTCTGCGGCACACCGTCTTCGAGAACCTTGAAGTGCTGCTCGGCGACGTCGAGAGGCAGCGCCAGCGGACGACCCTCCTTTGAGATGACGTGCGCGTCGACGGTCACTACCGGCACGTCGACGTGGAGCGAGTATTCAGGATTGTCGGCAGGCTTGGGCCTGGGCGGTGGAGGCGGCTCGTCGGAAGTGCTCTTCTTGGGCACTGCGATGGAGCCGGATTCGCCTCCGGGACCGCCGGCGGCGGCCGGCATCTGGTCCTGCTGCTTTTGGCTGGGCTGGGCCTCGCCTGGTGAGGAGCTTTGGTCACTGCTGCCAGATTGAGCCCGGCCCGGAAGACCGCCCAACAGAATGATCGCCACCAAGGCGACAAGCGCTGCACGGACGGAACTACGAAGCTCAGGTAAATTGCCCTGAATCTTAAGGTGTTTCTCGGAAGACATCGGAGTGCCTCATGGGCCGGTCTGTCTGCTAGTATAAATGCACTTTCAGAGCATCTGTTTCGTGGGGACAGCAGAAGTGCTTCCGGGTTTAGACGGATGTGTCTGCCCATGGTTATTGGCAAATGCCGCGATTCCTGCTTCGAGGCCGGATTCAAGGCAAGAAAAGAAGGAACCAAGAAGTATGCTGCGCCACTGGTTCGCCGCCCTCCTGTTAAGCCTGATTCCCCTTGCCACCTTTGGCGTTCAACCCAAAGTGCAGACCATGCCTGAGGAGCAGGTGAAGGCCGGCATGCACGGCGTAGCGTACACCGTCTTCGAGGGGGTAACGCCGGAGCCGATGGACGTGGAGATTCTCGGGGTGCTGCGCGATATGGCGGGGCCGCAGGCTGACGTGATCCTGGCGCGGCTGCACGGCAAGAAGGTGGAATACACCGGCATTGTGGCCGGCATGAGCGGCAGCCCAGTGTATATCGACGGCAAGCTGGTGGGCGCAATCGCGTATCGCATCGGGGAATTTTCCAAGGAGCCGATCTGCGGCATCACGCCGGCCGCGTCGATGCTGGAGATCGACGCCATGGACAAGACGCCGCTGACCGATGTATCCCGCAATGTGGGACATCCGGCGCAGGGGCTCGATCGGACTTCAGGGCCGGGCCTGCCGAGCAGGGACGATGGACAGTCGGGATATGCCAATCTACTGAAGCCCATCGACACGCCGCTAGTGTTCAGCGGCTTCAGCCCGGACACACTGCGCCTGTTCGCCAAGGACTTTGCGTCGGCAGGAGTGGTGCCGGTGATGGGCGCGGGATCGGTGAGCAACGACAAGCAGCCGGAGCCGCTGGTGCCGGGGTCGGCGGTGAGCGCAATTCTGGTGCGCGGCGATATGAACATCGCCGGGACCTGCACGGTCACGTATCTGGACGACACCCACCTGCTGGCCTGCGGACATCCGTTCCTACAGTCGGGCAACGTCGATATGGCGATGACGAAAGCGACGGTGCTGGCGACCCTGCCGTCGCCGCAGAACTCCTTCAAGATCGTGAACACGACAGAAACCGTTGGAACGTTCGTTCAGGACCGTCGCGCGGGAATTCTGGGGCGCTTCGATCGGAAGCCGCAGATGATCCCGGTGACGCTGACCTTCCAGGGCGTTTCGCATCCCAAGCAGTTTCACTATGAAGTTCTAAACAACGCGAAGATCACTCCCGCGGCGATGATGGCGACCGTGTTCAACGCGATTCAGGGGATGAACGAATACGGCGAGGACACTACCTATCGGCTGAAGGGCGACATCACGGTGCTGGGCTATCCCGAACTCAGCGTGAAGAACATGTTCGCTCCGGCGGACGGTTCCACACCGACGGCCTACGGGATTGCGCTGTCGATCGGCGAGCACTTCAGCCGCATCTTCGAGAACCCTTACGAGACTCCGAAGATCGAAGGGGTAGAGTTGAACTTCGAGTTGGTGCCTGACCGGCGCTCAGCGCGGCTGGAGACGGCGCGCACTGACGTCACCGAAGCTCGACCTGGCGATGAGATCACCATCGAAGCTCTGCTGAAGCCCTATCGCGGCGAGAGCCTGGTGCGCAATATTGCGGTGAAGATTCCCACCTCGACGCCGCGCGGCACTCTGCACATTCTGGTCAGCGACGGCGACACCCTCGACAAGATGCATCGCGTCTCCGGCCCAATGAGCCATCACCTCGACCTCGGCTCCACCATCGCGCTGCTCAACAAAGAACACACCAACTCCGAGGTCTACGTCTCGCTGCTGGAAGCCAACCCCCAAGCCATGGTCGAAGACAAGGTGATGCCCACGCTGCCGCTCTCCGTGATGAACGTGATGGACGGCCTCCGCGGCTCCCAGGACATGATCGTCGTTGGAGAGTCCGCCGTAGACGAAGCCGCAACTCCAGTCGACTATGTCGTCTCCGGCTCCCAGATCATCACCTTGAGGATCAAGTAAACCCTGGGAGTCAGCTGGTTTGTTGGACGCCCTGGGTGGTTTCAGCCTGCGGTACATTCGGTATTGATGACGAGATCAGCAGTGCCCCCGCTGCTCCCAACATCAGCCCCAGCCCGAAACGAACTCCCATCCAATTGCCATGTAGCCCGGCGAGTTCGGTCACCGCATCGAACCCGTTGATCGCCGTTGCCACCATCAACGATCGCATCGCGAGGGAACGCGACGTCCGCGTCAGCAACCCAATCGCTGCTCCCACATAAATCCCCAGGCATCTCGCGCAAACCGCGACCGGCGCACCGAAGATCCAGAAGCATCGTTCCGTCCGCTGATGGCAGACGAGCGCGAAGCCGTGCTGAAGGGCGACGCCAACCGGTCCTAAGTGATGTGTCAGAAAATATGGAACAGCCAGCACTGCGCCAATCAGAGCGATCGGAAGCAACACCCACCAGGTCCAGAGGAAAAGGAGATTGCCCCTACTCTCGCTTTGCAGGGGCGCAGCTCTAGCTGTGCCGTATGAGTCTTCCCTGCGGTTGGGCTTCAGCCCCTGAGGAGACTCAATTCCAAGAACGACCGGCGAGGCGGCGACGTGTGACATGAGATATCCCCAGGCGACTATAAAGCCGAATGCGGCGAACCTCTACGGCGCACGTGAAGGCGCGCCCTTCAAGCGTTGGCTGGCGCCTCTTCACGCCAGAATCCCCATCCTCTTCCCCACACGCTTCAGCGTCTCCAGCGCCTGGTCAAGCTCCTGTTTGGTGTGCGTCGCCGTCATGATGGTGCGGATGCGCGCCTTACCTTCCGGCACTGTGGGAAACGCAATGCCTGTGCCCATCACGCCTTCCTTGAACAGCTCGCGAGAGAAGTCCATGGTCAAACGGCCATCGCCCACGATGATCGGGGTGATCGGCGTCTCGCTGGCCGGGGTGTTCACGCCGCCGATGTTGAACCCCAGCGCCCCCAACTCCTGCTTCCAGTAGCGCGTGTTCTCCCACAGCTTCTCGATGCGCTCCGGCTCCTGCTCCAGCACATCGAACGCCGCAATGCAGGTGGCCGCGACTGACGGCGGATGCGAAGTGGAAAACAGAAACGGCCGTCCGCGATGGTAGAGAAACTCGATGAGATCGCGGGTGCCGCAGACGTACCCGCCGAGCGCGCCAATCGCCTTGGACAGTGTTCCCACCTGGATATCCACGCGTCCGTGCAGCTTGAAGTGATCGACCGTGCCCCGGCCGTTGCGCCCCAGGACGCCCGACGCGTGCGCATCGTCAACCATCATGATGGCCCCGTATTTCTCCGCGAGTGCAGTCAGTTGAGGCAGCGCCCCAATGTCGCCGTCCATGGAGAACACGCCGTCGGTGATCAGCAGCTTGTGGCCGGGCTGGTCCTTGATCTCGTTTAGCAGCTCTTCGGCGTGGGCGGCGTCTTTGTGGCGGAAGACCTTGATTTTCGCACGCGACAGCCGTGCGCCGTCGATGATGCTGGCGTGGTTCAGCTCGTCGGACACGATGAAGTCTTCCTTGCCGAGAATCGCCGAAACTGTTCCCGCGTTAGCGGTAAAGCCCGACTGGAAGACCACGCAGGCCTCGACATTCTTGAAGCGAGCGATCTTTTCCTCCAGCTCCATGTGGATCTTCATGGTGCCGGCGATAGTTCGCACCGCGCCCGACCCCACGCCGTATTTTCTTGTAGCTTCCAGCGCAGCCTCGCGCAGCTTGGGATGGGTAGTAAGCCCGAGATAGTTATTGGACGCGAGGTTGATCACCTTCTTGCCGTCAAAGGTGCACACCGGCGCCTGCTCATCATCGAGCACGCGCAGCTTGAAGTAAGTGCCCTTCTGTTTCAGCTCGTTCAGTTGGTCGGTAAGGAATGAAAGCGGATCTGTGCGGGTTGCAGTAGTCATGAATGTCTCCGAGTGCGCCTGATTATTCTAGCGCGGGGAAGTGGCGGA
>Ga0181531_10003052_pt1 | contig 10341 bp, 13 predicted proteins | sample PEATcosm2014_Bin_38_FD_119743 | JGI IMG/M metagenome (GOLD analysis project Ga0181531, IMG submission 119743) | Peatland microbial communities from MTU Mesocosm Facility, Houghton, MI, USA - PEATcosm2014_Bin11_10_metaG | ecosystem: Environmental > Terrestrial > Soil > Wetlands > Peat | place... | reverse complement strand
TCATCTGAAAATATTCGAACCGCATCGGCGGCGCCCTCAGGCGCCTTTCGCCGCGATCAGCTTGTCGATCTCGCCGCTCAGATTATTGAGCACAAAATATTGGTCGGTCGTCGCCTTGCCGTCGTTGACCTCCTGGGTCCATTGCTCGAGCGGCAGCTTGATGCCGAACGTCTTGTCAATGGCGAAGGCGATATCGAGGAAGTCGAGACTGTCGATCTCGAGGTCGTTGATGGCGTGGCTTTCGGGCTTGATGTTTTCACGCGGAATGTCGCAGGTTTCCGCAATGATATCAGCTACTTTATCGAACGTCGCGGACATGCTGCGGACCCCTCCGGTTACGCTGCCCGTATAGCGAAGGACGCCGCCAAGTTCAACGCCGCCATGCCGTAACGCGCTGCCCTTTCCCACCTTGCCACATTTCCATCGACCGCGATCTGTCCTAGATGTCAAGCGATGGACGCTGGGCGGGTAGATGCGGTGAGGAGCAATCCATGATTTACGTCGTATGCGGTCGCGGCTTTGTCGCCACCTGCGCCTTGGCGGTGGCACAGCTTCTGCCGATCAGCGCCCTGGCCGCCGATTATAGTGTCGGCTCCATGCACATCGACTCCCCCTGGACGCGCGCGACGCCGAAAGGTGCCAGTTCCGGTGCCGGTTACCTGACCGTGACCAATAACGGCACCACACCGGACCGTCTGAGCTGCGCTTCGAGCGAAGCCGCCGGCGCATGCCAAATCCACTCCATGACCATGGAAAACGGCGTGATGAAGATGCGCCCGGTCGAAGGCGGACTCGAAATCAAGCCGGGCGAGAGCGTCACGCTTAAGCCCGGCGGCAATCACGTGATGTTCGTCGATCTCAAATATCCGTTTGAGCCGGGGAAGGCGGTGGAGACGACGCTGCAATTCGAGAAGGCCGGCACCATTAAGGTTGAATTTTCGGTGCTGGCGCTCGGCGCCGCCGCGCCTGGCGCCAATGTCGGCGGTGGCAACATGATGCAGGGCGGCGGCATGATGCAGCAGATGGACAAGCACTGACGGCCATCAGCGAGGTTTCGGCTCGCGAAACGGCTGCGGCGCGCCTTCGGGCAACGGCATGCGAAAGACGTTGAGCGTCATCGATATCAAGACGTAATAGCCAAGGATGCCGACCAGCTCGACCATACCGGCGTCGCCAAGAACTTTCTGCACGCGGGCATAGGTAGCGTCGCTCACGCGCCGCGTGGCGTAAAGCTCCTTGGCAAAGGTGTAGATCGCCATTTCGTCCCGCGGCGCCGACTTCGGTGTACGTCCGGCCTTGAGCGCGCGGATGGTTACCTCCTTCACGCCCTGCTGCGCAGCGATCGACGCATGCACGTGCCATTCGTATTGCGCCTTCCAGTATTGCCCGGTGCAGAGGATGGCAAACTCGGATAGCCGCGGCGGGAGGCTCGTCTTGAAGCGAAGATGCCCACCAAGCTGCTGTGCCAAAAGGCCGAATGTGGGAGCATGGAGGAAGACCGCGAATGGGCCCGTGTTGCTGAATCGGCCGCGTGGACCGGAATTGATTGCCGCGACCAGCGCCTGCTGCTCCGGCGTGAAATTTTCGAGTGCCAACGCGGGCAGCCGCGGTGCTGATAGGTGCCGCGATTGTTTCGCGCGCGAGCGCGATGGCGATTTTGGCATATTATCCTCTTGGGCTATTTGCGTGCGGGCCGCTACCGACGTCGCTGCCTTTCGGCACGGCGCTGCGCTAAGTGTAACGAATGCCGCTTCCGGTAAAAGCCCTGTTGTTCGACGCCTTCGGCACCCTGGTCGACTGGCGAAGTTCGATTGCGCGCGAGGCTAGGGCGATACTGGAGCCGCGCGGCCACGCGCTCGACTGGTTCGCCTTTGCCGACGCTTGGCGGGGCGAGTACCAGGGCGCCATGGAGGGAGTGCGCGCCGGCCGCATCCCGTTCTGCAAGCTCGACGTGCTGCACCGGCGCAATCTCGACCGAGTGCTGCCGCGTTTCGGCGTCACGACGCTGAGCGAAGGCGATCGCCGCGCGCTCAACCTGGCATGGCATCGGCTCGATGCTTGGCCGGACACGGCCCGGGGGCTTGCCCGGCTTAGGCGCAAATATGTTCTGGCGCCCCTGTCGAACGGCAATATCTCGATCATGGTCGATCTCGCGCGCCGCAACGATTTTTCCTGGGATGCAATTTTCGGCGCCTAGTTCGCGGGTGACTACAAGCCCAAGCCGCGCGTTTACCTCGCCGCCGTCGAAGCATTCGATCTCGATCCGTCCGATTGCATGATGGTGGCCGCGCACAGTTCCGATCTTGTCGCGGCGGCGGCGGTCGGCCTGCACACGGCGCATGTCGCACGGCCGGACGAGTCTGGACCGGGAGCCGGCGAAGCTTCGCCTAACGTGCCAGTCGATATCGCCGCCAAGGATCTCGAAGACCTCGCGGCGCGGCTGGGGTGTGACGATTACGCTATATGATGGGGAAACAGCAGCAGCCGTGCGCTGATTCTGCGGGCTGCACGCCGCATCTGCGTCTCGAAGAACCGGTCGGTGATTTCACCAAGAAATTCCAGGGCGGCAGTCATTGGAGTGCTCCTTGTTGTCTAAACGCCTCCAATAGCAAGGCTATGCTACGACAGGAGATAGCTGGCCGAAGTGACCAGCGTCACAAGAATTTCATAATTTATTATCCATATAAGATATTGAAAAGATTATGCATTCATGAGTGTGGCCACGCCGCCGGCGCGGCCCTGCGACGATGTCCACATGAGTATGGTGGAGGATATTTCTCAATCTTTGATGCGTGCTATGCGTTCCGTCCAAGCCCATTTTTAAATTTCAAGGGCGCAGTTCTTGCGGTGCCGGAGGACGCGGAATGCCGAAGTTCAGTTTAGTTGAGTTGCCGCCCGAGCTCAGGTTGCAGAGAAGCCCCATCGTGCGCGCCGAGCATGACGCCGTGTATATCGGCCTGCGCGCGTACTCGGAAAAAGACCCGGCCGATATTGCTGAGTTTCAGATTCGCCTGGAGAGAGAATCCGCACAACAATTGGCTGCCGATCTGGTCGATGCGATCCATAAGGCGCTCTAGGCGGCCTATTTTTGATCCGCCGGCGGCTCAACGCGGAAACCCTCGCTGCCTTCAATGCTGATGCGACCTTCGGCGACGGCCTGCGCCCAGCGGCCAGTGGCCGGGATGCCGCCGAACGAGAAGAAATGCGGAACGATGCCCGCCGGCGCCACCTCGGCCACCGTGCGCAACAAATCGTCCGGCGTCGCTTGGGCGAACATTTGCCGCATCAGTCCGGCGCGCCGCGACAGCGCCTGCGCCGACGCGCGGACCCCGCAGCGGCTGGCATAACGCATCAGCGAGGTGAAACTGGTCGGGCCGACGACACCGATGCGGACACGATGGTCGAAACCAAATGTGCGCAGCCGTGCCACAAAGTCGAGAATGGCGGGTGCATCGAAGCAGAATTGGGTAACGATTTCGACAGTAAGCCCGGTGGCCTCGGCGGCGGCGATCTTGGCGCGCAGGGCGCGATTGAGCTCTTCGTCGCTGATGCGCGGATGGCCTTGCGGGTAGCCGGCAATGCCGATGCCACGGATGCCGCGGCGGCGCAGCAGGCCGGAATCGATGGCATCGAGCGCGCTGCGGAACGGGCCGCCTTCGTCGCGATCACCGGCAATGACGAGCACGTGGTCCACGTGGGCCTCGCAGTTCAGCCGCGCCAGAAAACCGTCGAGTGCCTCGATGCTGGCAAAATTGCGCACCGCGAGGTGCGGTACAGGCTCAAGTCCGGCGCTGCGGACGTGGACTGCGGCGCTAATCGTATCGTCAGCGGGCCGGTTCGGCACCGCGCTGAGATAAATCCGCGTGCCGCGCTCAAGCATGGCCAGTGCCGCAATGTCGGCGTCCGACGGCCGCGTCGCCTCGATCGAAAAACCGGCGGTCAGCGCGGCGATGCGGGCGACCGGAGCATGCAGCGCCGGTCGCGGAAGGGGGAGTGCACTCATGGCTACATCCTCCCTTACGAAGGCAGCTGAAAAATCAGGCCCGGCGGCGCGAGATCACGTAGGACTCGTCGAAGAACCACAGGCCGCCGCGTTCCCGCAGCACCTCACGCGTGGCGTCGATGTAGCGCCCGTCGGCCACCGCGTCGCCGAGTCGATCATCCTCCACTTGTGCGACGTAGATCGCCGCATTCCATGCCGCGAACAACGTCGAGGTTCCGATCGATTCGGAGATTTCCGACGGCAGCGTGTGCATGACGTAACGAAACAGCGAGCGGTTATCTGCGTAGGCGTTGAAGTTGAGGTCGCGGCTTGCCGGTCCGAGCTCGTGCTTGACCGCCTTGAGGAGCTGATGACGATCGTGGATGAACGGATGATCGTCCGGCCAGACCTTCTGGATGATTTCCATGCCGGGGTCGTGCCCGTGCGATTGAATGGCGATGAGGCGACCGCCCGGACCGATGGCGCGGGCGAGCGGGGCTATCACGCGCTGGGCCTTGAATTCCAACGAGGCGCGGGCGCGATAGGGTTGCGAAGCGATAACGAGATCGTAATTGGCGTTGGTGCCGCCGGCTTTCGGGATGATCGGGTCGAGCAGGAAGCGATGGTCCTCGCGATAGATGACGAGCACCACCGGCCGCTCGTAGACCGGATTGCCGGTGCGGGGGCTGACGCCGGCTTTCCAATTTTGCGCCAGGAACGGCTCGAGATCCATGATCTGCTGCTCGAAGCGGTGCGCGGAATTGCCCACCAGCGCCTGCTCATGCCACACCATGCTCGACGCGGCGTTGAGCGATTTCACATGCAGCCAGGGCGCGTCTGCGTAAGCGAGGTTGGTCAGCACCAAAACCGTCGACGGATGCTCGAAGAAGCGGTCGGCCATTTTCTGCAGCGTCAGCCGCACGTCTTCGAGGCTGATTTCCTTGCCGACGACGTAGAACGGCATATGCGCGAAGCGGTCGTGCATGGCGCGCATGACGCGGGTGAGCACCGAACCGTCGCCGACGCCGGCGTCGAACAAGCGCACGGCCGGAGGACGCGGGTGGATGTGCGCGAGCTCTTCGGAGACGCGATGCGCCACCTCCCATTTCTCGCTGCACGTATTGACGAAGAGGAGATACTTCTGCCGGTTGTCGAAAAAGCGGAAATTGCGCTGCGGGTCGGCGGTTTTGGCGGGCGCGGCTGAAGGCTGCAACGGCGCCGCCGCAGCCGGCCGGGCATCGCGGGATCGTTCGATCACGATTGGACGGGGCCCCTGTGGTGGATGAGCAGCCATGAATCCATGGATGCGGTCGAGTGTATCGGTGGTGATGCGGCCGCCATTGCGCAGCCGCGCGGTAAGTTTGCCGTCATTGACGGCGCGCCGGCCAAAGGTCGATTCGGCAAGACCCGATTGGCGGCAATAGTCGGAAATTTCCTGGAGTAGCTGCTGGGCGTTCATGGCACGCCGCGTCCTTAAGGTTTCCTCGACCGTGCGTTCTATTTCCGTGTTCTTTTTCCGCACACGGTTTCTGACTTTTAGCCAACCAACCCCCAAGCAGGGGGTCAACCACAAAGTTGCCCATTATCGTAGTGGGCAATATGGTGGGTAATTTCCCACATGCAAACCCCCGTTCCCGGAGCGTCGTTGACGAAAATGCGCCAAGGCTAAGTCGCGCAAATTCCCACCCTCCGATTCGCTGCGAGCGGCGGATATTGAGGTCTTTTCGAGCTTGGCGCGGATGGGCGGCACTTCTGTGCAGCCGCGGGTTGCGGTATCGTGCGCTTTAGGGACGCGCACATGATCTGGGGTCGAAAAGGCAAATCCGCTGCGGCGGCCGGCGAGGGCGAGCCGCCGCCTTCACCGCTGAAGGAAGCGATGCACCAGGCGCGCGTCGAGGCGGCTGAACGGACCAGCGTCGTCGTCGATCTACGTGACGCGGAAGTCGCTCGGCTGGAATCGCTCAATGAGGCGCTCGACCCGCTGTTTGCCGACATTCCGCCGGACGTCGATCTGTTCGACCGCGGCGTGAGCCGAGGCGACACGCCGCGGCTATGGATCGACGCCGTCGCCCATGTTGCCATGGGACGCGACAAGCGCATCTACCGCTTCCTGCACGATACGCGCGTCGGCCGCCGTGTGCTCGCCGAGTCGCACGAGATTGCCGACATCGTCAAAGCCGTCACCGACTACGTCGCGCGCCGGCTGATCGAGCGTGAACGTGCGCTCGACGAGGATTCTGATCTGATGAATCGCGTCGGCGGCGGTGAAGCTGCGCGCTCGCGCGGAAGGCGTCGGCGGCGCGGACTTGCGGCGCTAGCGATCGGTTTCGTGCTCGGGATTGTGACGCTCGTGGTTGTCGCGCTTGTCCTTGCCAGCAGGTTCTAGAGCAGCGTTCGCCGTTCCGCCTCGCCGACACTGCTGTCAGCTTTGAGTTGCCGCGTGATCATTTCCAGGCGCCAGCCGCCGACTGCTCCGTCAATGTGAAAGAGATTGTAGCCGGAGGCGTCCTCGTGGCCATGGGGCGCTTGCGCCGAGGCCGACGGCACGCCGACGGCAGGGATCGCTTTGTTCGGTCCATCGAGCCACACCAGCGAGCGGCAGTGATCGTGTCCGTGAAGAACGAGGTCGGCGCCGTGTTCGGCGAGTACGGCGCGAAATTCCGCGGCATCGGTCAGCCGCCGCAGGTAACGGTTGGAAGGACTCACCGGCGGGTGGTGGATGAGCACGACGCGAAACGATTCTTTTGTCTGCGCCAGCGCCGTGGCGAAGCGGGCGAGCTGCTCATCGCCGAGCCGGCCGGTCGCAAGGAATGGGCCGGTCGCCAAGGCCGTGGACAGCGCGATCAGCGCCACCTTTCCGCGCCGGCGCACGAACGGAAACGTGCCGTTCTCCGCGCCGTCGTCGCCGCGCATGTATTCGCCCCAATACTCTGCCGGTCCGCGCTGCGCCTCCGGCACATAGAGGTCGTGATTGCCCGGGATCGCGGTCACCCGGTCCGGCGGTCCGAGCGATTCGAGCCAGCGCCGCGCCCAGGCGTATTCGGCCGGCAGCGAGAGATTGACGAGGTCGCCCGTCACCGCGATGTGGTCGACCGGCGTCGCCTGCAAGTCTCTGGTGATGGCGTTGAGGGCCTCGATGCGATGGACATATTTGCGGCCACGGTGCCAGTTGATGAAGCCGAGCCCGCGTTTGCTGACGAGCTGGTCGAGCCCGGGCCTCACCGCGAGGTGCAGGTCGGATATATGGGCGAGAACGAACATCGCGCCATGATGCAACGCGAATCATCATTGGAACAATGGCCCGGATCGCATTCTGCTGCGCGCGCTTTACGAGCCGCCGATCAGGATGCCGGCGGCAAAGACCAGCGCGCCGCCGACCACGACCTGGAAGGCGGCTTGCAGGAACGGCGTATCCATATAGTGGGTGCGGATCCAGGAAATCGCGACCAGTTCGACAGCAACGACGGCAAACGCGACCGTCGTCGCCAGGTAAAAATGCGGAATGAGATAGGGCAGGGTATGGCCGAGACCGCCGATCGCGGTCATGGCTCCGCACACAGCGCCGCGAACCACCGGCGCGCCGCGTCCGGTAAGCGAGCCGTCGTCCGACAGCGCTTCGGCAAAAGCCATCGAGATGCCGGCACCGACCGCGGCGGCTAGTCCGACCAGGAACGTCGCCCAGGTGTTGTGGGTGGCGAAGGCCGCCGCGAATAGCGGCGCCAACGTTGACACCGAGCCATCCATCAGGCCGGTCAAACCGGGCTGTACATATTGCAGCACGAACATGCGCCGCGCGGTTTCATCCTCGGCGGCGCGCGCGGAAAAGGCGATATTTTCGCCAAGCTCCTGGGCGAGTTTTTCGTGCTGGTCTTCGGCGGCGGCGAGGCGGGTGAGTAAATCCCGCGTGGCTTCGTCGTGCGCGGATTCCGCCGCGCGCCGGTAGAACCGCGCGGTCTCGAACTCCATCTCCTCGGCGAATTTGCGCACGGCGTCGAGCCCGAGCGGCCGGTTGAGCCAGATCGGGTGCCGCGCAACAAAGCCCTTCACGTCCTGCCGCCGGATCAATGGCAGGAAGTCGCCGAACTTCCTGCGATAGAGATCGAGCAGCATGTCGTGATGGCCGATCTCCTCTTCGGCCATCTTGTCGTACATGCCCGCCGTGTCGGGATAGGAAGTCCGCAGCGCATTGGAGAACGAGCGATAGATGCGGCTATCGTCGTCTTCGTTCGATATCGCGAGCGCGAGAATTTCCTGCTCGCTTAGATCGGAAAAGCTTTTTTTCACGGGGCTTGGCCTCATGCGCGACGATCGAGATCGATATTAGAATATTTCTAAAGTCCTACGCTAGTCGCGTAACGCACGTAAGACGATTTTCCGCCGCGGGCCGAAAGGAGTTGCAAAGCGGCAGCCGTTAGGCTTTGCCCGGCACGTTTTGCGAAGCCCTTGAGATCGCACCATGACTTTGGATTCGATGCGCCGTCCTTTCGATCCCGTCATTCGGCGCTTCTTCCATGTTTATTGGCGTTTCGCGCGCGGACTTACGCTCGGCGTGCGCGGGCTGGTCATTGACGGGGCGGGGCGCATATTCCTCGTCAAGCACAGTTACCTGCCCGGCTGGCATTTGCCTGGCGGCGGCGTCGAAGTCGGCGAGACGCTGAGCACGGCGCTCGCGCGCGAATTGCGCGAAGAGGGCAACATCGAGCTTGGCGAGGCGCCGGTTCTGTTCGCCGTTTATTTCAACAAGCGGGTTTCGCGGCGCGATCACGTGGCGCTTTATATCGTGCGCTCGTTTCATCAGAGCGCGGCGCCGCAGCCGAATGGCGAAATCGTGGCGCACGGCTTCTTTGCGCCCGATTCGCTGCCGCCGGACACGGCGCGCGCCACGCGCGAACGCCTCGCCGAGGTGCTCGACGGCCGCAGCGTCGCCGAGCTGTGGTGACGATGGAACCGGCTTTACCACGCTGAGTAAAATCCACGTCATTTGGTCTTACGCGCTCCAAACGGTGGCAACCATCGCGGCATGGCGGCGTTGAGTGGCATGGGCGGCTCAAGGGCGGCTACAGGAGAGACTTCGATGCGGAGGGCGATACTGACAGTCGCTGCGGCCGTAACGCTCGGCGTGGCGACGATTTCGAGCGGCGCAATAGCCGCCGGGCGCGGTGGCGGAGGCCACGGCGGCGGTGGTGGCGGTGGCGGCATGCACGCCGCCGCGGTTGGTGCCGGCGTTGGCGGGGGCGCCCGCTTTGCCGGTGCTGGCGCTGGCGCGCGCGTTGGTGGCGGTTACGGCCGGGGTGGTTACGGCCGTGGCGGCGGCTATGGTGGCTACGGCGGATGGGGTACGGGCGTCGCGCTCGGGCTCGGCCTCGGCGGCCTCTACGCCTTTGGCGGCGGCTACCCGTACAACGGCTATTGCGGCGATCCGTATAACTACGGCTACAGCAATTGCGGCTATTACGGCGGCTGGGGCCCGGGCTGGTAACGCGCCCGCTCTTCGGACCGTTTGATCAAGACGAAAGCGCCGCGCCTCGTATCGGGGCGCGGCGAACTTATTCAAAAAAGTATTCAAACAAGTCTGCTTATTCAAACAAGGCAGTTTACTCAAACAAGCCTCGCGCGGTCGTGCGGCAGCGTGAAGTCGATGTGCGGCCCGATCGGCACGATGCCGGTCGGATTGACGTTGCGGTGGCTGCCGTAATAGTGCCGCTTGATGTGATCGAGGCTGACGGTCTCGGCGACGCCAGGCACCTGATAGAGGTCGCGCAGATAATTCCAGAGATTAGGATAATCGACGATCCGCCGCAGGTTGCATTTGAAGTGGCTGTAATACACCGCGTCGAAGCGCACGAGCGTGGTGAACAGGCGCCAGTCCGCTTCGGTGATCTGCCGCCCGGCTAGATAGCGTTGCCGTGACAGCCGCTCTTCCAGCCGGTCGAGTGTCGCGAACAGCGCGCGCGCAGCTTCTTCGTATGCCGCCTGCGTGGTTGAGAAGCCAGAGCGATAGACCCCGTTGTTGACGGTTTCGTAGACAAGCGCGTTGATGCTGTCGATCTCGGCGCGCAAGTCCGCCGGGTAGTAATCGGTGCGCACATCGGTGAACGCGTCGAACGCCGAATTGAGCATGCGGATGATTTCCGACGATTCATTGTTGACGATGACCCGCTGCTTCTTGTCCCAGAAAATCGGCACGCTGGCGCGGCCGCTATAAGTCGGGTCCGAGAGCACGTAGATGTCGGCGATCGTCGGCTTGCCGTTGACGGTGTCCAGCGTGGCGCCCGGCTCGGTGCCGAATTCCCAGCCCTTTTTGCCGAGGAGCGCCGTGGTCACCGACACCGAGATCACGTCCTCCAGCTTCTTGAGCT
>Ga0181531_10003050_pt1 | contig 10343 bp, 12 predicted proteins | sample PEATcosm2014_Bin_38_FD_119743 | JGI IMG/M metagenome (GOLD analysis project Ga0181531, IMG submission 119743) | Peatland microbial communities from MTU Mesocosm Facility, Houghton, MI, USA - PEATcosm2014_Bin11_10_metaG | ecosystem: Environmental > Terrestrial > Soil > Wetlands > Peat | place... | reverse complement strand
TCGTTTATGGATGAGGTGGAGATCCACCCCTCGCAGACGGGCACCGAACTTATAATGATCAAGCACGTCCACGGCAACCCCGCGGACTCCAAGGAGGCTCCTCAGTGACAATGAAGTCCAGCACTCGACAGGTGGATGGCGTCACGATTGTCGATCTCAGCGGCCGCATCACCCTCGGCGAAGGCAGCGTCGTTCTGCGCGAAACCGTCCGCGATCTGCTTTCCAAGGGACAGAAAAAGATCCTGTTGAACCTTGGCGATGTGAACTATATCGACAGCTCCGGAATCGGCGAACTCGTCAGCGCCTTCACCACCGCCAAGAATGCTGGCGGCGAACTGAAACTGCTCAACCTCACGAAAAAGGTTCACGACCTGCTCCAGATCACCAAGTTGTATACCGTTTTCGACGTGAAGGACGACGAAGCAGCTGCCGTAAAATCTTTCAAATAGTCGGCGCCTGGCGCCGCCACCTTAGCAGGCCGGGGCTCGGCCCCGGCGCTCTGCTTTCTCGAGGACTTCACCTCAGGGTATTCGCCCGCTGTCAGAGTTCCGGTTTCGGGAAGCAGGCTACGGAATTTCTCGCGCCAGCGCCGCGACCCCCCCATTTCCAGACCTACAATCAAATCTGAGGGGTCCTCCCTCGACATCTCGGTGATTATGCGCGCCACGACTCTTCCGCTTCTCCTCTCGTTCCTGATCGGCGTCGGCGGATTCTGCTCAGCGGGCACCGCTTCCTCGGCCAACTGCGTGCCGCTCGCAGAAGCCGCCCGGCACATCGGCTCCGCGCAATGCGTTACCGGAACCATCCTCCGTATCGAAGACGGTCGCAATGGCACCCGCTTCCTTAGCTTTTGTCTTGAGGCGAAAGCCTGTCCCTTCGTGGTTGTCGTGTTTCCCGCCGACGTTAAAAAGATGGGAGACCTCAACCAGCTCGTCGGCAAGCAAATCGAAATTAAAGGCACGATCGAGGATTACGACGGCCACCCGGAGATCGTCTTGCACCACTCAAAACAGCTGGGGAATGGCGCATTCCTTCTCGTACCTCCCGTGCCTACCGATTACGACGTGGAGCGTGCGGGACACAACAGCGCGGGAAAATTCAAGCGGTCCAAAAATAGCAAGAAGGTCGCCAAACAAGGCGAACCCTCGTCGATCGAAGATCCGGGCGAGCCGCAATAAATTTAAACCATCCCCTTGCGCAACTCTTCCAGCGGATACCTCGTCCCTCTCCACACGATTCCATCGTTCGAGAACGTATGCAGCATCGACACCAGCAACGTGTACATAAAAAGACTGGTGCTCACCGGATGCAGGAAGAAGTAATACGGCGGCACCGCCGACCGCACCGACATCCCGTAATAGATCGCGAACAGCGATGCCAGCGCAATCGCATATGGAAGCCGCGCCCACCCGTGGGCCAGCAGCACGCCGAGGAATGGGCCGAGATTCAGAAAACCCAGGCCGATGATCGAAGCGATCGTTCGCGGCCATTGAAACGACAGTACGGCAAAGAAATTTTTCGTCAGGTTATTCACGATCCCAAACGCGCCCCTGGCCCAGCGCAATGAAATCAAATCTTCGCCAAAAACGTTGCGTTGCCTGAACCCGGAATTCTTCACCACCTTGCCTAGTTTCATGTCGTCGAGAACTTCCATCCGCAACGCGCGATAGGTTCCGATCGAGTCATAGACCGACCGGCGGACCATATTGAAAGCTCCCACACCCATATGATCGCGCGCCTTCGGATCCGCCACTTTCCACGGTCGATGACCAAACACGAACAGCGCCTGAAAAAAAGCAATCATCATCTTTTCGCCGCGCCGCTTCATCAGCATCCGCGGAAAAAGCACAACGTGATCCGCCTTCTCACTCTCCGCGTAAGCAATTGCTCGCCGCAACGCGTCAGGTTTGAACAGCACATCGGCGTCGGTAAATAGCAGCCACTCTCCGGTCGCTTGTTTCCCCGCCAGCCACATGGCGTGAGTCTTTCCTAACCATTCCGCCGGCAGATCGGACACATGAATCACCCGCAACAAGTCGTGAGCCTCAGGGCTGGCGGCAACCTCATCCATGATTTGGCCCGTCGAGTCGTCCGAGCGATCATCCACCGCGATCACTTCGTAATTGGAATATTCGAGCGCAAGCAATTGCCGCAGTGTCTGTCGCATGCTTTCTTCCTCGTTCCGCGCCGGAACGATGATGCTGACACGAGACTCTTTCTCGCTGCCTGCCGGTCTGCGATCCCATTTAGGCTGTGCAATGTCGGCAATGCGCGGCATGCCGATCGCCGCCTCCACAATGCGCGAAAACCACGCCAGAGCGAGCAGACTGCCGGCGATCCAATGAAATGTTTGCCAATACATTGTGCTTAGGAAGATGCTCCTCAGAGGGTATGCGATGCCGCGATCTCTCTGCTCTCGTGCACCGGAGGCGCAAACTTCATGCCATAAAACAGAATCGCCGAGGACAGTGCTATCGCCACTACCGGTCCAAGAAACGCCAGGCGCAGCGAATAACGATCCGAGATATAACCAATCAGCGCCGCCGACGGCACATCGCCAAGTAAATGGAAGATGAAAATATTCGCCGCCAAAGCCGCCGCGCGAATGTGTGGCCCCACCGAATTGATAACGGCTGCATTCAATGGGCCCGTGTTCAACAACAAAAGGAACTCAGCCGCGAAAATTCCGATGACCATGGGTCGACCGCTCGCAAACAGCGCGACACACATTGCCGGAATGCCCAGACCCAGGCTGACCGCCGACACCAGATAGTGCGCGGCTTTATTGTGGCGCAGCGATCGGTCAGAAATCCAGCCTCCGGCCAACGATGCCACCAGCCCGTTTGTGATCGTACTGATTCCGAAGATGACATTCGCCTGCAACAAACTGTAGCCATGCGCTCGATGCAGGAACGTCGGCATCCAGACCTGCAGCCCTCCCAGCGCGAAGGTCATCATCGCCATCCCCAGCGTCGCCGTAATAAACGCGGGGTTATGCAGCAAACTCTTCAGCGTGTCGCGATTCGGACTCTTCATTTCCGGAGCATCAAACAAACCAAGCGGCGGCTCAGGAATGAAAAAGAGCAAAAATGCCAACAGCACGCCCGGCGCAGCCCCCACATAAAAAGGAGTTCGCCATCCATACTTCGGCCCCATTACTCCACCAAGCAAATAACCAAGTGCCGTGCCGACGGGAATCGCCAGATAAAAAATGCCCATGACCCGGCCGCGCTTTTCCACCGGAAACATGTCGGCCACGAATGTCGGCGAGAGAATCACGAAACTGGCTTCGCCAATCCCAACCAGCGTGTGCCGTATCAGCAATTCATCAAAATTCTTCGTCACCGCTGTCAGCAGGGTCGCCACGCTCCATACCAGAGCCCCGGCGATGATCATCGCCTTACGCGAAAAACGGATCGAAAGCGGCCCCATGAACGGAGCCGCGCACATGTAGAAGATGAAGAAGACGCTAGTCAGTAGACCGAAGGCGGCATCGCTCCGGTGAAACTCCGCTTTCACCAGATCTTGAACCGCGAACAGCACCGAGCGGTCAATATAATTCAGCAGATTCAGCGCGGTGAGAACCGCAAGCGCTAGTCGGGGATAGAGTTTGGTCGCAGGCACAGGTCGAGCGAATATAGCATGGGGGATCGTGGATAACTCGGCAAGGACCGTCCCATTTCACTTCCCGTCTTTCTTCCCCTTCCGCGGCCACATCGCAACGACGACGGTCGAAATCCCTCCCCGCGGACGAAACTCTCCCCTCACTTCCGCCCATACCGGTCGCGCCCAGCGCACCACATCTTCCAGCACCTGATTCACAATGTTTTCCTGAAAAATCCCCAGGTTGCGATATGACTGCAGATATTCCTTCAATGATTTCAGTTCCAGGCAATGCTGCTTCGGTTCGTACCGGATCACCAGGTTCCCGAAATCAGGCAGCCCGGTTTTCGGACAAACCGACGTGAATTCCGGATCCTCCACCACGATCTCATACCCCGGAAACTGGTTCGGCCAGGTCTCGATGCCGGGGAAATCATGGTCGAGCCCCGCACTGGCGTGCTCGGGTGTGTAGCGGGGAGAAACAGAACGCGATTTCGACATATAATGATTGTACCCAGTTCTTGCGGCCGGTCGCCTGGTCTTCAGCCAGACCTTCGAATGGGTCTGAGGCCAACCGTCTGCCACGTGCATCTAATCAGGCAAGTCCCAAGCATGTGTTTCCCCCCGTCGTAACGACGCGTGGGTGGTAGATTGAAATTTGTGTTTTTCTCTGCATGGCACTGAATGGAAACAGTTCGGAACGCCGGCCGCGACGCTGGTGGCTGGTGGCCCTTGCCGTCGTGGCCGCGGTCTCCCTGCTCGCCGCCTTCGTTTCCCGCCACGACGAAACCGTCCCGGTTCGAACCGCCGTAGTTGAGCAGGGCACGATACGCAGCGTTGTCTCCACGAACGGCAAAATCGAGCCTGTCAGCAATTTCGAGGCCCACGCCCCAACCGCAGCCAGCGTGCGCCGGGTTTACGTAAAAGAAGGCGACGTCGTACGAAAAGGCCAACTCTTGCTCGTGCTCGATGACAACGATGCTCGTGCCCAAGCCGCTCGCGCGCAGACCCAGCTCAAAGCCGCGCAGGCCGATCTCAGCTCTGCCGAGCGCGGAGGAAACCAGGAAGAAGTGCTGAACCTGCAGGCCCAGTTAGTCAAGGCGCGCGCCGATCGCGATTCGGCCCAGCATAATCTCGACGCGCTCAAGAAACTCGAGTCTCAGGGAGCCGCATCCGCCGGCGAAGTTCTTCAGGCGCAAACGGCCCTTTCTGTCGCCGGTGCTCAAGTCAACTTTCTTGAACAGAAACAGATCAAGCGTTATTCCAATGCCGAACTGGCGCGCGTTGATGCGCAGCGCAACGAAGCCCAGGCCGCGTACGACGCAGCCGAAGACGTAATGTCGAAACTGAACGTTCGCGCTCCCTTCGACGGCATCGTCTATTCGCTCCCCGCAAAGCAAGGTGGATACGTCGGCGCCGGAGAACTCCTTCTGCAGGTGGCCGATTTGCGCAAAGTCCTCGTCCGCGCCTTTGTCGATGAGCCGGACGTGGGCCGCCTCGTCCCCGGCGATCCCATCGAAATTACTTGGGACGCGATCCCAGGCCGCATCTGGCGCACTTCGGTAACTGCGGTTCCGTCCACCGTGAAGTTGCGCGGTTCGCGTAACGTCGGTGAGACTACCAGCATCGTAGATAACAAGGATTTAAAACTTTTGCCGAATATCAATGTGGGCGTGAGCATTATTGCAGCCCAACACGACAGCGTGCTGGTCGTGCCGCGCGAGGCCATTCGCATCGACGACGCCAAGCCTTTCGTGCTCCAGGTCGTGGGCCATGAGCTCAAGCGGCGCGAAGTGTCGACTTCGCTTTCGAACCTCACCCAGGTGGAAGTCACCCACGGTCTGGCCGATAAAGATATTGTGGCAATCAATTCTCTCAACGGACGTCCCATTACTGACGGAACGCAGGTTAGCTTTAAATGATGAATCGTATTTCGAAAATAATTTTTATCTTTCTATTCGCTATCGCGGCATTGACGACTTGCTTCGCCGATTCCGCGAAAAACATAATCGCAACGGGAAGTATCGATGAAGTCATTGCGCAGTTGAATGGCAAGCTATCAACTGCTCCTTCGGACGCCGAATCGGCCAACTTGCTTTGCCGCGCCTACTACGCGCTCGAACAGTGGGATCGGGCTGAGTCTTCCTGCCGCAGAGCCGCTTCCCTCGATCCCTCGAATGCCCGCTTTCATCTGTGGTTGGGACGCGTTTACGGCGAAAAGGCTGATCGCGCCAATTTCCTGGCCGCCACCGGACTGGCAGGAAAAGTTCGCGGCGAATTCGAACGCGCCGTCCAACTGAGTCCCGGCGATATCGACGCCCGCATGGATCTGGCGGAGTTTTATCTCGAAGCCCCCGTCATTATTGGCGGCGGCGAAGATAAGGCCCGCGAACAGGCTCGCTCCGTAGGTACCCTTAATCCGGCCCGCGAGCACTGGGTCTACGCCCGCATTGCCGAAAAAAAGAAAGATTACGCTACCGCGGAACGTGAATACCATCAATACATCGACGTTAGCCACGGAGACGCGGAAGCCTGGTTGAATCTCGCACTATTCCTCCGCCGGCAGAAGCGCTTCGACGAAATGGAACAGGCGATCGCGAAACTCAGCCACGCCCCCACGACCAAGCCAGAAGTTTTGGTCGAAGGCGCAGCTATGCTCTATCGCACCAATCGCAATTTTCCCTTCGCCAGCGAAATGCTTCGCCGTTATCTCAACTCACCGGTGGAAGCCGAGCCTGCATTCAAGGCTCATTACCTGTTGGGCGTTCTGCTTGAAAAGCAGGGGGAAAAGACCGCGGCCGCACAAGAGTACCGCACATCCTTGTCGCTGGCGCGGAACTTCGGCGTGGCGCAGCAGGCCCTCAACCGAGTTGCCCACTAAAGATGCTCTTCGCCCGACCGTATCCCGTGGCATTGCGTATACCTCGGCTGTGCCACTCTTGTCGGACGCTCTACAATTTGTCCGTTGCGCGGCGACCCGGTCGAATCTCGGCTCGCGCGTGAAGGTACCTATAATGGAGCTACGATTACCGCGACGACTGCACTCCCTGCATGCGGCCGCTTTAATCGCCGGCATTCTTTCGCTCGCGGCCCGCGGATATGCCGAGCCTCTCTCGCTCGAGCGAGCCGTCCGTCTGGCCTTGACCCATAGCACCACGTCGGCGATTGCGGGTGCCGACGTCCAGCGCGCTTTCGCCAACTATCGCGAACTTCGCAATAACTACATTCCTCAGCTCCTGATCGGTTCCGGTCTCGGCTGGTCCTACGGATTTCCTCTCAGCATCGAAGGGTCGGCTCCTGCCTTGGCGAACGCTGTGGCCCAGAGCTCGATCTTCAACTCATCGCAGCGCCAGTTCGTGAATGCCGCCCGAACCGACTGGCACGCCGCCGAATTTCAAGACAAGGATCAACGCAATGCCGTCATCCAGGACGTGGCTCTAACCTATGCGGAATTAGCCAAATGGCAAGCGCGCCTCGCGCATCTGCAGCAGGACGAGGCCGAGGCACGAAAAATGGAGCAGGCCGTCTCCGAGCGCCTGCAAGCCGGTGTCGACAGCGCCGTCGATCTCACCAAAGCGAAGCTTGTTTCAGCTCGCATGCGTCTTCATCGTGCTGAGGCGCGTGGCTCTGCCGACGTCCTTCTCCGCCATCTGGCAACGCTAACCGGACTGTCAGTTTACTCCATCGAGATCGAGCCCGACAGTATCCCCGTGCTGCCGTCACCCGCACCCGAAGAAGATCTGTCGGAGAAGGCCATGGCCTCGAGCCCTGCCGTCAAGTTTGCCGACCAGCATTCTCTCGCCGAATCGATGCGCGCCCTCGGCGAACATCGCGCCGTCTATCCCACGATCGACTTCTCGGCCCAGTACGCGCGCCTCTCCACGTTTAACAACTACAATCTCTATTACCAGCGCTTCCAACCCGACAATGCCACCATCGGCTTCGCGCTGCGAATTCCTATCTTCAATGCCAGCCAGCGCGCCCGAACCGCCGTCGCGGAAGCCGAAGCACTGAAAGCGAAGAAGCAAGCGGAAGCCGCGCGCAATCAGGTCGCCGAAGAAACGCTGAAGCTTCAGCGAACCGCCGAGCAACTTGAGGCCGCACGCGATGTGGCGAGTCTTGAATACCAGTTGGCACAATCCGCTCTCGAAGCTGCCCAAACGAAAATCGATTCGAACACCGGCACCTTGCACGAATTGAGCGATGCACGCGAACAGGCGTCCGAGCGTTTTCTGCTTTTCCAGGATGCCGATTTCGAATATCAGCGCGCCCGCCTGAATCTGCTTCGCGCAACCGGGGAACTCGAGGGTTGGGCGCTCCCCAACTCCCCACCGAAATGAGGCATCCAACCCTATACCCGGCCGGTACCCGTTTCCCGCGTCTTAATGCGCTAAAGCGACGTTCGGCAGGGTTTGATTGGTCTCGTGAGCCTCGCTAAGGCACACTTGGACAAAGGTTTCCACGTCGATCCGATCTTCTGGGGCGTACCTGGTTGGTAGCCTCCGCGGCGCGAACTTCATGCCCGAGAATGTTAAAATTAGAGTCTGACACTATGCCATTAAAAACTTTGTTCCTGAATCCGCCTTCGTTTGAGAATTTCGATGGAGGCGCAGGTTCGCGGTGGCCCGCCACGCGCGAAATTGAGTCCTACTGGTATCCCGTTTGGTTGGCCTATCCCACAGGCATGCTTGAGGGCGCTCGCTTGCTTGATGCACCTCCGCACCATATTACCGCCGAAGAAACCATACGCACCTGCAAAGACTACGAACTACTTGTGTTATTTACCAGCACTCCAGGATTCGCCGGCGACGTTCGTATCGCCGAAGCCATCAAAGACAGCAATCCCCACATCAAGATTGCGTTTGTCGGTCCCCACGTCAGCGTATTGCCCGAAAAGTCTTTAATGGATGCAAAAGTCATCGATGTCGTCTGCCGCAAAGAGTTCGATTACTCCATCGTCGAGTACGCGCAGGGCAAGCCGCTTGAAGAGATTCTTGGAATCTCCTATCGCAAGAATGGTGGCGTCGTGCACAATCCCGACCGCCCCACCATTCAAGACCTCGATTCTCTGCCACACGTCACCGATGTCTACCGCCGCGACCTCGATGTCCGTCGCTACAACGTCCCGTTCCTGCTTCATCCGTTCGTCTCGCTCTACACCACCCGCGGATGCCCGGCGCAATGCACCTTCTGTCTCTGGCCCCAAACGCTCAGCGGACACCCTTGGCGCAAGCGCTCTACCGACGACGTAGCCCGTGAAATGGCCAAAGCAAAAGATTACTGGCCGTATGTGAAAGAATTTTTCTTTGACGACGACACCTTCAATCTGCAGAAGGCTCGCACCGTCGAATTATGCGCGAAGCTCAAACCGCTGGGCCTGACTTGGTCTTGCACTTCTCGCGTCACCACCGATTACGAAACGCTGAAGGCGATGAAAGAGGCTGGATGCCGCCTGTTGATTGTCGGCTATGAATCCGGCGACCAGCAGATCCTGAAAAACATCAAGAAGGGCGCCACTATCGAACGGGCGCGCCAGTTCACTAAGGATTGCCACAAACTTGGTCTCGTGGTCCACGGCGATTTCATTATCGGTTTGCCCGGAGAAACTCGCGAGACCATCAAAAACACCATCAATTTCGCCAAGGAACTGGACGTTGAAACCATTCAGGTTTCCGTGGCGCACGCCTACCCCGGCACCGAACTGCACGAATCAGCGATCAAGAACGGTTTCATGACCAGCGACACCAAGATGGTCGATGAAGGCGGACACCAGATGGTGCAGATGGAGTATCCCGGATTGCCCGCCGCCGAATTGCTCGAGGCCGTCCATCATTTCTACGATGCTTACTACTTCCGTCCCAAGGCCGCGTACCGCATTTTGAGAAAAGCAGTGTTCGACAACTCCGAGCGCAAACGCCTCTACAAGGAAGCGCGGACCTTTCTCAAATTGCGCGCGCAGCGCCACAAGTGGGTTAAGGACAACCGCAAGGAAGAAGCCCCAGCCCCCGAACCAGCCAAGGCCTGAGGCGACCATAACGTCGCCGGAGTTGGATCGTCAGTGACGTTTCGAAAATACCTCGTATTGGCAGGAATCACCCTATTCAGCACACTGGGTGATTCCATGCTGGCACGTGGCATGAAAGATCTGGGCGGTGCTTCCCTGCACCATCTTTCCAGTCTCCTCCTGGCGATTCTCAATCCCTGGGTCGCTGGCGGAATCCTCCTCCTGCTCGCCTTCTTCTCTTGCTACATGTCGGCCCTTTCCTGGGCCGACCTCACCTACGTGTTACCCGCCACTTCGCTCGGGTACGTTCTCGTCGCTTTAGTCGCATATTTCGGCTTTCGCGAAGAGATTCCACTTACCCGGTGGCTCGGCATCGCCCTGATCGCGGCCGGTGTCGGCTTTGTCGCTGCCGGACCATCCCTGACCCCGCATCGTGAACGCGACGCGACCGACCTTCGAAGCGAACGCAGCTCTCGAGAGGTGCAGTCATGAGCAGCCTCTACACTTGGGCCGCCATCGCTCTGATCATCCTCGCCTCCACCACGGGAGACGTCCTGCTGTCCTATTCCATGAAGCGAGTTGGCGATGTTTCGGAACTCTGGAAACGCCGTGGTCTACTAGCTGTAATTGCGCGCGTCTTCACAACCCCCACATTTGCGCTTGGACTGCTGGCCATGGCTGTCGCCTTCTACAGCCTGCTTTTTGGTTTGTCCTGGGGAAATCTCAGCCTCGTAGT
>Ga0181531_10003049_pt1 | contig 10345 bp, 11 predicted proteins | sample PEATcosm2014_Bin_38_FD_119743 | JGI IMG/M metagenome (GOLD analysis project Ga0181531, IMG submission 119743) | Peatland microbial communities from MTU Mesocosm Facility, Houghton, MI, USA - PEATcosm2014_Bin11_10_metaG | ecosystem: Environmental > Terrestrial > Soil > Wetlands > Peat | place... | reverse complement strand
CGACAAGCACGGCAACGTGATCTATCTCGGCGAGCGCGAATGTTCGATCCAGCGCCGCAATCAGAAGGTCATCGAGGAGGCGCCGTCGCCGCTGCTTGACGAGAGCACGCGCCGCAAGATGGGCGAGCAGGCGGTCGCGCTGGCGAAAGCCGTGAACTACGATTCGGCCGGTACCGTCGAATTCGTCGCCGGCCAGGACAAGAGCTTCTATTTCCTGGAGATGAATACGCGGCTCCAGGTCGAGCACCCCGTGACCGAACTGGTCACCGGCATCGATCTGGTCGAGCAGATGATCCGCGTCGCCGCCGGCGAGAAGCTTACGCTGTCGCAGAAGGACGTGACCCTGACCGGGTGGGCGGTCGAGTCGCGTGTCTATGCGGAAGATCCGTTCCGTAACTTCCTGCCTTCGATCGGACGGCTGGTAAAATACCGCCCACCCGCCGAAAGCGAGACCGACGCCGTCACCGTGCGCAACGACACCGGTGTGCAGGAAGGCGGGGAGATACCGATCTATTATGATCCGATGATCGCCAAGCTTGTCACCCATGCTCCGTCACGGGCGGCTGCGATCGAAGCGCAGTCGACCGCGCTTGATTCGTTTTATATCGACGGCATCCGGCACAATATTCCGTTCCTGTCCGCGCTGATGAATCATCCGCGTTGGCGCGAGGGCAGGCTTTCCACCGGCTTCATCGCGGAGGAATTTCCGCGCGGGTTTGCCGCGCGCGCGCCGGAAGGCGAAGTCGCTCGGCGGCTGGCCGCGGTTGCCGCCGCCATCGATCATGTGCTCGGCGAGCGCAAGCGGCAGATTTCCGGTCAGATGATCGGGCGGGCTGTGCAGCGCGAGCGCCGCCGCGCGGTCTGGCTCGATCGCGAAGAAATCCCGCTCGAGATTGGACGTGAGGCCGACGGCCTTGTGGTTCACTTCATCGACGCCAAGGGGGCGACGGGTCATCCGCAGCACCTGGCCTCGTCCTGGAAACCGGGCCAAGCGGTCTGGCATGGTGAAATCGGCGGCGTGGAAGTCGCCATGCAGGTACGGCCGGTTCTCAACGGCTTCCGGCTTGCGCATCAGGGCTTTGAGGTCGCCATTCAGGTTTTTACCGAGACGGAAGCGGCCGCTGCGAAGCTGATGCCGGTGACCACGGCTTCCGATTCCGGCAAGAAATTGCTGTGCCCGATGCCTGGCCTTGTGATCTCGATTGCGGTCAGCGAAGGCCAGGAAGTCAAGGCGGGCGAAACCCTCGCGGTCATCGAGGCCATGAAGATGCAGAACGTACTGCGTGCCGAACGCGACGGCACCGTGAAGAAGATTTACGCGAGCGCCGGCGCCACGCTGGCGGTGGATGCGCTTATTTTGGAGTTTGCCTGAAACCAGTCATTCCGGGATGCGCGCAGCGCAGACCCGGAATCTCGAGATTCCGGGTTCAATGCTTCGCATTGCCCCGGAATGACGTCCGGAGAATGTCATGACTTTCCAGAAAAGCCGCGCAACATTGCGCGCCATCCTGTCGGGATCGGCCTGCATTCGGCCCGGCTCCGTCTATGACGCGATTTCGATCCGGATCGCCGAGGATCTCGGCTTCGAACTTGGCATGTTCGGTGGCTCGGTGGCCTCGCTCGCCGTGCTCGGCGATCCCGATATCGCTCTGATCACGCTCACCGAACTGGCCGAACAGATGCGGCGGATGTCGCGCGCCTCGGCCTTGCCGGTGCTGGTCGATGCCGATCACGGCTATGGCAACGCGCTGAATGTGCGCCGCACGATCGAGGAGTTGGAGATTGCCGGCGCCGCAGGTCTCACGATCGAGGATACGCTGTTGCCGCAGGCTTTCGGCGAGACGAAAACCCAACTGATTTCGCTGGAGGAGGGGATCGGCAAGATGAAGGCGGCGCTGGATGCGCGGCGCGATCCTTCGCTGGTCATCGTCGGACGCACGGGTGCCGCGTCCATCTCCTCGCTGGACGACACGATCCTTCGCTCCAGAGCCTATGAAGCCGCGGGCGTCGATGCTCTGTTTTTCGCCGGCATCAAGGCGAAAGCGGAGCTGGAAGCGATATCCGGCGCGACGCGGCTGCCCATCATCCTCGGCGGCGCGCCGGAAGCGATGTCCGATTCTAGCTATCTCGGCGGGCAACGGGTCAAAATCGCGCTTCAGGGTCACGCGCCGATCTCGGCCGCGACGAAAGCCGTCTATGAAACGCTTAAAGCGTTACGCGAAGGATTGCCCCCAACGGCCTTGACCGGGCTTGCATCGGCGGATTTGACAGCGCGGGTAACGCGCGAGACGGCAGTCGCTGCGCGATTAGCTGAATTTCTCAGGGCGAAGCGATGAATGGCGTCGTCCGTCGGGTGATGATCCGCGGCAGGGTGCAGGGCGTGGGCTACCGGGCCTGGGTCGACCATCAGGCACGCCGGTCTGGCCTGCAAGGCTGGGTCCGGAACCGGCGTGACGGCAGCGTCGAGGCGGTGTTCGCAGGGGCCGAGGACATCGTGGCGCGCATCATCGTGTCTTGCCGGAATGGACCGCCCTCGGCGCAGGTTGATGACGCCGCGGAGGAAGCCGCATCCGCGGAGGAATTGGGGCTGCGGCGCGCCGGTGAGGCGTTCTCGGTCCTGCCGACGATTTAATTCAGAGTTCCAAGGGAGAGTTCAATGACAAGAAAATTCGTTGTGCGATGGACGGGTCGGCTGGCGCGTTTGAGCGTCTTCGTTGCGATCGCGCTTCTCGCCGGCCGTCTCGATGTATCAGCGCAAATGCCATCGGCTTCACTTCCGGGCGTCGATCCGGCCTTGCTTGAGGACATCGTCGTCGGCAGCCGCATCCTGGCTGATTTCGGCGTGCTCGACGGCTTCGGCCATGTCAGCGCCCGCCACCCGACCAACCCGAACCATTTCCTGATGTCCCGTTCGCTGGCGCCCGCGCTGGTCACCGCCGACGACATCATGGAGTTCGATCTTGACGGCAACCCGGTGGATGCGCGGGGCCGGACGGTATTTCTGGAACGCTTCATTCACAGCGAAATCTATAAAGCGCGCCCCGACGTGATGTCGGTGGTTCACACCCATTCTCCCGGGGTCATTCCGTTCTCCGTGAGCAAGGTGCCGCTGCGCGCGATGTTTCATAATCCCGCGTTCCTCGCCGTCGGCGTGCCGGTCTGGGATATCCGCAGGGATTTCGGCGAAACCAGCATGCTGGTCGCCAATGCCGCGCTTGGCAAATCTTTGGCGGAAACGCTCGGTGACAAGCCGGTGGTCTTGATGCGCGGCCATGGCGACGTGACGGTTGGGCCGACGGCCAAGATGGCCGTGTTCCGCGCCTATTATACCGACGTCAACGCCAAGCTTCAGGCGCAAGCCCTCGCGCTCGGCGGCGAACCCAATTACCTGACGCCGGGCGAAGGCGTGAAAGCCGACCAAACCAATTTCGTCGTGATGGATCGCATCTGGAACCTGTGGCGGATGAAGATTTTGCCGACGCTCGCCAAATAATCATACGTCATGTTCATCAAGAGGTGAGGGAACATCAGTCGCGTATCTCGGGTTATCCCAGCACAACTAGCCAAGGGAAACGACCCATGAAACTCGCGACAATGGCATTAGCAGGCGCGCTCGCGCTCTCAAGTTCAATCTCGCTGGCGCAAGCTGCAGGCACAGGCGCGGCCGGCGGAAGTGCTGGCGGCACATCGACGACGCCTCAGGCGGGCAACCCGCCGAGCGCAACCATAGGGCAGGCGAGGCCGGGCGCGATGGGCGATCCGAGTGGGGCTGCAGCCAATCCGTCGGGCAACTCCCTGATCAACACGTCGCCCAGCGGATCGACCCTCGATCAGACCGGAACCGGCACCCGCCGATAGCCGATCAAGCGGATCGAATAAAACAAGGCCCCGCATGTTGCGGGGCTTTTTCGTTCAGCGGCCTCTCCCGAACGTGAATTGACATTTGCTCTCTTTCGTCAGTTATTTCTGTTATGACAGAAATAACAGCCAAGAAGAAACAACTTCCTGCTGCGGTCGAACGGTTCATCCTGCACTGGGGCGATATGGGCGACGAGTGGGGGGTCAACCGCTCGGTGAGCCAGATCCACGGCTTGCTGTATCTTTCCGAAGCGCCCATGACCGCCGAGGACATCGCCGATACGCTGGGCATGGCCCGATCCAACGTCTCCAATTCCATCAAGGAACTGTTGTCCTGGAATTTGATCCGGCGCGTGCCGATTCTGGGCGATCGCCGCGATTACTTCGAGGCCGAGACCGATATCTGGGAAGTAGCGGCGCGGATCGCCGCCGTACGCAAGGAGCGTGAGATTGATCCGGCCATCGATGCCTTGCGCGCCTGCGTGAGCGATGCCGCAGATGATCCGACGATGAGCCCTGTCGCCAGCAAGCGGTTGAAAGAGATGCTCGCGTTCACCGAGCTGGTCGACCGCTGGTACATGCAGATGCTGGGCGTGCCGCGGCCAAAGCTCGTTGCGCTGGTCAAGCTCGGTGAGAAGATCATCGGCTTCCTGCCGGGCAAAGCCAAATAGGGCGGTTCGTTGGCTGGCCAGCGACTTGGCCGACGAGCTTTTGCTCGGGAGACAACGTGTCGTCCCGAACAAGGCGCTAAGCAGCGGTTTTGTCTTTCGGCATGAAACGTTGCGGAGCGCATCGAGGCGATCTTGTGAGGGAAGCCCGAATGCTTAAGAGTTATTATATCCGGCCGATATTGGGTTGGCTCGCGGGATGTATCGCCGCAACTCTCGTCATCCCTCTCCTCGGAATGGCCAAGTTGGCCATAGCCGCCCCCTCTAGCGACCACTTTCCCAACGTCTTTGCCGTCGACGTAAAAGCTTCACGTCTTCGCAGCCACGCTTCGGAACGCAGCCGAAAGCGTCCGCAGCGCCGCAAGCTTGACGCGATCGCCGACCTTGGCGTGCAGCATCACCCTGGATTTCGGCATCGCAGGCAGTCCGCGTTCGGGCCCGATGTCGACCATGCCCGGCGGGGCGATGCGGCGGGCCAGTGGCGCGACCCCAAGGCCGGCTAGCGCAGCCGCGACAACCGCGCTGACGCCGCCGCCGATGAAGGCTTCGTTCCATGTGATGCCAGCCTTGTCGAGCGCGCGCACGGCAACGGCACGAACCCCGCAAGGCGGCGCCAGCGTGGCCAGGCGCAGGCTTTCGCCGCGGCTCCACTTAAACCGCGGGGAGGCGAACCAGCCGAAGGAATCCTCGGCAAGCTTCTCGCCGCCGCGCCGGCCGGATTCCTGCCGTACGATCACCGCATCCAGCGCGCCCGCATCATAAGCATCGAGCAGATCGCGCGAGAAGCCGATGGTGACGGCGAAGGACAACTGCGACGACACCGCATTCAGCCGTTCAAGCAGGGGGACCAGCTCAGGGCCGGCGGCATGGTCGCTGATGCCGAGCGACAATTGCTGCCGGGTGGGCTGCTCACCCAACAAGGCGCGATCGTGCGCTTCCATCAGGGCGCGCGCGTTCTGAAGAAACGCCGTGCCGTCTTCCGTCAGCCGCACCGCGCGGGGCGAGCGTTCGACAAGCCGCTTGCCGACCACTGCCTCCAGCCGTTGCAGCTTCATGCTGACGGCGGCCTGCGTCGTCCCCAGCGCCTCGGCGGCGCGGGTAAAACTTTGCAATTCCTCCACCAGCAGGAAGGCTTGAACCGTTGGAATGTCGAGGGTGCCAGTCATCAATAAACTTTATCTTTGAAATACGCATAGATAAGATACCAAAATGATGGGGAAGCGTCTAGCTTTCATTCAACGCAAATCGTTGCGTAAAGAGGAGAAAGATCATGCCGCTCATCACGGTCAGCTATTCGAGTTCACGCCATACGCCCTCGCTCAAGGTCGACATCGCCGCGGCCGTCAGCGAACTCACCGCGAAGATCCTTCACAAGGATCCCAAGGTGACGGCCATCATCATGAAGTCGGTCGATCCGGCGGACTGGTTTGCCGGCGGGAAATCGCTGGCCGATCAGAAGCTCGCCAGCTTCTGGCTCGACATTCACGTCACGGAAGGCACCAATACCAAGGACGAGAAGGCCGCCTATATCGCCGCGATGTTCACACGTATGGGCGAACTCCTGGGCCCGCTGCATCACGAGAGCTACCTGCACGTCGACGAGGTGAAGGGCGACGCCTACGGCTTCGGAGGCCTGACGCAGGAGCGGCGCTACATCGCCGGCAAGCTGCAGGTCGCGCCGCAAGGCAAGGCCGCTTAAACGACTGCTATATCGCCTCCGGCAGGCGCCCGTGTTCGGAGCCGAACACGTCCTCGAACGCCTGCCGGAGCGCGATGTCCACGTCGGCGATCGTCGCGGTCAGGCCGAGATCGGCAAGGCTGGTGACGCCGTAGCGCGGGTCGGTCACGCCGCAGGGAATGATGGCCTGGAAGTGGGCGAGCTCCGGCTCCACGTTGATCGAGATGCCGTGGAATGACACCCAGCGCCGCAACCGCACGCCGATGGCGGCGATCTTGTCTTCAAAGCCTTTGCCTTTGTTCGGCCGGGCCACCCAGACGCCGACGCGGTCCTCGCGCCGTTCGCCCCGAACATTGAACCCGGCCAGCGTCCGGATAATCCACTCTTCGAGGCTTGCGACATAGGCCCGGACGTCCGGCCGCCGCCGCTTCAAATCGAGCATCACATAGGCCACGCGCTGGCCGGGGCCGTGATAGGTCAACTGCCCGCCACGCCCACTCTCGAAGATTGGAAAACGGGGATCAAGGAGATCGGCGGCTTTGCCTGATGTGCCTGAGGTGTAGAGGGAAGGGTGCTCCAGCAGCCAGACCAGTTCGCTTGCGCGGCCGGCAGCGATGTCGGCGACGCGCGCTTCCATCAACGCGGTGGCCTGCGGATAGGGAATCGCCTGGTCCGAAATCAGCCACTCCACGGCGGCCCCACCTGGGGCAAGTGAGAAGGCCGATAAATCGAGGTGTTGGCGATCGTTAACCATCGGCTAACCATAACGTGGTGATGTCGGATTGCGCAATTTTGCATTCGTCCGTGCGGTAGTCTTCCAGTGCCAACCCTCGATAAAGTCAGCGTCGATCTCATGGTGGTTCTGGGAACCACGACGATGCCGATTCATCAGGTCATGCGGCTCAGCCGCGGCGCCATCATCGAACTCGACGCCACGGAAGCCGACGAAGTCAAGATCCTTGCCAACACGCTGCCGATAGCCTCCGGAGTCGTGCTGGTCGATCGCAACCGGATCGCGGTCGAAGTCAAGCAAATGCTGCCGAAAACCGTCGGCAGCCGTTGATTCGGCGGCCCGGTAAAATCGCCCTCGGCGGCCTTGTCCCCCCTTTAACGATTTGTTACATCGGCGCCGTCGCCGCGTTGTCGCGGCAGGCATTTAAGCGCTCGTGGCGGAATTGGTAGACGCGCTGCCTTGAGGTGGCAGTGAGTAAAATCGTGGGGGTTCGAGTCCCTCCGAGCGCACCAAAGCGAAAGACCAGTTCGAAATCGTCAGGCTTCTTGGTTTGGCGCCAGTACGGGCGCTACGATATCTTGTCTTGATGTAACTTCGCTGCCTTCGTCATTGAGGCTACGACCTTGGCGTCGCTCGGCGTGCAAACGACGAAGCGCATACCGGGGCAACCCGTCACGTCGAGGCTCATATACTCGAACACCAATTGCCCGGCAGAAGGGTGCCGGATACGTTTCGCGGTAGAAGGCTGGTGCACCACGTCGTGGTGCGGCCACCACGCGCGGAACTCGGAACTTTCCTCCATAAGTAGAGCGATCAGCCGCTCGAAATCCGGATTACCGGCATAGCGCGCGCAGTCGGCCCGGAACATGGCGAGCGCGAGCGGCGCCAGATCGTCCCAGTCCGCCAGAAGCCGCCGATGGGATTCGCTGGTGAACATCCTGTGCATGGTATTGCGGGCATCGCCCTCCAGCCGACCGAAGTCGCCGAAGACGGCGACCGCCGCCTCGTTCCAGGCAAGCACGTCCCAACGGCGGCCCAGCACATAGGCCGGCTGGTCGGTCATGCCCTTGAGCATCCGGACCAAGGCTTCTGGCACGTATTCGGGACCGGTTGCGCGTGGTTCCAGTGATGGGCGGTCGGCAAGGATGAACAGGTGCTGCCGTTCCGTCGGGTCGAGCATCAGGGCGTCGGCCAGCGCGTTGAGCACTTCAGCGGAGGGCCGCATGTCGCGCCCCTGTTCCAGCCATGTGTACCAAGTGGTGCCGACTCCGGCGAGAAGCGCGACTTCTTCGCGCCGCAGCCCCGGCGTGCGACGGCGGAAACCGTTCGGCAAACCGACCGAGGCCGGGGTCCGGCGCTCGCGACGAGAGCGCAGAAAATCCCCAAACTCTCGCCGGCGAGCTTCAAAATGGGCTTCCCCATTATTCGACATTCGACATCTGCCTCCATAGCGCGATCGATGCCAGGATAATACCAAAACTGTTTGCCGTATTGGCATCGGCCAAGATCGGTTCCCGTATGCATTGCTCACGAGCTCTGCGCTTCAAGGAATGACCGCTCCGAAAACCCGCGTGAAGCGACGCGAGAGTTCGGAATTCGGCAACCGGAGAGATACCCGATCAGGCTGGGGATAGTTGGTATCGGGCTTGAAGGCGCGGCTGCGGCATGGGTAAATAGATGCCGTAAATCCCAAGGATTCGAGCGCTGGCAAGGCGCCTATTGCCACCTTGTCACGATGCCGGTGTATGGCCTGCACCGGTTTGCATCGTCTTGCGGTCGACCGTGAAGTTCTACTCCCAAGGGCTATTCGCTCGAGGTGTCCATGCTTGCATCGGATGGATGACGCACATGAAGTTCCTGAGCTATGCCTATCGGTTTGCTTCCAACTTCCTCTTCCTGGCACTGGTCTATTACAGCCTCAATTTCCTGGATAAGTACAACCAGCGCGCCGTCGTGGCGATCCTGGTACTGATCTATTCCGCGACGAGGGCCGCCTCGGCGCTGCGCTCGTTTTACTTTTTTCAGCGTATCGAGCGGCTGGAAGTCGAAACTCGCCGCCTGGCGGTGGCGGCCGGGGAAGGGCACTCCGCAGCCTCGCAGCGCAAGCTCGTGGTCAACGAGGTCTCTGGCCTGCGCCACGCCGGCGAGATGAAATCCTACATTGACCTGCTTTTTCTCGCATTTATCGTGCTGTTGTGCGTGTCGAAGCTGGTGACGGACTAAGAAGCTGGGGGTCGCATGAAACGTCAGACGTTTCTCTTCCTGACCTGAACCAGCCGCTTGACCGCACCCCGGCGGGTCGTCGTCGCGCTCTGCGTTTTTTGCCGCGAAGCATTGGCGGCGCGGCCATGGCCTTGATCCCCGGCACGTGCAAACCGTGCCGCGCGCCGGCTCGCCAGATGACGGAGTTCACGCCGCGAGAGCCGCCTGGTGCCGGCTTCGCGTGTGTCTGAAGCGACCGGTTGCGCGTGATGCGAAACATGCGCGGCGTTTCGCAGGGCCAGATCCAGATTGCCCTGAACTTCGAACAGGCTCGGCGCCGGGGTGGGGAGCGTCGCGGTCGCATTTTCCGGCGCGAGCTCCGGCGGCTCGGGCCAAGGGATGCGGGACAGAGATGCCTGACGCAGAATGGGTAATTCTTCCGTTGCGTCGAACTCTGACCATGCGGGGACGGGAAGGCTGCCGAGGTCAGCGAAAACGAAATTCGGGACCTCCGGCCACTTGGCGATCGCGTCCGGCGGGGGATGCAACAACCATTCTCGCGGTTCGGTCGGTGTGGCCGGCCGCTCGGCGGTCGCGGGCACCACATGGACGATGTGATAACCGCGCGCTTTCAAGGTCTCCAGAATTCGCGGCAGGGCCGCGACGGTGCGCGGCTGGATATCGTGGAGCAGCAAAATGCCTTTTCTCTTGGCCTCGAGCCGGCTGATCGCAAGATCGTAAACGCGCGAGGACGAAACATGCCGCCAGTCGTCGGCGAGAAAGTCAGCGCTCCAGACCTGGATTCCCTGTTCGGCGAGATATTCCTCGACACCGTCGGCCCGCATCAGCCCCGGGATTCGGAAGAATGGCGCAACAGCGTCGGCATCATCTCCGAGCGCAGCCCTCGTTGATGCGATGCCGTCGTCGATCTGCTGCCTGGCGCGCTCGATCGGCAAGCGATTCATGTTCAAGGGATGATTCTGAGTGTGCGTAGCGATGGTGTGGCCCGCCGCGAGCAGTTTGCGCACGCCCTCGGGAGAAAACCGGGCCATCTCGCCGATGGTGAAGAAGGTGGCTTTCACGCATTCGGCGGCGAGAATATCCAGAACCTTGTTGCTGTTGCGCGGCAGTGGCCCGTCATCGAACGTCAGTACCACCTCATGATCGGCAAGCGGCAGCGTTTCCGGATATTGCATGGTGCCGATG
>Ga0181531_10003048_pt1 | contig 10347 bp, 9 predicted proteins | sample PEATcosm2014_Bin_38_FD_119743 | JGI IMG/M metagenome (GOLD analysis project Ga0181531, IMG submission 119743) | Peatland microbial communities from MTU Mesocosm Facility, Houghton, MI, USA - PEATcosm2014_Bin11_10_metaG | ecosystem: Environmental > Terrestrial > Soil > Wetlands > Peat | place... | reverse complement strand
GTCGGGATGACAAGCATTAATTATTTATGGCGTTCGATGTCGATCAGATAAGGGCGGTGGGGCAGAGGGTGGCGGCTTCGCATGGGCTCGACGTGGTGGAGATCGAGTTTTCGGGAGGAGCGAAGCACCGGACGTTGCGCGTCTTCATAGAGAAGAACGCGGAGGAGCGGCAGAAGCTGTTGGACCAGGTTGAGGCGGGAAGTCCAGCCACGGAGAAACCCGATATCCCAACACCAGGGACCCTTTCGGCGGGCTCAGGGCAGGGATGGGGCACCCAGATTGCGGGGATGGATCAGCTGGCGGGTGTGACGCATACGGATTGCGAGGCTTTCAGCCGGGATTTTGGAACGGTTCTGGATGTCGAGGATTTGATTCCCGGAGGCGAGTACACGCTGGAGGTTTCGTCGCCAGGGCTGGATCGAAAGCTGAGGGGAATTGCAGACTACCGGCGGTTTGCGGGGATGCTGGCGAAGGTGCAGACGTTCGAGCCGGTGGAAGGCAACCGGCACTGGCAGGGGAGGCTCACAGAGGTGGGCGAGGGTTCGATCCGTCTCGCGATGGAAGCGAGAAAGAGTGGGCCACGAAAGAAGGGCGCCGGGCACCGGGTTCAGGCCTCAGGAAAAACGGATTCGGCGGAAGTGGAGATTGCGCTGAAGAATATCGAGAAGGCGCAGCTGGTACCGGAGTTCTGAAAAGCAGGGAACAGGGAGCAGGGAATAGCGGATACACAAGCGAATGGCGGGCTGAGAAGCGGGAAACAAGAAAAACGTACAGAAAAGAGCAGGGGTCAGAGTCGGTGGTGGAGAACCTGACACCGCGGATTAGAACGATGGTTCGTCGGGGTCCTTCGGGCGCTGACGCAACTTCAGGAGAAACAGATGGCGAGTGTGCTTTACGACAGCATTGAGGCGTTGAGCCGTGACAAGGGTATCGATGCGCAGATTGTGATCACGGCGGTTGAGGATGCGATCGCGCTGGCGACGCGGAAGTATTACAAGACGCAGGAAAACATGCGTGCCGAGCTGGACAAGGACACCGGCGAGATTCGGGCATATGTGTTCAAGACAGTGGTCGAGACGCCAGAGCTGATCGAAGACCCGGTGAATCAGATCGCGCTGGAAGAGGCGCGGGAGTTGGCGCCGGAGGTCGAGGTGGGCGGGGAGATCCGCTACTACAAGCCGACCGATGTGCTGGGACGCATCGCCGCGCAGATGGCAAAGCAGGTGATTTTCCAGAAGGTGCGCGAGGCGGAACGCGATACGGTCTTCAATGAGTACGCGCATCGCGTGGGCGAGGTGCTGAACGCGACGGTGAAGCGCGTGGAGCTGCAGGACGTGATCTTCGACCTGGGCAAGGCGGAGGCGCGCATGCCGCGGCGAGAACAGTCGCGGCTGGAGCAGTTCGCGGTGGGCGAGCGGGTGCGCGTGGTGCTGCAGCGCGTGGATCGCGCGTCGCGCGGGCCCCAGGTGATTGTGTCGAGGGCGGCGCCGGAGCTGGTGCAGAGCCTGTTCCAGAGCGAGGTGCCGGAGATTTACGACAACACGGTTACGATCCGGGCGATTGCGCGGGAGGCCGGAGAGCGGACGAAGATCGCGGTGATGTCGCGGGACAAGGACGTCGATCCGGTGGGTGCGTGCGTGGGCATGAAGGGCATGCGAGTGCAGTCGATTATTCGTGAACTACGCGGGGAGAAGATCGACATTATCGAGTTCAGCGAGGAGATCACGACGTTCGCGGAGAAGGCTCTGCAGCCGGCGAAGGTGAGCCGGGTGAGCATTGCCGATCTGGAAGACAAGCAGCTGGAAGTGATTGTGGACGACACGCAGCTGTCGCTGGCGATCGGCAAGAAGGGGCAGAACGTGCGGCTGGCGGCGAAGCTGCTGGGCTGGAAGATCGATATCAAGAGCGAGGAAGAGAAGCGTCAGGAAGTGGAGCAGCAGATGACGGCGATGGCGGGTGCGACGGCCACGCCAATTGAGCAGGTAGGCGAACTGGGAGAATCGATCATCCAAAAGCTGGTAGCGGCCGGAATTACGACAGTGGAAGGGCTGGCCGATATGACGCCGGAGCAACTGGAGGAGATCCCGGGGATCGGCGAGAAAACTCTGGAGAAGATCAGCGTGGCGGTCCGACACTATTTTGGCGAATATGAGGAAGGCGAAGAGCGGCCGGTGGAAGCGCTGGCAGCTGCGGCTGAAGGAAGCTCCGGGACAGCGGCGGAAGCGAGTGCGGAAGCGGCGGTGCGGAAGGCTGAAGAGGCATCGCTGGACGAAGAGATCGATGCACTGCAGCAGGATCTGACGCAGAGCGGCGAGGAGGAGCCGGAGAGCGAGGACGGCTCTGGGCTGATCAGCGACGAAGTGGCGGAAGAGCGCATCGCGGAGCTGACGGAGGTTGGTCCGGACCTGGATGGTGAAGGTGCGGAGTCGCTGGTTCCGGGACGCGAAGACACGAGCGAGTTGCTGGCCGAGCACGAGGTGCATCCGGAAATCGATGGGGACGAGGCAGTGATCGAGGACAATGTCGAAGAGGTCCGGGACGAAGAAAGCAGCGAGTAGCCTGCAGGCAGTAACCAGTAGCCGGAAGAGCTTCAAGGCCAGCAAAGTTAGTTGAATTGGCAGAGGGGCAGCAGGCCTTCCACTCCCTGCGCAGGGCTCAGGTTCGTTCGGGATGGCAGGGACGAGCAAGCACGAAGGGCCCCTTCCCTTTCGGCGGCCTGGCCTGCTCAGACGGACGGGGCTGAGAAATCTCGCGCCGGAGTGGGGAATTGAGCACGAACGAAGCAGTTTTCAGAGATAATGAAAGAGATAGTCAGACCCACAAGTCAGGAGTTTTCATGAAGAACTGAGGACAGTGGGAGTCGAAAACAACAACGGGGACGGATGAGCACAGTTCGCATCAATGAGTTAGCGCGAGAGCTGGAAGTAAAGAGCAAGGCGATCCTTGACGCTCTCACGGAAGTCGGTGTAACGGAGAAGAAGACGCATTCGAGTTCCATCGAAGTCGATGAAGCCGAGCGTGTGCGCGCGCATATCCTGAAGGCGCGGGGCGGGAACAACAGCGGAGCGGCACGGCACGAGGCCGAGGCAAAGCCGAAGATCGACTGGTCGCGAGTGTCGAAGCCCGGTGACGCGGCGAAGGCGATCCTTGAGAGCCGGCAACAGGAGTCGGCGCCGCCCAGACCGGCAACGCCGGCCGTGGCGATTGCGGCGCGCCCTGTCTCCGCGGTGACGTCGAAGCCTGCCGGGAGTGTGGCTACGGCAAGCGCTGCCCCCACAAGCGCAGCTCGGGCGGGGCTGGTCTCGGCAGGTTCGGCCTCGGCAAGTCCGGCTCCGGTAAATGCGACGCCGGCGGCTCCAGCATCAGCGACCCCGGGGGTTCGGACGCCGGCTGAGGTCAAGCCTGCGCCCAGAATGATTGTGCCGCAACCGCGACAAGGGCCAAATATCGTCGTAGCGGCTCCGCCATCGAGCGTGCAGCGAGCCGGAGGTGCGGTGACTGCTGCGCCGCCGCAGACGCCCGCGATTGCATCTCGCGCGCCATCGGGACCGGTGGTGGCAAGGCCTCCAGCCGGAACCGCCGCGCCGAGTCCTGGTGCGGCGACAGAGGGCAGGCAGGTTTCAGCCGCCGGCCCAGTCGTTGCGGTCAGGCCCCCGGCAGCAACTCCACAACAGACATCGACGCCAGCGGCAACGCCGGCCGTGCCCGGACCGGTGGTGGCCGCTGCGCAAGCAGCGAGTTCGGCAGAGGCCGGCACAGCGGCGCCAGCGCCAGAGGCTGGAGAAATTTCTGCGCCACCTTCGGCTGCTCCGCCTGCGCCGCGACGGGTGATCATGCCGCAGACGGGACCGCGTCCGGTTTACAGCGCACCGCCTCCGGCGCCGGTGGCGGCCGTGACCCCGAGCTCTAACCCGGGCGGCATCCAGCGGGGCAGGCCGATTTTCGATCGCAGACCTACGGGTGCGCCTGGAGGTCCTGGTGGAGCGCGTCCAGGAATGGGCGGTGGACCAGGGCAGGCGCCTGGCGGAAGACGGCCGATGCATCCGACGCGCTCTGCGCCGAGTGGAGCGCCAGGAGCGGGGCAGCGGCCGGGAATGGGCGCGCGGCCAGGATTTGGCGCGCGGCCAGGATTTGGCCAGCGTCCGGGGATGGGCACGGGCGCGGCACTGCCGCCGCCGGGTGAAGCGCCACGGCCGCAGCGCCCGGGACCGAGAGGGCGCGGACGTCCGCGTTACGAGAAGAGCAAAGAAGGTCCGATGAAGGGCTTTGCGCCCCCGTCGCGGATGACAGCACAGGTTCCGACGGGACCGGTTCCGATCACGCGGACGATCACGGTGACGGAAGGCGTGAGCGTGAAGGATTTGGCGGAGAAGCTGGAGATTCGCGGCAAGGATCTGATTGCGACGCTGCTGATGAAGGGCGTATTTGTAACCGTCAACCAGACACTTGACGGGGAGCTGGTGAAGGAAGTCGCCGCGCAGTTCGGAGCTGATGTGCAGATGATCAGCTTCGAGGATTCCATGGCGAACGAGGCCATGGAGAGCATCCTCGCAACCGAGAATCCGGATGAGCTGGAAGTGACGCGGCCGCCAGTGGTGACGGTGATGGGGCACGTGGACCATGGCAAGACTTCGCTGCTGGACGCGATCCGCGAGACGGACGTGGCGGGCGGCGAAGCGGGCGGAATCACGCAGCATATCGGCGCCTACAAGGTAAAGATCGCGAAACCGGATTCGCCGGCGTTCGGGCGAGAGATTGTGTTTCTGGACACGCCGGGTCACGAGGCGTTCACGCGGATGCGCGCACGTGGGGCGAAGGTCACGGATATCGTGGTGATCGTAGTGGCCGCGGACGACGGCGTGATGCCACAGACGCTGGAGGCGATCGATCACGCGAAGGCTGCGAACGTGCCCATCATTGTCGCGGTGAACAAGATCGATAAGCCGGAGGCGCAGCCGGACCGGGTGAAGAAGCAGCTGGGAGATCGTGGGCTGGTCCCGGAAGACTGGGGCGGCAGCACGGTCTTCGTCGATGTGTCAGCGAAGAAACGGATCAACCTGGATTTGCTGCTGGAGATGATTTGCCTGGTTGCCGATTTGCAAACGCTGAAGGCCACGCCGGAGCGCACGGCGGTAGGCACGGTAATCGAGGCGAAGCTGGATCGTGGGCGGGGCGCGGTGGCGACGGTGCTGGTGCAGAACGGCACGCTGAAGAACCAGGACAACTTTGTTGTCGGAAATACGTTCGGGAAGATCCGCGCGATGTTCGACGATCGCGGCCGGACCGTGGAGTCGGCTGGACCTTCGACGCCAGTCGAGATTGTCGGCCTCGAAGGAATGCCGGACGCGGGCGACACTTTCCTTGTGGTCAGCGATCGCGACAAAGCGCGGGGCATTGGGCAGTACCGCAAGGGGCGCGAGCGCGAGGCGCAGCTGGCCAAGTCTTCACGCGTAACGCTGGAAGGACTGGCGGATTCGATCAAGCAGGCAGGGATGAAGGAACTGCCGCTGATTCTGAAGGGCGACGTGACGGGATCGGTGGAAGTGCTGGCCGATTCGCTGCAGAAGATGTCGACGGAAAAGGTGCGCATCAAGGTGATCCACTCCGGCGTGGGCGCGATTACAGAGAGCGATGTGCTGCTGGCTTCGGCGTCGAACGCGATCATCATTGGGTTCAATGTGCGGCCGGAGCGCAAGGTGGCCGACCTGGCAGAGCAGGAAGAAGTGGAGATCCGGCTGCACTCGATCATCTACGAGTTGCAGGACGAGATCACCAAGGCGATGCTGGGGCTGCTGGAGCCGGTATTCCGCGAGAACTTCCTGGGTCGCGCGGAGGTGCTGAACGTCTTCCGCATTCCGAAGGTTGGGACGATCGCGGGATGCAGGGTGACGGATGGCGTTCTGCGGCGCGACTCCGAAGTGCGTTTAATGCGGGATGGCGCACCGGTCTACAAAGGCAAGCTGACCTCGCTGAAGCGCTTTAAGGACGATGTGCGCGAAGTGACGAACGGCATGGAGTGCGGCGTCGGAATCTCGAACTTCAACGACATTAAAGTCGGCGATACCGTTGAGGCATTCGTGACTGAGAAGATGGCGGCGGAGCTGACGGCGTCCTGAGAACAGAGTTTAGAGTTTAAGAATTAGAGTTTAGGAACTTAGCGCTCGGCGGATGCCGGGCGCTTTTTCTTTTATGAGGTTGAAACGGTCGCGTTAGGGGGCGTCTGTGTTGCCGGCCGGTGTAGTTGCGGATGCAGAAACAGCATGGAGACGCCCAGCAGTTCTAATGTCAGGAAGCCAACGGCAAACACATAGAAGACATAGCGGAGCGAGGGCCACAGTTTGCTGGGCAGTTGATCGCGGAACTTGTCGACCAGGGTTTCGCTGAAGCGCATTGGGGCGACGTCCTCCGCATCGGATTGCGGCTGCTTGCTCCAGCGCGCGACGAGGACAGCGCCGCGGAGATTAGCGAACAGGATCGCCGTAACAACCAGGGGGATCAGGCCCAAACCGCCGCTATGCGTGGCGATCGCGGCAATCTGGTCAAGGAGCCACGCCGCGAAGACCAAGCCGGCAGCAGCAACGCTCCCTTCGCGCAGGCCAATCCCGCCGAGCACATAAAAGAGGAATGCCGCGACAGCCAAAATCGGATGCGAAGTAACGATGAGGGAGATCGCGGAAAGCAGCGCGACGATCTGGGCGATCCAGAAGCCTTGCTGGCGGAGCAGATCTACGTCGTGAGAGTTGCGAACCGATGGCCAAAGCAGCCTTTTGAAGAGCCCCTCGTCCTGCTGAGGTGGTCCGGAAAGGCCCAAGGTGGACATGGTGAGGATATAAGGCGGGAAGGAGCGCTGGGTCAAGGAAAATCTTCGTGCTAATGCGGAGGCGAATCGGATTCGAGCATCCGGATGGCTGTGTGGTAGTCGAGGCCCATGGGGACGGGGGTGTAGTGGGCCATCTCTTCGGTCAGGTTGATGTTGAGGGTCTTGACCAGGAGGGCCTTGCCGGTGAAGTTGAGCTTCATGCGAGTGAGTTCCCAATCGTGGGGAGCGACTTCGGTTTGCTCGAGGAGGATGGTTCCTCCTTTGTCGAGGCGGCCGATGAAGCCCCAGCCGAAGTCGACGTCGGCGATGAGGTGAGCGTCGAGGCGGGTGAGGCGTTCCTGAGATTTTTCGATCCAGACTTCGCCGGCCATGCCGCGCATGATCTTTGCTTCGAGGTCGGGAGGATTCCAGGAGGGATTGGGCTTGAAGGTGAGGTGGTAGCAGTCATCCGAAGGGACCGGTGTAGCGGGTGGGGGCGGAGTGGGTTCGCCGGGGATGGCGACATAAGGCGGCACGACGACTGTGCAGGGGACGGTGCCGTCGTAGTGGTAGAGGAAGGCGTCCGGAAGGAGGCGCATGAGTTTGTCGACGCGGGCGTTGTCTTCCTGTTCGCGTTTGTGGCGGTGCTCCTGGAGGTCGGGATGGGCGTCGAGGTTGTTGAGACGGTCGATCTGGGTCTGGCGAATATCGGGGTTCAGCGGCTTGCCATTGGCGGCGATCGCGATGGCGACGTCGCCCTGGCGGGTTTCGATGATCACCTGGGTGTAGTCGCGCTTGTCGTCTTTTTTGTGGAGGACGAAGCGCTGGGGCTGGTGAGCGGCCTCTGCGGCTATATGGTTGGCGACGGCGCGGCGGATGAGGGCGGCGGCATCGGTGGCGGGTGAGGGCTCGGCTTGCGGAGATGCGGGCGTGGCGACGAGGAACAGCAGAGCAACCGTGAAGAGGAGCAGATAGCGGAATGCGGGTTGCGGATTGCGGTTCGGGAATGGGGACATGTCGGAATGGGGTGTGACGTTACGGCAATAGCAGAGACGAGGAGAGAGCTTTCCCGGTGACCTTCATTTTCCTGAGGCGCACGGGGTCTGACCCTTTTATAGACGAGCGGAGGGTGCTGAGGTTGCGGGGGGCTGGACTTCGGTTTGAGGTGCGGGGCTTCTCCGTTAAAATTGGGAACATGAGCCGTACGTATGTTCGTCGCTGTTGGCCGCTATTGGCGGTGGTGCTTGTCTGTGGTTTGACCGCGCACGCGCAGGAACAGGGACGCGGGCGGAAGTACAAACCGCCGCCGCCGACCTGCAAGATTACTGTGACGGTGCTGAAGGCCTCGAATGGCAAGCCGCTGGAGAATGCCTCGGTTGTCTTTCATCCCCTGGAGAACGGGAAAGATAAAGGCAACATGGAGCTGAAGACGAACGAAGATGGCAAGGTGACCATCGACGTGATTCCGGTTGGAGACGGATTGCGGCTGCAGGTGCTGGCGACGGGATACCAGACGTACGGCAACGACTACGAGTTGCCTGCGGACACGAAGGATATCGAGGTGAAGCTGAGCCGGCCGCAGAGGCAGTATTCGATTTACGAGAATCATCCGGATCAGGAGAAGCCTCAAGGGGACCAGAAGCCGCAGGAGCAGAAGCCGCAGGGGGAGCAGAAGCCTCCTCAGTAGTGGTTCCGTGTTGCCGACAATACGGACACGATCGAAAATCGCGTTAGGCTGTGGAAGCATGGGGAACACGGAAACTCCTGACTATCCTGATGCAACCGACCCATCTCTTGTGGGCACGTACTCGCCACTGGCGAAGGCGGGTGGAGGATATGTCTGGGATGAAGTTCTGGAGTATCGGGTCTGGCTGCATCCCGAGCGTGGCGCTCCTGATGAGGAAGAAGGCAGCGACTACTACTTCCCCTTCGCAACATACGTTGAGGCCGCGGGATTTTCCCGAAACACGCCTGGCGCTGAGGAGCCGCTTGCTCTGATTCGACAGGTCGAATACATTGCTGAGCCACAGCCGGGTGACTATCGGCACATAAAAGAAATCCGTATTGCGGAGTGGCCTGTGGAGTTTCTTCGTCGTCCCCGACGGTCCCCTAATACGATCCCCGACTTCCTGTCGCCTAACGCTCCGGAGAACCGGCTCGACATCATCCGTGGTCTGGCAAAGCCGAAATGAGTGGATAACCGGCAACACGGAAGTTTCCCGACGACGGTTCGTGACCGTCACGTGCGGAACGCAGCCCATGCAGAAAAAGAACAACCGCAGGTCCTTCCGCTTCGCGATGCGAAGCATCAGGATGACAGCGGTGTGGGTGAGGCTTGCGTATCAAGACAACCGGATGGCACTACGGGCAACGGTGCTCAAGCTCAGCCTTCAAAGCCGCCCAGGAGATGCCGTCGTGGCTGTCCTGGTCGAGGGAAGCGAGGCGGTGTTCAAGCTCTTCCCGCTGCGCGGCGGTGAGCGGAAGATGGTCGTCTTCCAGGCTGTCCCAAAGCTGCGAGATCAGGGCAAGGCGTTCCGGCGGGGTCAGACGCACGAGCTCGTCAGCGGTGAGTAGTTCCATGCATTGAGCATAGGAAACAACGCGAGCGAAAGCAATAGGGTGGGGATCGGCTCATCATGGGCTGGTCGCAGAGATGGCTTGTCGCCAGGGAGCCTGAGCGGAATTCTACTGAGGTAACTGGCGGGCTCTCGGATCATGCCTCTTCTGGCCGTGCGAGCGGCTATTCTGAAGTGGACGTGTCTTCCACCCAACAAACTGCTTCTGCGCTGCCTTCGCTGCATGATTTTTTTGCGCCGGGGGGCGTGTTGTCGCGGTCGAGCTTGCCCTATGAGTTTCGGCGGGGGCAGCTGGAGATGGCGCAGGCGGTGGAGCGAGCGCTTCAGGACCGGCGGCACCTGATCGTCGAGGCGGGAACGGGGACGGGGAAGACGCTGGCCTACCTGCTGCCGGCGCTGCGGATGTGCGCGGCGAATGGGCATCGCGTGATTGTCTCGACGGGGACGAAGAACCTGCAGGAGCAGCTTTTCTTCAAGGATGTGCCGTTTCTCGAGTCGATGCTGGGGCCGCTGCGGGTTTGCTACATGAAGGGGCGCGCGAATTATCTGTGCCGGCACAAGCTTTTTGCTCTGCGCAGCCAGCCGATCCTGTCGGGCCTTGAGGAGATTGCGCAATACCACGCGATCGCGGAGTGGGAGAAGACGACGGAGACCGGGGATCGTGTGGAGATTGACGATTTGCCGGAGGCGAGCGCGCTGTGGTCGAAGCTCGACGCGCGGAGCGAGGCGTGCCTCGGGCAGACGTGCCCGGACTATGGGCGGTGCTTCATCACGGAGATGCGGCGGCGGGCGGCGGAGAGCGATGTGGTGATCGTGAACCATCATTTGTTCTTCGCGGATATGGCGATTCGGCAGCAGGCGGGCGGAGCTCCGGATGCCGGAGTGCTGCCGGAGGCCGGGGTGGTGATCTTCGACGAGGCGCATGAGCTGGAGGATGTGGCGTCGAGTTATTTCGGGATCAGCCTGAGCAAT